>Ga0315542_1001917_pt1 | contig 12903 bp, 15 predicted proteins | sample SalMarSW160120MG_FD_202541 | JGI IMG/M metagenome (GOLD analysis project Ga0315542, IMG submission 202541) | Salt marsh sediment microbial communities from the Plum Island Ecosystem LTER, Massachusetts, United States - Salt Marsh Sediment SW1601-20 ... | reverse complement strand
GCAGATTTAACTATAAAAAATTGCTCTCTATAAAATAAAATGATAGACAACTTGCAGCTTTATTGCAAAAGATATAGCGACAGATCTGATATTTCTGTTAATTAAATAAGAATTATGAAGATCAAAGTAATGATTAGTATCGCTCTGATGCTATATAAATTCATTGAATCCAAGTTCGATTAAGTGGTTGAATTTCGTCTTTTAGCATAGTTTGTCCGTCTATCTTTAACATATCAATCAATAATTTGAAATATAAGTAGGAATAAGTCCAAAAATGTAATAATTAAAGCTTCTTAAGTTTTTCTTGCTCTTTTAGTTTCTTTTTTTCAAGCTTTTTTTTTTGTTTTTCCAATTTTTTTAATCTTTTAGCTTCTTTTTTGGCTTCTTTTTCTTTTTGTTTTCTTTCCTTCTTTAATCTTTTAAGTTCTAGCTTTTCTCTTTCAATTGCTTCTAACTCCGCTTTTTCTTTCTCTAAATGTTCTCTCTCTATCCTTAGTTCTTCCTGTTTTTTTCTCTCAATCTCTGCCAATCTCTCTCGTTCTAATCTTAGTGTTTCTTGTTTTTCTTTCTCAATTTTCGCTAAACGTTCTTTTTCTAATTGTTCCTGAGCCAATCTCTCCTTTTCTAGGCGAATTTGTTCCAGGCGTTCTCTCTCTTTCCTTTCCCTATCCAAACGTTCTCTTTCAATTCTTTCCCGTTCTAATCTTTCTATTCTTTCTTTCTCTAATCTCTCTTGCTCTAATCGCTCTCTTTCCAATCGTTCCCGTTCCTCGATTTCAAATTGCCATTCATTCACTTTCCGAATTAAATCCCCTTTTTCTTTTATTGGTAATCCTAAACCAGATTCTTTCTTGATATAAATGTTGGCATATTTGCTCATTTCCCAAATTTTTGCCTGATGAAACGTGGTGGCGCTCACACCCATTTGCCTAGCGACTTCCCTTGCAAGTTCAAAGGCTTGGCCGATAGATCGCATCTCATAATCTTCCTCGATCACTTTCTTTAAATAAAGGAGAATTTTCTTAATATCTGCTTCTGGTGGAGGTGGTAATGGTTTAAATTCAACAGTTTCAGATTTTAATTTATCTAGCTCAAATGCTTCTGGTTCCATTTCCCTCGCTACTACGGTATTAAATTCAGGACTTTTAATATCAACTTGATCCAATGTATCAGTAATGACTGAGGGTTCTTCAACGAGTTTTGGTAATGGTTTAGGTTCAATTTTTGCCTTTCTGACAAATTCTACTGGCCAATTGCTAAACTCATATAAACGATCTTCAGCTGATACAAAAATCGAATTTTTAATCGTTCCTTTAGATTGCGTGGTCATTTGCTCTGAACTAGTCCGTGAGGCAACCGAACTTAACAATGGAGCTGCTTTTTCTAAAATAGAAAAGAGGGACATCGGATCAAACTCAAGATTAGAATAAACTTGTTTAAGGACATTTATACTTTCCGCAATTATTTCAAGATTTATGGAGGATATCGTTTCTCCTAAAAGATTATCTGCATTAACCTGTATCCCTTCTATTCCTGCGGTCGGATTCAGAAACGAAGATGAGGAGGTCATTTTTTCTGATACTAATATTTTGTTAAAAAACTCCTTATGCGCACTTAAGATCTTATGACCATCAGTGGAAACATCATATGAATCATCATTAGAAATTCGATCCATCATCTCTAAAAATATGGCTTTATGGGGAATGAATACGTTTCGCATTAACGCTCCCTTAATAAAAGTTAAGTGATCTTCTGATTTATTTGATAGATCAACGGGGACTTTAACTGCTTTTTCTGCTATAACTACTTCACGATCCTCCTCTAAAGTGATATTGGTGGAAGTAGCCATTAGATCATATGCAAAATCGGACAACACTAAACCAGTGAGAATCCGATTATCAGTCACGTATTTGCCCGATTCTAATTCGAACTTAAGGAAGTGATAACCCAATCCAAACAAGTAATGAAGTGTTCCCTTAGGAGTCTCAATTGAATAATCATAACTACTAAAAAATATCACGGGATCTGCCTCTATCCTTGAAACAGGATGATTAACATATGTACCTAAGGTGGGATAACCTAACAAATCACTCCAACTCGGGATCATGAAAAGCGAGTAATTCGGATATACTTTGCTCTCCATTTTTAATTGTTCAAATCGCTCTTTTTCAAGCCGTTCTCTTTCAAGTCGTTCTCTTTCAATTCTTTCTCTTTCTAATCTCTCTTGCTCGAGCCTTTCCCTCTCAAGTCGCTCTCTTTCTATTTTTTCTTGCTCAAGTCTTTCCTTCTCATTCGCTTCATTCTCAAGATCTTTCAAATCAAATGAATCATCATCCCGATACTCCATATTTAGAATCAACACTCCAAATGTTAATTTTTTTTAAACTTGTTTCAAATAACTCTTTCTTTCCTTTTTGTATAATAATTCTCATGTTATTATAGTCTTTGGATCATCATGTAGTCATTTTGAAAATTATTATTTATTCTTCTTAAAAAATTCTTTATTTCAAAAAATGCTAACATTCGACCCATATTGGTCCTGCGTAGCAATATCGGCCATTATCCCCGACAATCCGGAGTACATAAAAATCTGCTCCACCCGTAGTTAAAAGATTTGGATCGATCGGAGTGTCACTGTAATTATTAATATAATAGTTTCCATCTGATTTTCGTATGCAATGATCTGTAAAAGATGTACCTGTAATCAAATCCGTGTCTAAAAGTGTAATATTAGCAATTGGGGTATCAATAACTTGATTATAATATAAAATCCCATTTTTAAAAATTTCTATTCGAGCTTTCCAATTTGGCTGCCAATCTGAAGTAACTCTTGCAGCATTAGGTCGTTTGTTAGCTGCAGGAGCGCCATCTTGGGCAAAAAGAATGTTTAATTCTCGATGCACGGTGGGATTCGTTAGAAAAAGTGTTGAATTGCCCCCAACACGAGTATCATTGATGCTGAAAGAGAGAAAGGGACGACCATGATCTGAACTCGCATAGATTCGTTGATCATATAATCCTGAGAATATTGATTCTCTGGTTAGATTGGATGCAAATACTGCGGTTAATCCACCCGGATATGGTAAATCAACTCGATTAGGCCAAATGGTCAAAGGACTTTGATGACCAATATACGCATTTGTATGACTTAAGGAATGTCCTGGATGACCGTCATGTTGATCACTTGATGCATATAATGTCATTTTACATCCCATCTTAAATGCGTCCATGATTGCCGATCCATAAGTAAAGTCTGGGGGCGGATCCCCACATCCTACATAGTTATAAGGGTCTCGCTGCTCAAATAAACATTCACCGTGAGTAGAACACACTTCTGCAATTTTAACGTATTTAGGATTAATTAAAGTCCAGTCTTGAATGTATTCTTCCTTGGTAGTGTGATGAGGTAATGCTAAAGCTTTGCAACCAGTAATCGCAGTAAATTCATCTAATGCATTCCATAATTGCTGGATTCTTGGTATTACCATGTACGATAACACGGGTTGCTTGATTAACTTATCTCCAGAAAATATGCACGTGTAATGCCCTGTCTGTGTGTTCGTCCATTCAATTCCGGGAAAAGTGACGAAACTTCCTGGCTCATACGCTTCATTAGTAGTTTTCTCTAAATGGTCTAATCCCCCGATGATAAGTCCCGCTAATTCTCCGTGATCCGTTAAAGCATTGAAGTCTAAACACGCAACATTCTTTGCATAATAATAATGATGCTCAGGACTTCCAGAACCATCAGAGAACCCAGAATGACCATGAATATCCCCCCAGTAAATTTGATCTCGATTATTTGTATAATTATTGACAAATATTGGATTACTCCAATAGGTATTTCCAGTAAAAGAATCAGAAATTAAAAGATAGTGAAGGCCGATTGTATTGATCCTCAAATTAAAAGAATGTAATCCGTTATCCTTACCATCACGTATTTCGTAGGCAGTATCTGAACCAAAAGTTTGTCCCGTGAATGTATACGTGTTAGGAAGGGTCGTGTTAACGTCATTTAATAAAACAAAATTCGATAAGTTATAGGATGTCATGGAAAAATCAACCGTACCCTTATATGTTGCGCTTAGTCGTTCATAAGCGTCCCATGCTTCTACATCTACCTTGATGAGTGATCCAATTTGGGCCGTAGAAGGAGCATGAACCCATATTAAGCGAGCTTCATTGTCAATCATCACGCTAAGATCCATGTTTACGCTCCCCCAAGAAATGCTAGGTATCAAAATGAAAAGAATTTTCAATGTCCTTTTAGTGTTTTTAGATAATTTTTTATTAAATCCCTTAACTCTTGTAAAAATTGGGAGAGAAATTTTTCTTTTTCTCGTTATTTTTCTCCAAATTATGAAACCTATTGAATAAGCTACTATAGTAGCAGGTCCAAGTATGAGAGCAATATATACTGTTGACACTGCTGGAGCTCCAGAAGCATTTGATCGTGCCATGGTCATGATAATTATTGTGCTTATTGCAGCAGTCAACGATAATAAAATACCTAGCTGTTTTATCAGTCTATCGGGAATAAATACAAAATAAACGAGACCTATAATAAGCCCAATGAAACTAAAGAAAAATGTCGTCGTAGTGTAAACTCCAATGATGAAAAAAAAGTATAGAATTAGATGTACGAGATTTTTCATCTTAGGTTTTCTGCGTTCATTTCTTGTTTCTTTTCGCATCAATACTTATTTGAATTTTCACTAATATAACTGTTTCAAGAAAATATGGATTGTATTGAGAAGTATAAAATTGGAAAAGTTTGGTACAAAATGTTAAAATATTCAAGTAGTTATAGCTTGCAAAACTATAATGACCTGAAATATGATCCAATTCGAACCTATTTCTAATTTTCTCCTTGAATGTATTCCTCGAAAAATTCTTGTGAATTATAAACTTTTATCAATTCTCTAGCTCTATCAAAACCAGAATCGTTTGTGATAATCACTTCCGCGTTTTCAATTAAAGCTGAGGCGAGAATTATACAATCAGGCAACTTCAAACTAATCTTAGAGCGTATTTCTGCAGATTTGTCAGCTAGATCTCGATTCAAATCTAAAATTTTATATTTTTTATTTGAATAAAGCCCAGAAAGAAATTGATTCTTTTCCAATATCTCGTTGTTAATATAATAACCAATCGATAATTCAGTTATGACGATAATTGAAACTATTGCTTGATATTTGGTATCTTGGTCATCTATTGTAGCCAAAATTGCTTTTGAAAATTCATAAAAGGGCTCTTCTTTATTTTTTACATTTAAGAAAATGTTTGTATCTACTGCTAATTTCATTCCCATTCTTCTCTTAGCTCTTTTTGAAATTCTATACTTGATTTTGACCAGGCTTTCTGATTATCCAATATCTCTGAAAGATTAGTGCTGCTTACTTTCTTAACAATAATGGTATCCCCTCTCAAATCAAAAACTAGACGATCACCTTGAACAATTCCTAACTTGTCTCTAATTTCTTTAGGAATGGTAATTTGCCCTTTTTCACTTATTAATGACGTTCCTACTATCAAATATTTCACTCTCAATTAAGTATTACAATATCATAAAGAATTCTTTACTTTTATTCTTTACTAACAAGTTTAGTGATTCCAAGTTTCCAAGAAAATTACATTGAAAATAGAGAAATTTGTGATCTGTGTTTATATCCAAGAATAACAGAGAATAAGATATATATTTATACTTTGGTTAATCAATGATGAGATGATTTCATGTTTTTAAGTGCCGGCTTATGCTTGTTTCTATGGGTTTATTCTGAACGCTGGTTCTATCGATTCAAATATCCATTTAAATTAGGTATAATGTTGTTTATTCAATTTTCATTAGTCATGGTTATTTCAATACTCTCCACCACCATAGTTATTTCCCCAGAATCGTATGGAGATGTTTCACAGTTCTTACCCTTATCATATCCACTAACCTTGTCATGGGGCATTTCAAATTTCTTAGTATTTCCACCATACCATTATTACACCCGAAATATTTATTGGTTTGAGATGTCCGGAAGAGGTTTGAATTACATGAATGACTTTGGATTAAGAGTTCAAATCTTTATCGATAACCTTCCATTATTCCTCATTATGAATGGAACCATTGTTGGATTTGTGCTTCTTTTGAGCGAATTTAAGAAGTTTTTAAAATCTCATTGGATAAAGACAATGCCAAATAATCAGAAACTCTGAGTCTCATTGGGACTTGCTTTAATAAAAATAAACATGAAAAATTATGGAAAATAAAGAATCTTCACCAGTTTATTTGCAATAAATCACTATGAATTTTTGTTTTTTAAGAATTCACTTGGAACTAGAATAAAATCGAAAAATGAGGATCCTCCGTGATCTTTCCCCTACTCCTAATAATAAGTTTTTTATATATACTTTGGTTTGCATTTGATGTGGATATCTGATGTTTTTGAGTGCAATCCTTGGCATGCTATTATGGATTTATTCCGAGCGCTGGCTCCACCGAATTAAGTATCCTCTTAGATTAAGTTTCAAGATACTATTTCAATTTTTATTAATCCTCATTATTACAACTCTCTCCATAACTATCACTGATTCCCCAAAAACTTATGGGGATGTTTCAGGATTTCTACCTTTATCTTATCCTCTAACCTTATCCTGGGGAATCTCAACATCCGCTGTGTTTCCACCTCACTATTTTTACGGATCGAATATTTTTTATTTTGAATTATCTGGAGGAGGATTAGAGTTCATGAGCAATGCTGGACTAAGAACGCAAATTTTTATTTATAACTTTCCATTGTTCCTTATAATGAATGGAACATTTGTAGGATTAGTGCTCCTTTTGAGTGAAGTTAGAAAAGTTATAGAGTTCCATTGAAGCTTAATTGTTAATGAAAATATAAAGGAATGGTTTAAAGCTATCCCAATGATCATCTCACTTTTTTTTACACGTTTTTGATCATACTTTCATTCCAAAATTAAGAACAATTAGATTCATTCATGGTTAGAATTATTAATGTTCATTACATTGGTCCCACTCTCTAATAGCTGACACGATATTAATAAATCGATCCTTATAATTAATTATTGTGGATGTCTCATTAAAATAATATTTAGGGTTAAATTTGATACTCTTTCTTTCAAGTTTACTTGATTTTTTTAACCTCCGTTTTTCATTAATATCTCTAAATCTTTCTAGTTTCTGATCATTCCCTCCCGAGAATAATTGACTTGATTTCATGGTAACTTTAATAAGATTAGAATCGAGAAATCTATGCTTGAACAAATCTATTTTCAAAAAGATGGCAATATAATAACCTGATGGTAAGTAAATAACAAGGTAATCATTTAATCTTCCCGTTATTATCGGAATGATTAAAAAAATTAGGATATATATTATAAAAATTCTCAATAAAACAGAAATTACCAAATCGTTCGCAAAAAACGATAATCTGATATTTATTAGTAAAATGAATATAAAATAGGGAGTGAAAATGAAGAAATTTCGTAGCTTATGATGAAATTTCTTTTCTACTTTATATCCAAATGGATCTAATTCGTGAATAAGGAAAGAAATTAAACTCGGTGACATTTTACGATAAGTAAATAAGGTAATATATTCAATGACAAAGAAAATAGCGAGAAATATATTAATTAAAATGATTATAACTTGAAATACATCATTTAATACAATAAACCTTAAAAACAGAGAACTTACCAATAAGATACCTAAAATCCCGAAGATTAAACAATTTTTCAGCAATTTTTTTACAAATTCTTCTTTAATGTTAGCAATTAAATGGAGAGAATCTTGATCGTTCTCGTCAAGGTCACTCAAATCTTCAGTATTATTCATTTCCTTCCCTCCATCGTTCTATTTTTTCCTTCTCCTCCTGAGGAGAGGTCCAAAATTTTTCCACTATTTCCCGAAATAATTTAAAATCTGGATTATCTTCTTCATTTAGTTTTACCATGTGAAATTTACTCGTTTTTTTATGGATTTTAATCAGATTAAGATCTTTTAGGGTATCGAAAGCATGAAGTAGTTTTTCACGACGATCTAGGTCTAAACTGTTCATTATATCTGTCTTAGTTATGATTTCCTCAGTACTTTGTAGTTTTGCCAAACTCATTAGAACTTGATCCGCCCGTAATGAAAAAGTGGTACTAAGAATGTCAAAAAGCCTGCAAATTGTGCTTAACATGTTGAGCAAGTCATTATAAAAATCTACTTTCTGATGACCCTTCAATCTAAATTCAGATTCGAAGTCATCCAACCCATATTTCTGTGATAATTCATTAAATGATTTCATTTTAATCGGAAATTTGTCATGGAAATATTTCTATTTATATATGTTATATCTATGGTTTTTAGTCTTTATTATGATTTATCACTAATCATGCTATAAAAGACAAGATCATTGTCATTTAAAGCATCATGTTGTTGAGTAGCTTTATAAACAAATTTCGAATATACTATTCTTAAATACCAAATGTACAAAATAAGGATGACTATACATGCTAGATGATTATGATTTGAAGCAAGATAATCAAGCAATTACTTTATTTCGATTTGAACTCAATCAAGCTCAAGGTATTATTATTTTATTGTTCGCATTGATAGGACTATTTTTGATACCACCTTTTTTAGGGGGAGAGATATTTGGTAATTTGATTCAAAGCTTATTTATTGATTATTTATATTACCAACTTGTCCCTACTATCGCTAACATCATATTGTATAGCTTTTTTTTCATCCTAAGTTTCATTACTGTTTGGAGGTTAATACCAGGATTAAGGGGGGAGGGCGCCCAGAAATCCAATAGTATCCCCCAAGACAGAATTGTCAAATGGTTTGGTTTAAAGTTAAGTCATGGCCAAGCAATTTTTATTTTTAGTTTGTCAATAATGGGAATTCCCTTTCTCATTATAAGGATATTAGGAATTAATTTGGATCCATTCATGGATTTCTATAACCACCTTCTATTCATCCCTGTAGGTAACTATTCCTTTTATTATAATGAAGTTTTATTAAACAGTGCACCTTTTATTCTTGATGGATTATTTTTTATCGTGTGCTTATATAGTGTCATTGCAACGAGAAGAGGAAAAAAATCTCCTGCTAATCAAGTAAGAACTGCAAGCAATTTGGGGGTATTCATCTTTATTATCTCATTTGTAATACTTATTCTCTATTTATTAAGGTTAATTGCACATCTATTCGTCATATTTACTGATATACCCATCTTGTTTGAATTATACCCTCAAACAAAGAATATCTTTCAATTAAATGACTTTATAAATGTCATCATTATTTTAATTGGCTCATCATCATTCTTGAGTTTCAGTTATTTTCTAAAAAAAAGAGAAAAAAATATTAAAATAGAGAAAGGAGATCCCACTTGGTTTCATATTAAATTGACCAAAAATAGGTATATCATGTTACTATCGTACGCTATTATGTATTTGTGTGTATTAAGTTTCATTTTTCTCGTGGACTTCTTTACTCGTGGAACATCGGTTTTGCAAGTTGATTCAATTATCTCCTACTTAATACCCTTTTTACTTATTTCATATAGTTTATTTAAGATTAGAAATAAAGACGTATTTCAAAGAATCCTTACTCAGTTTAATGATTCAGAAGATTTTAATGCTTATTGGTTTAAATTTAGGCTAAACCGACTCTTATCAGTAACTTTAGGTTCCATCAGTTCAGGAGCTATGTTCCTTTACCTATTTGGAATCTTATCCAATAGATACTCATTCCAGCTCGGATTGATATCTTTGGATATGCTCTGGGTCATTCAATTGATTTTCATGCTTGCATTTGAAAGTTTATTATTGTTATTCGCACTTTATACCATTATATGCACGTATAAGGGGGTAAAATCTCCTTAAAAAGGTGAATTAAATAATTTAATAGATATGGAGGGAATTGATATAGATTTTATATATTCAGTAATAAGACTCATCACGTTCATACTAATCGGAGTTCTTCTGCTCCGATGGATGGAAAAAAAGAAAGGATGGACCTACAGTGTTAAAACTGACCTTTATCTTATAATTTCTTGGAATCTTATTCTTTTTGCATTATTATTTGTTTTAGATTTAATCTATCAGGTATACTTTTTTCCATTATCTCTACTCACTTCATGGGTTTTTCTAATTTATTTAATCTTGGCTTTTCTCATATCATTTTTTATTAATCTTTATATTGGATATCTTCTGTTTAAAGCCTTCCATAAAGAAAACAAGCGAGATAATGTAATAATTCTCTTCTTAATCGTGATCGTGGAATTTATTATCGACAATTTGATTTTGTATCCGTTTGCGATTTTTCTTGGGTAGACGCAAATCACGTTTGAATTTTTGATGATTTATTTGAAATAACTGATATCCAGATGGTGATTTTTTTCAGTAAGGATATTTAGAATTATTCTAATAAAAAAAAAGGGAATTTAGATAATGAGTCATTTAGGGAATAAAACTTTGAGCGCAAAGCGTCATTTTAGAGAGCTCACAATCGAATGCGTGATCTTTTGAAACTTTAACAGTGACATTATGACTTCCAGCAGCCATGTTTTCTATTACATGTTGCAAGTGAACTGCAAAATAATATATAGTAGTAGAACCTCCATTTTGAGTTCCAACTCTATTGTATATAGTCTCGAAATTTACACCATCAATGGCAAAGAAAAAGAAAGCATTAGTTAGCCCCGTAGTTGCTGCGATTGATGCGTGACACGTAAAAGATAAATAAACTGAAACTACCGAGCCTAAAGAAAATGAAACATTAAGGTTTGGAATTTCTAATATTGTAGTCTCAGGAGTTATAGAAAAAGGACCGTCATTTTCACTATAGTAAACTTTATTTAGATTAGTATTGTTTAGACCTGAACTCCAAATCCAAATTCCAAAAATTAAACCACTCGCACCAATTAGTATTCCAATAATTCCTAAAACAGTTCCACCTTTTCCCAATTTTCTCACCTTTCTTAACTTTTAATTTTAGATAAAAAATACTTTTATTGGATATTATTAAAACAATAAACAACCAAGAATTTTAAACACTTTTGTCAAAACAACTAAAACGGTGATTTTCCAAAATAGACTTAATAAAACATGATCCTATGAAGTGAGGTTTAATAATGGAATTAAACTATTTTCGAATTTTTGTTGATTTTTTCACATCAATTCTTATTTTACCTTTCACTGATTTAACTATTTCATAAATTTCAGAATTTATGAAAGCTGTTAGAGTTCGCTTTTTTTGATCTATTTGAAATAAATGCGATCCAAAGGATTGATATGATGATCGGGATAAATTTTGCAAATGATAACTTATAAATTAAGGCTATTTCAATGGATGATGTTGGTATGTAAAGCCATAGTGAATCAAGTGCATTGCTTAAATAATGTAAGATGATGCCCGGTACCAGAGAGTTCGTTTTAATGACTAAATACCCCCATAAAAGACCCATTCCAATTGCCCATGCAACTTGAGCAGTTGTATAGAGGATAAATTCATAATTGAATTCCTCAAGTAAATTTGCATAATGAACAACTCCAAAAAATAGAGCAGAAATCCATAGCGATTTTTTCTCTGTAAAATGGCTCAATAATAAGGTTAAAATTATCCCGCGAAACATAATTTCCTCAAATAAGCCTGCATTAAAGTCTAACAGAGCAAAAGTTTGAGGTGGAATCACTCGAGAAATATTGAATTCATATTGACCATAGATTAGCGAACCAATAAGTTGAAAGATAACAAAAATACAATAACAACTTATGGTATAAAATAATATCCTTGAAAAAGGCTTATATGTCGTTAAACGTATCCCTCCTACATAACCTCTGAACGTTTCGTATTTCTTTGGAAGCCTATAGCCAAAAGGTACAATTACAAACACTAATATGCACCAAAATAGGAATTTAATGATGATTTGGATGACTTGAGAAGCAATTTGATTAATAGCGGGAATTAATAGAGAAATGGCGTTAGCAACAACGAGTATTATCAAATTAGTAGCAATTAAAAAAAGAATTGATAAAATAGGCTTATCAGATAACATTATTCATCACAAAAATTCAAATGAGCAACTATTATTGGATAAATAAACTTAAATTTCTTGGTTAATAATGATTTCTAATAATTCACCTAAATTTCCAAATGCTCCGGATAATTTAGCTTATATAAAAATTTTTAAAAATTGTTATTTTCACGCTTATCTTATCAAGCATAACATCGAGAAGTATGGATCGGATGATTGAGATTAAAGATCAGCTTTAATTTGATTAGGCTTTAACTGCAAAGCCCATTCAGAAACTCTTTGAAATATGTCTTCTAAAGCTATCCCTCGCTCAGTTAATGCATATTCCACTCGAATAGGTATCTCTTTAAACACGGTTCGAGTAACCAATCCATGCTTTTCTAATGCGCGTAATCGTGAGGTTATAGTCTTAGGACTTCCTCCAATAGATGCCAAAATCTCATTAAATCTCATTTTTTTGTGGATAAGTAAAAGTCTTATTATGGGCATGATATATTTTTTCCCAAATAAATTTAGAACCATTTGAACTCTGCATTCATCTATACAATTGCGAATATCATCATGCTTAAGGCAATGCCAAGTGTGCATTTCATTTTCTATGATCAAGCTTTCATTATCCTCTTTCATGATCGAAAATTACTCGATAGTTTATTTATTGGAAGTTAATTCAATACTTCACTCTTGGAAATTTAAATACTTTACTTTGTATAATATTATTAAAAACTTATTTAAATTAAACTTAATCGAGATGAAGATGAAAAGTAAAGACAACATTGAGAATCGTGATTGCGATCACCCCGACATTCGTGATTCTTTTAAGGATGGGAAGTGCTCTGAGGAGCAAATTATTAAGTGCCATGGCTAT
>Ga0315542_1001915_pt1 | contig 12911 bp, 12 predicted proteins | sample SalMarSW160120MG_FD_202541 | JGI IMG/M metagenome (GOLD analysis project Ga0315542, IMG submission 202541) | Salt marsh sediment microbial communities from the Plum Island Ecosystem LTER, Massachusetts, United States - Salt Marsh Sediment SW1601-20 ... | reverse complement strand
TGCTTCCTTCAACTGAGCAGCATCCAAAATCTGCTCCAGGATGAGTTCACCGGCTGGAAAACCCATTCTGCCCTTTACCTGACCATCGACTTTTACCTCTGCCAGGGTGCGAAATTCAAAATAAGCCCGCTCCCCAAAGACGCGCACTTTCTTCCCCCAGTTTGAGGGAAAGACCTCAACTTTGCGGATATCTCTCCAGGCCAGTTGAGTATGCCGCAGGCCATTAGTAAAGACAATGCCTTCCCGATTCGTCCGAATATGCGTATGCCGATCCATCCAATTGGCCAGACTCAACCCCAGGCCCCCCAGGGCCAGGAATACGGTCATAACCGGAACACTGCGATGAACAGGGATGCTCGTCAGAACCAGTACCAGCCAGGTGATGCCAACGATCAACGCCAGCACCCAGATGGTCAGTTCCGCCCGCCGTGAAAGCAGTTCCGGATGGTATTCACGCGAAAAAGGATCCTGTGGCATGGATTAATTATAACTTAATTCCACCATAATCAGCTTATCGGGGGAGCCAGCGATTGTCGTCCTGAAAATTATTAATTAATTCGACTTCGTAAGGAAATTCATGAATTTTCCTTCGAAGCGCGCATGTCAACACATCTAATCGAACTCAATAACACGTGCTATAATTCGCGGAGTTTTTGGAGGCGAAAATGTTTGCGCCTGTTTTGGTATTGAATGCGAATTTTGAACCCGTTAATGTAACCAGCACTCGCAGAGCCATTGGCCTGATTCTGAATGGGAAAGCCAGCCTGGTGCTGAACGGCCGCGGCGAGATCAAAACAGTCTCTCGTAGTTATCCCCGCCCATCGATCATCCGGCTTTCAAAAATGATCAAGCGCCCCCGGCCGAGAGTGCGCCTCACCAAGCGCGAAGTGCTGCGTAGAGATGACTATACCTGCCAGTACTGCGGTCAGCGGTCTTCTTATCTGACAATCGACCATGTTGTGCCACGCCACCTGGGTGGAGAGCATACCTGGGAAAACCTGGTTGCAGCCTGTCCAGCCTGCAATCACCGCAAGGGAGGGCGATTGTTGGAACAAGCTCATATGCACTTACTTCATACGCCAACAGAACCTCCATCCTCCGCTCGCTATATTTTTGGCCGTCATGTAAGGGATAACGAAGAGTGGCTGCCTTTTGTTGATGGATGGTAGCGAGTCTGCCAATTAACATAAACAGGCTACAGGAGAAAAACCCTGCAGCCTGCTGCTTTAAGCGGCTGATGCTAAAAAGTCAATTCCATAAAATCCTCGGCCAGGGAGACCGGACCATTGAAGGTTTGCTCGGCCTGTGGCAGCAGTGAGTGTGCATCGAAATCACCGGTCTGGTAGTGGATGAGGTATAAACGCCCAACCTCGGCCTGGCGCGCGATCGTGCCTGCCTGGGCTGCTGAGGAATGCCCATACGAGGCACCTGTGGCTTCATGGATCAATACATCAGCCCCTGAAGCCAGTTTGATCACCTCCTGGCAGGGTTCCGTATCGCAGGAATACGCCAGAACCCGATCCGTTTTCTTGAACTCAACCCGCAGACCTATCGTTGGGACGATATGATGTACCAGAGATGAATAAATCCGGAATTCGTCGCCTTCCAATACTGGTGCCATTTCTATTTCTTGGACTGGATGAAAATTAACCTGGAAGAAGTCCGGCCAGGTAGCCCAATCGTAAAAATCCATCATCTTTTCGATGCGTTCCAGGGTATAGCTTAAGCCGTATATATCCAGAGGCTTCCTGCGCCCAAGGAGCCAGCTATTCATCAAAAGCGATGGCACTCCGGAAACATGATCCGGATGGAAGTGGGTTAAGACCAGATCAGTGAGCCGGTTGATATCCAGACCAGCCTGGCGCAGACGGACGATAGGATTATTCACGCAGTCAATCAATACCGTGCGATTTTCGCCTAACAAGGCCATATGTGTGTTTTCGTGATGTTCATCCGGTATCGCATTTGAGGTACCCAGAATGATCAGCTTTGGCATGAATTAATCCTTTCGAAACCGCCTAACCTAAAAAGACTCATCCCCCAAGGAGCAAGATCGCCAGACGAGGGGTCACAAAGACTTCGATCAGCGCTGCCCCCAAGAGCAACGGAACCACCAGGCCTACCATTATCTTCGCCCAGTCCGCCAGGGCCTGCAGCCAGGCTTCACCAATCGTGCAATCATGAGCAGGCGCAGCAAGTGTGCCGCCCAGGCCAAGGATGGCAGCTCCGGCCAAAATAATCGCTGGAATTTCCAACAGGCCGTGCGGAAGAACCAGACCTGTGATAAATAACCAGGGCGAAAAACCAGCGCCAGCGACATTCACCATAATATAACTGATCAGCGCCAAAGGGAGCATTAAGATAATTATACCTAATACACCGAACGAGAAGATCCCCGCCAGCGTGGCCAGTAGAATGGAGCGCAGGTTGTGAAACCAGACGATCCCTACACCTGAGGGTGAAAAGAAACTGATCGCTTCTAACCCTTTAATGAAGCCCCCATTCAAGTGATCCAAATTCACGATCTCGGTTGGTAGAACGAATTGATGTGCTTCTCTGGATCCTGCCCAAACAGCGAGAATCTGGGCCAGGACCATCATTCCGATTGGAATAAACAAACGGCGCAAGGTCGGCAGAACCTCCAGGCGATACCATTGGCGCGGAGATCGCGCCTGACCTGTGAATGCAGTGAGAAAAACGCGGAAGCCCACCTTGAAATTAAGTGTATCAAGCTCGCGCCCCAATAATTCCTCGCGATTGAAATGAGCGACCCCGGTACGAATCAGCAAGCCAGCAATCACAATCAGGCCAAGGATCGCCAGCCAGAGCACATCATAGCGCGCCCAAAACATCACGACGCTCTCTCCTTGAATCAAGAGAGCCATAGGGATAATGATGAAGGAAGCCAGCAGGTTCGCCGCCCGTACCGAGGTAGTTTGAGAAGAAACAACAACCGCGCCACTGACCATAACTACTGCCTGCACCGTGGTCAGGAGCAAGATTTGGATCAACAGGACCGGCGGTGGTCGCCAACCGACCTGCAGAAAGACGCCCACCAGATAAACCCCAATCCCCAAATAACTCGCGATCAGCGGCGGTACCATCGCTGCCAGCAGCTTTCCTAAATATACCTGTACATCGCTCAAGGGACTGCTGAGTAGAGGCTCAATGCTGCGACGTTCCTTCTCCCCTACGAAACTCTCTAAGGCGATCACCAACGAAACGGAGATGGGGAAAAAACCAACCACCATCAGTAAAAATGGGATCAACCGTTCCCCAATTACGGAGGCGCCATGCCGCTCCACGAAACCTACCAACTGTCCGGCAGTGAAGTTCATCAGAGCCGGAAAGATCAAGGTTAAAACCACTACCGGAAAAATTATGCGCCAATCGCGAAATTGATCGCGCACTTCGCGGCGGGTGATGATAAAAGCCGGGCGTAGATCAGCCAGCATCCAACACCCCCTGGCTATCCTGAACAGAGATTGCCTGCATATAAACCTGTTCCAGGCTACGCGGCACTTCCTGGAGACTGATCACCGGAAAACCCTGATTTAGCAGCCCCCGCAGGAAAGCAGGATTGGCTTGCTCCGGTGCGGAAGTCCGATAGCGGACCCAATTCGATCCATGGGAAGTGAGTGTAACTTCTGGAGGAACCGCCAGACTATGACCATCCAATGCAGCGCCTAAGCGCACCTCATACTCTGCCGGGCCCAGGAGGCTTAATTTGAGTCTGGCAGGAGAACCCCTGGCGATGATGCGCCCGCGCCGAATGATGGCGATCTGGTCGGCCAATTCTTCTGCTTCGGCCAGGTTGTGAGTACAAATGATAATCGACCGCTCTGCTGAACGCAGAGAGCGGATGGCGTCGCGCACCAGGCGGGCACTTTCCGGATCCATCGCGGAAGTCGGTTCATCCAACAAAAGAACGAGGGGCTCGTGCAGCAGCGCACGTGCCAGGGCAAGCTTTTGGCGCATTCCTTTTGAATATTCTCCCACCCGGCGCTTGCGATCCTGTAATAAACTGAATTCAGCGAGCAGTTTTTGAATGCGCTCATGACGAATCCGGGATTCAAGACCGTAAATCTGGCCAAAGAAATCCAGGTATTCATCGGCCGGCATGCGCATGTACAGCCCGTGTTGTTCGGTTAAGACGCCCACCGCAGCCCGTACCTGGGCGGCCTGGCGAACGACATCATAGCCAGCTACACGCGCCCACCCCTGCGTTGGGCGGAGGATGGAGGTCAGCATCCGAATCGTGGTAGTTTTCCCGGCCCCATTGGGTCCCAGTAAGGCCAGGACTTCACCGGCCTTGACATGCAAACTAACCGTATCCACGGCCAGGAAATCATCAAAACGTTTACTGAGATTATGGGTTTCAATCATCCGTTTCTTAGTCCAAATTTTACTAACCGGATTGGAGAGCTATTCACCAATTTTAATGTATATCGCACTCAATTTTATTTGAATTGAAATACATTCCTGTAAGGTTTTGAAACAAAACACCCTCAAATGTCAGCAAAGGAACGAGACACTTGAGGGTGATGGCTTTTGGACTGGTTGAAAGGCTTTAATCGAGAGGTGATGAGATCGCAGCGACTGCTAAATTTCAGAACCTACTGGCTTTCGCTTTCACCTAAAGCGGGTTCCTGACCATCATTCCCGCTTATACTTGCTTCCTGGCGACCGCCTGCGCTTTCCGCAACCGGTTGAAGATCGCTTTCATCTACCGACAAGGCTGGCCTGCCACGATGTCGCCAGATCAGTGCCGCAGATGAAAGCAGAAAGACGATCAGCATCAGAGTCTGGTTGGCATTGATACCGGCTACCTGTGATGAATCCAGGCGCAAGAATTCCAGGAAAAAACGACCGATGGGGTACACAATCAGATAGATCAGGAAAAGATCACCATTTTTCAAGCGTTTCGGATAACGCCGTGCCAGCCACAGCAACAGCCCCATATTCAGCAGGTTCCAGAGTGATTCATACAGGAAGGTTGGATGATAGTAAGCTACATCCTGGTAACCCGGCAAGCGGTGCTGCGGATCAATATAGATCGCCCAGGGTAGATTCGTTGGAGCACCATACAGTTCCTGATTGACGAAGTTCCCCCAACGGCCAATTGCTTGTCCCAAAGCCAGAGCCGGGGTGGCGATATCCGCCCATAAGGCAAAGTTCAGATGGTGGCGACGGCTGAACCAGAACAAAGCCAGGAAACCGCCAATAACGGCACCAGGAATACCCAACCCGCCGTTCCAGATCGCCAGTGCATCAAGTGGATGGGTTAGATAGAAATATGTGGTGATCCCCTGAGCTACCATCGAAGGAGGCGGCGTGAGGATATGCCAGATCCGGGCACCGATGATCCCACCGATCAATACCCAAATCAACCCGTCCCAAACAAGTTCACCGTTCTCTCCCCTTCGGCGGGCTTCCCGCTCGGCAAGCCAGGCGGCTGCCAGAGCACCCAACATTAAAATGATCCCGTAAAAATGTACGTATAGAGGTCCCAATTGGAAACCAGAAGGCATTTCGTTCCTCTTTAGCGAATACTATAAAAAATCAACGTTTGCGAGACTTGTAAAATTGACGACGAACATCCAGAATACGCTGCACAGCAGTGATATTCGCAAACACTGCAATAATCCATAATCCTAAAATCGGGATGTTGAATACAAGCGCAGGCGCCAACACCAGGTACCTCTCCATCCTGGTCAGAATACCAACCTTCGTTTCAAGGCCCAGCGACTGGCCGCGCGCCCGGATATATGACACCAGCACCGATCCGGCTGCTGACAGAAACACCAGGAACGTTGCCAGGTGATCACCTTGCTGCACAAAATAATACAGCAGCCCGGCAAAAATCACCAGTTCTGAATAGCGGTCGGTAACCGAATCGACAAAGGCACCGAACTCACTGGCCTCACCACGCAAACGAGCCATCGTGCCATCCAGAGCATCAACCGGTCCCATCAGCAAGATCAAGATACCGCCCAGGGTCATATGACCGCGTGCCAGGAAATAAGCACCGATCGTATTGCCAACCAACCCCAGGATAGTCATGGTATTCGGCATCAACCCCAAACGATTAAAGAACGCGCCGATAGGATCCAACACGCCTTTAAACCGCACCCGCATCTGATCGGTCAACGTCGGTCTATTTTTTCTTTCAGCAGTATGTTCCAAGAAATTTCACCTTTCTGATGGGAAATGAAACAATATCCTTGTATGCTATCGCATGCCTACGGGACTGTCAAGCAAAAAAGACAAAAATGAGCAAGATTTTATTGTGGTTTCGTCGGCTTTAAATCGAGTTCGTCATCCGGGCCAAACAAAACTTCGCGTTCACGTCCCCCACCCTGTGAAGGGCCAACCACTCCAAGGTCTTCGAGTTCATCAATCAAGCGCGCGGCACGTGGATAGCCAATCCGCAGGCGGCGTTGGAGCATAGAGGCGCTGGCTTTTTGCGTATCCTGCACTAACCTGACTGCCTGTTGGATCAAATCGTCACGATCCGCCAGCATGGCCTCTTGCTCGAGCATTTCATCCCAAGGGGTGACCGCATCGGCCTGCTCGGGAATCGTTTGCTGCCAGAAGGTAATGACCCGCTCGATCTCGTGATCAGAGACCATTGCCCCCTGAGATCGAATCGGCGCCGAGGCCTCTGGCTGCAAGAAAAGCATGTCCCCGCGTCCCAACAGGCTCTCCGCACCCTGACCATCCAATATGACACGCGAATCAACCGATGAGGCCACCGCAAAAGAGATACGTGCCGGGAAATTCGCCTTGATCAAGCCGGTAACCACATCCGTACTGGGTCGTTGTGTTGCCACGACCAGGTGGATGCCGGTGGCGCGTGCCATTTGTGCCAGGCGGACCAGATTATGTTCCGTTTGGTCAGGAGCGGACATCATTAAATCCGCCAGCTCATCGATCATAACCACAATTCTGGGCAGCGGCTGTTCCCCTTTGCGACGACGTGCCTTGCGGTTGTAGGAATCGATATTCCTTGAGCGGGAAGTCTCCAGAATTTTATAACGCCGATCCATCTCGGCGACCGTCCAGCGCAGAACTGCCAGGATGCGCTCCAAATCGGTCTCGACTTTCCCCAATAGATGTGGAAGGCCATTGAAGCGTACCAACTCAACCATCTTGGGATCGACCATGACCAACTGTAAATCTTCCGGGGTATTGTTCATCACCAGGCAGGTAGTCAGTGCCGCAATACACACGGATTTACCTGAGCCGGTTGTACCAGCGATCAGAAGGTGTGGCATGCGGCCAAGGTCTGCGACGACCGGCTGCCCGGAAACATCCCGGCCCAGGCCAATAGCCAGAGGTGAGTTGACTTTATAAAAAGCCTCCGCTTCCAGTATTGGTCGCAGCCGTACTACAGTGGAGCGAGAATTCGGCACCTCGATCCCCACATAAGGACGACCCGGCACGGGAGCTTCGATCCGCAGCCGTTCAGCCGACAGTGCCAGGGCAAGGTCACGCCCCAAGGCTGAGATTTGGGCAACGCGGACTTTTTGGCGGTTTATGTCGCCTTCTCCCCCGCTTTTTTCCTTTTCGACAAACCCCGGTTCGACGGCAAACTGAGTTACCGTTGGCCCAATACGAAAACCAACAACCTTGGCTGGGATGCCAAATTCTGCCAGAGTCTTTTCAATCAAACCGGCAGTCAAATTGATATTGCGTTCATCGGGGCGAACAGATTGCTCATTGATTAAAAGATCCAAAGGTGGCAAACGATCATCGCGTAGCGGAGGATTGGATGGCTTCTCGGCATCTTCGGGCTGCAATCTGAAATTCTTACGGAATTGAGCCGGCAGCGGTAAGCGTTTTTTCCTGGAACTCTTTTCTACCGAAGCTGCAGCCTCCTGACCCGGTAATGGAGCTTCGCTTACCACCGGGTTCGCCCCCACTGCATCCGCCCCACTCAGTTCGGGCTCGAGCTCAGATTTCCCCGCCCAGGCTGCCAATGGCGCCACCAGTCCTAAACCTGTTATGCTGCTGATCACAAAAATCGCGCCTACCAGCAATGCGCGCCAAAAAGCGGCCGATAAACCAATGGGCTGCAAGATCAAGCGCAGAAGTTCTGCCAGCCCCCAGCCGATGACACCACCGTCTAGACCTGCCTCTGCATTCTTGAGAGAGGTGCCGCCCAGAACGGAGAGTAAAGCCAGAGAAGCGAAGGCAGCCATTTCCAGGGCTAATACCCTCCCCCAACGCACCTGAGGCACCTCAATCGTGTGACGCTGGCGCAGCATCCATAAACCAAGAACACCCGTGGTTACGATTATCCAAATACTCCCCCAACCAAACCACAATTGTAACTTGCCCGCCCACCAGGAAAGCAAAACCCCACGCGTCAGTTGGGGCAAAACCAATGCCAGCAAGGTCATCAAGGTGAATGCCAGAGCGATCACACCACCAATATCCCAGGCAAACCGCTCAAAACGCGTCAGAAGGCGCAGAGTTCCATCAAAAGGTGGAGACTGTGCGCCAGGTGGCGTATCAGCTTCGGATCGAGCAGTTTCTGGAGTTGATTTGGGATCTTTCATTGACATATTGTTCGCTCAAAACCCCGGGAAATCCCATTAGCTCAGGGTTGAGGTTCCACACCCGTAGCTGCGGCGTCAACAACCTGTGTCTCATGGCGTGCAGCGACATAAATACCTGCAAGAATAAGTATAGCACCAAATACTTTTAGCAGGGTCGGTATCTCATTCAGGAAAAAATAGGCCAGGATCGTGGAGCCGATCGGCTCTCCCAATAAAGTAATCGAAACAAAAGCTGCTGAGATATAGCGCAGGGCCCAGTTAAAAGTGGAATGCCCAAAAAGCTGCGGCACAATTGCAAGAAGCACAAACCAGATATAAGCCTGCTGCGGATATCCTTGAAGCGGCTGACGCGCACCAAGGGTTAGTACCAGCAGCACCAGCGCCGCCATGCCATAGACCACAAAGATATAGCTTACCAGCGACATCTGGCTGCGCAGCCGGCGTCCAATAAGTAGATATGCGGCCGCCATGATCGCACCGATTAAGGCCAGAATATCCCCAAAGAAGGCCTTTCCCCGGATCATTTCCGCAAAAGTCGGGCAAGCCAACGTGCTCCCGACCCAGGAACAAGAATCGCTCAGTCCGACGATAATTCCGCCAATCAATGCCATCCCCATCCCTAATATGATGGGACGGCTCAAAGGTTCTTTAATGGTGAAAGGCGAGAGTAATGCCACCCACAGCGGCGTGGTGGTCACTAAAACCACGGAACTGGCGACGGTCGTATATTCCAGTGATGTGATCCAGGTCGCAAAATGTAATGCCAGAAAAAAGCCAGAGAACAGCGCGAGCAGCAGTTCCTTGCGTTTCAGTGCTCGCAATTCCGCCCTGTGGCGGAAATAGGCTACCGGTGCCAGGAGAATCGCGGCGATCGAAAGCCGGTAAGTAGCGATAACCAGGGACGGCGCATATACCTGAGCATAGCGAATAAATATTGCTGCGGTCGAAACAGCCAAAATACCAAGAAACAGACCCAGGAATGGGGGCACAATTGGGGCATGACGATCCGGATTCATAACTTCCTGATGATACACCGGACCACTGAAAAGAAAAAGGGAGAGATAAGTGCTAACGCGGTATCTGGATATGCCAGATCACTTTTCCCACCAGCACCTTCCAACTGATCGGCCCAAAGGTGCGGCTATCCACACTGAATTCGTGGGTACCGATCACATAGATTTCATCTCTTTCGGGAACCAGGCGCTCAACCCGCTTAATCATCAAGCCATAAACGGGGTGATCAAAAACGATGATATCCCCCTGGCGGATATGCCTTAAAAAAAAGGGGATTTTGGCTACCAGCACAAAATCCCCTTCCCTGTATTCGGGAAACAGGCTCTTCCCCGAAACCTTAATCAATTGGAGCATTAAAGATTAGGATAAACCATTTCTAAGCCAGGTTTGTACGGTGCCTTCGCACGTTTGATGGCAATGCCCTTCGTATCCCAGAAAATTTCTGCGAACTGATTAATGGCATCTACGAACTGAACAGCCTGATCCCGATCTGCTGTCTGGCGACTCTTCGAACCGAGCTGCATAATCTTATGAACCAAACCGTTGAGCTCAGGATGCTTGTCCACATGCTGCTGCTTGATATAATCGCCCCAAATCACACGGATTTCATGCTTGGCTTTTTCAGCATGCTCTTCCTTAACCGCCACGTAGCGGGCCATACTGTTTTGATATTCTTCATTGTGGTCCGCATGTCCCTCTTCCAACTCTTTCATCAGATCAATCATTCTGACGACAGTCAAGGCCGCAATTTGAGCTGTAATCGGGTCATAGATACCACAGGGAATATCGCAGTGTGCTTTGGCCTCATCGAAATTAAATTTTTTATCCAGCGCTTCAGCAAGCTTATATATCATAATTTCCTCCTCTTATACAGGTATTTAGTTGGTTTTCGATAGGGTAGCATACTATCGAGACGGCTTTGCCATCAGTCATGATCATACTGACAAAGACAGGACTTGTCAAGATAAGTTGAGCCACTTCTGCTTGACAAAGGGGGATGGGGAGGCTAAAATCCTTGTGAATGCGATCCCTGGAATTTGGGCGCGCTGAGTGGGCCACACAAAATGAGCGAAGCGTTTCATGTCGAGCAGGATGGCTGCATCGGCTGCACCTGCGAAATGAATGAAGTGTTTCGTATCCTTTAAAGTGGATTTATTAAAATACTGGACCGGTTTTAAATCAATTCATATCTCATAGGAGGATAATTTCCATGACTCACATTATTACCAGCCTCTGCTTACGCGACTCTGGGTGTGTGGATGTTTGCCCGGTAGAATGCATTGTTCCTGGTAAACCGCAGGAAGAGTGGCCATGGTACTACATCGATCCGGATACCTGTATCGACTGTGGGGCTTGCATTCCTGAATGCCCGTTCGAGGCCATCTTCCCTGAAGATGAAGTGCCATCTGCTTACACTGCCAATGGTGGCGAATATCTCAGCAGAGTCGGCCTTTCGGGCCATTATGAGGGAGAAAATCACCATGGTGAACCTGTGGTGCTTGACAGTGTTCGCCAGCTCGAAGCCGGCGAGGAAGTCGACCTGACTGAGGATATCCAACCTAACTACGATTACTTCAGCAGCGGCCCAGGGTACAGCGCACTCGATTAGTGCCACCTACCAGAGCCATCGTCTCTTGCCTAGGTAGATAACCGACCTGCAAGTTGGTATTTAAAAAGATCTAGGAAGCCCTTCGCCGGTCCATCAGTTTTGCGCAGGGTATGTTTGCTTAACCGTCCTTACCAGTAGGCTCAGGCTTTTTGATCGTATAGCAAAAGATAAATACAAAACCCGTAGAGGTGCTAATGCTTTCAGAGCTTTGCTTACCCCTACGGGTTTTGATTTTACGGACGAGTTATCGTTTACCTGGTTTCCAAATCCAGACTGCCTGCACCCATCTCAACACCGATCGTCAGGCCAGAACCACTGCCAGGGTGATTGTACGCGCTCCCGGACTGCTGCCAGTTTCCAGCGGTATTCACATTTGAAATGCCACCTGTGAAAGAAACCTGGGCAGGCATACCTTCAGGGACGATGATGGTCACATGGCTGACACCCGAAGTAATTTCGACGGACCCATCCCGCTGCAAACTTCCGGAAAAATCGAGTGAATAATCGCCAGCCCCGCTTTTGAAAACCATCGAGCTGAAATTCGCATTCGCCAGATCGTTTAGCTTGACATTGGAAGCACCCGTTTCGTAACGTAGCGTGCTCATCTTGACCTTGTTAGGCTGGGAGAAATTCATTTCAACATCTGCAGCACCATCGGCGACTTGCAAAGACTGCAGCAAAAGCCCACCGAAATCGTAGCGGCCCTGATATGCGCCGGCATTGATGGTCAGATCTATGGGGAAGTCGCCCAGTTTTAGATCCCATTCATTCTTGAAATCCCCACTGAAATTGGGAATACCATTGAGCTCCATTTTACCGGTTTGAAGCACGACATTACTGCCATTTGTGCTAATTTGCGGCTTTAATTCCGTCACATTATAAGTAGCAGTCCCGCTGACGAGAGCATTATCAGCCCCGGGCGACAGGTTGAGTTTCCCCGCGCCAAAATTGAACTTCAGCGAGGCAGGGGATGAATTCGGGAGCGCCACATTAATATCTTCAGTCTGTGTTGGACCCGTCTTAAGATTATTGACCGATATCTCGGGTAAAGTGACGTTGATCGAACAAGCCATCGTGACCAAAGCCAATACCAAAATTACAGCCAAGATTGATTTGCGATACATAGGAAGCCTCCTCCATACTCAATTTGTACTTGCATCTTGATATACGCCAGTTTCCCTTGAAAGTCGCGCAGAAATTATTCTGGCCTGGAATTTATGGCAGGAGAAAGCATAAAGCAAATTTTACGATCCCTGGTGCGTCACGGGCAGCAGCAGCTCGGAAGGATGGTCACCATCGTGATAAATGGTTTGGCGGGCAGGAAACAGTTGTGTGGCACTGTCAATTGGCTCACCGTTTCCCAGGTTTCGGTTCCAACGTGGAAAAGCGCCACTGGAAATCTGCAAGCGGATACGATGTCCAGCCAGGAAACGATTCGCCGTTGGCCACAGGCTGAACTCGATACGTGTGCTGCCATCCGGCTGGGGCACACCTGACCCCGGCGATAGTCGATAGAAACCGTCACAAATATCGATCGATCTTCCATCCGGATAAACATCGCACAGGCGAACGAAAAAATCCGTGAAGGGGCGGGTTGAATGGAAATATGCGATCAGACGAGCCGAACCGATGATTTCAAGATCGCCAGCGAGCTTGCTCGTGGAATAAATCAAGACATCCTCGCGAGCTTCCAAAGCCCGATTATCCTGCGGCCCGGCCTGGGC
>Ga0315542_1001914_pt1 | contig 12917 bp, 9 predicted proteins | sample SalMarSW160120MG_FD_202541 | JGI IMG/M metagenome (GOLD analysis project Ga0315542, IMG submission 202541) | Salt marsh sediment microbial communities from the Plum Island Ecosystem LTER, Massachusetts, United States - Salt Marsh Sediment SW1601-20 ... | reverse complement strand
CCGCCGTTGGCGGGATCTCGCGCTCGACTATGGGATCTACCTCATCCTGGCCCTGTTCGTGGTCGCCATGGCGCTGCTGAGCCCGAACTTCCTGCGCGCCACCAACCTCCTCAACATCGTCGTCCAAGCCTCGACGGTGGCGGTCATTGCGGTCGGCACCACCATGGTCATCCTGCTTGCCGAGATCGACCTCTCGGTGGGCTCCGTGGCAGCGCTGGCAGGGGCCGTGGCGGCCGGCGTACTCAAGGCCGCCGCAGGCGCGGCGGCACCGGGCCTGGGGTGGGTCGTGCTGGCGATCCTCGTGGGTATGGCCATCGGTACCGCGCTCGGCGCCGTGAACGGGGCGCTCACGGTATGGGGCGGGATCCCCTCCTTCATCGTCACTCTGGGCATGCTGTCGGTCGGACGCGGCCTGACGCTGCTCTACACCGGGGGGCGGCCGATCTTCGGGCTGGGCGAGGCCTTCTCGCGCATCGCATACGGCAAGCTGGGGCCCCTTCCCGTGCCGATCTTGATCCTCGTCGGGCTCTACGCCGTAGCCGCCTTGTTCCTGCACACGACCCAGCTCGGCCGCTACATCTATGCGGCCGGTACGAACCGACGCGCCGTTGCGTTGGCCGGCGTGAACGTCAACCGTTTGAAGATCGGTGTGTTCGCCCTCGCCGGTACCCTGGCGGGCTTGGGAGGCGTGCTGCTGACCTCGCGCCTCGACTCCGCTCAACCGACGGCGGCGACCGGCTGGGAGCTCGACGTCATCGCCGCCGTCGTCCTCGGCGGGACCAGCCTCTACGGCGGGCGCGGCTCGGTCGTCAAGACGCTGGTCGGCGCGATCATCCTGCAGCTCATCTCCAACGGCCTGAACCTGCTCAACGTGCAGGCGTACTGGCAGCAGATCACCAAGGGCGGCGTGATCCTCGCGGCGCTCCTGCTCGAGCGCTCGCTGCGTCGCGCGAGGGGAGGGAGCGACATGTAGGAAGACGGCCACGAGCACGTCCGGGAGGAGGGATGGCTGGTAGCCCCGTGACCCCGGAGAGAGTGGTCACCCGTCGGGTGGCCGCGGCCGCCTCAAGGGTGGCCGGGGGAAAGGAAGGGTGGTTCCATGCCACGCCGCAGTGCACAGAGAACGACCAGGACGGGAAGGTTCACCGGACGCGCGCTGAGGTGGGTCGCGGTCCTCGCCGCCACCTTGCTGGCGGGCGGCGCGATGGCCCAGGCGAGCTTTACCGTGGGCCTATCGCTATCCACGCTCAACAACCCCTTCTTCGTCGACGTTCGCGACGGAGCCCAGCAGGAAGCGAAGCTGTTCGGCATCGACCTGGTGGTAACGGATGCCCAGAACGACCTCAACAAGCAGATCTCCGACATCGAGGACCTGATACAGCAAGGCGTGAACGTCCTTCTCGTCAACGCCACGGACAGCGCCGGGGTGGTGCCGGCCGTGAAGAAGGCGAACGATGCGGGCATCCCCGTCTTCGCCATCGACCGGGCCATCGACACCAGCACCGGCGCCAAGGTGGCGGCGCAGATCGCGTCCGACAACGTCTTCGGAGGGCGCCTGCAGGCCCGCCGCGTCGCCGAGGTCCTGGGCAGTAGCGGCAACGTCGTCGAGCTCGAAGGGATTCCCGGAACGTCGGCCGCGCGCGACCGCAAGGCCGGGTTCGAAGACGAGCTGAAGACGGCGGCGCCCGGCATCACCATCATCGCCGATCAGCCGGCAGGGTTCGACCAGGCGGAAGGCCTGAACGTCATGCAGAACATCCTCCAGGCGCACCAGGGCCAGGTCGACGCCGTCGTCGCTGCCAACGACTCGATGGCGGTCGGAGCGCTCCAGGCGATCCAACAGGCGAGCGCCACGCGCCCGAACGGTCAGCCCATCATCGTCATCGGCTTCGACGCCATCGACCAGGCGCTGCAGCAGATCCGCTCGGGGGCCATGAACGCCACCGTCGCCCAGCAACCCAAGCTGATGGGGCGCCTCGGCGTGGATGCAGCGCACATGCTGTCGCTAGACTCGCTGATGTTCTCCACCCTGGGGAACGGCCAGTTCATGCCGGTCGAAGTCCAACTCATCACGCAGCAGAACCTTCCGCAGTAGCGGCGCCCCGGACCGTTCGGCCGGGTCCGGATCATCGTCGTTGGGGACTGGTCGCCGCCCGCTGTCCTTCGGGGCCGCGGGCGGCGTTCCCGTCCCTACGGGGCGCGCCCGCGCCGCTCATGTGTGCGGCCTACCCGCGTAGCATCCTGCGAAGCTCTAGGCTCGGAACCGCGTCGACCGGCCCCGCCCGCGGGCCGGGCCGGTCGTGCGCCTCCGAAAGACGACCCGATCCGGCGACCCCTCGACACCGGGTCGCCACGCGAGGAGGTTCGCATGCGCACGCACCCGACACGATCCTGGCTCGGCACCGGCGTTCTCCTGCTGGTCGTGATCGCCGCGTCCGCGAGCGGCGCCGCCAAGCCCCCGGCTCCGGGGTACATCGGCGGCAAGACGGTGCTCGTCAAGGTGGAGCAGGTGAACGGCACGTCCAGGCACGTGCTCACGACCCACGGCGGCATGACGCTCTACTACGACACCCGCGGCGCGAAGGACCGGCCCGCCTGCACGGGCTCGTGCACCAAGACCTGGAAGCCGTTCCTGCTGGTGGACAAGGGCCGGCCCACGGGTCGCCCCGGGATCTTCCGGCGGCTGGGCTACCTGCACCGGACGGGGTACCTGTACCAGGTCGAGTACAACGGTCACCCGCTCTACACCTACAGCAAGGATGCGAGGCCCGGCGAGGCCCGGGGCGCCGGCAGGGCTCCGTTCCACGTCGCCACCATGTCGACCCCACCCACCGGCAGCGGCGGCACAGGCGGCGCCGGGAGCTGAGCGGCCCGTGGGCGAGAGGGCCGTGGACCCCGCAAGCGCAACCGAAAGCGGGGGGCGTCCCTCGACCCCTTTTGGACGGGGCTCCGAACGCCTCCACTGCTCGCTCGTGACATTCCATCTGGAACGGTATTCAGCTTGGCTTCAGCTAGGGAGCGCATGCTTGCCCCGGTGATAGCCATGAAGAGATTCCTGACCCTGCTCGTCGCACTGCTCGCCTTCGGCACGCTCGCCTTCGCCACCTCGCTTCCCGCCAACGGATCCGTGACGGTGACCAACGACCAGGGCCAGGTGGTCGGGTCCGGCAGCATCGTCAACGGCCAGCTCAAGCTCAACCTGGACACGAACACGAGCGGCTTCGTGACCATCACGATCACCAACACGGCCACCAACGAGTCCGAGACCTACCAGGCGATGGTCAAGAACGGCACCGTGGTCACCGTGGTCGACGGCAGCCAGTTCAAGAACCTGAAGAGCTTCGCCAAGGACGGCGGCGTGGACAGCGTCGACGTCACGGAGACCCCCGACAACCACGCCTCCGCGACCGGGCAGACCGAGAAGGCCGACCACGCCACCACTCCAGCCGCAGAGGATAACTCCCAGGCCACGGACCACAGCCAGGGCAACGGCCAGGTGAGCGGCGGCCAGCAGCCGGGTAGCCAGGACGGCAACGCCTCGAGCAGCGGCTCGTCCCCGGACCACCAGTCCGAGACCTCGAGTACCGACACCAACCAGACCAAGGTGGGCACCAGCCTCGACAGCCACGAGAGCACGGACTCCGGCTCCGGCTCCAGCTCCGGGTCGACCGACACCAGCACGAGCGGTTCTTCCCAGACCGACGACTGACCCTTACTCGGGAGGGCCGCTCTCGGCCACGGAAGTGGCACCTCCCGACCTTCGAGCGCCGCGTTCGCCTCCCGGACGCGGCGCTCGCTTCGTGCTTGCTCCACGAACCTGCCCGACGGGCAGCGGAGCCACGCCGGTCGGAGGCTTCCGTCCGTTCCCCGGCTGAACGCCGGCAACCGGAGCCGGCGCCTACGTGGGGGTGTCAGCGCTCGCCGGCCCGCGCCTTCGGCAGGAACCTCCCTAGCGCCTCCCGCTCGACCGTGTCGTCGAGCGGCGCCGGCGCGTCCCACCCGAGGCGCTCCGCGATCCAGCCGAGCATGCGGTCGGCAAGCCACGGATTGCGCGCCAGCACCGGGCCGTGCAGGTAGGTGCCGATGGCGCGCCCGTGCACCACGCCTTCGTCTGCAGCGCCTTCGAAGGCGTTGCCGTGCCCCTGAACGACCCGGCCGAGTGGCGCCCCCCCCTGGAGCCGCGTATACCCGCCGTGGTTCTCGAACCCCACCAGCAGCTCCTTCGTGAACGGGCTCTCCACGAGCATCCGGCCCACCAGCCGGGGCGAGCCCCGCTCGCTCACGACCGGCAGCAGCCCGAGGCCCTCGATCGGCCGGCCGTCCACCTCGAAGCTCTCGCCGAACAGCTGGTAGCCGCCGCACACGACCAGGGCCGTCGCCCCGTCGTCGAGCAGTGCCGAGAGCTCCTGCACGTGCCTGCGCAGATCCTCCATGATCAGCCCCTGTGCCAGGTCTTCACCGCCACCCATCACGATGGCGTCGACCTCGCCCGGCCAGGGGTCACCGACGTCGACGCGAACCACCTCTCCCTCCCGACCCCGCCACGCCAGACGGCGGCGAAGCACCTCGAGGTTGCCCCCATCGCCGTACGTGCCCATCTGGTCCGGGTAGAGCCAGGCGATCCGCGCGGGTCGCGGCGACCGTCGGGCGGGCGCGGCGCGCTCCGCGGAAGCGGACTCGTGGAAGACGCCGGAGGCACCCCGGCCGGCCGGCGGCTCCGGCAGGCCTTCTCCGTCCGGCAACGCCACGGCGCGCCCGACGCTCTCGGCCAGCGGCCGGTCGAGCAGCTGATGCGCATGCTTGAGGTTGGTATAGGTCGACAGAACCAGCACCGCCCCGCCGGCAGGAGCACGGCGCACCGCTGCCGTCAGGGCTTCGTGGGGGGTCGGATAGGCGGCAGCGTCCGGCCGGGGCTGCAGGTAACGCATGCGGGTGAGGAACTCCAGGCCCCGCGACCCACTCACGGCGACCCCACCGAGGGTCCCATAGCGGGCGTCCCAGAGCCACGACACGTCGACGCCGTCCGCGGAGCCGTCGTTGATCAGAAAGACGTGCCCGTCGGGGCGGTCTTGCGCGAGGTTCCAGCTCATGCTGGCCGGGTTCTTGACGAGGGCGAGGCTCACCCGTCGTCCCTCGATCGTCCGCGTCTCTCCGCGGCCGCCGACGGTGGCGGGCCAGGCGTCCAGCCTCGGCTGCGCCCCGAGCACCATCGCGGCCGTGACCGCCGCCGTGGCGCTGTAGGGGTGCAGGTAGGGCGGCAAGGGCGGGAACCTGGTCCCGCCCAGGATGAGCCCGTCGTCCGCCAACGACGCCTCGAAGGGCGTGGTCGGGTTGGCGAAGCCGCACTGCTCACAACGGAAGCGCCCGAGATGGGCATAGTAGCGCTCACGGTAGACCAGCTCCCCGCCGCAAAGGGGGCAGGCGGGCAGGTCGCTCGGAACCTCCATCGGTGGGAGCGCCGCCCGGAAGGCGTGGGTGCGTCCCTCGATGGCCAGGCTCGCCACGAGCGGGTCGTCGCCGTTGAGCAGGAGCTCCGCCTCCGGAAGCGTGGCGATGGCACGCTCCAGGTGCCGACGCGTGGTCTGAACCTCGCCGAAGCGGTCGAGCTGATCGCGGAACAAGCCGGTCACGATCACCAGGTGCGGGTCCAGGGCCGGTGCCAGCTTCGGGAAAGCGGCTTCGTCGACCTCCATCACGAGGGCGTCGCCCGGCCCCTCCAGCAGAGCCGCAGCGATACCCTGGTGGAGGTTAGCGCCCTCCTCGTTGGCCACCACGCGGCGACCATCCTGCTCCAGGAGGTGGCGAAGCAGCGTCATGGTGGACGTCTTCCCGTTCGTTCCCGTGATGACCACGCGCAGGGGGATGCGCGCCGCCGCCCGCTCCACGAAGCGCGGATCGACGCGCACCGCTACCCAGCCCGGCAACGTCGTGCCCCCTCCGGGTCGCACCCGGCGGAGCACACTCCTCGCCATACGCCCCATCACGGGCGCCAACGCTCGCCATGCCGTCACTCTGATGTCCTCTCCCGCGACCCGTCGGCGCCTGCACGGTGCCGGGTCCGGCTGCCCCGTCCACCCGCACGTGAGGTTCCGGCGCTCCCGGCCCCGGCGCGCCCCATGGTACGTCGCCGGGCGCCTCGCCGGCGCGGAGCGGCCGATAGGCTCGGTGCCTCGGCGATTGCGACCGGGCGTCGGCGCTGGTAGCCTGTCGTGCACATGAGCGGCAACCCCCTCCTCGTCGCCGTGGACGTGCAGCGACTCTACCGCGACTTCGCTCCCTGGGCGCTTCCGACCGTCGGCGCCGTGGCGCACGCCGCCGCGCGCTTGGCGGACGCGCTGGCGTGCCCGGTCCTGTGCACGCGGACGGTGTTCCCCAGCGCGCACGGCATCGTCGACGGCCCCTGGCGACGCTACGAGGAGCGCTGGCGCGAGCTGGCCGACGACGCATCGGCGGACCCCGCGTTGCTGGCACCGCTGCCGGAGCTGGCGAACCGCTGTCGAACCGTCTTCGACAAGCACACCTACTCGGCCTTCGAAGACCCCGCCTTCGAGCGCGCGGTGCTCGGCTTCCACCCCGATCCCCTGCTCATCACGGGGGTCGAGACCGACATCTGCGTGCTCGCCACGGTGTTCGGAGCGATCGACCGCAACCTTCCCGTGTGGCTGGTGACGGACGCGGTGGCGGGACCGGACCCACGGGGCGAGCGGGGAACGCTGGCGACGCTCGCCCGCATGCCGGAGCAGGTTCGTCTGCTCTCCAGCGACGACGTGCTGGAAGCGCTGGCGGGTGAGGCGGGGAGCGCGTCGTGACCGGCGGCGAAGCGGACGCTCGCTTCCTGGTCGCAGACGGGGTGCGTCACGCCTTCGATGGTACGCCCGTCCTGAGCGGCATCGACCTGGCGTTGCCCCGCGGCTCCCTGACCTGCCTCATCGGTCCCACCGGTTGCGGAAAGACCACGCTCCTGCGGGTGATGGCGGGCTTCCTGCGGCCCGATGGCGGACGCGTGAGCATCGGTGGCCGCGACGTGACCGACCTCGCCCCCGCCGTGCGCGGCATCGGCTTCGTCTACCAGGATCTGGCGCTGTTCGACCACATGTCGGTACGCGGCAACGTGGGATTCGGCCTCCGCGCTCGCGGCGTGCGCGGAGGCGAGCTTCGACGGCGTGTCACCGACATGCTGGCCCGCGTCGGCCTGGCGGGCTTCGGGGGGCGCCGGCCCACCACCCTGTCGGGCGGCCAGCAGCAGCGCGTGGCGCTGGCGCGCGCGCTGGTCTTCGAGCCCGACATCCTGCTCCTCGACGAGCCGTTCGCGGCGCTCGACAAGAACGTTCGGTCCCAGATGCAGCAGGAGGTGCGACGCCTCCAGCAGGAGCTCGGCATCACCACCGTGCTGGTGACGCACGATCAGCAGGAGGCACTTCGGCTCGCGGACGTGCTGGTGATCATGCGGGAAGGCCGCATCGAGCAGCGCGGGGCCCCGCGCGAGCTCTACGCGCGCCCCGCCTCGGTGTTCAGCGCCCGTTTCCTGGGCGACGCCAACCTCTTCGAGGGGCGCTACCGGGATGCTCCGCCACGACTCGAGGGAGCGCTGGAGCTGCGACTGGCCACCGCGCCGGCCGGCCTTGCCGATGGCCGACGCGTGACCGCGATGGTCCGTCCCGAGGACGTGACGGTGCGCGCCTCCGAGCCGGACTCGGGCGGCGGCCCGGCTCCGGCAGGCGCGGCCGGGACGAACGCCCTCGACGTCGACGCCGCCCCGCAGAACACCGTCGTCGAAGGGACCGTCGAGGACCGTGCCTTCACCGGCGTCACCACCGAGTACACCGTCCGGACCCGCCCCGCGGACGTCGTCGTGCGGGTGCTGGCATCCGGCAGCGAGGCCGCGGCGCACGCGAAAGGCGCGACGGTATGGCTATCCTTTCCACGGGAACGCGTCAGCTTGATCCCCGAGGAGCCCTCATGAGCCTGCGCGAGATCACCCCCCGCTACCAGCTCAACACCTGGCTGGCGAACACCCCGGCCGCCGTGCTCGACGCGGTTTCCGGGCTGTACGTCCTCCCCGTCGCCTACAGCGCGTCGGCACAGGCCACCTCGCGACTCGACGATCCGCAGCAGATCCGCTTCGGGGCACGGCGCCTCGATGGATCGAGCATCGACCTGGAGCTCGAGCATGCCGGCTCGACCTTCCGGCTCCGCTACGCCAAGCCCGAACCGACCCTGCTGATCGGCGAGCTGCGCCCCGTGCAGCTCGGCGAGTGGGGGCTGCGTACCTGGCTCAACCTGCTGGTTGGCTTCGACCCCGGGGTCGGGGCCGCCGCGACACGACGCCCACCGCAAGGCACCGCCGACGGCACCGTCACGGCGGAAGACGCCGAGCGCGGGCTCGCCCTGGTGCCGGAGTCCGCGCCGGTCTTCGTCACCCTCCACGACTCCGTCGACGCCTTCGAGGCCGACCTCGTGGAGCGGGGCTACTACGCAGACGCCATCGCGTTGCGGAGGGGCGCCCCGCCCGCCGTGGCGCCGGTGGTGGCGTTGCGCTTCAACCTCGAGGCGACGCCGGTCATCCGCTTCGCCTTCGCCGCCGGGGCGGACGCGGAGCGGGCGCTCACCCGGGCCCGGTCCGCGATGGCACCCGACCCCACGCCGACCACGGCCACCCCCGGGACCCCGCGGCGGCCGCACGACCACGAACCGCCGCCCACCGACGCCGACGAGGCGCTCGATGCCGTTCACGCGGTCCTGGGCTGGAACTCCATCCTGGACACCGACAATCAGCGCTGGTACACCGCTCCAACCCGCTCCTGGGTCACCGCGAAGTTCGGCGGCTGGTTCACCTGGCTCGACGACACCTTCTTCCATGCGCACCTGGCAGCCACCATCGATCCCGAAGCGGCGCGCCGCAATCTCGAGGTGGCCCTGTCGAGCGCGACGCCCGAGGGAAACCTCGCCTGCCTGCTGAGCCCGCGCACGGCCTGGCTCGACCGCTCGCAGAGCCCCATCGGCGCGCTCGTGCTGTGGTCGACCTACCTGCGCACCGGCGACCGCGCCACCCTGGCTCGGAGCTTCCCGACGCTGCTCAGGGCCTTCCAGTGGTGGCTTCGCGAACGGCGTGACGAGCGGACCGGCCTCTTCGCCTTCGGCACCTCGGACTACGGCCGCGGGGCCTTCCAGGGCACGGCGCTGGCCGCGCGCGACGAGTCGTTCATGGACAACAGCCCAATGCACGATGGCGTCGAGCTCGACCCCGCCACGGGTCGGCTCCGTCAGCTCGACGTCGGCCTCTCCAGCCTGCTGGCGCTCGAAGCCGAGCTGCTCGCAAGGGTCGCGCGGCACCTGGGCAACGACGAAGCTGCCGAGCGACTCACGGCCGAGCGCCACAGCATCGCCGCCGCCATCGATACGCATCTCTGGCACGAGGAGGCCGGCGCCTACGTGAACGTGGCGTCGGACGGCACCCCCTCCCCGCGCATCTCCCCTACCAGCTTCTACCCGCTGCTGGCCGGCGTGCCCTCGCCGGAGCGCGCCGAGCGCATGGTCGAGGCACAGCTCCTCGACGAGCGCGGGTTCTGGGGGCCGTACGTCCTCCCGACCATCCGCCGCGACGACCCCGCCTTCGCCGACAACGTCTACTGGCGGGGCCGGATCTGGCCGCCCACGACCTACCTGGTGTACCTGGGGCTCCGGCGCTACCACCTCACGAAGGTCGCGAGCGACGTCGCCGACCGCTCCTTCACCATGTTCGCGTCGGAGTGGCGCGAGCACGGCCACTGCCACGAGAACTACAATGCCGTTACCGGCGAGGGGCACGACTCGAAGGACTCCGATCCGTTCTACGGCTGGGGAGCGCTGATGCCGATGATGCGCCTCGAAGAAGCGATCTTCCCGTCGCCCTGGGAGGGGTTGACGGTGGCGACCGAGCGCGGGCCCTGCGCGCAAGGCACGTTCTGGAACGGGCACCGCTTGCGGCTGCTCCCCCTCGAGGGGGTGCCGGGTGGGTGGCGTGCCACGCTCGATGGGCGCCATGTCCTGGAGGGCGACGCTGCCTGTCGGCTCTCCGGGCTGGAGCTCGACGGGGCGAACCTGGAGGCGACGGTCGAGAGCGCGGGCGGCGTCCTCCTGACGGTGCCGGGGCTCCGACGCGAGCAGACCGTCCACATGGCGTTGCCGGAGGGCACCGCCGTCTCGGACGATCCCGCGGGCCTGCGCCTCCGCGTGCCCGCCGGTCGGCACGCGTTCCGGCTGACGCTCGCGCGGTCGTGGTACACCGGGGAATCCACGATGGGGACGCCATCGTTGGGGGACGAGAACCGGGCAGGCCCCGAGGAACGGGCATGAAGGGAAGGACCATGAGCAACCGAAGCAAGCACGGATGGTGGACGGCGGTGGCGCTCCTGGGCACCCTGCTGCTGACAGCAGCGTTCGCCCAGAAGCCCACGTTCCTGATCGCCAACTGGCAGGGTTACGGCAGCGACCTGCCGTGGGTGGTGCAAGCCTTCGAACAGGAGTGCAACTGCACCGTCAAACAGGTCGACTTCGGCTCCGAACAGCAACTCCTGAACATGCTGAAACAGGGTGGCGTGGGGAAGATCGACGTGGCGTTGCCGAACTCGACCTACATCCGCTACGCCATCGACGACGGGCTCGTCCAGCCGATCGACGTCGCCCGGCTCAGCAACTACCACGAGCTGATCCCCGGCCTCACGCAGCTCGACGCCCTGAAGAAGGGCGGCCAGGTCTACGGCGTGCCGTGGCTGTGGGGCACGGTCGGGATCGGCTACAACCCCGATCTCGTGAAGGCGCCCGTGCAGGGCTATGCGGCGTTGTGGGACAAGCAGTACGCCGGCAAGGCGACCTTCAACGATGACCCCGTCATCGCCGTCATGACCGCCGCCGTCTACCTCGGCGAGGACCCGTACCACCCGGACCTGGCCAAGGTGAAGCAGGCGCTCCTGGACCAGAAGCGCCTCGACGTGACGTACTGGGCCACGACCGACGATTTCACCAAGCTCTACACCTCGAAGCAGATCGACATCGGCAACGTGTGGTCGGGGCTGGCGACGCAGATCCAGGCGAACGGCTACCCGATCAAGTACGTGACGCCCAAGGACGTCATCACGTGGGTCGACAACTGGGTCATCGTCAAGAACGCGCCGCACCCGGACCTCGCCTACAAGTGGATCGACTTCATGATCTCCCAGACCTTCCAGGACCGCTACGCGCGCGATCTCAAGCAGCAGCCCCCCTCGCCGGCCAACCAGATCGTGGCCGAGAGCCTGCCGGCCGATCAGCGCCAGACGTTCCAGACGAGCTCGGTGCTGGAGACCAACATCCCGCAGGCGACCTACAACGCCTGGTCGCAGCTCTGGACCGAGGTGAAGACGACACCGGTCAAGCCGCTACCCTGAGCCCATGGCCCCGCGGTGCTGCGGCTCGGCCGGCGGCCGGGTGAACGATCGACGAGGCTGGGTCCGGTGAAGCCGGTGCGGGCACCATGAGAGCGCCCAGGCGCGGGGCGAACAGCGCACTGCTGCTGCCTGCCTACGGGCTCATCGTGGTGCTCGTGCTGGTACCGCTCGCGGCGCTGGTCGTCGAGAGCTTGACGCCGGGCCGTGTGGCGGGGGTCGCGACGCTGGGCCTGCTGTTCGAGAACTACCTGCGCGTCTTCCGGGACGGGCCCCTGCGCCTCGTCCTCGCGACCTCGCTGACGATCCCGGCCGTGACCACGGCGGCGTGCGTTGCGCTCGGCTGGCCGCTCGCCTACGCCCTGGCCAAGGTTCACCGGCGCCGGGGCAACGCTCTCCTGGCCATCCTGATGGCGCCGTTCTTCGTCAGCTACCTGCTCATCATCTACGCCTTCATGGGCCTGCTGCAGGTCGGCGGTCCAGTGCAGGTCGCGCTCCATGCTCTCGGCCTGGTCTCGGCGTCCACCACCCTGCTGTACTCGCGAGCGGCGGTCACGCTGGCGCTGGTCTACGAGTACCTGCCCTTCATGGTGCTGTCGATCTACGGGTCGCTCGAGCGGATCGAGGACAGCGTGCTGGAGGCCGCCTCAGGGCTCGGAGCGAACCGGCTCCGGGTCTTCGGCGAGATCCTCTGGCCGCGGTCCGTGCCGGGGGTCGTCGCGGGCTGTGCCCTGGTGTTCATCCCCGCCACCGGATCGTTCGTCGAGCCTCAGATCCTGGGTGGCACACGCGTCAGCATGCTCGGGCAGGTCATCGACGCCCAGATCAACCAGACCTTCGACCTGCCGCGCGCGGCAACCGTCTCGCTGGTGCTCACGCTGGCCGCCGTGGCAGGCTTCGCGCTGCTGGCACTCGCGGCGCTCGCGACGCGTCGAGCCCTCAGGAGGTGAGCGTGGGCGGTCGCTGGCGCAACGTGCTGTGGACGGTCTTCACGGCCGTCATGTTCGTGGCGATGTTCGTGCCGATCGGCTACCTGGTCGTTATGTCGTTCAACACGTCGCCCTACGGGACGCTCCCGTGGCACTTCACCACCCAGTGGTACGCCCAGCTCTTCCACGAGTCCGGGCTCGCTCGCATCACCCTGCAGACGCTCCTGATGAGCGCCGTGATCGCCGTGGCCTGCGCAGCGGCCGGCACCATGGCGGCGCTGGGCATGACGCGCGCCGGCCTGCCCCGACCCCTGGTGGACGCGCTCCAGGCGATGAACCTGATCCCGGTCACCGTGCCGTGGCTGGTGCTGGGCGTCACGATGCTGCTCTTCCTGCTGCTGGTCGGCTCCGGCCGCGGCGTGCTCAACCTCTACCTCGGGAACATGGTGGTGGTGCTGCCCTACGTCACGGTGCTGGGGTTCGCGCGGCTGCAGGGCGAGCGCTTCGAGGAGGAGGAGGCCGGCGCGCAGCTCGGTGCGTCCGGGCTTCGCATCTTCCTCGTCATCACCCTCCCCAAGCTGCTCCC
>Ga0315542_1001913_pt1 | contig 12917 bp, 4 predicted proteins | sample SalMarSW160120MG_FD_202541 | JGI IMG/M metagenome (GOLD analysis project Ga0315542, IMG submission 202541) | Salt marsh sediment microbial communities from the Plum Island Ecosystem LTER, Massachusetts, United States - Salt Marsh Sediment SW1601-20 ... | reverse complement strand
ACCTGGCTGGGAAGGAACAGTCGAAACTGATACGCTAAGGTTACTCGGTATACGCGATCCGCATGAATTATTTGCTGTAACTGAAATATTTCCTCCTGCTAAGCCAGCTATTGTGGTTATTGATTCTGAAGATGAATTACCGCTCCATCCGGAAGGCAGGGTCCATGTATATGAAGATGCGCCTGTTACAGGGCTTATACTGTAAATCTGACTGGAACCCTGGCAAACTGTTGTTGCTCCGGATATTGCGCCGGGTTGGTCAGGGGTTGTTATAACTGTCACACTCAGGTTACGAGGCGTGCCTGTACCACAAGAATTATTTGCTATAACAGAGATAGTACCACCGCTTGCGCCTGCTGTTGCTGTTATTGACTCAGAATCCGAATACCCTGACCATCCCGATGGAAGATTCCATATATAGGAAGTCGCTCCAGGAACTGATGAAATGCTATAAATCTGGTCAGAACCCTGACATACAATTGTTTCGCCGGCTATCGGATCAGGCTGTACCATAAGTGGCGTAACTGAGATATTCAGGTTTCTAGAAATACCTGAACCGCATGAATTATTGGCAGTAACGGAGATAGTACCGCCAGTTGCGCCTGCAATAGCCGTTATTGATTCTGAATTAGAAGTGCCGCTCCATCCCGATGGTAAGGTCCATGTATACGAAGTTGCTCCCGCTACTGAGGATATGCTGTAAACCTGGTTTGAACCCTGGCAGATGGAGGTAAGTCCACTTATAGGACCAGGCTGATCAGGGATTGAAGTCACAGTAACATTCAGATTGCGAACGGCACTTGATCCGCATGAATTATTTGCTGTTACTGAAATAATCCCTCCACTGGCGCCTGCTGTTGCTGTTATGGATTCTGAATTAGAAGTGCCGCTCCATCCCGAGGGTAAGGTCCATGTATATGAAGTTGCACCTGACACTGAGGATATGCTGTAAACCTGGTCCGAACCCTGACAAACACTGGTCAATCCAGTAATTGAGGCAGGACGAGCAGGAACTGTCAAGACAATTACTAACAGATTATGGGCTGTGCTTAGCCCACAGGCATTATTTGCCTCTACAGATATTGTTCCTCCAGCTGAACCAACAGTTGCTGTTATTGATGCTGAGTTTGAACTGCCGGTCCATCCTGATGGTAAGGTCCATACATATGAAGTGGCACCCGGAACTGATGATATAGAATAGACCTGGTCAGAACCCTGACAAACTGATGTACCTCCGGTTATTGCTCCAGGCTGGTTCGGGACTGTGGAAACATTCACGGAAAGATTTCTTGGGCTGCTGGAACCACATGCATTGTTAGCTATTACTGAAATTGTACCTCCAACGGAACCTACAGTTACAGATATTGATTCCGTAGTTGAGTTGCCACTCCATCCTGAAGGTAAAGTCCATGTATATGAGGTAGCTCCTGACACCGATGCTATACTGTAAACATGGCTTGAGCCCTGGCAGACATTAGTCCCGCCGCTTATAGTTCCCGGCTGAGTCAGAAGGTTAATTACTGATACAGTCAAATTTCGGGCAGTACCTGATCCGCATGTATTATTTGCGGTAACTGAGATTGTTCCTCCTGTAGTCCCTGCAGTAGCAGTTATCGTCTCTGAATTTGAAGTACCGCTCCATCCTGAAGGTAGCGACCATGTATATGAAGTTGCTCCTGTTACCGATGCTATGCTATATACCTGTTGTGAACCCTGACATACGGAAGTTCCTCCTGTTATGGGTCCAGGCTGAGCCGGGGCACTTGAAACAGTTACATTCAAAGTACCTGGACTACTTGAACCGCACGCATTATTCCCTACAACAGAAATCGTACCGCTGGCTCCGGGAGTAGCTGTGATTGATGAAGTGGTTGAAGTGCCACTCCATCCCGATGGGAGCGTCCATGTATATGAAACTGCGCCTGAAAGCGGAGTTATACTGTAAACCTGATTCGAACCCTGGCATACACTTGCCTGACCTGAAATAGAACCCGGTGCAGAAAGGGGGCTCGAAACTGTTACAGCGAAAGAAGAAGGCAGTCCGTCACCGTTATCATTATGGCCTTTTACCGTGATACTTCCCGATACCGCGGTTGATCCAAAATCTACCGATATACTATTGGTTGTACTGCTCCCGGTTGCTCCTGAGGGCAGTGTCCATATATATGATGTAGCCCCTGCAATTACCGGTACCGAGTAAACAACTGCTGTCTGATCCTTGCAAACGTTTGTGGGACCAGAGATGCTTCCTGCATCGGCAGGTAATTTAAAATGGACCTCAAATGTATAACAATCTAATACACCCCATGATACACCATCTGCCATTTGTTGAAATCTTTGTTCCTGCAAACCATCACCCTCCCATGTATCATAGAATCTGTAATAGTTTATCCCTAATTGCTTTTTATATCCGATAACAGTAACAAAATGATCATAAACACCATCACCGGTATAATCAACCAAAAAAACCATCGCCCGGTTGCGATCAATATTACTTACCAGTGAATCCATTGGAAAATCGGTAAAGTCATATTTATGTCCTGTCCCAACATAATTAGGAGCCTGATTCGAAATATAGTTTTCCCATGCCGGTATAATATCATCCGGCAAGCTCCATCCATATCTGTTTCCTACAGCACTTTGGGATGTATACATATAGTCGGCTATACAATCATTAGGATGTCTTTGGTTTTCCGGAAGAAGCTCAGAATTGTCAGGTAAAATAGTCGGTGTTTCATCATCTATCGGGAGGGAATAATCCAAATAGTGATCATATGATGAAATATAATCATCTATGGCATTCTGGTTCGATCCGTCACCAGGAAAAAGATCAGGAAAACCATGAGTATCATAATAACCGATAACCATTCCTACTGAAGTAGGGCCACAACCATTACTCCAGATATACATGGGAACTCCTGTCATTGTTTTTGATTGTCCAAAAATCTGAAGCGGCAGCACCAAAAGGCAAAATGATAATATTCTATTCATATTATTTAATCGTTACTTTAAGAGACTTTTATTCAGATGAATAATTACAAAAAAATTATGTCTTAAGAAATTTATTGATCAGTTGATATTTTATTATTACCACATATTTATGTTGCCTGTTTAAATTCAAGAATAGCACTTAAACAGCGGTCTGCTGTGTGTCCATCCCATAGTTCAGGACTAACAGGAAGACGAGGTTTTTTTATAGCTTTTTTATATTCTTCACGTATAAGGTCAATGTTATTACCTACAAGTACACTTGCACCACCATGCTCGCTAAGAGTGATTGGTCTTTCAGTATTCCACCTGAGGGTTAAACAAGGCGTTCCCAAAACAGTACATTCTTCCTGTAATCCACCGCTGTCGGTTAAAATTATGCGTGCTTTCATATTCAGTTTGAGCATCTCGAGGTAACCTAATGGTTCAAGAAGTACCAGGTTCGAATGCGACATTACTTCTTTTAATAATCCAAAGGTCTCAAGCATCTTACGTGTACGCGGATGGATTGTCCAGATAAGAGGCATAGTGGAACAGACTTCATCAATCATAAAGCGTACAATTGGTTCAAGCACCGCTTTTCTGTCAACATTGGAAGGGCGATGCAGTGTCATTACTGCAAAGCCATGATCAAAGGAATTGTTTGTATTTATATGCGACCCGTCAACAGAATTGGATCTGATAATCTCTTTAATATCCAGTTTATCGGCTTTATTCCTGTTCTTTTCCAGAGTATCAATCATGATATTCCCGGTAAATCTGATTTTATCATCGGGAACGCCTTCTTTTCTTAAATTCTCAGAAGAGAGTCTGTCGGGAGTAAGAAGAAGATCTGATATCCTGTCAGCCACCAACCGATTAATTTCTTCAGGCATGGACATATCCCCCGACCTCAAACCGGCTTCAATATGACAACAAAGAATCTGTTCTTTTTTAGCAGTAACTGAACAGGCGAGTATTGCATTTACGTCGCCAACAACAACAACCCAGTCAGGATTTTTTTCGCGCAGTACCTTTTCAAATTCAATCATGGTGTTTCCAACCTGTTCCGCGTGACTGCCTGAGCCTACTCCAAGATTAATATCAGCTTCAGGTATTTCCAGTTGCTCAAAAAAGTAACGGGACATTCGGTCATCATAATGCTGACCCGTATGCACAAGAAAATGTTCTATATGATTGCCAGATATCTGATTATGTTTTTTGATAGCTTCAATAAACGGTGCAATTTTCATAAAATTAGGGCGAGCCCCAACAACAGATATTATTTTCATGAACAGAAGTATAGTTTTTGTTGTTAATATTAAGTCTGCATTTTAAATTATGATTCTTGTTTTTTTAATTTTATATGGGTCATCTTCAATATTGTATTTATTTATCAAAAAAGTAACTGTTATCTTTGAGTATAAAATTATTTCAAATGTTAAAACATCTTTCCAAGAAAAATTTAATTATAGTTTTTATAATTTTTGTCGTCTTTTCAGGTATTATATTTCTTCCCCTAATCAATTCACTTTCAAACGAACTATCCAAAACTGACAGGGTTAATGCTAATATTCTCCTGGTCGAAGGATGGCTCCCTCCTTATGCTATTGAAATGGCATATAATGAGTTTCAAAATAAAGAATACAGCCATATAATTACTACAGGACTCAGTGCGCCTGATTATAGCATAATGAGTATGGATGGATACCTTATTTTTTATCCTAAAAACGTTATTTCTGTTGATAATGGAATCCGCGATCATCAAATTGAGATTAATGCAGTAAGTGAATTAGGTGGTGAAAATGCAGCACGATTTAATGTTTATGTGAATGACTCTCTTGCAGGAAATTTCTCAGCCACGACAAAGAAGAAAAAGTATTTAGTAACATGGAAAGGAAAACTAACAGATATTGATTCAATTATGGTCCAGTTTGTTAACGATGCATTAGGCGATTTTGGCGACAGGAATCTATATGTTAAAGATATAACCATTGATAAAAAAATAACGATACCTTATCAAAACAATTCTGAATATGATATTGGAAAATTAGATGGCAGGAGAAGATTTATCAATAATTTCAGTTCATATGCTCAAAATGCCAGAGACAGGCTGATATCACTGGGCATAGACTCTTCCCTTGTTACATCCGTCCCGGGTAAAAGAGTTAATCTCAACAGAACCCTGACAAGTGCTCTGGCTTTTCGTGACTGGCTGGCCAAATCGGATATTAAGATAACAGGAATAAACATATTCACATTGGGAACCCATTCCAGGAGAACATGGATGACATATAACAAGATCCTGAAAAAAAAATATGAAATAGGAATCATTTCTATGCCCGATTTTAGAGATCGCATATCGAGAAAACATAAAATATTAAAAACACTTCGCGAAACAATAGGAGTAATTTATTACTGGTTTATTCTACTTCCTTATTAGAAATTATTTATAAGAGAAATAAATATATGTACACTGCCAGGATGTCTACCTTAATACAACAAAATCGATTCGGCGGTTAAGATTCCTGCCTTCTTCAAGCTCATTGGAGGCAATAGGTTTAGTACTTCCAAATCCCTTAGCAACCAACCGACTGGCATCCATTCCCTTGCCTATCAAATAGTTCGTTATAATCTGGGCATATCTCTTAGATAAATTAAGTTTGTCATCAGTCGATCCTGTATTATCAGTATATATATCAACTTCCAGCTTTATCTCCGGATATTTATTCAATATTTTGATAATCTGATCAAGCAGAAGGTATGCACTTGATGTCAGCCTGTTATAACTATCAAAATAAGTATCTGTTGAGGTTCCAAAGATCTTTTTAATGTTAAAAATAGCCTGTTCAGCAGGATCTTTTATTATTTCAATTGTTGTATGTACACTTTTAAAACCTGCCTTTTCCATTTCCTTAAAAGCAATATATGTATACATAAGGTTCATTTGCTGATCTACAATATAAGAATACATTTCCGTATCTTTATTATAGACTTCCTTAACTTCATAATTCTTTGGAACATTTTTGAAAAAATCACCATGAAGATTAATCTTTGTCTTGGACGAAATTAGCATAACCTGAAATACCGCATCCTTTTTATAATCTTTCTCAGCTGAGTAAATAGATTTAATTGTGGCATTTGGATATTTCCAGATATCGGGATAAGATGTTCTCGAAGAAGTCTTTCTAGCCAGATATGATGATATTTCAGGCAGGTCATTAACAACCGCAATTTTCTTTGATGAGCCTGTTTTACGAATTGCGCCGGTAGAATCCGATTTCAGTACCAATCCCAGGTTAACCATATATTCTCCTTTGTCTTCAAAAGCATGTTTTACCTTGGGCCCCTGTAACCTTGTTCCATCACCAAAATCCCATGAAAAACTTAAAATTTTATACCCGGGAAGATATGATTTAAGTGCATCAAAATCCATTGAATCTTCTTTTACGGCAACATCATAGGAATTAATGTATGGCTGTTCAAAGTCTTTAAGTTCGACTTTAAAGCTTAATTTGGAGAAGAAGATATCTCCTGTGGATTTTTCAACAATGTCGAGTTTTACATAATATTCTCCAGGACCCTGAAAACAATGATTCACTACTTCACCTGAGGTTTCCTGTCTGTCTCCGAAATCCCATAAATATTGAAGGTTTAGAGTATCAATAGCTATTGAACCGCTATCGGAAAAATTAAAACAATATTGATTTTCCTTTTGAATACTGGTGTAAAAAATCTGCGGAAAATTTGTTTTAAAATAGTAAATATCAATTGTTTTATCCCTGTTGGATGAGAAATAGCCACTATTCATTAACGAGTCGGTTATTATTCCAAAATCATCAGATACCGAATTAATTGGCGCGTCAATATGTACAGGAGTAAGCCAGGTTGAGTCAGAAAATCTTGAAAAATAAATATCCTTGCCTCCCAGGCCCTGTGGTCCGTCAGAAGAAAAGAATAGTTCCCCGGCAGGATTAATGAAAGGATAAGATTCATTATTCTGAGTATTAATAACCGGACCTAAATTCACAGGGTCATTCCAGCGCTCTTCTTTCCATTCACTGTAATACAGGTCAGATCCTCCAAAACCTCCTGGTTTGTCAGAGGCAAAAAACAATTTTTTACCGTCAGGTGAAAGCCATGGCGTTGTTACGCTATACCACTCGTTATTAATCCTTAAATCCCTTACTTTTGCCCACTGTCCATCAATCTTTACAGCGTTAAAAATACCAAGTCTGTTCCTGGGATTGGATACATCACTTAATTTATTGCTTACTTCCAGATTTCTTGAAAAATATATGGTGTCTCTCCATCTGTTAAAGGTAACCGGGCCGTCATTCAATGAAGTTGTTAGTCTTTTTGAAAATAGTCTGGCACTTTGCCAATCCGTATCAAGGGTGGTATCAACGAAATAGATCTTAAAAAGTCCTTTGTTTTGATCTGTTGAACGATTTAACAGGCTTAGATTTCGGTTAGAACAAAAGACTATTCCATTTTGATAGTACACGGGTGAGAATTCATCGTATACATCAGAACTGAAGAAAGCCTTTCTAATACTATACGTCTCATTCTGACCAAGTAACAACGATTGAAAGAAAGATGCTACCAGAATGCCTATTGCCAATTTGTAATTCATAGTTGAAGGTTATTTAACAATTGTGCCAAAAGTCAAAGTACCCGGAATATTTTAAATTTTGAATATAAAGCTTTCTGACATAATTCTGAAGATCGCAAGAGTATTTTTTAAAATAACTAAAAATCCCATTAAAAAGTAAGAGGGTTAACAACATCCACCTTATAACGGAATTCATATCTTAACATTATTTCATGCGAACCATTGCTGTAGGTTCTAAGTTTTCCAAAATCAAAATCGTATGAATAAGCAACCCTCAGCTGTGTATTAACCTTGAATTGAAACAATCCTGCAAGCGATCTCCCGTTCCTGTATGAAGCTCCAAACCAAAAGCGATCATTATAGTTAAAATGAGCATTGATATCCATAAGTATTTTTTCGCCAGGGGTGAAAGTAAAAAGCGCGGAAGGCATGAATTTAAGTTTTGCATTTATGCTGTAAAGATAACCACCTGAGAGCATGTAGCCATTTTGACCCGGACTGACAGATATGCTATACTTGTTCCTGTTATAATTAAATTCGTGACCTAAAAACTTAGGTATCGAAAACCCTGCAAAATAATTGTTGTATGTGTATAGGACCCCGAAGCTAAAATCAGGAACAACATATATCCGTGAATCAACAAGATATAACTCATCTCCCGGGTCTATTACAACCAGATCTGACCACTTGGTATTTGTCGTTGTAATGCCTGCACCCAGTCCAAATGAGAGTGTCCCATATTTCAGGTTTATTTTATAAGCATAGTTGGTAACAAGCTTTGTTTCCCTTGTTACGCCAATTTTGTCTGTAAGAATTGTAACTCCAAATCCTACTTTATCATCAAAATAAGGAGCATCAGCCGTTAATGTCATTGTCTCTGGCGCACCGCTTATACCTACCCATTGCTTCCGGTAAAAAGCTGAAATATTTAATGCACCTCTGTTACCAGCATAGGCCGGATTTATTATTAACGGGTTTAAAATATATTGGGAATTCACCGGTGTCAGTTGTCCAAATGCGCCTGCCGGTATAAGGAGTAACAAAATTGTCTTTACGATCTTTTTCATTTTATCTTCTTATTACAATATATCCACTATATGATTTGTTGTTTTGTATTTTCAAAACATAAAAATAAGTATCGTCTGGCAGAGGGTTATCGTTATAGTCGATTCCATTCCATGTATTGTCGTAATGCTCATTCTTATAAACCTGAACTCCTCTCCTGTTGAAAATCACAAGCTGTGTCTGAAATGGATTTAATCCTTTTAAGACAAAATAATCATTTTTCCCATCCATGTTTGGAGTAATAAGAGTCGGTATTTTTAAATCGTGTACAATAATGTTAACGGTGTCAATAGAAGCAGGACATACTCCATTGGAAACTTTCCACGAGAATTTGTTGTCATTCACGGAAAGTCCCTGAATTGTTGCTCCTGCATTCAACGTATCAGAAATCAATCCGGTACCGGAAATTAAAGACCAGACACCTTTCTCGCCGGCTCCCGGTTCTGTAGCCTGCATTGCTGTTTCAAATTCATACTCTAAAATCTGATCAGGACCTGCATTGGCCACAGGTTTTTTTGTAACCTCTACTTTTATTGAATCTGAGTTTACACATCCGTATCCATCTGTCAGAGTAACCTTAAAAGTAGTTGTAGTATCAGGAAAAGCCGTGGGGTCATTTAGATTCGGATTACTTACCAGAGAAGCAGGCTTCCACTGGAAAGCTCCAATGCCTGTTGCTCTAAGATAAACTGTTTCTCCTTCGCAAATAGTAGTATCATTCTCAACTGATAATGCCGGTAAATTACGGAAAGTTACTGTCACCATATCCGACGACTCACAGGCAACATTAACTATCGTCCATGCAAAATCATAAACACCAACCGTGTCAACCGTTACAAGAGCATTTGGATCATTCGCATTTGGACTAAAAACTGCGTTACCAGGTCCGATGGCCTTAGTCCAGGTACCAGTTGTGGATCCGGGTAATGCATTAAGCTTAAAATCAAGATCGCATTCCAAGCCTCCATTACCGGCATTTGCTGCCTCAGCTTCTACAAAAGTAACGTTAATAGATGCACTATCTGAACATATTCCGTTTACTTCCTTCCATTGGAAAGTGTACTGCCCATACTCTGAAATTGAAACCAAAGCCGTTGGATAGTTTTCAGAAGGTGAGAATGTTGCTGTACCTGGTCCAGAAATTTTACTCCAGGTACCAATACCTATACTGGGAAGTGCTTTAAAGTAAAAATCAGGGCCGCAATTATTGCCTCCCGGGCCAGGATTGGCTTTAGGTGCCTGATTGAAATTTACATTTACAGTGGCACTGCTAGAACATGTATTGTTTACTTCAGTCCAGGTAAAAGTATATGCTCCATATTGTGAAACAGTCACAGTTGCTGTGGGTGAGTTAGGAGAAGGATTATATGTTGGAGTTCCCGGACCTGAGGTTTTAGTCCATGTTCCGGCCCCAATGCTTGGAACTGCTTTAAAGGTAAAGTCCAGATCACACTCGTCGCCATCAGAGCCTGCATCAGCAACAGGTGAAGTAATGACGCTATTTGTTATGCCAGCTGAAGCGGCAGAACACCCATTTGGTATAGTGACTATGACATCTAATACCTGACCATCAGTTAGTGAGTTTGTAATGTATCTTGATTCCGTTCCATCCTGAACACTGGCTCCTCCTACCCTGAAATTGTACATGGTTCCTCCCCCGGCATTAAATGTAATACTTGTTCCCGAACAGAATATATTGTCAGGATCAGAGCTTGTCAGCGTGGGTACAGGTACAGAATAAACCGTATTTGAAATTCCCGGAGATGTTGCGGCGCATCCATTGGCATCCGTTACAATGACATCAACAAAATAAGTATTTAACAATGTACTGGTAACATATGTAGCTGAGGTACCATTCTGAACACTTACACCTTCCACCCTGAAATTATAATTCGTTCCGCCACTGCCAGTGAAAGTTACACTGGTACCGGCACAGAAACTATTATCAGCATCTGAGCTGATAATTGTAGGAATCGGCAATGGATTAACTGTTGTTGTAATGCCTCCTGAAGTGGCAGTACATCCATTGCTGTTCGTCACTATTACATCAACAATCTGCCCGGTGGTCAATGTACTTGTAGTATAGGTTGCAGAAGTACCAGTCTGTACACTTACTCCCCCAACCCTGAAGTTATAACTGGTACCACCACCAGCTGTGAAAGTGACGCTTGTTCCTGTACAAATTATGTTATCGGCATCCGAGCTGGTAAGAGTTGGTGTTGGTAAGGGATTCATTGTAAGTATAATAGCTGTTCTGGTACTGCTGACACAAGTTGTAGCAATATTTCTTGTTGCGGCATAAAATGTGCCTGCGGCTGTTGGAGTATAACTCAGACTGCCACTGAGCAGAAGGGTCCCTCCTGATGAAGAATCATACCAGTCTGCCGTTTCTCCTGATTGAACAGTTACGGTAAGAGCCGGTATTGTGCCTGATGCACAATATGATTTGTTTCCTCCGCTTACCGGAGGGGCCACAACAGGACAACTACAATCTGGTGCTGTAATAACAATTGATTTTTCGCAACCTCCTGAGTTTGTTACCTTTACAGTAATATTTGTACCTGCCGGGACTGCGGATACGGTCCATACATTAACACCTGTAAGTGTAACTATACCTGCAGTGCTCGTTACCGTACCTTGGTCTACAACCACTGAAAGAGAATAAGTTAATAAATCAGGAGCACATGTAGGGCCTGCAGTTATGTATATAAAAGGCTGAGGATTTACAGTATTATATATCGGTGCTGAAGTGGATATACATCCGGCACTACTGGAGACTACAACGTCAACAACCTGTCCATTGATCAATGATGATGTAGTATATGTATTTGTAGTGCCACTCTGCACACTGACTCCTCCGATCCTGAAATTATAGTTAGTACCGCCACCGGCAGTAAATGTTACACTGGCACCTGAACATATGATATTGTCCGGGTCTGAACTTGTAAGAGTAGGTACAGGCAGTGGATTGACCGTCGCTATTACAGATGTTCGTGGTGTACTTGTACATGTACCTAATGTTGCATCCACATAATATGTCGTTGTCACTGATATTGAGGGTGTCGTAAATGATGTCCCTGTTCCAAGTGATGTACCCCCGGTTGCTGCTGAATACCAGTTAATTGTTCCAGCTGAAGACGTTGCTCCAAGAGTTACTGTTCCAGATCCGCACACTGACCCTGGTGTGACACCTGTTATTGTCGGCATTGTGTTTACTGTCGCTACCACCGGTGTCCTGGATCCTGTCGTACATGTGCCTAATGTTGCATCTACATAATACGATGTTGTCACTGATATTGTTGGTGTTGTAAATGATGTCCCTGTCCCGAGCGATGAACCTCCTGTTGATGCTGAATACCAGTTAATTGTTCCAGCTGAAGACGTTGCTCCAAGAGTTACTGTCCCGGTTCCGCATACAGACCCATGTGTGACATTTGTTATAGTTGGAATGGCATTTACAGTTGCAACTACCGGTGTCCTTGATGCTGTTGTACAGGTACCTGTTGTTGCATCAACATAATATGTTGTTGTCACTGATATAGATGGCGTTGTAAAAGATGTACCTGTCCCGAGCGATGAACCTCCTGTTGATGCTGAATACCAATTGATTGTTCCTGATGAAGATGCTGCTCCCAGGATCACTGTACCTGATCCGCATACCGACCCGGGTGTGACACTTGTTATTGTCGGTATTGTGTTTACTGTCGCTACAACCGGTGTCCTTGATGCTGTGGTACATGTGCCTGTTGTTGCATCTACATAATACGTTGTTGTGATCGAGATTGTTGGTGTTGTAAATGATGTCCCTGCTCCAAGTGAAGAACCTCCTGTTGATGCTGAATACCAATTGATTGTTCCTGCTGAAGATGCTGCTCCCAGGATCACTGTACCTGATCCGCATACCGACCCGGGTGTGACACTTGTTATTGTCGGTATTGTGTTTACTGTCGCTACAACCGGTGTCCTTGATGCTGTGGTACACGTTCCTATTGTTGCATCTACATAATACGTTGTTGTAACTGAGATTGTTGGTGTTGTAAATGATGTCCCTGTTCCAAGTGATGAACCTCCTGTTGAAGCTGAATACCAGTTAATAGTGCCAGCTGAGGACGTTGCTCCAAGAGTTACTGTACCGGTTCCGCACACTGAGCCTGGCGTGACACTTGTTATTGTCGGTATTGTGTTTACTGTCGCTACAACCGGTGTCCTTGATGCTGTGGTACATGTGCCTGTTGTTGCATCTACATAATAAGTAGTTGTAACTGAGAAT
>Ga0315542_1001912_pt1 | contig 12919 bp, 8 predicted proteins | sample SalMarSW160120MG_FD_202541 | JGI IMG/M metagenome (GOLD analysis project Ga0315542, IMG submission 202541) | Salt marsh sediment microbial communities from the Plum Island Ecosystem LTER, Massachusetts, United States - Salt Marsh Sediment SW1601-20 ... | reverse complement strand
GTCTGGAAAAGCTTCTACATATGAGCCAGGCCTTACTTTCGTACTCCCGGCGGGCCATGGAAGATCTGGTGGGGGGCATTCCTGACGGGGTTTATCACTTCGTCGATTATCTGGACGACGACGGCTACGGCCATGAGGACCTGGCCATCGCCCTTACCCTGACCGTCGCCGGCCAGCGGGCGGTGCTGGATTTCCGCCAGAGTTGCGACCAGGTGACCGGCGGCGTCAACACGGTGCCCGCAGTGGTTGAGGCCGCGGCCTATTATGTCTTCATCACCCTGCTGGCGGAAACCTACCCCATCAATCAGGGCTGCTTTCAGCCTTTAACGGTTCTCACCCGGCCCGGCAGCCTGCTGGACCCCGCCTTCCCTAAGCCTGTGGCTGCGGGCAATGTCGAGACCTCCCAGCGCGTGGTGGACGTGGTCCTGGGCGCCCTGGCCCAGGCATGGTCTGAGGTCATCCCCGCGGCCAGCCAGGGCACCATGAACAACCTGGCCTTTGGCGGCGTAAACCCAGTCACCGGCCGGGAATTCACCTATTACGAGACCATTGCCGGGGGTATGGGCGCCCGCCCGGATAAACCCGGACTCTCCGGGGTCCACACCCATATGACCAATACCCGCAACACGCCGGTGGAGGTCCTGGAACACGACTACCCCCTGCTGGTGGAGCGCTACGCCCTGCGGCCCAGCTCCGGGGGCGCCGGGAAATTTCCTGGCGGCCTGGGACTCATTCGGGATTTTCGCTTCCTGGAGGAGATTTCCGTGAGCCTGTTGACCGAACGCCGCCGCCACGCCCCTTACGGCTTACACGGCGGCGCGCCCGGCGCGCCGGGAGCCAACGTGCTTATCACCGAGAGCGGCGAACAAAAGCTGCCCGGCAAAATCAACCTGACCCTGCCCGCGGGCAGCCGCCTTTCCATCCGCACTCCAGGCGGCGGCGGTTGGGGAGCGGCTGGAGATGGAAGTGGGGGGGCTAGGGACGAAAGCCCCGCCTTTCCTGCCTTATAAAGGGTTGGGAGGGGGTTTTGGGGGGAAGGCAGGGGCTCGCGTCTCTGGCCCTCTCCCAAAGGACCCAAAAGGACGATTCTATGAAACGGCGCATCTACTTGAGCATGAAGTCGCTGGAGGAGGCCCGGGAGCTCTGGTTGGCCCGCTTTGATCTGGACGCCCTGGCCCAGGCCGAGAAAATATCCGTGGCGGCGGCCCGGGGCCGGGTAACCGCGGAGCCGGTGATGGCCAAACGCTCTTCGCCCGCGGCCCATCAGGCGGCCATGGACGGTTTTGCGGTGGCTGCGGCGGCCACCTTTGGGGCCACCCCGGATAATCCCCGGCACCTGGCCGTGGAGAAGGAGGCCTTTCCCGTCAACACCGGCCACCTCATGCCGCCGGGCACGGATGCGGTGATCATGGTGGAGCAGGTTCCGGACCCCGAGGCCGATCCCCTGATTATAGAGGCCCCCACCTTTCCCTGGCAGCATGTGCGTCGGGTGGGCGAGGACTTGGTGGTGGGCGAAATGGTGTTGCCGGAGGGGGTCGAAATCACGCCTTGGGCTCAGGGGGCCCTGTTGGCCGCGGGGGTGACCAAGATCCCAGTGCGCCGGCGTCCTACGGTCGCCATCATTCCTACAGGCACCGAACTGGTGCCGGTCGCCGAGCTGGACCGGGATTTGCCCGAGGGCAAGCTGCCGGAGTTCAACTCCGTTATCCTCTCGGGTATGGTGGCCGAGGCCGGTGGAGAGCCGGTCGTCAGGCCCATTGTCGCCGATGATCCGGCCGCCCTGACTGAGGCCCTTACCGACGCGCTCAAAGACGCGGATATGGTGCTCATCAATGCCGGGTCGTCCGCGGGCACCGAGGATTACACCTTTCAGGCCATTGACAACCTGGGGGAAGTGCTGGTGCACGGCGTGGCCATGATGCCGGGCAAACCCACGGTGCTGGGGGCGGTGGCGGGCAAGCCCGTCATCGGCAACCCTGGGTATCCGGTGTCCGCGGTGCTTTCCTTCGAGCAGTTCGCCGCGCCCTTAATCACCGGGCTGGCGGGCCGGCGCTTATCTCTGCGGCCCACTCTGGTAGTGCATCCGGCCCAAAATCTGCCGTCCAAGCCGGGCCTCACGGAATTCATCCGGGTGACTTTAGGCCGGGTGGGGTACAAGGTCATCGCCACGCCGCTGCCCCGGGGCGCCGGGACCATTACGTCGCTGGTCCGGGCCGACGGCCTGCTCATGGTGCCAGCTCTGAGTGAGGGCCTCGAGGAGGACCGGCCGATTGTCGCCGAGTTGCTGGTGCCCGCCGACGACATCGAAGGCACCCTGGTGGTACTGGGCAGCCATGACAACACCCTCGATCTGCTGGCGACCCTGCTGCGCCGCAAGAACCACCGCCTGCGTCTGTCCTCCGGCCACGTGGGCAGTCTGGGGGGCTTGATGGCCCTGCGCCAGAGCCGCTCCCACCTGGGGGGCAGCCACCTGCTGGACCCTGCGACCAACACCTACAATGTGCCCTTCATCCAGCGCCACTTGGACGGCGTGCCCCTGAAGCTCATCAACCTGGCCTGGCGCGAGCAGGGCCTGATGGTAGCCCCCGGCAATCCCAAGGATATCAAGGCCATCCAGGATCTGACCCGCCCCGGAGTGCGGTTCATCAATCGCCAGCGGGGGGCCGGCACCCGGCTGCTGCTGGATTATCTTTTGAAGGAAAACGGCCTGTCCACGGCTCAGGTGCAAGGGTACGAGCGGGAGGAATATACCCACATGGCCGTGGCGGTAAATGTGGCCTCCGGCACCGCTGACGTGGGACTGGGGATTTTGGCCGCGGCCCGGGCCCTGGGGTTGGATTTCATCCCGCTGTTGCCCGAGCGCTACGACCTGGTGGTGCCCGAAACCACCTTTGCCGACCCCCGCTTTCAGACCTTGCTGGAAGTGGTCCGTTCCCGGGAATTTCAGGAAGGTGCGGCCGCTCTGGGCGGCTATGATTTAAAGGATTGCGGTAAGGTTATCTGGGAACAATGAGTCTTCGTCCCGGCGCCCTCTGGCGCCCAGGGCCAAAGAGGCTCTCATTTTAAGTTATTCAAGCGGTCCTCTTGTGGACCTCTATGGGTTTGCCCTTGATAGAGGGCGCACTTGTAAGTGCGCCTTTATGATTTTAGGTTTTTCGCCTGCGACTTGGTATTACAAGCTCGTCTCGCCTCATTCCTGCCTGGCGGCCTGGGCCGCCTGGGCCTTGGCCAGCCGGGCCTCGATATCCTTCTTCAAGTCGATCATAAGTTCGTGGCTGGACGCGGTATACTCCACGGTGTTGATTTCGGTGAGGTTTTGCAACGACGCGATCACCGCGTCGATCTCCAGGGCCGCCTGCTGGATCAAATGCAACTGCTCCTGGCACTGCTGGTCGTCAATGCATTTGAGGAGGTGGGCGCTGAAGCCTCCCACCACCATGTTGGCATTCCGGATATAGTGGGACAGGGTCACCATCAATTCCTTCAAGGTTTCCAGGGCCGTCAGGCTGCGCAGGCATTCCAGTTGCTCCGCGGCCAGTTGCTGTTTCTGGATGAACCAGGCCCCCAGCAGCCAGCCGACGGCGCCGCCCAGCCCTCCGAACGCCAGGCCCAGGGGCAACAGGTCGGGCCCGAAGGCCCGTTTCAATGCCTGTAGCACCAGCGGTATACTTAAAGGAGTGGCCATGGGCCGTTGCCCCATGCTATAAAACAGCCGGGCTACCGGGTGGACCAGAAGGATGCCGACCCCGATCCCGGCCAGGATGAACCACACCAGTTTTGACTTGCCGGGAGTTTTGCCCATAAATTTGCCCAGTCTGCCGCCTGTAATACTTATCGGTTTTTCAAATAGTTATACAGCCTTTTAAATAATGGTACCACCGGCTCGTCAGCCTGTTTCGCCTTAACCTTTTGCTCTTGGGCTTTTCTTTCGGCCTTCTCTGCCTGCTTTTCCCTAACTTTTTTCTCCTTGACCTTGGCCTGCAAGAGGCGCCGCTCCTTGATCTGGAGGATCCTGGTTTCCGGCGGCTCCGCCAGTTCGCCATGGTCGACCACGGTAACTGCGATGCCTTTGGCGTAGTCCACGACCTTCTTGGAAACGCCGCCCATCAAAAGTTTCCTGGGCCCGATCCCGTGGCGGCCGATAATAATGGTGGTACATCTTTCCAGCTCGGCTTCATCGAGAATATCATCGGCCACGTCACTATACGTGGGCTCATATTTGACCGTCAGGGCCTCGGCCTTAACCCCGCCTTTAAGCAGCTTTTCCCGGGCTTCGTTGATCATGGTTTCCCACGGCTTGCCCTCCTGCTCTTTCCAATCCTCGATGGTTGCCTCCCGCTCTTTTTGCTCCGATTCGGTTAAGATATGCCCGTCATCCCACATGGAGGGCGGCAGTTTCGGGAGAATGTGCAGCAAAACGAACTCTACATCCGGCGTCCGGCCAAAAGTTTCCGCGGCATATTCAACTGCTTTCAGAGACCCGGCGGAGCCGTCCACCGGGATTAACAGCCTGGTCGTCATGGGTAGTCTCCTTCGCAAAATTACTTAACCGACTATAACTATAGCCTTTTTTCATCAAAAAACCACCCTTCAAAATGAGGCCCGGGTCCGGATGCCTTAGGGCTACTACCTCTGAACGGCAAGATAATGGTCCATGGAGCAGAATTGGGGTGGCAGCGGCGGCGCGGCGCGCTTATATTAATTAATGGTTTTCGCAAAAAACAGCACCCATTTTCACCAAGGAGGAACATCAATGCAGTTACAGGGTTCGCAAACCGAAAAAAACCTGCTCATCGCCTTTGCCGGGGAGTCCCAGGCCCGGAATCGCTATACTTTTTATGCCAGCGAAGCCAAGAAGGCGGGGTATGAACAGATTGCCGCCATTTTCCAGGAGACCGCGGACAACGAAAAGGAGCATGCCGAGGTGTTCTTCAAGCACCTGGGGGAAGGCACCGCCGAGATCGAGGCGGGCTATCCCTTTCACCTGGGAGACACCCTGAGCAATCTGCTGGCCGCGGCCGAAGGCGAAAATTACGAGTGGACCACCATGTACCAGAATTTTGCCGAAGTGGCCGAAAAAGAGGGCTTCAAGGAGATCGCCTCTTCGTTTAAAGAGATCGCCACGGTGGAAAAATTCCATGAAGCGCGGTATCGTTCCCTGGCCGAGCATGTCAAAAACGGCACCATGTTCAAGCGGGACGAGCCCATCACCTGGCATTGCCGGAACTGCGGCTATCTCGTCAAGGGCAAACATGCTCCGGAAATTTGCCCGTCGTGCAAGCATCCCCGGGCGTACTACGAGGCTCTGGCGGATAATTACCGGTAGAGAGGTATTTTCCCGATGTACCAGGTCTTAGCGCTGGTGGTCCTGGCCTATTTACTGGGCTCCATCCCGTCGGGGCTCCTCGTTGCCCGGGCCATGGGGGGGCCGGACCCCCGGAGCCAGGGCAGCGGTAATCTGGGGACCGCCAATGTCTACCGCGCTTTGGGACGTAAGGCCGCGGCCTTTACTTTGCTGGGAGATATGGCCAAAGGTGCCCTGCCGGTGGCCCTGGCGCGGTTGACCCTGGCCCCTTTGGGGCCCTGGCAGGATACAGGTGTGGCTCTGGTGGCCGCAGCCGCGGTCGTTGGCCACGTCTTTCCCATCTACCTGGGTTTCAAGGGTGGCAAAGGCGTGGCCACCACCTTTGGAGTCACCGCGGTGGTGGCCCCCTGGGCCGCGCTCAACCTGGCCCTGGTTTACCTTTTAGCCCTGTCCCAGACCCGGATCTTTTCGGTAAGCGCCCTGATCTGCGCCTGGCTGCTGCCGGTGGCGGTGGGACTGTTCGCGGATTCCAAGGCCTATCTGCTGTTGGCCGCGGGCCTTTCGGGCTTAGTCCTGGTCTGCCACCGGGCGAACCTGGAACGGTTCTTCCGGGGGGAAGAACCGCGCCTGTAGTGAGCCGTCTCTGCGGCCCGGAGTGTCCTTAAAGCCACCAAAGGTGGACTTTTGAAAATCGGCCCGGTCCCGAGCTGGCTTAGATGATCATGTTTCTTGTGATCGGGAAAACCAGCGGTGGAGCTTTTCAACCCGCTCTTTATGGACGAGTTCCATGTCTGCCAGACGCTTGAGGAAGTTTTGGGTCAGGCTGGGTAAAACGGTTGGCACCCGGAGGGCGGGGCCGGTATGAGGGGTTTAAATCCAGGGATAGGGGGGCGCCGGGGGCGGATATGTTCTACCTTTTCGGGTTTTCCGCCCGGGAGACCAACCAGAAGATGACGCCGCACACCAGGATGCCCGCCAGATAGAAGACTTCCAGCCACAGGTCATGCCCCTTGAGGGAGGTCACCAGCACCTTGCGGATAAAGGCCACCAGGGCTACTCCCACAAAGAGACGCAGTTTGAAGGCGCCGCCCCGGAGGCGGTCGATCTCCATGTCCAGCAACTCGATGACCACCCACAGCACCAGAACGGAGCCCATGGCGCTCACCAGGCCATGGGAGAGGTGCCCCTGGACGATGGTGAGCACATCTTGAACGATGAGAGCCACCGCGGCCAAGGACAGGCCCAAAAGACCCAGAACCAGGAGGATGTTGAGGCCGAAGGTGAAGCGCTGGGAGAACCGGATCAAGAAAGAGTCCAGCTTTTGGGAGAGGAAGACCCGGCGGATTTCTTCTTCGTGGTAGGTGCGGGCGATGACGTCCAGGTTGAGGTCCAGGATTTTTTCCACTGTCGGAAAGGCGACTTCCCGCTGGCGCGGGTCCACCTCCGTATGGATGATTTGGTGGAGGCGCCGGCGCACCAAGTTCATCCCCACATAGACGAAGTGGGCCGATAGGCCGATGCGCACGTGGGCTTGGCCGATGCGTTGGAGGCGATGCAGGTAGCGCTCATCGTAAGGCTCTTGAAACATGGCCAGGAGCCATTCCCGGTGCTGGGCTTGCAGCCGGGCCATTTGGGCCTCATCTTTCAGGAACTTGGCGGTGTCGGGGATTTGCAGGAAGAGGTTATAAAAGTCCGCAACAATGCGGTCGGCATGCAGTTCCACCACGGGGAACAGTGACTTTAGGGTCTCCATCTCCGGTTCGGAGAAGCGGTAGTTATCTTTGATCTCCTGGAAAGTCCGCATGGCTGCCTCGGGGGCTGAAGTGGGGCGCGGCTGTTTTTTCATCATTACCACAGGGATAGGACAGTGTAAATCAAACTTAGTACGAGTATTTCATAAATTCATTTACGAGTTCTTTCCCCTGAGGTTCTTTGCGCCTTTGCGTGGGATATTTTTGCTCTCGCAAAGACGCTAAGGCGCAAAGGGCGCAAAATACGTTACCGTATTTATAATATGCGGTATTTAGGTACGTCCTCTTTTGCGTATTTTTCTGGGCAGATGAAATTTTTTCTTGCCGGGATTTTGCACGTAGCTTCTTTTCGACGTTGTCTCTCAAAGGGGGGGAGTCTATAATAGCCGCAACAGTTGCGAGGCAAAGTGATATGTGGTTGCGCATATTTATCCTGGTGCTGGGTCTTATCGGGTGGGGGAGTTTTGCCCTGGCCGCGGCCCCGCCCTTGACCCTGGGCGAGGCCATGGTTTTGGCCCTTCAGCATAACCCGGCGCTCAAGGCCGCGGGGATGTCCATGGAAACCGCGGAAGCCGATTTGGCCAAGGCCCGGGCCCGGTTTCTGCCCAAGGTCAATTTCAACGAGACCTATAATTATTCGAATAATCCCACCCAGGTGTTCATGAATAAATTGAACCAGCGGGTCTTTACCGCCCAGGACTTTGCCATCGATAGCCTGAACAATCCCAATGCCTTCGGCAACTTTCGCACCGGCCTGATGCTGGACCAGCCGCTGTTTCAGGGGGGGCAGGCGCTCATGGGCTACAAGCAGGCCCGGTTGGGCCGGGAGATGGCCGGGGCTTATATCCTAAGCGCTCGGCAGCAACTGCTCTTCCGGGTGACCCAGGCCTATTTCGGGTTGCAGTTGGCCCAGGCGGATCTGGCGGTGGTGCAGCAGGCCAAGCAAACCGCCGCGAGGAGTTTGCACATCGCCCAAACCCGGTTTAAAGGCGGGTCCGTGATTTACGCTGACGTGTTATCCGCCAAGGTGCATCTGGCCAAACTCACCCAGGAGGAGCTGACTGCGGCCAGCCAGGTCAAGATCGCCAAAAGCGCGTTGGGGACAGTGGTGGGGCTGCCCGAGGTGGGACAGCGGACCCTGGCGCCGGCCCCCAAAGAACCGGCGCCGCTGCCGGCCAGGCTGGATGACCTGAAACAGACGGCCCAGCAAAAGCGGCCCGATCTCAAGCGGTTGGAGTTGGCGGCTCGGGTGGCCCAGGAGGAGTACAGCAAGGCCCGTTACAATTATCTGCCGCGGCTGCACGTGGTGGCGGAATACGATGTGGACCAGCGGCGCCTGTTCGGCACCAACGCCGACAGTTACACGGTTATGGCCCTGCTCAATTTTAATCTGTTCAACGGGCTGGCCGACCTGGCCAGGGTGCGGGAGACCCGGGCCAAAGAGGCCCAGGCCCGGGATCTGAAGCGGGACCTGGAGGACCGCATCCGGCACCAGGTGACCCAGGCCATCCAGAACCTGAAGACGGCTCATGCGCGGCTGCAGGTGGCCGAGACCGCGGTGACCCAGGCCAAAGAGGGCCTGCGGCTGATTAGCCTGCGCTATCAGGCCGGCCTCACCATCCTGGTGGATCTGCTGAACGGCGAAGACGCCTTGAAAAACGCGGAATTGAGCCGGGTGACGGCCCTGTTCGACACCTACCTGGCCCAAGCGGGGCTGCAACTGGCTTTGGGTACTATTTCCGGGCCGGTGGAGGCGGGCGGGAAGCACGAGACAAAATGATTTGAGGGGAGGGCCGGGGGATTTTTGGTAAGGGGTCCCCCTCCCCCCAACCCCCTCCCACCAGGGGAGGGGGAGTTTAACATCGTGGATTTATAAAAGATATTGTGGGACACTAGAATAGCCCCCTCCCTCAAAGGCAAAAACATGGCGAATAAAAAGAAAATTATCGGATTGAGCGCCCTGGTGCTGGCGGCCGTGGTGTTCATGGCCTGGCTGGCGGGGCTGCTGCATTTCGGCAAAATCGCGCCCGGGCTGGTGCCGCTTAAAGAAAAAATGCCCCAGGGGCGGATGCTGACGGTCCGGGAAACGGAGATTCCCCGGGGGCTGGAGGTGCTGGGCGCGGTGATCAGTAAGAGCCTGTCCCAGGTGTCGTCCCAGGTGCCGGGGCGGGTGGTGAAAATCTGGGTGGAGGCGGGCTCGAAAATCAAGCCGGGGGCGCGTCTGGTGACCCTGTCCGCGGCGGAGTACCAGGCCCGGCTGAACCAGGCCCAGGCGCAACTGAAGCAGGCCGCGGCCGATTATAAGCGCTATAAATTTCTCTATAAACAGGGCGCAGCCAGCCCCCAGGAGTTCGGGGCCATGGAGGCGCGCTATAAGACGGCGCAGGCGCAGATGGCCGAGGCCGCTACTATGAAGGGCTACACGGTGGTGCGGGCGCCGGAGGCCGGGGTAGTGGCCGAGCGTAAAGTAGCGGTGGGGGACCTGGCCCAGCCCGGCCAGCCTTTGATCGCCCTTTACAACCCGGCGCTGCTGCAGGTTGAGGGCGAGGTCAACGACAATTACCGGGAGCAGGTGAAGGTGCGGGAGCAGGCAGAAGTCAGCGTGCCCGCGGTGAATTTTACGGCGAGTCTGCCCATCGCCGAAATCTTTCCCATCAGTGCCACGGGGAGCCGTACATTTAAGGTGCGTACCAGGATATTTCAAAACCCGGCCCTGGTGCCGGGGATGTTCGCGCGGCTCTCCCTGCCTTTGGGCGAGACGCGAGGCATCCTGATCCCCAAGGCCGCGGTGCATACCGTGGGCCAGCTCACTATGGTCAAGGTGGTGATGGACCATACGGCCCAGTTGCGCCAGGTGAAGCTGGGGCGGCAGGTGGGGAATAAGGTGGAAGTGCTGGCGGGGTTACAGCCGGGGGACCGGATTTTATTGCTGGAATAATTAGTATGGCGGCGGGCGCAGCACGTTTTAGGGAACTAAAGGATAGAGGTGCCCAAGCAGAGCTTGGGCTTAAAATTAACGTTCCCAAGCTGGAGCTTGGGAACGAGAAATAACGCTCGCCGGCACAGGCTGGAAAGCCTGTGCCACCATTCTGTGCCACCATATAGAAGAAATTTCAAGAAGCTATGACCAATAAACCGGAAAAATCGGAAGACCTCCATCTTGGGCCGACGGCGCGTCTCGTCAAGGTCTTTTTACAGTCCAAGCTGCCCACCATTATTATCATTGTCAGCCTGCTGGCAGGGCTGATGGCCCTGATGTTCACTCCCAGGGAAGAAGACCCCCAGATCAAGGTGCCCATGGTGGACATTTTGATTCGCTTTCCGGGGGCGTCGCCCAAAGAAGTGGAAAACCTGGTGGTGATCAATCTGGAGAAAAAACTTTGGGAGATGGAGGGCTTAAAAGACCTCTACTCCCAGGCCAAAGACGGGTTCGCGGTGGTGACCGCCCGGTTCAAGGTGGGGGAGAACCTGGAGACCAGCCTATTTAAGGTTTATAACAAGGTCTTTTCCAACATCGACCAGGTGCCGTCGGGGGTGACGGGCTGGGTGGTCAAGCCCATGAACATCAACGACGTGCCCATCGTCACTTTGAGCCTGTACAGCAATTCCGCGGACGACTATCAGTTGCGGCGGGTGGCGGATGAATTGCTGCATAGGTTGCAGAGCATCCCGGACACGGGGCGGACGTATGTGGTGGCGGGGCGGCGGCGGCAGGTGCGGGTGGTGGTTGACCCGGTGCGGCTGGCGGGGCACGGGCTGGATTTGGCCGCGGTGGCCAAGGCCATCGAAGTGAGCAACGTGAATGTACCCGCGGGTCATTTCTCCCGGCAGGATAAGGAATACGTGGTGCAGTCCGGGCCATTTTTGAAGTCCGCGGACGAGGTGGCCAATTTAGTGGTGGGGGTGGACAAGGGCAAGCCGGTGTACCTGAAGGATGTGGCCCGGATAATCGACGGCCCGGAGGAGCCGGTGGCCATGAGCACCATCGCGTTCGGGCCCGCGGACAAACTGCCGCCGGGATACGAGCGGGGGAAGTCTTATCCGGCGATGACCATAGCGCTGGCCAAGCGGACCGGCACCAACGCGGTGACTGTGGCCGAAGGCATCTTGAAAAAACTGCATGAGTTGAAAAAGGAGGTCATCCCGCCCAATATCCGGGTGAAAGTGACCCGGGACTATGGCGCCACGGCCAACGAGAAGGTGAATGAGCTCATCCGGGAGCTCCTCATTGCCATCTTGTCCATCACCATACTTCTCACCCTGTTTCTGGGTTATCGCGAGGCCCTGATAGTAGCTCTGGCGGTGCCCCTGACTCTGGCCATCACCCTCACCGGTAACATGATGTTCGGCTATACCATCAACCGGGTGACCCTGTTCGCCCTGATCCTTTCCCTGGGCCTTCTGGTGGATGACCCCATTATTAACGTGGAGAATATTCACCGCCACTTTCAGCTGCGGAAAAATCCCCCCTTGGAGTCCACCCTGGTGGCGGTAGACGAGGTGTTGACTCCCACTATCCTGGCCACCTTTACCGTCATCATCAGTTTCATTCCCATGTACTTCGTCACCGGCATGATGGGGCCGTACATGCGCCCCATGCCCCTGAACGTGCCCCTGGCCATGCTCATGAGCCTGGTAATTTCTTTAACTGTTACGCCCTGGGCAACGTACCATCTGCTGAAGAAAGGGTACGGCAAGGAGGAGAAACCCTTTGTTCTGGAGGAGACCTGGATTTACCGGAAATATACCGGGGTTATGAAACCCCTCCTGGACAGCCGCCGCAAAAGCCACCTGTTCCTGCTGGGGGTGGTGGTGCTGTTTCTGATTTCCGTGTCGCTGCCAGTTTTGGGGCTGGTGCCTTTGAAGATGCTGCCGTTTGACAACAAAAACGATTTTCTGGTGGTGGCGGACATGCCCAATGACACCACCCTGCAGGGCACCGAGCAGACCTTGAAGGATTTCGGGCGCTATCTGACCACGGTATCCGAGGTGGACAACGTGGTGAGCTATGCCGGGGTGAATGCGCCCATTGATTTTAACGGCCTGGTGCGCCATTACTACCTGATGAAAGGCCCCTGGGTGGGGCAGATGCGGGTCAATCTGGCGGAAAAGCAAAAGCGCTCGGCCGCGTCCCACGCCATCACTCTGTGGATCAGGCCGGAGATGCAAAAGATCGCCGAAAAACACCACGTGCGCATGAAGATCGTGGAGGTGCCGCCGGGGCCGCCGGATATGCAGACGCTGGTGGCGGAGGTCTACGGTCCGCCCGGGGCGTCGTACGCCAGCATCATTAAAGCCGCCCAACAGGTGAAGGGATTTTTTCTGCGTACCAGGAACGTGGTGGACGTGGATACGTCGGTGGAGACCCCGGAGCCCCGCTTACGGTTTGTGGCGGACAGGCAAAAGGCGGCCTTAAGCGGGTTGAGCGAGGCCCAGATCGCCCAGGGCCTGGCCATCGCCGAAGCCGGCAAGGACGTGGGCCGGGTGCATCTGGCCAGGGAGCGCCTGCCTTTGGAGATTTTTCTCCAGGCGCCCCTGGCCTGGCGCTCCTCCATCCTGAACCTGGGGCAGTTATATTTCAAGAATCCCCACGGGGCCATGGTGCCGTTGCAGGAGCTGGGGCAGTTCAAGCTGGATATGGCCCCCAAATCCATTGTGCGGAAAAACCTGAAGCGGCTGGTTTATGTTACCGGGAATACCGCGGGGTTGAGCCCGGTGAACGCCATTCTGGATTTGATGAGCGACACGGCCCGCCACCCGTTGCCGCCGGGCTACCATGTGAATTATTCCGGGGAAGGGGAGTGGAAGATCACGGTGCAGGTGTTCCGGGACCTGGGCATCGCCTTTGCCGGGGCCCTGGTGG
>Ga0315542_1001911_pt1 | contig 12922 bp, 11 predicted proteins | sample SalMarSW160120MG_FD_202541 | JGI IMG/M metagenome (GOLD analysis project Ga0315542, IMG submission 202541) | Salt marsh sediment microbial communities from the Plum Island Ecosystem LTER, Massachusetts, United States - Salt Marsh Sediment SW1601-20 ... | reverse complement strand
TTTCCTCTCTTATTTTCGGATCGCCGCTACCGGGTCCATTTTAGCTGCCCGTCGTGCCGGAAACCAGCCGGCAATGAATCCGATGGTACCCAACAATAAAACGGTTACCAGAACCACCATCGGAGAGATATTCAAGGATCCAACGTACTTTTCAATATCCAACAGATTTGCGGAAGAAACTATCGCCAGGGAAATCAGAAAACCGATTACACCTCCGACGATCACAATAATCAGCGTCTCCAGCAAAAATTGTCCCAGGATAAGCCGCCTTTTTGCGCCAAGCGCTTTTTTGATGCCGATCTCCCGGGTGCGTTCCTCAACGACAACATGCATGATGTTTGATACCCCAATGCCGCCGACAATCAGCGTCATGCTTCCGACAATCGCAAGAAATATGCTGAATCCCGAAAAGAAGGTGTTGAAAAACTTGTCCATCATAGTGGTATCCCAGATGCCGAGCGCTTCACGATCTTTCGGATCAAAACGATCGAGTTTTCCCAGCACCGTGTACACCTTGTTTTTCATTTGTTCAGTATATTTAACATCGGTTGCTTTATAAACCATATTGTTAATGTAGCGGTCTCCGAAAATTCCCTGGAAGGTGGACGCCGGGATGATAATGCGGCGAGCATCGTTTCCATTATAATTAGAGTTCTGAATTTTTTCTTTCAGCACGCCGATCACCGTAAATGGCATCGAATTGATGTAGATGGTTCCGCCTTGTCCTTTGCCCTGGGTGAATAGATCTTTTTCAACTTCATTCCCGATAAAGGCCACTCGCCGCCGGTATTTTAAATCAAGAGTATTGATAAACCGGCCGCCTTCGGCTGGAATAATATTGCGCAATTCCTTGAATTCAGGATAAACGCCGCTAATGTTAGCATTATAATCTTCCGTTCCGACGCGGACTTTTACGCCTCTCGAGTATTCCGGGCTTATTAGGGCTATCTCCGGAATTTGCTGTCGCAAAACTTCCGTATCCGTCTCTTTGAAACGAATGAAACGACCCCGCGGCATACCCTCGAACGGAATGCTTGTTCTGCCCGGCCACATGATGCAGATGCCCTCTCCCAGTCCATGCGCTGATTTTATGGAAAATTTATACAGCCCCTGACCAAAAGTGAGCAAGAGGATTATCGCCACCGAGCCCCACACAATACCAAATAGTGTGAGCGATGTACGCAATTTTTGATGCTTAATATCCCGAAACAGTTGACTTATGTTTTTCCAAAACATGATTTATTTTTGCCTGTTAATTTTTTATCGCGAGCACATCTGGCATTCTATCCTGGCACCGGAAGTCGTTTGTGTCTTATTCGATCTCTTTGGGTGGCCTTTCGACAATTTTACTGCTTGTCGCCAGACCATCTTTGACTTCCACATTTACGCCGTCGCTCAACCCGATTTCTATCTGATTCTTGTGAACCTGTCCGCTGGTATCTTCGACCTCTACGAAGGCACTGTCATTATTGAAGGAAACCAGGCGTTCCGGTATATAAAGCACATCTTCTGCCTTGCGAATAATGATCTCGGCATTGGCGGAGTAGCCGGCACGCAACTGAACCGATTCGGCATTCTCAATCCCGATTTCAATATCGAACAGCGTGGCATTATCTTCTTGTTTTGCTTTCGGAGAAATGCGGGAGACAGCCCCGTGCACTATGACACCAGGCAGTGCACCGATCTTGAAATCGACCGGCATTCCCACTTTCACCTTGCCGACATCAATTTCGTCAATCGTTCCCCGAAAAATAAGATCGTTCATATCAGCCAACGTAAAAAGAGGCGTGCCTGCCTGGTAAGAAGTCAGTGGAACAACCGGATCGCCAACATTGACAAATTTTTCGAGGATCGTTCCTGTGATCGGTGCCTTTACTACCGATTCCACCTTTACCCCCTCCCATTCGGTTTTGCCCTTTTCGAGCAGTGCCAGTTTTTCCCGGCTTAATTGGAGCCCAAGCCTGGCTTTCTGATAGGCCATCTTTTGATTTTCAAATTCCTGTTGAGAGATCAGGTTTTTGTCCAGGAGGTCCTTTTGCCGGTCGTACTCGCCTTTTGCCTGATCGAACCCCACTTCGGATAATTCCAGGTTGCGTCGCGCTTCAGTCAGCTCCAGCGGTGTGGGATCAGGCGTAATATCAATCAAAAGCTCGCCTTCTTTTATTTTATCCCCTACCTCCACATGAATTTTTTTGACGATTCCGGCGATCTTTGATTTTACCTGGATCTCGTCCCTGGGCGTAATCTTCCCCACTGCCAGAGCCTTATCCACTATTGTTCCATGTTCCGGATTCACAAGTTTGTAAGCTTTCTCACTCCCATTGCTGCTCTTTAGGATTCTAAATCCCACCACCGACAGCACTACGAGCGCCAACACCACCCAAATAGCTTTCTTCATTTTTTCCTCTGGTTGTTATACTCGTTTATGCACCGTTACGGATCACAATCCAAACTGTTTCACAAAATATAAGATTGCTTGTGAAGCTTCGGCTTTAATCTTCCAAAAGGGATTGGCATTCAATACTTCTGAATCCATCAATTAAAATGGCAGCAGGCCTGGAAGTTTAGGTATTAAACAGATATTGTAGTTCTAGAGGAAATTGTTGTAAGATACCTGGTAACCTTACATTCTTCTCGCAACAACCAGTGTAATATCATCAGCCTGGGGAGCACCGGCAGCATATTCGGTCAAATATGCGACAAGCTGTTCGGAAAGGTCTTTCGCCTTAAATGCACGCTTGTCGCGTATGAAATCGTACAGACGCTCTTCACCCAGTTCTTCTTCCTGCGGATTCATGGCTTCGCTGACACCATCCGTGTAACACACGAGCAGATCGTTTGGCTGAAATTTTACTTTGCCCATCTGGTAGGGATAATCCGGCATCATTCCCAGGATGATACCGCCGATATCGAGCAATTTTATCTCGCCAGCGCCATTTATTATAAGCGGTGGGTTATGTCCCGCATTCACGTAGCTGAATTCATGTGTTCTAATATCAAGAATCCCGACAAAGAAAGTAATATACTTGTCCATATCGGTATTCTGGTAGATCAGGTCGTTTAATCTTCCCGCCACTTTATCCAATGGCATATCGGAATCAATGATGATTCTCAGGCCCGCTTGCAGGTTAGCCATAAGCAGTGCGGCTGGAACGCTTTTCCCAGAGACATCCCCGATTGTAATCACAAAACGCCCGTTGGAGATGGGGATGATATCAAAATAATCGCCGCCAACTTCCTTGCTGGATATATTTAACCCCCAGGCATCGTAGCCTTCGATTTGAGCAATTTCGTGCGGAAGGAGTTTTTTCTGAATTGTCTTGGCAACTTGCAGTTCCTGCTCGATGCGCTGCTTTTCCAGCGTCTCCTTAAAAAGCCTGGCATTTTCCAGTGAAATCACCGCCTGGCTGACCAGAGTGGTTAGGAACTCAAGGTCGGCACCCGTATAGTCCTGCTTATTTATCTTCTCCCCCATCAGTATAAATCCGAGCGATCTGTTTTGATGTCGCAGGGGAATAAAAACCTGCGCGCCCAATTTTTTAAGCTGTGCCTGAATTTTGGGCGAATTCAGGTCCCCGACCCGCCCGGTGTCGGTTATGTCTGCAAAACGAGCGGGATGCTCCGCCAGGTCTTCGATGGCATCCTTAAGGAAACCTTTGCAATCCACCTTCCTCAGGTTCTGGTTGCCATAAATAACTATTGCATAGTGGTAAACCAGCATTTGCCCCATTAACGCATAAGTAAGGAGTTTGATGATTTTCTCGCTGTCTAATGTGGCGGAAAGACCCTGGGCAATGTCAAATAACGTTTTTAATTGCTGAATGCGTTCGTCTAATTGCAAATTGATGCCACGTATTTCGTCTACCTTCAACGCATTTTCCACCGAAGTCGCCGACAAATTCGCAAGCGACGACAGAAAATCTGTTTCGTCTGAATTAAATGGTTTGGCGGCAAGCTTATTCCCATACAGAACCATCCCCACTAACTGATCCTGAGAATTGAGCGGAACCGCTATTGCCAAATTATGGCTCTTCATAAAGGTGGAGAATTTTTCAAATGCAGGCTCACCAGGCGAATCGTCCGAAGGCACAAATATTTCAACCGGCAAATCGCTGCTATTGAATTCAAGATCGGGAGAATCCGGCGATAATCCCTTCCAAAGCCGGAGTTCGTAGCTCTTTCCGTGGCGGAGAATGACTGCTCCTTTGGAGATCATCATCCGTCCCATTGGTATGAGCAAAATGTTGTTGAGAACGGTATTTAATTCAAGGGAAGCATTTAAAATCTGACTGATTTCAAAAAGGGAAGAAAGCTCTACTAATCGTTCGTTTATGGCCTTGATATTCTGTGTTTCATACTTCTCTTCCAAATAATTCAGATAACCGGACATTGCTTTTCCTGCCTGCGGTGTGAAATTATAAAACAATTTGAGAGAACCTCCGGGACAGAGTGCCTTCTCAAATTATGTGCCTCTTGGTGATAGATGGTGCGTCATTCTGCCATATATTTTACCATTTTAACCTGGTTGCGAATTCCGGGTTTTATCCTGTAGTCCACTTCATCCATCAGTGTTCGTATTAAATAAAGGCCCAATCCACCCCGCTTCATCTTCTTGAGATATGCGTCCATTTCCGGCGATTTAATCTTTTCCGGGTCAAACCCTTGCCCCTGATCGATCACATCAATTTCCAGCCGGTCATTGTGTGCTACTACATCAATGGACATAAATCGTTTATTTCTGTCATCTCCTTTATATGCATGTTTGATGACATTAGTACTGGCCTCATCTACAGCCAGTTCTATGCGGCCAATATCTTCATCCTTGAATCCCATATTCTGGGCAATTTTGGCTACAAATTCTCGTATCATTTCAAGGTTGGCGGTGTCGATTGGAAGTTTTAAATGATATTTTTTGGCTTTCTTATTTTTTTCTGTCATCTCTTTCACCTGCCGTTCCATTGGCACTTTATTTTTCAGCATCAACTTTGAATTTATCTATAGCCTGGTCTTCAGACGCATAAAATTCGTATAAACTTGGGAATCCTAACAAGTCAAACACTTTAAAAACCTTATTTCCCGCACAGCAAATTTTCAAATCTCCGCTATTGCTGCGAATATCTTCGATTACTCCCATGAAGACACCAAGTCCTGCTGAGCTGATATATTGCAAACCATCGAGATTTACCACAATCTTAAAACGGCTGTCTTTTAATAAATTTTGTAGCTCATGTTCAAAATCCGGTGCCGTATGGGCATCCAAAAAACCCTGAATGTTCAGGATGCTCACCTCTTCCGCGTCTCGCCGAAAGACTTCGAATTTGTCCATCTATTCCTCCTAACATTCTGTTATGATTACGCTAAATACCACAAAAAGTTATACGCAATTTTTTCTACCCTCAATTATCCTAATATCACAATATACAAACACAATGGTGCAATATAAAAAATTTCTTTTCACTAAAAGCGTCGCGGCATGGTGCATTTTGTTTGCGTATCACATTTTTGGATCGGTCATGATAAAAATATTTTCCCATTTGCGTTTCCATTTGTCCTACCCTGAAATTGGCTGATTATCGCTATTCTTTAAAACCACAATCGTCAAATCATCATGTAAAGGTGTATTTCCACAGAAATTGATGACGGAATTAAAAAGATTCTCCTTCAGTTCCTCGGCAGTTTTAGTATCACAGTTTTTTATGATCTCGTGCATTCTCTCTTCGCCGAATTCTTCGCCAAGCTCGTTTCTTGCTTCTGTCATTCCATCCGTATAGAAAATGACGGATGACCGGGCGTCCATTGGCAGCGTAATTTCTTCCAGCAAGTCATTGAACTTTTCCCCGGAATCCAGACCGATTCCGATTCCATTAGAACGGATGTTTTGTAATCCTTCCCCATTGCCCTTGCAATAGAGAACCGGCGGATGTCCAGCACGCGCTAAGCTTAATAACCGTCTGTCCGGATCCACTTTGGCAATGATCGCGCTGACAAAAGAGCGCCGTTCAATGTTAGGGTAAATAGCACTATTTGCGGCGCAAGCCAGGGAATATGGTGATTCATGACTATGAGCCAGCGTCTGGATTACCCCCTTGAATTCTGCCATATATAGCGCGGCGGAAGTCCCTTTTCCAGAGACATCGCCGATGACAATGCCCGGCTTACCATCCGAATAGACGAAAAAATCGTAATAATCCCCACCTACCTCATAAGCGGTTAAGCAGAACGCATCGACATCGAAAGATGGGATTTGCGGGACGATTTGGGGGAGAAGCTTTATCTGGACGTCCCGGGCTACCTTCAGTTCCTGCTCCAGCCGCTCCCTCTCGATCGATTCGCGCAGCAGGTTTGCATTTTCCAGTGCAATTGCTGCCTGATTTGCAAATCCTTCCAGTAGGGAAACATCATCTATATCAAAAGTGTATTCCTTCGCCTTCGTTGCATAGATGATTCCCATAAGCTGATTACGATTACTGAAAAGCGGCGCTCCAAGAATACTGCGAGCATCGCTTTTCCATTGCAACAGATTCCGGTAAGGGCGGTTGTGCGACATATCATTGATCAGGATTGCACCTTTTCTACTGACAATTGCACTATTCAATCCTTCCATTTTGGTCAGTGGAAGTCCAATAATTTCTTCTTCACTCAGATTTTGGTGAGAAGTGATCCGGAATTCCTTTGTCGACTGGTCGAATTGTCCCAGCCAGGTGGAATTGCTTTCAAGAACCTGTGCAGTAAGTTTCGTAATCAGGGGAAGCAATTTCTCCACTTTGGTCTCACTATTCAACATCCGCCCCAAATCGTAAAGTGAATTCAATTCCTTGATCTTTCGATCAAATGCCCGCGCGGTTGGAAGATGGAAAAGCAATTTCACCATTGCCAACGCGCCGTAAATCACCAGGAACAACCACATGGCATATGAAAGCCCGGCAATGCTCAGGCTGTATGCTGGTAATGGCGTTCTGTACGACAAATCAAATAACGAAGCAATACCAAAATAAAGCGGAATCCCGGTAAAGAAATAAATCAGCTTCTTTTTTCTGGAAAGATAGGTAATCCACTCGTTCCGAAACGAAAGCACCGCGATAAAAAAGATTGCTGCCACAAGTGTTATATCGTTTGCCAGGGTCTCGGAAGAAAATTTAAACCAGCCGGTTGGCTGGCGTGTCAGAAACACGGAGACCGCATTAATCGTGATGGACAGCAGAAACAGATTAAAAAACAGCGCCGTCTTCCTTTTCCGTTTATAAAAAATTAGCTGCTTCAAAATGAAGATAGCCGGCACTAAGGTCATGGCAGCGGTAAAAGCCATGACCGTAGAGTCAATTATGGCGCTGGTCGATTTATAGATGGTCGGAAAGTTGCCTGAGTATTTCGGGTCGAATAATATATTCAAAGCAAGAGTGATTACAAAATTGGCGGCAATCAGGATAGTCAGCCGGACAAGATTCTGCTCAACTGTCAATTCATCAAAATGCAATTTCTGCTTTATGAGATGATAGCATAAAAAAATGATTCCCAGGATGATGAATTCTCGCAGGTACGAAATCATGTTGATTGTAATATTACTGTAATAGGAAAGCAGATCGACGAAAAAAATCAGGACGATCAGGATTGGAATCAGGACATACAGAATTTTTAAGATGGTTTTCAGCATCAGTGAATAAATACCTTTATTGGATTATAGATGCCTGACAATTCCGCCAGGGGATTTCCCAGGCTATCAAATGATGCCACCGTTTCCTCATATCGCCGGGCGATCACAATGGAGTGATCATAAGGATTTACCTGAAGATCTTCAATACTAAAAACCGGCGGCAACTCCAACAGACGTTCACCTGTTGAAGAAAGTTTCACAGGGCGGTAACTATTCTGGGCGGTTTGTTCAACCATCCAAAAGTATGATCCATAAGCCGGCTTCCGAATCATCGTGTAATGTCCTCCCAGATCCAGCCCCTGAGTGCGCGGTTGAATTCCATCGCAAATTGTAATGCATGTGCTACCAGTCCCTGAGTTCGAAGCCAGGATGTAGGTCACACCATTTTCCGAGCATAAATCCTCGCCTTTATATCCCTCCGGAAATGGGATTCGAACCAGGGAATCACCCTTGGCATCAAATGCAGAGACCCCGGTCGTATCCAAAACCCAGAGATTTGAGTGATCAGTTATGAGCATCTTAAACGGGCCCTCTCCACTCAAAGAAACCGAATCGACCACAGCTTTATCCTTCAGAATGTAATATTTGTCAGAGCCCTGGTCCAGCACGTATAGCTGGTGCTGCAAACTATCCCATTCCACATCTACTGGCAGCACCAGATTGTTTTCTAAAAAGAAATCTTCGTACCCCAAATCCAGGTTAAGCCTGCTGACAATGCGATATTGCGAAAAAGCCATCCAGAAATAATTGTCCAGGAGATCCGGTGCCCAGTCAACCGGTGGGAAATTGGTATTATACAGATTAATCCGGTTTTGGAGGTCGTAAGAATATTCCTGTATCGAATATCCATATCGTGTCAATATCCAGACATTTCCCGGTCCAAGCAACGCCTTCTGAACCGGCGAGGGACGGCTTTCCACGTTATTTCCCAATACGGTTACGCGATAATAATACCATCTTGAGACCTGCAAAGTGCTATCAGCGAATTCGGTATCATTTGGCGGCAGTTGTGCGAGAAGCTGGAAATTTCCGGAAGGATCCAGAGAACGATAAACACGAAAACCTGTGTAATCGATAATTTCTTTTACGCTCCATCTTAATTGTACACTTTTTTGACCTGGAGTAAGGCTGAGCGCAACCGGTGAGGAGCTGTTGCCGCCGGGATCAAATGGATTTGTCCTGTTTCGCTCTGTACAATTCCAACCAATCACCAGGAATGTGAACAGCAAAATTCGAAAAATAAACGTGACTTTCATACAGAAACAGCCTTACACCAGAATTGATATTTTGTCATTGACCGCGGGCAAGGAGGATTTTCTCGATATTATCAAAGACGCTATCCACCGATTTTTTGCCGTCTACCCGGTGCAGATTCCCCTTTCCCTGGTAATAGCTGACCAGTGGTGCTGTCAATTCCTGGTAAACTTGCAGGCGATTTTTGATCGTAGCCTCTTTGTCATCCTCCCGCTGGATAATATCACCGCCACATCTTTCACACTTGCCACCCGGTGGAAGCGGTTTGACGCTGATATTGTAATCTTTTCCACAGTTGGCACATATTCTCCGGCTTGTCAGTCGTCGGACGAGCTCCTCTTGCGGAACGTAGATCTCGATCACCTTCAGGTTCAGAATGTTCATTTTTTCGAGCAAAACATCCAGACCTTCCGCCTGGGGAATGGTTCTCGGGAAACCATCCAGGATAAAACCCTTTTTACAGTCCGGCATGGACAAACGGTTTTCCACCATACCAAGGATGATATCATCCGAAACCAGTTCTCCCCTGGCCATAATTTCTTTTGCCCGCAGGCCAAGTTCGGTTTGGTCGGCTACTTCGCTTCGCAAAATGTCGCCGGTAGAAATTTGCGGTATGTCATTTTTCTTCATCAGCATTTTGGCCTGTGTTCCTTTGCCCACACCAGGCGCACCGAGCAAGATCAGATACATGAAAGTGTCCCCTTTTCTTAATTCGCCATTTAATCAACCATAAGATCATTTAAAAGTTAAATATAAGAGGAGCAAATGAGAAAAGAAAAATAAAAATCGTTGTCCGGATTTATGGTTAAGCGCTTTTTCTTGCATCTTTGGAAACAAGAAAAGCCACCCGCAATCGGATGGCCTTTTTTACTTTTTACAAGCTGCGGGACAGGGACTCGAACCCCGACTACCAGGGCCAGAACCTGGCGTCCTGCCATTAGACGATCCCGCAGTTATTTTGCAGGCAAAAATTAGTTAAAAAGAAGAAATGTGTCAAGCAAAAATATATATTGAATCTGTGTGCTTAGAGAAATGCAAACTCCATCCACATTTCTATGGCATAAAATCGAATATTTTTCTATTTTTGCCATGTGCCCGGAAGGTGACGGGGATTCAAATTACCCAGATAAGAAAATGGAGATGCAGATGCGGCTTTTCAATAGCGCCAGAGAATACCACGAGAAAACAAAATATACTTTTGATGATGTAAAAACTGCTTATCATGAGATCGATTCCAGATCAAAGCCGGAAAGTCGAAAATCATTTCCAGGAAAGCCCCGCATCGATTTACCACAAGCGGCTGGTGATACAACAGAAACCCTGCAGGCCGCTTACCGGACGAGCCGGCAGTTTGGCAGGTTTCGAATGATTAGCGACTCGCCTGTCTCTTTTGAAGATGTTGCCCTTTTACTGCACATGTGCAATGGAGTGACCCGTGCCCGTGATTTTCGGACCGGCAAGATTTTTTTAAGGGCTGCTCCAACTGCCAGCGGCCTGTATCCGGTCGAGACATATTTTTTTGCCAATCATGTGAAGGGATTGGAGCAGGGGATTTATTATTTTAGTCCTGAAGAGAACTGTTTAATCCGGATTGCGGAACGTGATATTCAAAAAAATATCTTCGAAGCGGGGTTTCAATTGCAATTTCTTGAAAATGCTCCCCTCACCATCTTTTTTAATTCTGTCTTCTCACGCAGCAGTTGGAAATTCAGAGATCGTGCTTATCGGTATTGCCTGATGGATGCCGGGTATATCGGAGAAAACCTCGTGCTGGGAGCAGCTTCTGTGGGACTGTCTGCGAATCTGCTCGGCGATTTTAACGATGATGAGATAAACAGGCTGCTACAAATTGATGGAACCGATGAAGCTGTTGTTATGATGGCAGTAATCGGGCAGGATGCCGGAGAATACCGGGAGGGGCATTACAGCTTCGGTATGTTGACACCTGGAGAGGATCATATCGGTGAAAACGAGACAAACCTGACCCAAAAGATACATCAGAAGTCCGGTCACTCAAATTCTGCCACTAACTTAACTACCGTTAACGTCAGTTTTCCGTTCGACCGGGTGCCGTCCAAGAAGGTGCCGGGTGAAAACCTGGTGGACTTGCCGGAGCCCGAAAAATTGCTTGGCAAGAGCGTGCTGAAAACAATTTCGCAGAGGAGGTCTTCCTATAATTTCCTTCGCGTTTCTATTTCGCTGCAGGAGCTTTCCATCGTGTTATTCAATCTTCGTTTTGTGCCGGTTCTATACGATTACCCTGCTTTTTTCATTTATGTTGTGATAAATGATGCGCAGGATACTCAAAACGGCATTTATCTGTATCATCCCGATGCTCACAAGTTGGAACTATTGAGAGCCGGCACCTTTCGGGGTGACCTTTCCTATTTGACCCTGGCGCAAGATGCAATTTTCAATTGCAGTGCCGCCATTTTTTTCTCGACATACTTTGAAGATATCGATATTTTTGCAAATCGCGGTTACAGGTATGCTCTGTTTGATACAGGCATGTTAGGTGAAAACATTTATCTTACTTCCACATCGCTTGGCCTGGCAGTCCGTGGAATCGGGAATTTCTTCGATGATAGTATCAATACCTTTTTCAAGGTGCGCAAGCCTCACGAAAAAATCCTGGGAGGCGTCATTATCGGACATTCATGATCGGGTAAAGCAGATAGATGCCTATTATCCCTGCTCGTTTGATTATTGCAAATCGGGCAGAAATTTCAACAATTTGAATGTTTAACAAAATACAACCCGTTTTCCGGATTTACTCCATCTTGATTCCGAAGCTGGTACCCACCGAAAGCCCCGCTTCAATTAAAGGAGAATCTATCGGAACTAGTTTTTGTTTCCCCATCACCTTTTCCAAAGGCACTGCAATTAAATCATTGCCGCGTATAGCAACCATCTGGTTGAACTGGCCGTCCATTACCAGATCCATCGCCTTCACAGCGAATTGCGTCGCCAAAATCCGATCCTGCGGTGTGGGTGTTCCACCGCGCTGCAAATGACCCAGAATAGCCACCCGGCACTCGATTTGGGTTGCCTCTTCTAACTGAGCGGCAAGCTGGCTGCCAATTCCTCCCAGCCTGATTTTTTCGGGACTGTCTTCCACCACTTTTTTAACTACCTGGTCGCCACCAATCTCGCTTGCACCTTCCGCGATAACCACGATGCTGAAACGTTTTCCAAAACGGCTACGCTGCCGAACCACTCGCATAATTTCCTCGATGTCGTATGGAATCTCAGGGATTAAAATAATATCTCCGCCGCCGGCGATCCCGGATTCCAGGGCAAGCCAACCGGCATTGCGGCCCATTAGTTCCACAATCATTACCCTATGGTGAGACTGAGCGGTGCTATGCAAACGGTCAATAGCCTCCGTCCCCACCGCACGGGCCGTATCGAATCCAAATGTGGTGTCTGTTTCCATTAGATCTTTATCAATGGTTTTGGGCACGCCCACCACATTTGCGCCTTTTTCGGCCAGCATCCCCGAAATGGTCATTGTGCCGTCACCACCAACCGTTATAAGCGCGTCCAGCCCCAGGTCATTATACAGCTCCATGCAACCATCCGAAACATCCTTAACGGTTGCATTACCGTTTTCCATCATTATATGCGCAAAGGGATTTGCTTTATTGCTTGTTCCCAGGATGGTTCCGCCCTGCGTTAAAATACCGGAGACATTTTCAAAAGTAAGAAATGTAAACCTGTTTTCTATCAATCCCAGAAATCCATCATGGAAGCCTATTACTTCCATTCCATACCTGTTTACCGCCGTTTTCGTAACGCCGCGAATAACCGCATTCAGTCCGGGACAATCTCCGCCGCCAGTCAAGATTCCAATTCTTCGTTTGCCCATAAAATCTCCCTTTGATACGCTAACACATTTTTAAATATTTCCACTCTGAACTATTTAATCAACACCAGCAAAAAATATAGTTCATTTTCGATATAATCGGTAGCATCTTTTTTAACTAAAATTACTATTCAATATAGCGGGAATCCATA
>Ga0315542_1001910_pt1 | contig 12922 bp, 7 predicted proteins | sample SalMarSW160120MG_FD_202541 | JGI IMG/M metagenome (GOLD analysis project Ga0315542, IMG submission 202541) | Salt marsh sediment microbial communities from the Plum Island Ecosystem LTER, Massachusetts, United States - Salt Marsh Sediment SW1601-20 ... | reverse complement strand
TGTTTTTCATATTTTAGACAGGCTGAACAACAATGAGATGCAATATCATACCACCATGCAGGGCGATTTTCCCACACTAACCTTCACGGGCCTGGTGCAGGGTTGGTTTCGGCAGCCTGAAGATACAGTGTTGGCAGCGCAGGCATCCTTTAAGCTGGTTAAGGACAAGATATCCGTGCGAGGGATTGGAAGTTCTCCAAAAGGCATTGTATTGCACGCGGAAGCTTCCGATTTGTGGAATGATCCGACATTTGACATCCTCGAGGTAAAAAATGTCCCTTTCGATTCCTTAAGCTCGCTGGAAACGGTACGGGAAATTTCAAGAAAATTCAAAACCGATTTCTATTTTTCGGGGCCGGTCAATTACCCAAGCGCAAAAGCTAATTTTATAAATCGAAATTCAGGAGATATCTTCTTTTCCCTTTCCGGAAGCGCCATAAATCTGATTCAGGGAGGATTGAAATTTAATGGGGGGTTTGCTTTTCAGACTTCACCCAACCTTATTCAAGGAAGAATTTCTCTACAAGACGCCGGTGATCATTTGCAGACCCGGCTTACAATTCCGCAAGTGGCACAGGGAGAAATTTCTATCGGTTACGGAAATTCTGCTCCTCTCACAGGTGAGATCAGGCTGGAAAAAATCTCACCATTTAAATATCTCGGTGATTTCCCTGCGCTTTATCACGCCATTAGCGAAGGTCAGATCTTCGGTGATATCAAGTTCTCGGGGACATCCGGCAACCCACTGGTGAATTTTGACATTGAGGGTGAAAATTTTATAATCAATCAGAACGGTTATTATTCCTCCAGATTCAAGGGGCGATACACTCTCGCTGAATTTGCATTGGATGAAGGATGGGTTAGCTACAACAATCGCCCTATTTTCCAGACAACCCTAAAGCTGGACCTGGCAAATGATAATCTGTCGGCGCAATTTGCCGGAGACCAGATCGAAAGCAACTTTTTGGCGGCTACTATTTTCGATAATCCGAACCTGATCCAGGGCAATTTCCAATATCAAATCAAGATGGAGGGGCCTTTCCGCAGGCCGTTGATCTCCGGCGGAATCGATATGCACAATGGCATCTTTGAAGACCGCGTGTTTAAAAACCTCACCATCAGTTTCGAGGATTCCATTCCGCCCACTTCCTCTATCTTTGACATCAAAACCCACGTGTTTAAGGTCCTGAAGTTACTGTACGTGGATAAAAAAGATTACACCATTGAAGCGGACGGTCTTTTCCCGGCAGATCCCAAAGGAAACCTCGATATTCACATGAATGTTAAGGGGAATATTTTATCCGAATTGCCGGAAGTAATTCCGTTCTTCCAAAACCCCAACTGCCTGGGGGAACTTCTTCTTCATATCGGGGGCACATGGGACAATCCTCAAATGAACTCCGGACATTTGAGCATTTATACCGGATCAATGGATTTCGAATCTGTCATTCCGCCGCTTAAAGAGTTGAAAGCGGATATGGAGATGAACGAAGGGGACCAGTTCATTCACATCAAGAACCTGGAGGGTAAATTAGGCGGACGGACTGTCAGTATCCACAATGTGCTAAATGTGAGCACGCAAAATGAAAATTTAAAGCCATGGTACTTCGAAGATTTGGGATTGAATTTTGGTATCCTGATCCTGGACACCGACCCGAAGGGTATCCCATTATCCATCCCGGGATTAATGAATCCCGGAGATATCGGGTACGTTGCAGCCGATGGCAAGGAAAAGGGCGAGGAGTTTTACTTTGCTGGTCCACCAGATCTGCCTCACGCTCGTGGAAAAGTCACGCTCTACGACAGCCGGATCACTTTCCCTTTCCTGGTTAGTCCCGAAGAAGCGGAAAGTATGGAGGACAACAAAGTTTATGAATTTCTTACTAACCTGGATTGGGACGTAATGGCAGTTTCCGGAGTAGGAAATCGTTATTTTGTTGATATTCCAGCGCTCATCGGACAGGTGTACATGGATCTGAACATTGATAATGTGTCCACCGGTTTGGAATTCACCGGCCGCCTCGTCGACGAGAGTTTCCGCGTGGAAGGTGGTGTCGAATCCACCCGAGGCAGGGTGGAGTACCTTGATATGGATTTTCGAGTGGAGCGATTTGGGGCGGTTTTCAACCGTTTTGAGCTCTACCCGGAAGTGTATGGCCGTGCCTACACCACTGTCCGGGATTCAACCAACTTCCCGAAAGATATTTACCTGGAATTATATACCATCGATCCCGAAACCAAGCAGGAAGTCTCGCGCGGGCGGTGGGAAGACTTTCGGTTCAAACTGGTTTCCAGCGACCCGACTATCGGTGAATCGCAGGAAAACGTGCTGGCTTATCTGGGATATTCAGTAGGTAATTTTTCCAACAAAGCCAGTAATGTGGGATTGACGCTCACCGAAAATCTCCTGGTCCGGCCGCTGGTCCGGCCCTTGGAGCGTAAGCTGGAACGCAGCCTGAAGCTGGACTATGTACGGCTGCAATCCAGCATTACAAGTAATCTTATAAATTTCGGTTTTCAAAACCGCTTCAAGTTTCTGCAGCAACCCAATTATTACCATCAAAATTTGAACAATAATTTTGATCCTGCGTTACTACTACTCCAAAGTTCCGAAATTACTTTAGGGAAGTATTTATTGAAGGATTTCTATTTAACATATTCAGGACAACTTGTGTCGGTGTACGACGAATCCAAGCTCGGGCTGAACCATCGCCTGGGACTGGAATACCGGCTACTTCGAAATCTTCTACTGGAAATTGAGTACGATAAGTTTCAATTCAATCCCGAGTATTACAGCAAAGATGCTCTCAACGACTTCAAAATAAGACTACGGCACTCATTTAATTTTTAATTGCAACAATTTGTTTAAAAGCTTAATATTTATAGTTTAAATGTTCGAACAGAGAAGGGGTACCTAAAACAATTATGTTGAGTTTAAAACGCACATCGGCTTTTATTTTCTTTCTTGCCATCATGATCACCGCCGGCCACGCGCAAGCACCTAAATTCAAGATTCATCAAATCCGGGTTGAGGGAAATGTGAAAGCGGATTCCTCGATCATCTTTCTCAATTCCGGTTTGCGGGTAGGCGATGAAATAACCAGCGACGACATCCAAAAAGCAGTAAAGAATCTATGGGCGCTCAAATTGTTCTCAAAAATCGAGATCTTGTACGAGAAACAAACCTACCAGGGTCTGGATCTTCTGATAAAAGTGAAAGAATTTCCCCGCCTGGATGGCTGGACGGTAGAAGGAAATAAGAAACTGAAAAAATCCGATGTCGATAAAGAATTGCATTTCTATAAGGGAATGGTGATTACGCCATTTCGGCTCTACAAAGGCCGCAGGGATTTGCTCCTCAAATATAAGGATGAAGGCTACCTGCTGGCGGACGCCAAGATCGACACCACCAAAGCAAAAGACGGGCAGGTCCTGGCAATTGTAAAAATCGACGAAGGCAAGAAAGTTCAGGTCAAAAAAATTCACGTGCTGGGCGCCAAGTTCCTGACCGAAAAAGAATTGAAAAAACAATTCAAGGGAATTAAGGAAGATCGTTGGTGGCGCGGTGCCGATTTCAATGAGAAGAAATATAAGCAGGATCTGGAAAACGTTCTGGCTTACGCCCGTAAAAAGGGATTCCGGGACGCCGAGATCGTCAGGGACTCGCTCTATTATAGCGAAGACAGACGGGACATGTACATCGATGTCTATATAAATGAAGGGCAAAGATACTATTTTGGTGACATTTCCTTCGATGGAAATACGGTTTTCACGGATGAGGAACTGCGCCAGCAGCTTCTGTTTCACCCCGGCGAAGTCTATAACCAGGAAGATTACGACAAAAGTATCCGCGAGAATATCCAGAACCTTTATTATAATCAAGGGTATCTCTTTGCGAGCATTCAACCACGCGAAATCCCCGCTGGTCCGGATACAGTAAATATCCAGATCCGGATAAACGAAGGATCGGTTGTAAGAATAAAAGAAATCAAGATTACGGGAAACACCAAAACCAACGAAAAGGTCGTGCGGCGGGAATTCAAAATTTATCCGGGCGATACATTCAATCGCGCCAAGCTGGAACGCAGCGTCCGGGATGTATGGATTTTGAACTATTTTGCCAATGTGGTGCCGGATGTTAAGCTCATTGAGGGCGATGACAAGCATGTCAACCTGGAAGTTGCAGTAGAGGAGAAATCCACAGATACCGCCAACATGTCTGCCGGCTATAGCCAGCGGGACGGGATGATTGGCAGTGTCGGTCTTTCGCTGAACAATTTTTCGCTGGCACACCCTCTTTCGGGCGGCGATGGGCAGCGTCTTTCCTTCGACTGGTATTTCGGGCGCTATTATCGATCTATCTCACTCAGTTTCACTGAACCGTGGCTGTTTAACACGCCCACCCTGGGAGGCGTTTCTGTTTTCAACACACGCAGCGGCGGCGGCTTTTATCCGTGGGACAGCCAGGTTCTCGGCGGATCAGTCCAATTGGGACGTCGATTCAGATGGCCTGATAATTACTTCCGTGGAGACTGGATTTTCCGCGTCGCACAAACCAAGATTTTTAACGTGACGGATCCCGAGTTGTTGAGCAGCTATCTTTTCTATGACAAGCCCACTTCGCAGGTGAGTGTAACCCAGATCATTAGCCGGGACAGCCGTGACCGGCCGGAATTTGCCCGCGAAGGTTCGGTCTATTCTTTCCTGACCGAATTATCCGGCGGCCCGTTGCAGGGAGATGAGGATTATATTAAAAACGTTCTCACCGTGGAATGGTACACGCCGACGTTCCTGGGGCTGGTCTTTTACACCCAGACCAAGCTGGGTTTGATACAGGGTCTGTATAAAGATTATTATATTAATCCCAGCGAAATATTCTATATGGGTGGTTCCGGATTAAGTTTTTCTGAAGGATTGCGGGGTTACGATGATGGAGCAGTCGGGCCGATCAGTACCTCAGGGCAACCCCTCGGGGGGAAATCAATGGGTAAATTCACCGCCGAGCTGCGCATCCCGATTGCACCCAATCCAACGATCTTCGGATTGTTGTTCATGGAGGGTGGCAATGTCTGGAGTTCCTTCTCCGAAACAAATATCCAGGATCTTCGCAGAAGCGTCGGTTTTGGTGTGCGACTCTTTATGCCAATGATCGGCATCATCGGTGTTGATTTTGGTTATGGTTTCGACCACTTCGATGCGCAGGGCTTGAGAAAGGGTCAGTGGAAAACGCACTTTCAGTTCGGAAGATTTTAAAATCAGGGTAATCCGAAAAGTAAGTTACCAGCACGGAATTCAGTTTATTATTGGAACAAAATGAGTTCAAATTTAAATTATGAAGGAAAAGCAAACCAAAGTTCAGGAGGTCAGAGTGAAAATCAAAAACATGGTCTTATTCTCCGCAGTTTTTTCTCTGTTTGTCTTTGCCGGATGGAGTAACAGCTATGCCCAGTTAAAGATCCGGTATATTAACTCACAGAGAATCCTGGCAGAGTACCCGGAGGCGCAGGATGTCCAGAAGAAGCTTGACGAAATTCGGTCGGGTTACGAGACCGAGTATAACAAAATGCTGCAGGATTATGACAATCTGCTGAAAGAGATCGACAACCAGAGTCTGCTACTAAGCCCCGAGAAGAAAGCCGAAAAAGAGAAACAGGCACAAGAACTCGGAATGCAAATCGAAAGATATCGCCAGGATAAGCTTGGACCGCAGGGTGAATTTTATAAAAAGAACATGGAATTGACCCAGCCCCTCTATGATAAAATCGACCAAATCATTCAAAAGATTGGCGATGCCGAGGGTTACGACTACATCATGGACGTTGTGCAGGGAGTCGTGCTGTATGCCAAACCCGAATACGACATCACCGATCAGGTTCTGGAAGAGTTAAACAAGTCGAAATAGATTTGAGCAGTTTCATCACCTTAAGCTGAAATGTTTTCCAGGCGTTTCAGCTTTTTTTATTTTTATCAAAAATTGCGTCCCGCGCATTTCCGCGAGGCGTTTCCATCGCGAAACGACAATTTGGCTTTTGAACAATTTTTAAATCGAAACAAGAGGAAAAACGAATGCCCGAATTTACGCTTAAGGAAATAGCGGATAAAATTGGCGGTGAGCTTCACGGAGATGAAGAAATCCATATTCACAGCGCGGAGAAAATTGAATCTGCCACCACCGGCGAGATCACTTTTGTCGCCAACCCCCGTTACCGGGATTTTCTCTCCCGCACTGCAGCCAGTGCTGTCATCGTCGATAAAAAAACCGGGGGCGACATCCCTATTCCTTACATATTGACAGACGACGCATACTTCCGGTTTCTACAAGTCTTTTTGCTGTTCCACCCCGCCAGGGATATCCTGGAACCGGGAATTCATGCCAGCGCGGTAATTCATCCTACTGCCAGGCTGGGTGAATCGGTTTCGATTGGCGCCAATGTGTTTATCGGGGAAGGCTGCGTAATTGGAAGCGGCACCAGAATCTTCTCCGGCTGCGTGATCCTGAACGACGTCCGGATCGGGGAAGACTGCACGCTCTATCCGCTGGTTTCCGCCCGGGAATCGTGCATCATCGGCAACCGGGTGATCATTCACAACGGGGCGGTAATTGGCAGCGACGGTTTCGGCTTTGCCCCCTACCAGGGCACTTTCCATAAAATTCCGCAGGTCGGTATTGTGAGAATCGAGGACGATGTGGAGATCGGCGCCAACAGCACCATCGATCGCGCCACTATGGGGGAAACAGTTATCCACCGTGGCGCCAAGCTTGACAACCTGGTGCATATTGCCCATAATGTCGAGGTTGGCGAGTCCACGGTAATGGCGGCGCAGGCCGGGATTTCCGGCTCCACCAAAATCGGTCACCATGTGATGATCGGAGGTCAGGTGGGCACGGTGGGACATATCCGGATCGGCGACGGATCGCAGATCGGCGCTCAGTCCGGCGTGTCCAAAAGCGTCCCGGATGGGGAGGTTGTGTTTGGGTACCCGGCGCGGCCCATTATGCGCACCAAGCGTATCGAGGCGGTGGTGAACCAGCTCCCTGAAATATCCAAACGACTCAGGCAACTGGAATTGGAACTGGAGAAACTCAAATCGGGGAAATGAGTAATCGCTGTTCGTAACCAGAAATATGCTGTTACAGCTCCAAACCATCCAGATTTTCCCCGCCGGCCCGGATTTGAGATTCATTAAGATTGCCATTCCTGTAGGAATACCTGATGCGGGGAAGAAGAAAAATTGCGTGATCTTGCGGATCGGATGCCGGCACCTGTGCCAGCCTGCGACTAAATTCACCTTTTAACCCATGACGGTTTTCTAATAAAACCAAACTCTGTTTTTCTTTTGTAGTATTTTTTATTAATTTTATTTTTTTCGAAAATGTTAAGATAGTAATTTCACCTGATATGCTGGCAAATTTACAAAATCGTCATTCAACATAGCGTAAGGAATAATCTCATCATGGATAAAAAACAGAGAACGATAAACACAGCGGCTTCATTTACCGGTACCGGCTTGCACACCGGTAAGACTTCCACCATCACATTCCAGCCAGCACCGGAAAATCACGGCATCCTGTTCGTGAGAACCGATTTCGATCCACCGCAGGAAATTCCGGCGCTGGTAGATTTCGTGCAGCAGGGAGACGGCATCGACAGCCTGCGGGGAACGAATCTGCAGAAAGACGACGTGACAATCTACACGGTGGAACATGTGCTGGCGGCAGTCGCCGGTTTGGAGATCGACAATTTGCGAATCGAGCTCAATGCAGGAGAACCGCCGGTGGGGGATGGCAGCGCCATGCCTTACGTTAATGTGCTACTGGAAGCAGGGATAGTGGAACAGGAAATTCCCAAGAATTACCTGGTTATTGAGGAATCCATGTATTTTCATGATGAGAAGAAAGGGATCGACCTGGTTGCGCTGCCGCTGGATGATTTCCGCGTCACTGCCATGATCGATTACAAAAACCCCGCACTGGGCAGCCAGCACTCCGGGCTTTTTTCGCTGGAGAAAGAATTCATCATGGATTTTGCGCCGTGCCGGACATTCTGTTTCCTCCACGAGGTCGAGATTCTCATCGACCAGAATTTGATAAAGGGCGGCAACCTAAACAACGCCGTCGTCATCTGCGACAAGACGCTTGAGGAGATCGATGAAAACAGGATCCGCAACACCCTGAACATCGACGGCGATATTTTTGTAGGCCAAAACGGGATTTTGAACAACACCGACCTCCGTTTTAAAAACGAACCGGCAAGGCACAAAGTGCTGGATCTGCTTGGTGATCTGTTCCTGGTTGGCGCTCCCATCAAGGGACAGATTTTGGCAGGCAGGCCCGGTCACAAAAGCAATATCGAATTCGCGCGGCGCCTCCGGTCATTTTACCAGAAACAGCAACTGGCCCGCAAATACCAGGATGTTGCCCGCAAGGGTGTTGTGTTCGATTTTGCAGCCATTCAACGCATTCTGCCACACCGCTACCCGTTCCTTTTGGTGGACCGCATCACGGAATTCGAGCAGGGAAAACGAATCGTAGGATTGAAAAATGTTACCGGCAACGAGGAATTTTTCCAGGGCCATTTTCCCGGCCACCCCATTATGCCCGGCGTTCTGATCATAGAGGGAATGGCGCAAACCGGTGGCATCATGCTACTCAATGCGGAAGAAAACCCGGTAGACAAGCTTGTCTATTTTATGGGAATGGATAATGTCCGATTCCGCAAACCGGTTCTCCCCGGCGCTCAACTGATCTATGAACTGGAGCTTCTTAAGCGGAGAAGCACCAGCGTAAAAATGGCGGGCAAGACTTTTGTTAACGGCGAGCTGGTTGCCGAAGCAGAAATGATGGCCGCCATCATCGACCGCGATCGATAAACAGAAAGAAAGGCAAGTATGACACAGATTCATCCTACCGCCATCATTGATCCCGGCGCTCGACTGGGAGAAAATGTCGAGGTTGGTCCATTTACGGTTATCCGGGAAGACGTGACTGTTGGTGATAATACAAAAATCGGTACCGGCGCTTTTCTCGACTCCGGCGCCAGGATCGGGAAGAATTGCAGTATCGGCCATTATGCTGTGCTGGGAAATCCACCGCAGGATCTTAAATATCAGAATGAGAAAACCTACCTGGAAGTAGGCGATGGAACGACTATTCGTGAATTTGTTACGCTGAACCGAGGTACCACCTATCACTACAAGACTGTCATCGGGAAGAACTGCTTTATCATGACCTACGCCCATGTTGCACACGATTGCATCATCGGAGACAACGTGATCATCGCCAACGCGGTGAACATGGGAGGTCATGTGGAAATCGATTCCGATGCCAGCATAGGAGGGGCTACCGCCATACACCAGTTTGTCAAAATCGGGCAGCGCGCTTTCATTGGAGGGGGGCTCCGGGTCACAAAAGATGTCCCGCCTTTCATCCGCGCCATGGGCGAGCCTGTGCGCTATGGAGGCACCAACTACATCGGTCTCTCCCGCAAAGGAATCAGCAACGAGGTAATCCTGGAAATCAAAAGGGCATACCGTATCATTTACCAGAGCGATTTTACAATGGAGGAAGCAGTCAAAGCAATCCGCGAGAAGTTACAGCCATTCGATGAAGTCAAAGCAATTGTCGATTTTATAGACAGGAGCGACCGGGGACTGATTCGTGGCTGAGTTTGATCACAAAGCATGGTATTACTGGCCCTGCCAGGCATACCCGGGCGCCTTTAGCATGGCAGCCGATCATTTTCTGGCGCGAGGAATGGGCGACTTTTTGGATCGCCCCGTTTTGCGGTTTTTTACCTGGGAGCCCTACTGTATCTCTCTTGGCTACCACCAGAAAGCGGGCGAAATAGATCTCGACAAATGCCGGAACGAAAATATAGATGTGGTGCGGCGTCCCACCGGCGGCCGCGCCATACTTCATGCGGAGGAATTGACCTACAGTGTCATCTACCCGTTTCAAAGCCTGGATGTAGCGGAATTCTACCGGCTCATTCACCTGCCTTTTGTGGAAGCGCTACGCAATCTCGGGGTTCCGGCGCAATTCAAGGCGTCGCAGGCCGATTTTCGCACTTTTTACCGCTCCGACAATTCTTCCGCCTGTTTTGCGACCTCCGCAAAATATGAAGTGGAGATTGACGGGAAAAAACTCATCGGCAGCGCGCAGAGAGTTTATGATAAGGCGATTCTGCAGCACGGCTCGCTGCTCATAGGGCCATTCCACCAGCAACTGGTCGATTTTCTTTATTTGGATAAAGAAAAAAGAGAGCGGATGCGCGACTATATAAGCGAACATACCGCTCATGTCTGGCAATATTCTCCCGGCCTTAGTGCCGCGGACCTCGAGGAAAACATCCAACAGCAGTTCACAAAAGCGTTTGATCTGGACTTCCTGCCAATCGGGGAAAATTACGCCCTGGCGGAAAAGATCAGGTCCTTTGAGAAGAAAGCTGAATTTAGGCTGAACTACGAAGAGGCAAAATTGGAATCGGCATAAATGCCGGCAATTCCGGACGATTCGAATAAATCGCTCAGAAATATTGACATTCAGGAGCGGAAAATGAAACAAAACCAGGCGGGGATGCATCTAATACTCGTAACATAAAATAATAAGGAATCCGAATGATTTATATTTTATCGATCATATTTGTACTTAGCATGTTAGTCTTTTTTCATGAATTGGGGCATTTTATGTTCGCCAAGCTTTTCGGCGTGCGGGTGGAGAGATTTTCAATCGGGTTTCCGCCGCGACTGGTGGGAATCAAGCTTGGCGAGACAGATTACTGCATTTCCGCAATTCCCTTTGGAGGGTATGTGAAAATGGCCGGTGTAGTGGATGAAAGCATGGACACCAGCACGCTGACCGGGGCGCCGTATGAGTTTGCTTCCAAACGGTGGTGGCAAAAAATCATCATTTTGGTGGGCGGCGTGACGATGAACATGATTTTGGCCTGGGTGCTCATTAGCAGTTTGCTGCACTTTCAAGGTGAACCTATCGTCACATCAACAACCGTGGGTTACGTGGAAGCGGGTGGAATTTCCGAAAAGGTCGGCATGCAAATAGGTGATAAAATTTTGAAAATCAACGGACAGCCGGTTCATAATTGGAACGATGTCCGTGACCTGTATCTTGCAAACCTGGGGGATAAAATAGATTTCACGGTTGAGCATGACGGAAATATTCAGCAAATAATTTACAGCAAGAATGTGCTGGAGCAAAAAAATTCGGACCAGTTAGACATTTATCCCCGTTTACCGGCAATGGTTGGGGACGTGGTAGCCGGATCGCCTGCCAGCAAGGCCGGTCTGGAGCGCGGCGACCAAATCGTTAGCATTGCCGGTGAACCGGTGAACAGCTGGGAATCAATGACCAAAATTGTTCAGGCAAATGCCAACAAAAAGATAGATTTTATCATCCAACGAAACGGCCAGACTTTGACTAAAGAAATCACTCCCGAGCCGGCCGATGAAATCGGCGAAGACGGGACCAGCCATATCGTAGGAAAAATCGGGATCGGACTTTACTACGAGAAAAATCGGCTACCATTTTTCCATGCTTTCACCGAAGGATTCAACCGAACTATATTTTATACGGATTTAAACATCAAGGCTTTAGGATGGGTGGTGACCGGGAAAAAATCCGCCAAAGAGATGTTGGGCGGTCCGATTATGATTACCAAGATGGCCGGACAAATCGCCAGAACCGGTTTCGGCGATCTGCTCGGATTTATTGCACAGTTGAGCATTGTGCTCGCAATTATCAATGTGGTGCCGATTCCGGCGTTGGACGGCGGGCACATCGCCATTGTCCTCATCGAGGAAATCCGCCGTAAACCGCTTTCCACCGCCACAAAAATCAAGATTCAGCAGGTTGGGATGGCTATTCTTTTTGTCCTGATTATTTTCGTAATGTACAACGATATCATGCGATTACTGTCGTAAATCGCCAACAGACGTACTCAAATCAAACCCCGCGCAATCCGTTTTGAGCGGGGTTTTGCTTTTATAACGGCAGGAATTTCGAGCGAAAATTTCATCTTTCTATTGAACCATCCTCACCGCAATTTTAAATTTAGCGGCGCAAATCTGCTGTCGTTCCAAGCGAGAGATGCGTTTCAATATTCGAAAGACAAAAAATAATCACTGGCTCCCAAACAAAACCAAACAGGAGTTCATCCATGCCAACCATTTCACACAGGATTTCCGAATTTGCTGTTAATTTAAAATATGAAGACCTGCCGAAGGAAGTCGTTCAGCAGGTTAAACGATTTTTGCTGGATTCCATCGGCTGTGCCTTTGGCGGCTGGGAAACCGAAGATGTCCAGGTGCAGCACCTCGTTCATCAGCGGATGGGTGGTGCGGAGGAAGCGACGGTCCTGGTCGGAGGTACGAAATTGCCAATGAGCCATGCCGCGCTCCTGAACAGCCTGCTTATCCGGGCGCTGGATTACAACGACATCTACTGGGAAGAAGATCCTTCGCACCCCAGCGATATTATTCCCGCCGCCCTCACCCCGGCCGAGGCGCTTGGCAAAAGCGGCAAGGAGGTCATCACCGCCATCGCCCTGGCTTATGAATTCGAACAGCGAATGTGCGAATTTGCTCATCCCGGAATCCGGGAACGGAAGTGGCATCACGCCACGCTTACCGGTTTTGTTTCGCCCATCGTGGCAGGGAAGATTCTGGGCCTCAATGTGGACCAGATGGTAAATGCCATTGGCATTTCCGGAAGCCACACCTGCACCCTGGGCGCCGTGACCGCCGGGAAATTGACCAATATGAAAAACACCGTGGATCCCCTGGCAGTGCAATCCGGGGTAATTGCCGCACTGCTGGCAAAAGAAGGCTATTCGGGACCGGAGCATGTCATCGACGGCAAGGAGGGGCTTGCAGATACTTTCGGGCCGGAATTCGAATTAAACCTGCT
>Ga0315542_1001909_pt1 | contig 12927 bp, 9 predicted proteins | sample SalMarSW160120MG_FD_202541 | JGI IMG/M metagenome (GOLD analysis project Ga0315542, IMG submission 202541) | Salt marsh sediment microbial communities from the Plum Island Ecosystem LTER, Massachusetts, United States - Salt Marsh Sediment SW1601-20 ... | reverse complement strand
TGCCCTTACCTGGAATTCAATCATTGCCTCCCTGCCAAACCCTCACATTTTGCAATCGTGGGAGTGGGGACAGGTTAAAGCACGTTTCGGCTGGCAGCCGATCCCGAAAGTCTGGCAAGATGAGAACGGCCAGGCAGTTGCCGCAGCTTTGGTTTTACAGCGGATGATCCCGGTGCGTGGCTTTGCAGCCCGCCTGCGTATATTATACGTACCCAGAGGCCCAGTGTTGGATTGGTGCAATGCTGCCCTCCGTAGCCGTGTGTTGGATGATCTGTATACGCTGGCTAAACGGCAAAATGCGATTTTCATCAAAATTGATCCTGATGTGCCGTTGGGAACCGGGATACCCTCCGAACCTGGTTCTGTTGAGGATAATTTGGGTTTATCTTTGGTCGATGAGCTGCGGGCACGCGGCTGGCGTTTCTCAGAAGAACAAATTCAATTCCGCAATACGGTGGTCGTGGATTTATCTGCGGATGAAGATCAACTTTTGGCGAACATGAAGCAGAAGACGCGTTACAATGTGCGCCTGGCTGGCCGCAAGGGGGTCACCATTCGCAAGGGAACGCAGGATGATCTGGGAGTGTTGTACCAGATGTACGCAGAGACTTCGATCCGTGATGGTTTTGTCATTCGGGATGAGGGATACTATCGCGCAGTATGGAGCACCTTCATGGATTCGGGTGAGTACCAAACCGGCCCGAGCTCGGAAGGCTCTGACCCAAATCTGGCTCCCTGTGAGAGCGATTCGCCTGTTGCAGATTCAATCATCGCCGAAGTAGATGGACAGGTGGTAGCGGCCGTGTTCATCTTTCGCTTTGCAGGCCGGGCCTGGTATCTATATGGTATGTCACGCGAGCAGCACAGAGAAAAGATGCCCAATTATCTGCTCCAATGGGAAGCGATGCGTCGCGCTCGGGCTGCAGGCTGTGCGCATTATGATCTTTGGGGCGCTCCAGATGTTTTTGATGAGAGCGATTCGATGTGGGGTGTCTACCGATTTAAGGAAGGCCTGGGAGGGCAAGTTGAGCGCTATATTGGCGCCTGGGATTTACCAGTGAATAAATTCCTATACAGCCTGTACAGCCAGGTACTGCCGCGCTTGCTGAATCTGATGCGTCGCCACGGTGATGCGAACACCCGGCAGGCGCTGGCAGGCTGAGAAAGAATACTGTTCTGATGGTTTAAAAGCTCGTGTTCGTTGGAGATCAGTCATGAATAAACTACCTCGTCTTCGTTTTGCTCATCTCCCAACTCCAGTGGAAGCGTTGCCGCAGCTTTCTGCTGAGTTGCAGGGCCCACATTTACTGGTTAAGCGCGATGACCAGACTGGATTGGCGTTGGGTGGAAATAAAACTCGCAAACTCGAATTTCTGCTGGCAGAAGCACGCGCAAATGGCGCGCAAACACTGATCACGGCTGGTGCTGTTCAATCCAACCATTGCCGCCAGACCGCGGCAGCCGCAGCCCGTTATGGATTCAAATGCATCCTTGTTCTGGCGGGTGAACCGCCATCGGTTGTATCCGGAAACCTGCTGCTTGACCATTTGCTTGGTGCGGAGATCGTCTGGGCAAAAGCTCAGGAACGTGAGCGAATCCTGAAAGAGACCTTTCAGGCTGCGTGGGACGCCGGACGGCGGCCCTATTTGATCCCTTACGGCGGCTCGAACCCAACCGGTGCAGCAGCATACGTTTTCGCCTTGCAAGAATTGCTACAACAGGAGATAGACCCGGATTGGATCGTGTTTGCCTCCTCATCGGGGGGCACTCAGGCGGGGCTGGCGCTGGGGGCCCGTTTATTCGGGTACCGTGGAAAGGTTCTGGGTATCAGCGTAGACGAGCCGGCAGTTGTCCTGAAGGAGCGGGTTGCCGGGTTGGCGAATTCAACGGCAGATTTTCTGGGCGAAAAGATCCAACTTCGCCCGGAAGATATCCTGGTTGACGATCGTTATCTCGGTGGGGGATATGGTGTGCTGGGTGAATCCGAGCGTGAAGCGATTGCCCTGTTTGCACGAATTGAAGGATTGTTGTTGGATCCGGTTTATACAGGGCGCGCAGCGGCGGGATTGGTGGATTTGATTCGGCAGGGCTTTTTCCCCAGCCAGCAGAGTGTGCTATTCTGGCATACTGGTGGTACGCCTGCCTTGTTCGCCCAGCGTTATCAGAACCTGGTATAAGCGGGTTATCTCATCTTTGAATTGATTGGTTCGGCCACGACAAAAGTCAGGCCCCAATTTGAAAGCCCACCTTCTTCCAGGCAGGTTTGAAAAGTGACATGGTGCTCGCCGCTGTAAAAGTGGTTGAAGACCTGGTTCGTGGTTAGAACCGTTTCTGTCTCCATATCAACCAGGTCGCTTTGTAAGCTATGGGGATCAAGTTTTTGGAAGGCATAACTGCCGCTCACCTGATAACGTTGGTAGCTGCCATCGCCGAATACGATGCGGACTTCTGCACCATCGGTTAGTTGGTAGAAGAGACTGCCGGAAAGGTAGTTATGTGCCAACAGGCCTATTACATTATGATCTGCCGCGCTTTGGAATTGGGTCACAATATCCATCTGGGCAGCGACATAAGTAACTTCATCTACCGGTTGTTGAACAACCGCTAATGCCATCAAACCTTGCACGTAAACCCCTCGCACCTGATCGGCATTTCCGTTCATCATCGAGGCGGCAAATTGGCGAAAACTGGCTGGTTGTGATTGATCAAACGGGATACGGGTAATATTTATTCTGGAGTCCACCAGGGGCCAGAATGTGGAGAGAAGTCCATTTATTGAGTAATCAGTCAGCGGCTCGGGATTGTCTATTCTTGGATAATAATTTATTGCTTTACCGGTCATTGGAGAAGGTATATCACCCCTGGGGACGATGGTCGCGATTAACGCTAAGAAAATAATAATTAGCCCCAGGTTGGCTGCCAGGAGCGTGATGTTTTTCATAGAACGAGCAGGTTTCATAGGTGTTTGGTTTTATCTCGCGAGTTCATGCAAGCCCCAGCAAAGATCACCCGGGGTTTGAATGTCGAGATAGCAGTTTGAATGCGAATTGCCGTTCGCTGCTATTCTCTATTAAGTTGTGGTTTCAGGATTACGCCATAAATTATTGTAAAAGCTGGCACCCCCAAGGTCAACCTACGATTACCCTACGATTACCCTTCGATCACGTAAACTCTACGTGAAAAAAGAAGTGGCTGCACAATGTTCACAGCGCAGCCACTTCTTTTTTCCTATTGCTTGGTGGATTGTTTCCATTTGTACTGGTCAGGTGGTAATCCGCGAATTGGTTGTGAGGGGCGTTGGACCCGAGCCAGGAGTTTGTCAAACAGGTATTTGATCATCGCTTTATAAGATAGCAGCCGAATGCGCGATCCTGCCTGGCGGGCATCGGAAATATATTCCTGCTCTTCAAAAATCTGGCTAAAAGAGATGATTTGGTAAGCATTGATCAACCGCTGCACCGGATCGCTGGAGACAGGTAAAACTTGAACCAGTGTTTCCGCTCGTTCTGCTGGAGTTTCGGTTGGAGCCGGTTTGCTACCCAGGCGTGCCAGGGCATAGTTAATTTCCTGATAAGCTTTGGCGATGGGGGGAAGAGCAGCCCTGCGCGCCCATAGCTGCAGGGATTTTGGCGGATGGATACCTACTTTCAGCATGGATGATTCCATGACGACTGGCAAGGGGGGCAGGTTGAAGCGTATTCGAGCGCGATAAGCCAGGTAAAACAAAATGGCAAGGCCCAGGGCCAACGGTAATGCCCAAAACAAAACGCTTAGTGGATTCGTCGGTGTTGTATTGGCAGAGTTGGAAAGCCCTAAGCGATCCCTACGCAGCAAAGCCAGCTCTTCTTCCAATTGGGCTCGCTGGAGGGCTTCTGCCTCGCTGGATGATTGATTCAAGCTCGGATCGCCTGTTTGGGAGGCATCCCCTGCCAGACGCACCAGCACCGGCTGTGAAGCCGTGGGTTCAAATTCGACCCATCCGATCCCAGGAAAGTAGACTTCGGGCCAGGCATGAGCATCTTTTTGCCTGACATAGAAGGAGCCGTCATCCAGGCGTTCTCCCTGAGCATAACCTACAGCCCAGCGAGCCGGAATGCCAACCGAGCGCAACAGAACGACTTCCGCGGTTGAATAATAATTACAGAATCCCTTTTTCAGGTCAAAAAGAAACCAGTCGATCGTCTCCTGGTTGGTCGGTTTATTGGGAACCGAATCGTTATATTGGATATTATTGCGCAGATAATCGGTGACGGCAATTGCCTTGTCGTATGGAGTCTCCTGGTTGGCGGTAATATCAATTGCCAGTTGACGAGTGCGGGGGGTAATCGAGTCGGGGAGCTGTAAATAGCGCTGTTTGACCCAGTCCGGATAGTCGCTGCCGGCTGCTTGCAGTTGGGCGATGGTCGCGTTGTCTACACTGGCATGCACCTGGTACGTCTCCCCCGCCTGAATCGTTGGATTGGCTCGAAAAGCAGATAGATCCTGAATATCTCCAGGGCTAGAGGTCACATCTGCCTTGGCAGGCCGGCTGATCCATTCCGGTTGAGCAGGGGTAAAGACTGTGGCGATTGGTACGGCAGCGTAGAAATCGAAAGTGCCTGCCCAACGCCCCTGGTCTCCAGCAGCGATATACTCGTCGTTCTGCGGGTTGAAATCTTGGGTTTGAGAGGAACCACTGAACCACTGCCCGTTCTCGTAGGTATCGTAAACGCGTGCCTGCCAGTAATAGCGCTGGCTCGGGGGAGCGTCTTTTGGAACGCGGACGGTGAATACCTCGCTATCTGTCAGCCTGTTTCCGCGCCCGAGTAGCAAACTGTTACCGTAGTAATCACTCACCACGCCAACCTGTGAACGTAATGAAGCAAAAGCATTGTCGAAGTGATCGCGGGCTTCGTAGTAAGGTTGTTTAATGCGCTGGAAGATGCGTGCTGCGGCCGGAAGGGAGTCTGCCAGTGCCGGGGCAGTCCAGGCAAAGACGACAATCACGGCAGTCGCGAGTAAAGCGAAGCGAATGAAGTCCAGCCCCAGATGTGGGGGCAGCGCTGTCCGGCTTTGCTTCCAACGCTCGCGTTGCTGTAAATAGGATATGCGAGCGACCAGCACCAGGGAGAAGAATAAATAAACGGCAAGATACCAGGCACGCCCGGAAATGAGGGCATCGAAAGAATGGATTACAAATAACGCCAGTCCTGCGGGCAAGATCGTTCTCCAGCTTTTCCCATAACGAACCAACGTATAGCCAGCGTGTACACTCAAGACCCAAAATAAAAGCGACATCAGGACCAGGAAAAGCAGCGAATCTTGAACAACCTCCTGATTGGCAAGTTGGCTAAAAATAATGTTCAATCGACCACTCAGGCTGGTTAACCGTTCGGACCACAGGATGCCAGAAGACATCATGCGTCCTAATTGCCATGGGATGAAGAATAATCCGTAAGCGATGGCAAAAAAGCCAACGACCCTGGGAGAAAAGCGACTCTGTCCAAGTGCGAGGCCAGCCATAAAACCGAAGAATACCAGGTTTTGGACTATTGAAAGATGATTGGTCCAATCAGTGGCTACCAATCGCGTGGCGGCTGTTATCAGAGCAGCTAAGAGTAAAGTTACAGCGGGAAGGTCCCACCATCGAGTTTCAGAAGAAGATTCCATTTTGCTCCCTCTAACTTTGTTTACCATCAAGAGATCTTTACGATCACTACCTGTAAATATTGGGTTGACTGCCGGGGATCTCTTTGCGTAATCTGAAGCTGGGAACTGGGATGATGGTTGTCGACTAATATTAATTAGAAGACATTGTTTTATTGGCCCGTATATTTAATAAATCGGCAGATATACCAATCAGGATCGAAATGAAAAAAATTAATTGTCTGCACGTTAATTACAATTCTAAGCTATTCAGGGTTCAGCGGAGCTTAGAGCTTTCCTAACGTCTTGGAAAACGACCTGTACCAGAGTCTTGTCACATTATTTCATTTTTTATCACTCAGAAAATGTGATAAATATCAGTTTATCTAATGAGTGAATGAATTTGATATGAGTTTTATCTTATGGTAAAATTTGCTGCGTTGACACCCCAGAACTGATTCGAGCCGTATTTTCTCATCCGGTCTCGTTAGTTTTATGAATATTATAACCTTGTGAAGCGTATACAGGCCATAAGGAGTGCCCATGCTGAGCGAACAATGGCTTTATATTGGCGTGTTTTTGATTCTGGCGCCTGTTTTCCCTGCTCTTGCTCTTCTAATCCCCCGGTTGATCGCCCCTAAAAAACCGAACCCTGTCAAATCACAGGCTTACGAATGCGGAATAGAAACCGTTGGCAATACCTGGGTGCAGTTCAAAGTGCAGTATTATGTTTTTGCGCTGGTCTTTTTAATCTTCGATGTAGAAACGGTTTTTCTGTTCCCATGGGCAGTTGCATTTGATTTCTTGCCGCTTTTTGCTGTTCTGGAGGGTGTGTTGTTCATCCTCATTCTGGTCGGCGGCTTGTTTTATGCCTGGCGCAAGGGCGCTCTGGAATGGATGTAAACAGCACAGAATAATTTCGCCTTGAAAGGCTGAGGGATTTTTCCGTCAGCCTTTTTATGCGTAATTCGAAGTTAGTCTGTTTCGCAGTTACGTGTAGTGGTATGTGAGTGAAGAATGCTTATCTCATAGGAGTGTACGAATGGGTGATCCGATTACATTGATCGCAAACTGGTTGTCAGGACTGCTAACTGGTTGGGGACTCGCTCCCTGGCTGGTGACCCTGATCATGAGCGTGATCGGCATTGTGGCGATTGCCACTTTCGTCTTGCTGGTTGATATATTTCTGGTATGGGTCGAGCGAAAAGTCGTTGCCCGTTTTCAGGATCGCCTGGGGCCCAATCGCCTTGGTCCATTTGGCTTGATCCAACCGATCGCTGATGTCCTCAAGCTGCTTATCAAGGAAGATATCACTCCGGAAGGGGCAGACAAAATCATTTTTAACCTGTCACCGATCATCGCACTGGCGACGGTCATCCTGCTGTGGGGGGTGATTCCCCTGTCTCCAACGATCTTGGGCTCGGACATCAATGTCGGTGTCCTGTTCATTGTGGCGGTTGGCGCCTTCAGCACGTTGGGAATCATTATGGCGGGCTGGGCTTCAAATAATAAATTCGCTCTGTTGGGCGCATTTCGAACTGTTGCTCAGTTAGTCTCTTATGAAATTCCTATGGTCATCAGCCTGGAGGTACCGGTGCTCCTGGCTCGCTCGATGGGCATCCATACCATCGTGAACTCCCAAAATGTTTGGTACATCGTGATTGCTCCTGTTGCGGGCTTGCTCTTCTTCATTTCATCGATTGCTGAACTTGGCCGCACACCGTTTGACCTGCTCGAGGCAGAGTCGGAAATCGTCGCCGGCTTTCACATCGAATATACCGGGATGAAGTTTGGCTTGTTTTATGCCGGGGAACTGCTGCATGCCCTGACCGTATCGGCCCTGTTTTCATCGCTTTTCCTTGGCGGTTGGCGAGGCCCTTTTGCAGACCAGATCCCGCTCCTGGGTGTGGTTTATTTGTTCATCAAATCCTTTTTCATTTACTTCGTGATTATGTGGATCAAGTATTCATTTCCACGCATCCGCATCGATCACATGTTAGCTTTCAACTGGAAATTTCTCACTCCGCTTTCATTGAGTGTTCTGATCATGACGGCCATTTTGTCTAAAGTTCTGCAAGGCGTATCGCAGCCGGTTTATATCCTCACTATGCTGCTGGCCAATATCGTGATTGCATGGATTACGCTGACGATTGTTCGTCGCTATGCCCATGTGCAGCGCAAGCAGTTCACAGAATTCCGGCCTGTTGCAGTCCCAGAGAAAGCCCAAGTAACCACTACTAACCCATAGGATTGGAGCGAGTTTATGCCTCCTGTACAAATTCTTTTTATCATCATCGCCGCTGCCACTTTAGGGGCGGCGCTTATGGTGGTGACCACCAGCAATCTGGTGCATTCAGCCCTGTGGTTGGTGGTCGCGCTGTTTGGCATCGCTGTTTTCTTTATTTTGCTGGATGCCGCCTTTCTGGCAGTCGCTCAAGTAGTTATCTATATCGGTGCGATTGCCATCCTTATGATTTTTGCTATCATGCTGACCCGCAAGATGGTGAAGAATCCATCCCCCCAGTTCAATACAAATTGGGCCTGGGGGATTGTTATCTCAGTGGTGTTCTTTGCTGGCTTGTTCTGGATGCTGAACAGTTGGCCAGGTGTGAATACCTCCATGCCTGCATTAGGCCCGAATATTAACCCAGTGGTTGATCTTGGTGAAGCGCTGGTTTCGCCCGATGCATATGTTTTACCTTTCGAGGTGGCATCTGTACTGTTGATGGCTGCGCTGGTCGGTTCAATTTTTATCGCCTGGAATCGAAAGTAGTTGTCGCTAAGAGGAGAATGGAATGATTCCGCTTTCTTGGTTTCTGGTTTTTTCGGCCGGGTTGTTCAGTATCGGTCTTTTTGGCGTATTGGCTCGTAAGAATGCTATCGCCATTTTGATGGGTATCGAATTGATGCTCAATTCCGTCAACATCAACCTGGTAGCATTCTGGCGCTATCGCGGCCTGGATGGAATAGCCGGGCAGGTCTTCGCAGTGATAGTCTTCGCGGTTGCTGCTGCTGAAGTTGCCGTTGGTCTGGCATTGTTCATCTCCATTTATCGACGACGTAATACTATTGCTGCCGATGAGATCGATCTTTTGAAATGGTGATGCGCAAAATGAGACAAAGTACGACAGCTTGTTCAATCAGACGCTTCAGCGTACTATTCACTTGCGAGGAATTCTATGTCGACTGAAACAATTATTTGGCTGCTTCCCCTTCCGCCGTTGCTGGCATTTTTCCTGATTGTTCTATTTACAAACCGTAGTAAAGCGCTCAGCCACACTATCGCTGTTGGCGCAGCTTTATTATCCTGGCTCGGCAGCATGATTGTCTTCTGGCGGGTGCTGCAGGTGGAAAAACTGGGTGAGAATCCTTTTGTCTACAATATCAATTGGATGCCACTTGGCAATTCCTGGTTCCGGATCGGTGTACAAATTGATCCTCTGTCCGCGGCCGTTTTGTTCTTTGTGTCCTGGACCATTTTGATGATCTTCATTTATAGCATTGGCTATCAAAACTATGGCCAACCAAAGGGTGATCACGACCGGCCCGGCCTGGCGCCTCACGGTGCTACCGTAACCGATGAACATGGGCATACGCATGTCGTGCCTTCTATTGAGCCGCTTTACTCGCGCTTTTTTGCATTCCTGGGCTTGTTTGCCTTCGGTATGTACACCCTGGTTGTATCCGACAACCTGCTGACTCTGTTCGTTGGTTGGGAGATCATGGGCTTGTGTTCGTACTTGCTGATTGGCTTCTGGTTCGCCAAGCCATCTGCTCGCGCCGCCGCCATCAAGGCCTTCATTACCACTCGGATTGGCGATGTCTTCATGTTGTTGGGCATCGTTTACCTGTATTCGCAGGTCGGCTCCCTGAACTATCGCGAAGTTTTTTACGATCCGGAAGTGCTGCACAGGCTGGCGACGACCCCGACCGGATTCTTGGGCTTCTCCACGGCAGGCTTAATTGGCTTGCTGCTTTTCATCGGTGCAGTCGGTAAATCCGCTCAATGGCCCCTGCACGTTTGGCTTCCGGATGCCATGGAAGGCCCAACCCCGGTTTCAGCCATGATCCATGCCGCCACGATGGTCTCGGCTGGTGTGTATATGAGCATCCGCATCTTCCCGTTGATCACTGCGGATTGGCATGGGCATGCTCTGACGCCTGCAATGACCGTTATGGCCTTCATCGGCGCTTTCACAGCCCTGTTCGCGGCCACTATCGCAGTCGCTCAAAACGATATCAAGCGCGTCCTGGCATACTCCACCATTTCACAGTTGGCATATATGATTGCAGCTCTGGGGATTGGTGCTTATGTTGCAGCCGCGTTTCACCTCGTGACGCACGCATTCTTCAAGGCGCTCCTGTTCCTCGGCTCGGGGTCGGTGATCCACGGTGTTGAGCATGGCGTCTTGCACACAGGCGAACATGTCGATCCTCAAGATATGTACAACATGGGTGGGCTGCGCAAGAAAATGCCAATCACCTTTTGGACATTCTTGATTGGTGGTTTTGCATTGTCCGGTTTTCCAATTTTGACCGCGGGCTTCTGGTCGAAGGACGAAATCCTCTCGGATGCCTTTCAACATGGGCATTGGGCGGTGTTCCTGGCGCTGGCCATTGCCGCGCTGCTGACCGCTTTTTATACCATGCGCCAAATAACCCTTACCTTCTTGGGACAACCACGCTCCGAATCCGCCAGACATGCTCAAGAGACTCCCTGGACCATGACCTTACCATTGGTCGTCCTGGCAGTTATGGCGATTATCTCCGGCTGGGTGGGTATTCCGGAGGGCTTCCCTGTCCTCAGCCTGTTCGTCAAGAATTTCTTCCATGAATTTGTCGCCGGAACGTTGTTGGAAGGCCCCGCACCGGTTCTCTTCCATCCTGTTCCACTGCTGACTTCGTTGGTTGTTGCCCTGGGTGGTCTGGCCCTGGGGTGGTGGGTATACAGGGATATCCCGGCTGGCGCGCCCGATCCGTTGCAGGTTCGTCTTGGTAGCCTGTATACCGTTTTGAAGAACAAATATTACTTTGATGAATTGTACGATTTTCTCTTCGTGCGACCTTCTTATTGGGTGGCAGAGACTTTCACATCTTTATGGATGGATCGAACGGTGATCGATGGAATTCTGCATACAGTTGCGGCAGTAACCATTACGATAGGAAATGGTTTTCGGAATTACTTCGATAAGCCTATTGTGAATGGTTTTGGGGACTTCATCGGAGAAAACACCAAGAAGCTCGGAGGCATTTTCCGTACAGTTCAAACCGGACGGGTACAACAGTATATGATCCTGGCTCTGGTCAGCATCGCGGGCTTCAGTGCATTATTCTATTACCTGCTGGTCTTTGGTCGTTAGACCGGCTCGATATTGTAGGAGCGAATGATGGATTTCATCGCCAATCACCTGCTTACGCTCATTTTGTTTACACCAGTTCTGGCCGCGATAGTTTTATCGATCCTGCCAGACGAACAAGAGACTCTGATTCGTTGGTCGGCCTTTATTCTCAGCTTCATCCCACTGGCGTTTTCTCTGGTTCTTTGGTTCGGGTTCAATACCTCTACCCCCGGATTTCAGTATCAGGAGCAATATACCTGGTATGCAGCGATCAACTCTTCCTATCATGTTGGGGTGGACGGCATTTCCCTGACAATGGTTCTATTGACGACTATTCTAACGCCTCTGGCCATTCTGGCTTCTTTCAGCATTAAAGAGCGGATTAAGTCGTACATGTTCCTGTTTTTCTTGCTTGAAATGGGGATGCTGGGCGTATTCCTTTCCCTGGATTTGTTGCTGTTCTTTGTGTTCTGGGAGTTTGGTCTGGTTCCGATGTATTTCCTGATCAACCAGTGGGGGAGTGAGAAAGGAGAACGTGAGATCTGGGGTGGGCGAAAAATCCCGGCCCGAACTTACGCCTCTTTCAAGTTCATGATCTATACGATGGCAGGCTCGTTGGGGCTTCTGCTGGCGATTCAGATGATCGGCGTCGTGGCAGGTACGTTTGATCTGACACAACTGTTTCAACTTTGGCCAACGCTCAACCAGCCATTGTTTGGCATGCCGATCGGGACGGTCAAGGCGATCGCTTTTTGGGCTTTTGCCATCGCTTTCGCCATTAAGGTTCCGGTCTGGCCATTCCACACCTGGCTGCCAGATGCTCATACGGAAGCACCGACGGCAGGCTCGATGATCCTGGCTGGCGTCCTGCTGAAGTTGGGGGCTTACGGTTTCCTGCGGCTGGTGCTGCCGTTGTACCCGGTGGAAGCCAAATTCTATGCCGGTGCGCTGGCATTCCTGGCGGTCATGGCGATCATTTTCGGGGCCCTGGCTTCTTATGGCCAGGATGATTTCAAGCGCCTGGTAGCATACTCTTCTGTGAACCATATGGGTTTCGTGGTGCTGGGAATAGCGGCGGCTGCTTTTGCCAGCGGCACAGAGAACGCTACGATAGCACTGAATGGCGCTGTTTTACAAATGTTCAACCACGGTCTATCTGCAGCCGGGATGTTCTTCCTGGTTGGTGTGATTTATGAACGCACCCATACCCGTAATTTGAATGAATTCGGTGGCTTGTTCCCACTGGTACCGGTTTATGGAGGCATATTGATCTTTACCTCTATGGCATCTCTGGGATTGCCAGGATTAAATGGATTTATTTCTGAGTTTCTGGTAGTTCGGGGCTCCTGGCCGATCTTCACCGTTTATACGGCTTTGGCGATGATCGGCTTGCTCTTCACAGGTGCTTATATTCTCAAGGGAATTAAGAAAGTCCTGCATGGCCCGCTGAATGAACATTGGATTGGCCATCTAGCGGAGATTAACGCCCGTGAGGTCTTCGTTATCGTGCCGTTGATGGTCTTGATGCTGTGGATCGGTATCTGGCCGGCCTGGATCTTGAACGTGATCAACCGGGCTGTCGTAATGTTATTTTAGTCTTATCGTCACGAAGTCGAATAGTTACGAAGTCCGGATTGTTCTTGATTGAGAAACGGACTGTGAGATCAGAACGCTGAAGGCTACTCGACTAATTGAGGTGAAGAATGCAATTTCCAGTTTTGAGCATCATCGTCTTTACACCGGTTGTCGCGAGTGTGCTTATTCTCCTGATACCGGCGGAGCGGAAGACAGAAGTGCGCATGGCTGCCCTGGCGGCGGCTACCTTCGCGCTCTTGCTATCCATCTGGGTTTATTTCTCATATGATGTCACGGTGGGGGGGTATCAATTTGTAGAGAAGTATAACTGGCTGCCGGCTTTTGGTATCTCCTACCATGTCGGCGTCGATGGACTTAATACGCCGCT
>Ga0315542_1001907_pt1 | contig 12929 bp, 14 predicted proteins | sample SalMarSW160120MG_FD_202541 | JGI IMG/M metagenome (GOLD analysis project Ga0315542, IMG submission 202541) | Salt marsh sediment microbial communities from the Plum Island Ecosystem LTER, Massachusetts, United States - Salt Marsh Sediment SW1601-20 ... | reverse complement strand
ATCGAGGTTTCCAGTGCCGCCAGCAAATACCTGCTGGACGGTCACCTGACGGGTGACGTTGTTCTTCAGTGTGATCGGTGTCTGGAATCCTACACATACCATCTGGACACCGGTTTCCGTCTTGCGCTGATTGTCAGGCAGGGAGAGGACGGCCAAACAGAAGTGGAACTTTTCCGTGAGGATCTTGAAAAAGGGTTCGTTGATGATCTCATTATTGATTTAGCAGAGATCACCCGCGAACAGGTTTTCCTTGCATTACCCATGAAAAACCTTTGCCGGGAAGATTGTGCCGGGCTCTGCCCCATCTGTGGAACGAATTTGAATCGGGAAACCTGTCAATGCGGGACGGCAGAGGGTCATCCCGGGTTTTCCAAGTTGCGGGAACTCGGGAATCTGCGTGTCCAGCGTTTCGATGGGAACGGATCGGCGTCTGAAGGGAATGAAGCAGGGAGAACCGGAAAGAAGCCAAGAGCGAAACATACAAGAAATATGAGAGTGAAAAGGAGCTGAAAGGCAATTATGGCGGTACCAAAGAAGAGAAAATCAAAAGCGAAACGTGATTCACGCCGGTCGCATGATCGTGCGAACCTGCCTCGTTTGTCCACGTGTCCCCAGTGCCATGAACCGGTTTTGCCGCATCATGTCTGTCCGGAGTGTGGTGCCTACCGTGGCAGGACGATTCTGAAAAAAGAAGAGGAATAACATGGAAATAGCCGTGGACGCCATGGGTGGGGACTGGGCCCCTGACGTGGAGGTTCAAGGCACTCTGGAAGCCATTCGAGAGCTGGGAGTGAAAATCAGGCTCGTCGGAAAACGGGAGTTAATTGAGAAATCCCTGGATTCCAACAGAGGCGGGCAGAACCTCACCATTCATCACTGTGATGAATGGGTGAGGATGGATGAAGCACCCCTGAAGGCGGTCAGGAAAAAGAAGGATGCCTCTATTCGGGTGGCATTCGATCTGGTGAAGAAGAAAGAAGTCTCCGCTGTTGTGAGCGCCGGAAACTCGGGCGCAACCATGGCGGCGAGCGTTTTGACCCTAGGCAGGATGGAAGGCGCCGAGAGACCGGCTATCGCGAGTGTTTTTCCCGGACAGAAGGGCCCTGTGGTCCTGATTGATGTGGGAGCGAATGTGGACTGCCGGCCGGAGCACCTTTTTCAGTTCGGGATCATGGCCCACGCGTTCGCGAGCGTCTGTCTCGGCGTGAAAGATCCGAAAATAGGTCTGCTCAGCATCGGCGAAGAAGGAACCAAAGGCAATGAACAGGTCAGGCTGACCCGACAGCTTTTTGAATCGAGCAATCTCAATTTCTCGGGGAATGTCGAAGGCAGGGATATTTTTGCCGGTGAAGTGGATATTATCGTCTGTGACGGTTTTGTAGGAAATGTCGCGCTGAAATTGACAGAGGGCATGGCCGAAACCTTCGCCATGATGCTGAAACAGGAAATGACGAGGACCGTTGCCGGAAAAACCGCATTACTCCTGGGGCGGCGGTCTTTGACGCGATTTGCGGAAAAACTTGATTACGCTGAATACGGCGGCGCACCGCTCCTGGGAGTGAACGGGGTGGGAATTATTTGTCACGGCAGTTCTTCACCCAAGGCCATCAAGAACGCCATCAAACTGGCAGCACGATATGCGGAAAATGAAACGCTTGAGAGAATGGCGGCACTCCTGCAGAAAAACAGGGGGGCCTGATTTCGCATCCGGCGCATAGCTTTTGTTGAGGACAGAGAAGAGAATGGAGAAGCAAGGCAATAGAGTCGTGGTGGTCACCGGCGGGTCCCGGGGCATCGGGAGGGCAATCGCCAGCAGATTTGCAGCGGAAAATCCGACGATCGTTATTGTTCACTACGATCCGGATGAAAAAGCCGCAGATGAAACATTGGACTTGTTGCGGAAAAAAGAGGTGGAGGCAATCAGTCAGAAACTGGATGTCTCTTCATGGGAGGAGGTCAACGGCTTCTTCAGGCACGTGATTGAACAATATGGAAAGGTGGATGTCCTTGTGAATAATGCGGGGATCACCCGGGACACCCTTTTGATGCGCATGAATGAGAAGGATTGGGACTCGGTGATCCAGGTGAACCTGAAGAGTGTGTTCAATTGTACTCAAGCCGTTATTCGGGCCATGATGAAGGAGAGGCGCGGGAGCATCGTGAATATTTCCAGTGTGGTGGGGCAGATCGGAAATCCGGGACAGGCAAACTACTCTGCGTCCAAGGCCGGGATTATGGGCTTTACCAAGACCGTTGCCCGGGAAGCCGCCCCGCGCGGGATTACCGTGAATGCGGTGGCCCCCGGATTTATCGACACAGAGATGACCGCTGTTCTCCCGGAGAAAGTGCGGGAGAGTTTCGTCCAGCAGATACCTCTGGGACGAATGGGAATGCCGGAAGATGTGGCGGAAGTGGTTTACTGGTTGTGCTCCGATGCTGCCGGGTATATAACCGGGCAGGTTATTCACGTGAACGGAGGAATGTACATGTGATGGGGCCGGAATTCCGGTCGGAAGCATCCATTTTGTGAAAAATATTGAGGAGGAATTTGTGTATGTCAGTTGTCGAAGAGAAAGTGAAAAAGATTATCTGTGAGCAGTTGAATGTTTCGGAAGAAGATGTTGTTCCTGAGGCATCTTTTGTGGATGACCTGGGAGCTGATTCGCTGGACCAGGTCGAACTGATTATGGCCATGGAAGAAGAATTTGATGTCTCCATTCCGGATGAGGATGCCGAAAAAATCGGCACGGTACAGGATGCCATTAACTATATTCAAAAAGCCATCGCATCATGATCCGGATACGGTGATTGGACACGGAAGAGGTCAAAGAAACAACAGGAGCGAGTAATGGCCAGAAGGGTTGTGGTGACAGGCCTCGGAGCGGTATCGCCTCTGGGGACCGGAATTGATAAAAACTGGGATGCCCTGTGTTCCGGAACGTCGGGAATTGGCAGGATTACCAAGTTTGACCCCTCTCCCTTTGCTTCACAGATCGCCGGAGAGGTCAAGGGTTTCAATTCCGAGGACTTTCTCGACAAGCAGCAGATCCGCCGGTTCGATATTTTTATCCATTATGCGATGGCGTCCGCCCGGATGGCAATGGAGGACTCCGGATTGAGGATCGATGCATCAAACGGACATCGTGTCGGCTGCATTACCGGTTCCGGTCTGGGTGGCCTTACCATGCTCGAATACTTTCACCAGGTACTCTTGGAGCGTGGCCCCCGGAAAATCAGCCCCTTTTTTATCCCCGGCATGATCGCAAACATGGCCCCAGGCCAGATTGCAATCGAATTCGGTGCCAAGGGACCCAATCTTTCCATCGAGACGGCCTGCGCGGCGAGCTCTCATGCCGTTGGCGAGTCTTTTCGCATGGTGAGAGAAGGAATTGCGGATGCCATGATCACGGGCGGGGCAGAGGCGGTGGTCACTCCTCTGGCCCTCGGGGGTTTTTGCTCCATGCGTGCCCTTTCCACCAGAAATGATGAGCCTGAGAAGGCCTCCCGTCCTTTTGACCTGGATAGAGACGGCTTTATCATGGGAGAAGGCGCAGGGATACTGATCCTGGAAGAGCTGAATCATGCACTTGAACGGGGAGCTCCTGTGTATGCCGAGCTCATCGGATACGGAATGAGCGGAGATGCATACCATGTCTCTGCACCACATCCCGATGGAGAAGGGGCTATCGCGTGCATGAAAATGGCTCTGGAATACGCGGGAATTGGGCCTGAAAAGGTGGATTATATCAATGCGCACGGGACATCAACAAAATTGAATGATCTTTCAGAGAACAAGGCCATAAAGGCCGTGTTCGGAGATCATGCGTATAAGCTTGCAGTCAGTTCAACGAAATCCATGACGGGCCATCTGCTGGGAGGAGCCGGGGGACTTGAGGCGATCTATACCGTCCTGACAGTGAAACACGGAATCATTCCTCCGACCATCAATTATGAAACACCGGACCCCGAATGTGACCTGGATTATGTCCCGAATGTTGCCAGAAAATCCGGTCTCGAGGTCGCCATGACCAATTCCTTCGGATTCGGCGGGACTAATGCTTCGCTGATATTCCAAGCCTTTCATCAATGATCTGCGTGATCATCCGTGCATCAGACAACCTCTATCATGCCTTATGCCGCGAAGTATCACCTGATCAACGCATCGAAAGGAAGAGATTCTTATGGATATTATTATTGGCTCTGACCATGCGGGGTTTGATCTGAAAGAGGTCTGCCGATCCTTTCTTGAGGATTTGGCCGAATATGGCGTGCAGGATGCCGGGGTGTTCAATCGCAACTCCGCCGATTATCCGGATATAGCCCACAAGGTGTCGAAGGCGGTTTCGACCGGGGAGTTCAGCAGGGGTATACTGATCTGCGGTACCGGACTGGGTATGGGTATCGCGGCCAATCGCCGCAAAGGTATCCGGGCCGCAGTCTGCCATAATCTGTATACCGCACGGTTGAGCAGGGCCCACAATAACGCAAATATCCTGTGTATGGGAGGACGTGTTATCGGTGTCGATATAGCCCTGGAGATGGTCGAGCTTTTCCTCAAGACCCCTTTCGAAGGAGGGCGGCATCAGCACCGGATAGATCTGATTGAGGAATAGGATTTGGAAGAAACAGGCTTGAACATATCGGATTGGGAAGTGTCCGAGGCTATCCGTGGAGAACTGAAACGCGAGCAGGAAAGCCTCGTTTTGATTGCTTCGGAGAACTACGCCAGTCGCGCCGTGATGCAGGCGCAGGCCACTGTGTTGACCAATAAGTATGCCGAAGGGTATCCCGGAGCAAGGTACTACGGCGGATGCGATTATGTGGATGCGGTAGAGCGGATGGCCATTGAGCGGGTGAAAAGACTCTTTCAGGCACCATACGCGAATGTTCAGCCGCACTCGGGATCCCAGGCCAACATGGCGGTCTATTTTACGTTTCTTTCCGCTGGGGACCGAATTCTGGGGATGGATCTTTCCCATGGGGGTCATCTCACTCACGGAAGCCCAGTCAGTTTTTCAGGGAAGCTTTTCGAAGCGTTCTCCTATGGCGTTTCTCCACAGACCCACAGGATTGACTATGACCACGTGAGAGATCTGGCAAAGCGGCACCATCCGCAGTTGATCATTGCCGGGGCAAGCGCCTACCCAAGACTGATCGATTTTCATGCATTCCAGACAATCGCCCGGGAAACCGGCGCCTATTTGCTGGTGGATATGGCCCACATCGCCGGGCTGGTTGCGGCGGGGCTTCATCCTTCACCGATTGAGGCGGCTGATTTTGTCACATCCACGACGCACAAAACCTTGAGGGGCCCCCGGGGTGGGATAATACTGGCGAAAGAGCAGTATGGAGAACGGCTGAATAAGGGGGTCTTTCCGGGTATACAGGGCGGCCCGCTCATGCATGTCATTGCCGCGAAAGCCGTTGCCTTCGGAGAGGCGCTCACGCCTCAATTTGCGGAATATGAAAAAGACGTGGTTCTCAATGCCAAAACCCTTGCCGAGGAACTGATGGGACTTGGATTTGATCTGGTTTCAGGGGGAACGGATAACCATCTGCTGCTGGTTGATTTGAGCCGAAGAAATATGACCGGGGCTGAGGCGGAGCAGGCCCTGGGTGACGTTGGCATAGTTGTGAATAAGAATACGATCCCCTTTGACAAGAAGGGGCCGAAGACAACCAGCGGCATCAGACTGGGATCCCCCGCCCTGACAACCAGGGGCATGGGCGCGGAGGCCATGAAAACCATATCGGGCGTGATAAAAACGGTACTGGACAATCCGACCTCGCAAAGCGTACGGGAAAGCGCCCGCAAGGTTGTCTCGGAACTCTGTACTGCATATCCAATCTATCGCAAAATCGGCCTGGAGAAATAATTGGAGCGGCCTTCCTGGGATGATTATTTTATGACCATCACACGAGTGGTTGCCACAAGATCCACCTGTCTGCGAAGACATGTGGGGGCTATTCTCGTTAAAGACAAGAGAATATTGGCAACAGGATATAACGGGGCTCCCACCGGTCTGAAGCACTGTATCGAAGTGGGCTGTCTGAGAAAAGATGCTGCTATTCCGTCGGGGACGCGACATGAATTGTGCAGGGGGCTGCACGCGGAACAGAATGCCATTATTCAAGCCGCCAATCACGGGATATCCATTTGCGGATCAACCCTTTACTGCACCAACAAACCGTGCGTTATCTGCTCGAAAATGATTATCAATGCCGGGATCGCGCGAGTGTGCTATGAGGAAGGCTATGATGATCCCCTGGCCGACCAGATGCTGACGGAAGCGCACATCGAGATGGTGAGGTTCCGTTCATGAAATGCCCCTATTGCAGCGAAATCAACAACAAGGTGATTGATTCCCGATTGAGCAAGGATGGAAGGACGATCCGGCGTCGCCGTGAATGTATTGGGTGCGGAAGGCGTTTTACTACCTACGAAAAGATCGAGGATGTCCTTCCCATGGTGGTGAAGAAGGACGGCAGACGGGAACCGTTCAGCCGGGAAAAGATAATTGCGGGGATTCGCAAAGCCTGCCAGAAACGTCCCATCAGCGTAACGAAAATCGAGGAATTTGTGGACAGCCTTGAATTGTATTTCCAGGACCTCGGCAAGAAGGAGATCGACTGCTCTGATATCGGAGAGAGCGTTATCCAGAGGCTCAGAGAATGGGATGAAGTGGCGTATGTGCGGTTTGCGTCGGTATACCGGCAGTTCAAGGATATCAAGGAATTCATGGCCGAACTGGAAGAGATTTTGGAAGCGAGAAAAGAGGCAGGACATTGATTTGATATTTAGGCTTGGACATTTGAAATTCAATGCAGTGGTTTTTTGGCAAAACGAGACTCTCAATGCCGGGTGTTCGGCTGAAAATTTCTATATCCTATGATGCTCCAGGAGAATATTGATATCCGGTACATGAGACAGGCTATTCGCCTGGCAAGAAAGGGCCTGGGGCGCACCGCTCCCAACCCAGCAGTTGGGGCGGTTATTGTGAAGGAAGGGAAGGTCCTGTCCAAAGGGTATCACCGGAGGGCAGGGGCCCCTCATGCGGAGAGAGAGGCCCTGAAGGGGCTGGGCGGAAAGGCCCCGGGCGCAACCATGTACGTAACCCTTGAGCCGTGCAATCATGTGGGACGAACGCCGCCCTGCACTGAAGCGATAGCGGCAAGCGGTATAAACAGGGTGGTGATCGGGATGAAAGATCCCAACCCCCGGGTGAAAGGGAACGGTGTGGCATTTCTGGCCGAACGCAATATTGAGGTGAAACTGGGCGTGCTTGAGCCCGAGTGTCGGGAATTGAACGAGGGCTTTGTGAAGCATGTTTGTTCCGGGAGACCGTTTGTGATGGTGAAATCGGCCCAGACGCTGGACGGGTGGACCGCTACTGTCGGAGGAGATTCGAAATGGATTACCAATGACCGCTCCAGAAGATATGTTCATCAATTGAGAAATCACGTGGACGCGATCATGGTGGGAGTCGGAACCGTCCTTGCCGATGATCCCCGGTTGACCAGCCGGTTGGGACACGGTAAGGGAAAAGACCCCTTGAGAATCGTAGTGGACACCCACTTGAGAACGCCGCTCAGTGCACGCGTATTGACTCAGAAATCCTCCACCGGCACCATGATGGTGGTTGGTTCCCAGGTGAAGGGAAGCGCCATCCGCGATTTTGAGCAGGAAAAGAACACGGTCGTGACCTGCCCCACGAAGCAGGGCAGAATTGACATGGAATTCCTCCTTGATATACTGGGCAAGAGGATGGTCACCACCCTTCTTGTGGAAGGGGGCGCGGGCATCATCGGATCCCTGATGAGAGGGAGGCTTGTGGATAAGTTTTACATTTTCAAGGCGCCCAGGCTGCTCGGCGGAGGAGACGGTGTCCCCATGGCCTCTGGACCGGGTCCGCGGATGATGGCAGAGAGTGTATCTCTTCGAGACATACGAGTGAGGCGCTTCGGCGATGATATCCTGGTGGTGGGATATCCTGATTATACCGCCCTCCTTTCTTGAGATACATCAATTGGAGCTGAACCCTCATCCATCGGGGAGGAGCAGGATTGGTTCTGCGGATCGAGGGTCCGGAAGGACGTGCTGCTCAGGGAGGAAGCATCTTGCGGGGCGTCGGAACGGAAAAATGACGCTTCCTCACTGATACCTTCCATTCCTCGGGAGGAGGCTCAATCAAAATGAAAAGGTTCCGCAGGTCATGTTTACCGGTTTGATAGAAGGGAAAGGAAAAGTCACGTCAATCCGACGAAGCGGAGGCGATATGAGGATGACGGTTACGCCCCTGTTCTCCATGGACGACCGTGCGTTGGGAGAGAGCATCTCCGTAAACGGCGTCTGCCTGACGGTGACGGAAATCGACCCCGACGGTTTCGGCGTGGACGTGTCTGGAGAAACCCTCTCTCGGAGCACTCTGAGTTTCCTGAAAGAACGAGAGGAGGTAAATCTCGAGAGGGCGCTTCGCCTCTCTGACCGTCTCGGGGGCCACCTGGTGGCAGGTCACGTGGACGGCATAGGAAAGATTGTCAAGAAAGAGCAGCGGGGCGGGTCCTGGTTTTTGAGGGTGCAGATTGAAAAAAGACTTTCGCGGTACACGATTGAAAAGGGTTCCATAGCCGTAGACGGTATCAGCCTGACCATCAATCAATGCGGCGATACATTTTTCGAGGTAAATATCATCCCGGAAACTTCGAGAGAAACAACTATTCTCAATAAACGAACAGGTGACTCGGTCAATATCGAGGTTGATCTGATCGGAAAGTATGTTGAGAAATTTTTTCAACACAAACAACCTCCCGAAAAGGGAGAGGCATCCTCCGGAATCACCGGAGAGATGCTCACGAAATACGGGTTTGGGGAATAATATGACAACAGCCAGAATAGAAGAAGTCCTGGAAGATATGAGACAGGGCAAGATGGTTATCCTGGTCGATGATGAAGATCGGGAGAATGAGGGAGATCTGACCATTGCGGCGGAGAAAGTAACGCCTGAAGCGATCAACTTCATGGCACGATTCGGGAGGGGGTTGATCTGCCTTGCACTGGATCCGGAAATTGTGGAAAGATTACAGCTTCCGTTGATGGTATACGACAATCGTTCAAGATTCAATACGGCATTCACCGTTTCCATTGAAGCGCGGTGCGGGGTCACGACCGGCATATCAGCAGCCGACAGGGCCCACACCATATTGACGGCTGTGCAGGACAATGCCAAGCCCGAAGATCTGGTTCAACCCGGGCATATTTTTCCCCTCAGGGCCCGGAGAGGAGGGGTCCTCTTCAGGACAGGACAAACAGAAGGGTCCGTGGATCTTGCCAGGCTCGCAGGATTGAAACGTGCTGCAGTGATCTGTGAGGTCATGAAAGATGATGGCACCATGGCGAGACTGCCGGATCTGGAGATATTTGCAGAAGAGCACGACATGAAGATCGCCACGGTGGCGGATGTCATCGAATACCGTATGCGAAAGGAGTCCTTTGTTCACCGGGCTGCTGAGACGGTATTGCCTACCCCTTTCGGCGAGTTCAGGGCTGTTGCATTTGTGAATGATATCGATGACTATGAACATCTGGCGCTGGTGAAGGGAGATATCAGTCCGGAAAAGGAAGTGTTGGTCCGCGTCCATTCGGAATGCCTGACCGGGGATGTGTTCGGCTCCTATCGTTGTGATTGCGGGGAGCAACTCAAAAAGGCCATGGAAGTGATTCAGAACCACGGCCTGGGAGTCCTGCTCTACCTGCAGCAGGAGGGCAGAGGCATCGGCCTTGCCAACAAATTGAAGGCGTACGCGCTCCAGGACAAGGGCTTTGATACGGTTGAAGCCAATGAAGAATTGGGGTTTGCGGCTGATTTGCGAAACTACGGTGTTGGTGCGCAGATACTCGCGGCCCTTGGAGTGAAGAAGATGCGTCTGCTGACCAATAACCCGAAGAAAATCATCGGGCTTGAAGGGTACGGACTTGAGGTAACCGGGAGGGTCCCCATTGAAATAGAACCGAGACCGGAGAACAAGAAATACCTGTTGACCAAATGCCAGAAGCTTGGACACCTGATGAAGATCAGGGAAGAGAAGTAACTCCTCACGCAGAGGGATTGAATCAGATATGCAGTGAACATGGAGGTATCGAACATGCCGAAGGTTCTCGAAGGAAAATTATCAGCAGCGGGTCTGCGTTTTGCCGTGATTGTAAGCCGGTTCAATGATTTTATCAGCTCCAGACTTGTGGACGGAGCAGTAGATGCCCTTGTCCGGCACGGCGCAGAAGAGAAAGAGATCACCCTCTTGAAGGTGCCGGGAGCGTTTGAAATCCCGCTTGTTGCGAAAAAGGTCGCAGGGAGCGGGAAGTATGATGCCGTTGTCTGCCTCGGAGCGGTGATCAGGGGCGCCACTCCTCATTTTGAATACGTGGCGGCGGAGGTATCCAAGGGAATTGCGGCGGTAGCCCTGGAAAGCAATGTCCCGGTAACCTTTGGTGTTCTGACCACGGATAATTTGGAACAGGCCATTGAACGCGCCGGATCCAAGGCAGGCAACAAGGGCTATGAAGCCGCAGTGGCCGCCATGGAAATGGCAAATCTTTTCCGAGAGCTGGCCTGAACCGTGAATATGATCCGTGCAGTGCGGTTCTGTCTGCCCGGGTGACATGGCATGGGGAGTCGAAGAAAGGCACGCGAATTGGCTGTCCAGGTGCTTTTTTGCCTGGAATTTCTCCAGGAAGAGGCCGCTTCGGTCTTTGATCGCGTGTGTGATAATTTTTCCTGGAAAAAATCTGCCCGTGCCTTTGCGCGGGACCTCGTCCTCGGGACCTGTGAGAAAAAGAGGGAAATAGACGGCATGATCAGGCAGTCGTCCCGGAATTGGCGTCTGGAAAGGATGTCCCGGCTTGACCGTTCAATTCTGCGTATGGCGGTTTTTGAAATCCTTTACAGGGAGGATATTCCCCCAAAGGTATCAATCGATGAAGCCGTTGAACTGGGGAAACAATTCGGTAATGTCGAGTCCGGAAAGTTCATCAATGGAATTCTGGATGATATTTTCAATACGGTGCAGGAAAAGGGCGCTGTTCAATAATTTACAGGACTGATACCATTCTGCGCTCGAGGGCCTTCGCGGCCCTCGTTTCTATTACGATGAAACTAGACATACGGTTCGTGGAAGTTTCTCTGGAAGACCTGTGGTGCGAGGCTGTAGCAGCCTTGGTCTTCCATGAGCCCTTTGATTCGCAGGGGACCATTTTTTCCCTCAACACCCGAATGGGCGGATATCTCTCTTTTCTCGAAGAAACAGGTTTCTTTACAGGATTCCTCGGGAGCACGATTCTGCTGGCATCTGAAGGAAGAGTCAAGGCGGACAAGGTCCTTCTGAAGGGTCTGGGCCCGAAGAAAAACTGTTCTCCGGAGACTTTTCTCAAATGTGTGGGAGAGCTTGGAGATTGTCTTGCGAAGCTCAGGATCCGGGATCTGGCTATCTGGATTCCCCTTCCGCAGAAAGTCGGGAGGGACCCGGCCGCTTTCTTCTGCGATGCCTGTGTGACTCTGCTGCGTTCGTATGAAGAAATCTCCGGAATGGAGCCCGAATTTTATCTGAAGACGGTTTTTTCATTTCCGCACATCCTGCATGGGTCCCTGAAAGATATTGCGGGGGAGCTGAAAGATGCATTCAGTGATCTGCATTCGTGCTCTATTGTTGTCGTGTAGAGAAACAGAAAAGGCACTCCCTGAGCCCATCTCGAGAGGCCGCATGATGCCTCTCGCTCTGCTGGAGTAGATTTACAGGCATTTGAAAGAGGAAGGACTGGTAGAAGATGAAATATCATCCCCAAAAAGTGGAAAGGAAATGGCAGGAAATCTGGGCGCGTGAGAAAGTGTTTCAGGCGTCCGAAGATCCGGACCGGGAAAAATATTATCTCCTGGAGATGTTTCCCTATCCTTCCGGAAAGATCCATATGGGCCATGTGAGAAATTACACGATCGGAGACGTGGTTGCACGGTACATGAGGATGCGCGGCAAGAATGTTCTCCACCCCATGGGATGGGATGCCTTCGGCATGCCCGCTGAAAACGCGGCGATTGAGAACAAGACCCACCCGGCCAAATGGACCTATGAAAATATCAGGGCCATGAAGGCGCAGCTCATGAGGATGGGATTCAGCTATGACTGGGAGCGTGAGCTGGCTACGTGCGACCCCGAATACTATCGATGGGAGCAGCTCATTTTTCTTAAAATGTATGAAAAAGGCCTTGCGTACAAGAAACGTACCCATGTCAACTGGTGTGAAAAGTGCCAGAGTGTCCTGGCGAATGAACAGGTGGAAAACGGCTGCTGCTGGCGCCATACGGACGAAGAGGTAGCCATCAGGGAGATGGACAGCTGGTTCTTGAAAATTACCGACTATGCTGAAGAGATTCTGGAATTCTGCGAAAAACTGCCGGGATGGCCCGACCGGGTATTAACCATGCAGCGCAATTGGATAGGGAAGAGCATTGGCGCCATCATCCGGTTCCCCCTCGTGGACTTTGAGCAGGACATAGAGGTTTTTACTACCCGGCAGGATACTCTGTATGGGGCGACATTCCTCTGCTTTGCCCCTGAACATCCCATGGTGAGGGACTTGGTCAAAGGATCGGCGCAGGAAAGGGAAGTCACCGCCTTTATTGAAAAGACTCTGAAGATGGACAGCTACATGCGGACCGCTGACTTCACAGAGAAAGAAGGGGTGTTTACCGGAAGATGCTGCCTGAATCCCATGACAAATGAACAGATCCCCATGTACGTGGCCAATTTTGTCCTTGCGGAATACGGGACGGGTGCAATCATGGCAGTCCCGACACACGATCAGCGTGATTTTGAGTTCGCAAAAAAATATGGTCTCCCGCTCAGAGTCGTGATCCGTCCGACGGACGGGGATCTCGATG
>Ga0315542_1001906_pt1 | contig 12930 bp, 7 predicted proteins | sample SalMarSW160120MG_FD_202541 | JGI IMG/M metagenome (GOLD analysis project Ga0315542, IMG submission 202541) | Salt marsh sediment microbial communities from the Plum Island Ecosystem LTER, Massachusetts, United States - Salt Marsh Sediment SW1601-20 ... | reverse complement strand
CTTGGGAAACAATAAAGACATCAATTCAGTTATATCTCGGAGAAAAGAAGTATGGATGAAGAAATGAATGATGTTGTAGTAATAGTTATAGATAAAGGTATAATAACAGAAGCATATTCAGATAACGCAAATCAAAGAATAATCATTGTCGATCTTGACTGCCGGAGAATCGGGGAAGAATCTATAACCGAATTTAGCTGGCCGGAGACTCAATTCGATGATGAACGGGTAAGCAAACTTCTGAGACTTGAGCCGGATGAATAATCCGGCTTGGGCTTTAATAGAAATTCCTTTTATAAGGGAAAATAAAAAATTATAAAAAAAATTTTATAATCTGAATTTTATTTTAGAAACAAGGTGAATCCTTAACCAGATTTGAAACTATTAAACTCTAGAAGTGAGTAAAGTCTGGTACCATAGATAGGGGGTGTTTAATATGGGACCCATTTTAAAGATGAAAGTTGAAACTTTGATTTATAGTATATATTGATTGCTAAATAATTTTCAGTGTAGCATAGTAAATGATAAATGAAATAGGTATTAATACCTACAAAAAAATTCAAACGTAGGTATTAATACTCTATATACCTGCCGGATAAATAATTTATATTAACTCTTAAAAGTTTGTGAAGAAGGAAACAAATTTTGAGAGGTTGAAATGGGATACAAAAAAATATTATTAGTCGCAGCCACCTGTATTTTACAAACCGCTTCATTTCTACTTGCCGGTACAAATTTAAACAAGCTGAAACAAATAAATTATGAAGGTGTTTTTATACAACCGGATAGTAGCCAAACAAACACGTCGGTTGACAACAGCGGAATTAAACATGCAGCAGTAAAGGCCGACACTCTATCTACAACACCAACGTTGAGTGAAATAAATAAATTATTTCTTTTTACTACACAAGGCAAGCGGGACCCGTTTAAAATTGTATCCCTGGTAGCATCGAAAAAAGATAATGCAATTCCGGCATTAATGAAGTTTTTATACCAGCTGCCGGAATCTACAAAGGATACAACCCTTTCGGGAATAAAGAATCCCAACAAACAATATGCAATATATGCCCTCGAGTCAATAGGTTCTCAAAACGCAGAAAATGCTTTAATAACAATAGTGCAAACACATCCGGATATTGAAATAAGAGGGCTCGCACTAAGAATGCTGGCAAATAATTTTTATTACAGAACGAAAAGTGAAGAGGAGCAAGGAATAAGCAAAGGATTACAACCTGATAGAGAGATAGTACATTTAATGGTGGAGAATGCCGATGACACGACCTATGTGCAAAGCTGCAGTAAAATGATGGGGGAAATAGCAAGAACCGGAATTAAGAACTGGACAGGAAAGGATTACGGAAATATACTACCGGATAGTCTGCGTATTAAGGAAGAGAAAAAACTTGGAATGACAATTAAAGAATATAGGGAAGAAATGTGGCAAAAAAATATGGATAATATTTACTGGAACAAAAGTGATAACAGATTTACAAATGCAAAGTAGTATTCATTACTGAAAGAATTATTATAAATAAAGAGTCTTATTATAGGAGATAAAATCCAATGGTATCACAAATATTTAATCCGGCTGAAACATATAAACCTCATAATATTAATGTCTTTCTTATTATATTTTGTTTAATACAAATTATTTTTGGCTTTAAACTATTTGCTCAGAATGTACCCACAATTCGTGGTAATGATGATGCAGATATTTCTATGCTAAATATTACTACTGCGAATCAATTGGACCGTGGGAGTAATTTTATTGGTAGTTCTTTTATTAAAGGTGCAGTAAATGTTTCCGATTATTCGGGAAACCTTACTATAAGCCATGCGATGGATATAAATTTTCCCGGTGCTCTAAAAACTAAGCTTACTCTTACATTTAATTCAAATACATCCTTTGCTTATTTTGAGGATTATGTAAGCAGTTTATGTAGTAATCCGATGTTAGGTTATATGGGAGATTTAAATTCTGATGCTATTGGGGTAAGAGAAAATAGTGTTAATGCTGCCTGCTGGATTTTTGGTGTTAATGGGATTGCAGTGCAAACAACAAATTTCGAAAAGAATTTCTTTCTTGGAAGCGTTGACAATCCAGAACAGGAAAGTAAAGACTCTTTATGCGGTACACAAGTACCTTTATTAGCAACAGGTTATAATTATACAAATGACATAAATTGTCCGTGGGATATACCTGAACGTACTAGATTATTAAATAATATAGGTATAAATCCTGATCTAATTCCTGCAGGCCATATGGATTTTATAAAGATTATGAATTCGGAAGGAAGTGTTATAATGCTAAGGAACCCTGTTTTTAGGTCTGACAATGACATTTCGCAGGTTGACACAATCGATTGCAACTTAAAAGGGCTATACTTTGATGCCGATGAAAAATCCAATGGCTACGCTATTGTTAATTGGAAAGATTCGACGAATGGTTTGTTTGGAGAAAGGAACATATATTATAAGCCGGGAGACGGACTGACATACTATTTTGAAGAAGAATATGTTAGTTATCAAAATTATGGCTCACCTACAGATTGGGGCGCAAGATATACCAACCCACCTAAAATTGCTTACCTTAAACGTATAGAAGCTCCAAATGGAGATAGTATTGCTTTTAGTTATGATTATAATAATATATTTGGTGTAAATGTTACAAACGGAAGAAAATTCCTAAAAAAAATTGAATACTATAACAACGGCGCTCCTTTAACAGACGGGTATATAACGTTCGATTATGTTAAAGATGACAGCAATAATTTTAAAATCATTATTGTAAATAATTTGAGCGGCGAAAGTTATACTATTAAGCTCATGGACAATTCTCATTTTGCGCAGGCAGCAGGTTTTAATACACTGGTAAGAGACTCTTCACTTTCCAGCAGCTCCATAATGCAGGTTGATTATATTCAAAACAATAATAATTTAAATAAAAAAGTATCCTTTACTTACGATAATTTTATTAGAAAATATACTTATGGAGGAGTCTTTGGTGATGAATTTGACAATGATAATGGGGGACCTTTATCTGTAAAAAATTATTATTTTCTAGAATTTCCTACTAAATTAATGACCGCAAGGATTATTTTAAATGGAGAAAAAAATGATTTTACATATTGGACTGATACCGAATTGGACGGTTCTACGTCAATGTATAATGCGGATAGCAGCTATAATTTTAGAGAAGCATATGAACTTCCATCTAGTAATGGGATGACCTCATCACCTCCATGGGAATTTACAAACCATTGGGGTTATTTTATAAATGCTTATCAAAACAGTCCAAACCAGTGGTGGTATGATTACAGAAGTTCATCTTGGAGTTCAATTTATAAATGGTATAGATATTTTTTACCATATAATTATAATAATATGTATCACGCAATGAGAGACAACTATACAGCCTTGATGATAAAGAAAATAGACAATAGTATCTGGGACGGAAGTCAATTTAAACCAGTTAGTAAAAAGGAATATAAATATTCATGGGAGCATACATTGCTTGCCGGGATTGATGAAAATTATCCACAATATTATGATGGTACACAGGTAATTCGTCAAGTTCCAGAATATGATGATTTATCTCCAAGAATAACGAATATTATAACTGAAATTACAAGTACAAATCAGGACACAGCTTCTCAATATGCCTCAGACAGCTCTTATATTGAAAAAAAATATTATGAACAATTAAAGGTTTCGTCTAAGTTCATTCCGCCAAGTTACGGTCAATATTCAGCATATTTTAGTCCAAATGTAGCCACAGAATTAAGAATGACACAAGATTCAATATTTAATGAGAATGGTGACCCAATACAATCAACGGTTTATAACTATAAAGAAAATATGCCGATAAGAATTCACCAAATAAACGGCTACGCGTTCCTTAGGTACTATCATATATCTGATCCTTCTGATTTAAGTCTTATATCTAAGTCGGTTAGTTTTGACGGAATTACAAAAGCTACTGTTTATAATTCGGATGTATTTGATAAATTCAATTACTATCATGATCCCAACATATATCGTATTTATGCTGATTCTTGTCAGATAAGAAATTCATCTGCTAATACTAACACTATTGTAGAGACATACAGGACTTCCTCACAAAGTCATAATGTAAAAACTGTTAAACAGTTTAATAATGATTTTGCAATAGATGCGACAACAAACTATCCAGACATTAGCTATATTTATAAACCTGACTTACCCAAGGAAACTGATGTCTATGGTCAAATAGGTTCAGGGAACTGGGAAAGGAAATCAAGGGAGAGTTCAATCTATTATTCTTTAACTGATCCTGTAGGTAAAAGGACAAATTTAAAACAAGAAATATATTATGGTAATAATGATAATGATTCTACAAAGACTACCTATGACTATTATACAACCAGCCCCAATATTGGCTTTCTTAAAACTACATTTGATGGAAAATCAACAACTACCTATCAATATAACAACCAGGTTGGTAATACGGCGACTGGAATTGTTGTGCCTGTAGGTATTTCCCAATATAATTATAACCAGCGATGGAGCAGTTTCCAGCCCGAACCTTTCAAGACTACAAAAACCTTTACGTCCCAGTATGGAAGCCAGATGAATTATACTACTTACACAGGCTATGATGGGATAGGGAATCTCAGGTTTTCTGTTGACGAAAACGGATATTATTCCAGCAGCTTTTATGATTCGATAGGCAGAATTACAAAATCATATATTCCAGGCACTTATTATTCGAACATTACTAGTCCTTTAAGTACGGAGCTTGCATCTTCTACTCTATACGGAAATGCAGGATATTCCTATAACGATAATTTATGGACCCCGGCAATTACAAAGTATTCTTACGGAGGCAGTAATGGAGCTAACCCGGTTACGACCAAAAGTTATTTCCTTCCATCGGAGCTGGCTTATGTTAATTCAGTAATAGACGGTTCGGAGGTAATGAAATCAAAAGAAAAGTACAATTATCTTGGAAAGAAAATATATTCCGAAGATGGTGATAATAATAAAGTATATTATTTATATGACAAATATTTAAATTTAGCTCAGACACGCTTTATATCAAACTCACCATCTTCACCTACTAAAAAGGACTCTGTGGAATATAATAATGATCCAACATACTTTAAACGGATAAAACTTACCGATGAAAACGGTAATTACCAGTATAATTACTATGATTTATACGGAAACGTAATTAAAAATGTAAAATATCTCAGTCCTTCTTCCACTCTTACAACTAATTTTACTTATGACAATCTCAATCGGTTAAGCTCGGTTACTTCGCCTGGAGGGAAAGTAACCTCCTATCAATATGATGACAAGGGAAATCTAAGTCAGAAGACGACTCCTGATGCCGGTACCACAAAATATAAATATGATAAATACGGAAATCTCCGTTATATTCAGGATTCTAACCATCCTTCAACTATAAATAATGTTAGCAAATCGGGCAATGTTAATAGCCAACCTATTAACGGAACATTCGCATTAAGCGGAAAGGGTAGAGTTGATTTTGGTATTACTGTATCTAATATTCCTTCGGGATGTGCAATAAAAATAGATATAAAAACAACGGGCGATATTGTAATTAAAAGTGTTAGTGCAACACCCTCGAATCCAACATTTTCTTCTTCGGTATACCTTCCTAAAGGATCGTATCATTACACTGTTCAGGCCACTGGTACCGCCGGAGGATACTATACTATTGGCTGTACTTCAAACCTAGCATTCGTATATAATAAGTACGACAACCTGAACAGGATAATAGAAACGGGAGAATATTATTCAAACTCATCGAATGCCTTTGCTAATGCAGACTCAAGTGATGCAAGTTTCCCTCCTTCGGCAAACTGCCTTATAAATAAGAAATATTTTTATGATTCCTCGAGTACGGACCCCGATGCAAGCGGACAGCGTAATCTTACAGGTAAATTATCTTATGTAGAAAAATACACCGACGGCAACATTACTTATAGCGGTTTCTACTCTTATGATGATTTAGGCAGAGTCGAGTGGTTAGTTGAGAAACACCTTGGCTGGTACGTAAAAAAATTGAGCTATCAATACGATTTGCAGGGAAATTTAACCCTAAAAGATCTTGTTGACAATGACTGGAGAAATAACAATTTTTATACATTATATTCTTATGATAATTCAGGCAGAATGAGTACAGTACAAACAAAACATGATCCTGATTCTTATGTTCAGGAAGCGCATTATACATACTATCCTTCGGATAGAGTTAAAAGATTGCAATTAGCTAATGCACAAGGTGTAGATTACCGTTACAATTCACGCGGCTGGCTTACATCGATAAACAATGCCGATCCGGATGGCTCAGATCCGGGGAATGATGGCAATAATACTCATACAGATAGATTTGCAGAAAATATTGGATATAATAATATTGTAGATGGTATCGGAAAACACCAAGGAGTAGCAGCTAATTACAATGGAAACATAAGCTGGTTAATTTATAATATGAATGGAGTTGCTTATCCGCTAAACACCGACATTTATGGCTATACATTTACTTATGATAATGCCAACAGGCTTAAAAAAGCAGATTTCGGTTATGAATATTATGACAATTTTGCTGAATATTATTTATGGGCAACAACAGATGATTATGACGCACAATATTCATATCTAAATGACGGAAACTTTAATACATTACAAAGAAACGGCAGCAGCGGTTCAGTACAGGATAGTCTTAATTACAATTATATAAACAATACAAATAAGCTCTCATCAATTACCGGAACCACAACAGTTAATTATACCTATGATTCTAACGGGAATATAACATCCGATCCACACAATGGAATAGCATTTATAATTTATGATTCTGATAATCTTCCTGTACACGTTTACAAAACCGATGGAGAACAACTGTTATATACCTATGACATGAATGGTAATAGAGTAAGAAATACTGTTGTGGGTGGTTCTGCAGATCAGGATCATCATTATTTTAGAGACTATGATGGCAGTACGGAAGCAGTTTGCCTTTACCCGTACAGCAGCAACTTAACTTATAATATACTTGGTGCGGGAGGGGACAACATTGGCCAGGTAAAGGTTGTGAACAATTCAGTTACCGGAAGGTACTATTATCTGAAAGATCATTTAGGAAGTATAAGAGTAACAGTGGATGCAAATGGTAACCGTGTAGGATGGAACGATTATTATCCATATGGTATGTTAATGAGCGGTAGGACAGGAACAAACAGCGAAGACCATAGATATAAGTTTACAGGTAAGGAAAGAGACGACGAAACCGGATTAGATTACTTTGGCGCTCGCTATTATGATAGCTGGCAAGGCAGGTGGCTGCAAGTAGATCCGCTGGCGGAAAAATATCCGGGGTGGAGTCCGTATAATTATTCGATAGATGATCCGCTGAGATTTATTGACCCTGATGGAAAAGGATTTAAAGAATTCTGGGCAAAATTAAAAACAGCTGTAAAATATGAAATCTCAGTAGGTGCACGAATAGATTTTAAAACAACAGTTTTTGGGAAAGGTGCAAAGGTTGGATTAAATGTCGCTAGTTACACTGTTTTATCTGGCAATTTAAGTAGTAAACCCAAACTTATGAGTGGAGAAATGACAAGCGGTGCCTCTGTTAAATTAATGGGTCTTGGTGCAAGTGCTGAAAAAACGGTATCACCAGTAGTAACAAAAACAACTCATCATGGAATTTTTACTGATATAACATCATCAAATACACTTACAGAAAAATCATCATTTAATTTAGGAAGTGGTAATGTTAATCATGAGGTTGTTACTCAAGCCACCAGTACTGATTTCGGACCTGTAGAAAAAAAGGTAATTGAAAATACTTACAATATAGGAATTACTCCTGATTTAAAAATCGGTGCGCATTTTATACTCGGAGGTAGTCTTGATGTTAATATTAAAAAGACAATAAATGCTGTTAGAGCATTATTTCAATAAAGGAAAAAATAAAATGTTAAGTATATTATTAAAAAAACAAAGTAGAATTATATTATCTTTATTATTTATTATTCCAATAATTATAATTTTAATTTTTCCACTTGAATCTATTAATGGAGTCATCGTGGTTCACTTAATGGATAGTATGTTAATTGTATTTTCAGTGTGGGCTTTTTTTATAGGGGAAAAATTGTTATTCGAATGTCAAAAATTTTTTAAAATATCAGTTAAAAAATATAATTTGTATATATTAATTATAATTACCATTGCAGTATTCATATCATTAATTTCAATTTTACAAGGATTTATAAAAACATTTTCTGAAATTGAATTAGTTGCTTTTTTGTTATTTTTTATAGTGATAGCTTTTTCCTTTTCATTTATAAATGTTTTATATTTGATAGCAAAATGTATTGTCTCTTTGGAAATTAAAAAAGAAGCACTGTTTAGCCAATTTTCAGGTACTTTTGTACAAATGATATTTTTCCCCTTAACTATTTGGTTTATATATATAAGAATTCAAAAGATCCTAATTACACATAATTAATTAAATAATGTCTTTTATTGCTTACATTGTTATTGCATATATTCTAGTGTTTGTTTTAGAAATTTTTTTATCTAGACATTGGATTAAATGGTATTTCCATTTCGGTATACCCTTTTATTTATATACTGGTCAATATAAAATACCCAATTTTAAAGAGCTAAACAATAATAAAAATGATTTTGTCCTGAAAGAAGATTCACCTGATGAATATCTTTTTATAAATGGTAATTATACTGAGACTTCATTAATGACCTATAAGTTTACCCCATTTAGGGGATATATTAAAATATTCAAATCTTCTAATAATATTAAAATTGTTTTTATTATTAATTGGCATATTTTAAATATAATTATAATTTTTGCTTATATTATAATTTTTGCCTCAAGGTATCAATTTATTATGCTATTGATTCTTTTATTTATTTTATTTGAAATATTTGTTAAAGCTTTAAAAATACGAAATTTTATATTCAAATCTTTACTTATAATGTAAAAAGAAAAATTTTTTATCCTAAAATTATATTTTAAAATCAAAAATTATATCTTATTTGTTTTAAAAATAAGTTACTTTTTCCACATCTATAGATTTGATTTTAATGTCTTTATATTTATCGCCTTCACCTAAAAAAATAGTTTTGTTGTTAGTTAAATCATTAAAGACAACAAGTTTTTTATTGTTGTTAATTATAACACCGGAAATATTGAAATTTATTGTTGGCGGGGGAGGGGGAGTTAATTTCTGTTTGTGCAGTAACTTGTTTAAAAAACCCTATCTAATCCAGCCAAAGGCTGGCAGGCTTTTCCCTTGGAAGGGAAAGACTTATAGTCAATAAAACATAACATTGTAATTCTTGGCTTTTTATATATCAAGACAGAATTTTCTTCTACCGGGTCATCTTTTAAGCTTAATAACTTTTTCTTGTTTGTTTTCTAAATAGATTACTTTTTCCACATCAATAGATTCGATTTTAATATCTTTATATTTATCGCCTTCGCTTAAGAAAACGGTTTTGTTGTTGGGTAAAATAATAACTTGTATTTTTTAGCACAGCGACATTTTATGGTTAAATGTTGTTCAAGTAACATTAATAATTTTTTTCCAAGGTACTTTTCTTAGCGTAAGAAAAGTACGAAAAGAAACATGCACTATAAAAGAAATTCTAAAATTATACTTTTAATTGGAAATTCTATCTTTACATATAAAGAAAAATAACTCAGTCGTCCACCAGGTGCCGGACTTCTTCAAACAGATTTTTCTTTTTGTGTTATCTTTTTATTTTCATTCATGTCCTTCAGTATAATTTTTTAACGAATTTCTTTTAATGTGCACACTACCCTTTTGATTATTTTGGACAGAATAGTAGATACCTTTTACCGATTATCTTTTAAGCTGAATAACTTTTTCTTGGTTGTTTTCTAAATAAGTTACTTTTTCCACATCTATAGATTTGATTTTAATATCTTTATATTTATCGCCTTCGCTTAAGAAAACAGTTTTGTTGTTGGTTAAATCATTAAAGACAACAAGTTTTTTATTTTCGTTAATTATAACACCGGAGATATTGAAGTTTATTGTTGGCGGTGGAGGGAGAGTAAATTTTGGTTTAATTATTTTGGATACTTTAACTATTCTCTTTTCAAATACAAATGGATTTTTATTTAATCTTGTAAAGGTAAGGGTATCGATGTCGACACGTTTAAATTTAATATTGGACGATTTAGCCGGCAGCTTTATTTTATTTACATGATCGTTTACGGAACTTTCATCACCGGAATTAATATAGCCTACAATATTAAAAATTATGAATCCCCATAAGAGTACAACGGCAGCTATTAGGACATAGGTAAATTTATTTTTAGTTAAAAACTTTTTCATAAGTTCAAATACACTTCAAGATCAGCTTTAATGCTTAAATTATCGTGCAAAATATCTTTAGGCTTTATCGTCAAATTCTTGATAATAACCACATTGGACGATCTTTCAATATAGTTTATAAAATTAAAAGCGCTCGAATAATTGCTATTGATTTCAACCTGTATAGGCAGAATAGAAAGGTTATCCTTCTTTTTAAAATTACCCGGCTTCAAAGAATACTTTTTAATTAGGCTCTTGTGGGCAACAAGGTCGATAAAGCTTATTACGGAAGATATATCTTTTTTATCTTTATTTGCATTAATAAAATTAGACTCCGTTAATTTTAACACGGAATTTTCATTATTCAAATCCGTAATTTGAGTTTCGTATTTATTAATTTGATTCTTGACGTTATTACTTGTTATTGTACCCCAGAGAGTGCCGAAGATTGCCGAATAATCCGGGATAATTTCAAATAAAAATAATAATGAAAAGAAAGCAACTGTAACAAGAATATAAGACTTCCATTTTTTATTTTTAATTACCATAGTATTCGTACCTTATACCAAAACGGATGTATTTGTCTTCCTTACCTTCGGATGCTAAACCATAATTATTCTGTTTGTATGTTGAAGAATATATTAAAGTTACATTATGGAATTGGCCGGATGCTTCTATCTTTTCCAGCAAACCCGATACTTCCGTCTGGTTAATTGCCAAACCTGTTATATTGATTAATAAAGTATCGTTAGTATTTTTTATTTCGACATCGGTTAAACAACGTCCGGGGTTAGTCAATTTGTTGAAAGAAAGAAGGAGGAAGGAATAAAGGCTTTTCTTATCTCGCAGCTTATAAAGCAAATCAAGGTTCGATTTATAAAAGGTGTTTTGGTGTTTTAACCCGGAAAGCTGCCGGCGGGTATACAAAACTGGAAAGAACCGAATTCAATAACAGCTATTATCAAGTGGCAACAAGAACTGCAGAGGGAAACGAAAGGACTTATGCGGTTAAATGGGACAGTGTAGGTGCAACTAATTTTATAAACACCGGCGAAGACGGATTAGTATCAACCATCCGGGTTGATCTAAAAGGAATAACTACAAGTTATTCGCCGGACGGAACAACAACCGTAAGTGAACAAGGGCCTGATCCGAGATTTGGGATGGATGCACCGATAATTAAAAATTCTACAGTTACAACGCCAAGCGGGCTGCAACTGAAAACAACTCATAATAGAGTAATAACACAATATACCGGAGCCGCAGTTACCGGGCTTTCGGACACAGTGGCCGTAAACGGTAATAAATGGATAACCAACTATGACGGAAACCAGCATTTATTTACTGCAATTTCACCGGAAGGAAGAGAAACCAGTTCATATACAGACACTTTGGGAAGAGTAATCCAAAGTTCTGTACCGGGTGTAATACCGGTTAATTATACATACGACAGCAGCGGCTTTATAACTAACGTTGATCAAGGAAGCAGACATTCCAAATTTACATATAATTCGCAAGGATATTTGGAAACAGCTACCGACCCGGAAGGAAGAAGCGAAACTACATATTACGATTCTGCCGGGAGAGTGACAACACAAATTCTTCCCAACGGACAGCAGATACTTTACAGCTACGACGCGAACGGAAACCTAACATCCATTACTCCTCCGGGAAGACCGGCACATACATTTGAATATAATAATGTTGATCTAAATGATAAATACACGCCACCAATAGTTCCCGACAGTGCAGGAGCAACCAAATATGTTTATAATCTCGATAAGCAGCTAATAAGCACTATATTCCCGGACAGCAGCAAAGTAAATATTATTTATGATACGGCAAGCTGCGGATGCGGAAGTTTGTCAAGGCCTTCAAAAATTATATCTGATCACGGTACAACTTCTTTTGCTTACGACAGTGCAACTGGAAACTTAAAATCAGTCACTTCCCCGGATGGCGAAGCTACTTCTTATAAATATGACGGATCGCTATTAACCCAGATAAACTCGAACGGAATAGTCAACGGAACTGTAGGTTTTACGTACAATAATGATTTCAATGTAGTCTCTTCAAATGTCAACGGTTTAGACACTACTAAATTTACTTATGATAATGACGGTTTATTAACCGGTGCCGGAAATCTATCAATTAACTACAACCCGCAAAACGGATTTGTTACCGGAACAGCTCTTGGTAATATAAACAGCAGCTATCAATACAATGCATACGGAGAGGTAGACAGCTCTACATATAATTATGATTCAACACAACTTTATAATTCCTTTTATACAAGGGACTCTTTAGGGAGAATAACAAGCCTTAAGGAAACTATAAAGGGAGTTACCAATACTTATAATTATGAGTACAATACAATAGGCTATCTAGTACAGGTTAAAAAGAACGGAGTAGTTACTTCACAATATGTATACGACCAAAACGGCAACCGTATAAAGTATATAAGCAATAACGATACGGTGAATGCAGCGTACGATAACCAGGATAGGATGCTAACTTACGGAAATACAGTATACGTTTATGGTAAAAGTGG
>Ga0315542_1001905_pt1 | contig 12941 bp, 14 predicted proteins | sample SalMarSW160120MG_FD_202541 | JGI IMG/M metagenome (GOLD analysis project Ga0315542, IMG submission 202541) | Salt marsh sediment microbial communities from the Plum Island Ecosystem LTER, Massachusetts, United States - Salt Marsh Sediment SW1601-20 ... | reverse complement strand
GGGTCTCACCTATACCAGGGATGACCTGGAGCTTCTCCTTGAAGATGCCCGTCATGGCCTGGAGCGGGAATCCACTGAAGAAATGCAGGAGTCTATCGATCTCTTCCTGGAACTGCTGGATTTCCAGCCCGTTTCTCTTGGGGTGCTGGAGCAGGATTTACAGGTTTATGCCGGGCCCGGGAGTGAAGCCGGATCCGGTGCCACCTTTGAGCACCTCATCCTCTTTGACCAGGAAACCCTGTCATTGGGCCTGAAGAAGGGCGCCTTTTCGCCGAAGGACGATTCAGACCTCGCCTGGGTCATGCAATATGCCGGGGGTGAGAAAAAAGCCGATCTCAAGGGTATGGAGGTGTTCAAATTCCTGGCTGATCTGGCGCTCGAGAAAGCGAAGGTGACCTAAAACTTTGATGGGACTTTTCCTGAGGGGAGGAATTCCCTGATTATAATGAGGATTACAATGAAGGAGGTCGGTCATGAAAAGAGTCGTGATTCTGAAAGGGTCTTTGGTAGATTCCATAGAAGAGTATGTCCTGAGGGAATGTTTGAAAATCATGTTTCCTCAGTGTGACATCGAGATTCTATCAAATCCACCTGTAAATGATCTGGATGAAAGAATTCGTATGAAGCCTGATCAAAATCGGTTCGCTTCATAAAAAACTCGCGCAGCCGTAGAGGAAGGCCTTGTCCCCAGCGGCGATGGTGGCCGAAAAGCCAAAAACGTATGAAAGGTGACTTTGACCATGGATAGAATCACGATGGATATATTGAAGCAAGCGTTTCTGAACGCCCATTCCGGGTGGTGTGTCTCGCTGTTTATGCCAACGCACCGGTCGGGTCGGGATACGGAACAGGATCCCATCCGATTCAAGAACTTGATTCGGGAGGTGGAAAAACGCCTCATGGCAAAAGGTTTACGCGCTCCGGAGGTACAGGAGTTGCTCAAAGAGCCTCAGCGGTTGTTGCAGGATCGGGATTTCTGGCAGCGGCAGAGCGATGGTCTGGCGGTATTTTTTTCCGCAAACACCTTTCACTATTTCAGACTGCCGATGGCCTTCAAGGAACTGGCGATGATTTCCCATCGTTTTCATATCAAACCGCTGCTTCCCATTTTAGCCGGCGACGGCCTTTTCTACATCCTGGCCCTCAGTAAAAACCAGATTCGGCTGCTGGAAGGCACACGGTATACGGTGGATGAGATCGAGCTGGAGGCTGTAGCCCAAAGCCTCTCGGAAGCCTTTCCGGAGGCATCCACAGAGAAGCAATTGCAGTTTCATACGGGCACGTCGTCGGCAACAGGAAGCCGCGCGGCAATGTTCCACGGGCATGACGTCAGCAACAAAGGCAAGGACATGATGCTTCAGTGGTTTCGCATGATTGACAGAAAACTGCGCAGCTTGCTTTCAGACGGACCATCACCACTGATCCTGGCCGGGGTCGATTCGCTTTTTCCCATTTACCGGGAGGCGAACACCTATCCGCACTTGCTGGAAGAGGGGATTCCAGGAAATCCAGAGAGTGTGACGCCAGAGGAACTCCATGTTCAGGCATGGGCACTGGCGGAGCCCGTGTTTAAAGAAGCGCGGGAGGCGTCGACAGCCCGATACCGTCAATTGGCGGACACGGGAGGGACCACCAGCGACGTCAAGGAAGCGGTTTTGGCGGCCCATCAGGGGCGAATCGACGTGCTCTTTGTCGCCGTCGGAGTGCAGGTGTGGGGGAAATTTGATCCGGATAAGAAAAGTCTCCATGTGCACGACCCCCTGGAACCCGGGGATGTGGACCTACTCGATTTAACGGCAATCCAGACCCTGATCAATGGCGGCACGGTCTACGCCGTTTTGCCGGAAGAAGTCCCTGACCAGGCGCCTCTTGCAGCGGTGCTGCGGTATTGAAAGCATCAGGGGGTTTATGGGCAACGCTAACAATGCTGCCGATTATCACGCTATCGATCATCATACCGTGTTCCGGGGATCCCCTGCCGGCGCCCGGACTCATCCGCCTTTTCGTGACAATGCCATCTGAGATACGCTGCATGGACGGCTACCCATGAAAACCATCGTGACAATGACCTTGAATCCGGCGATTGACAAAAGCTCAAGTGTTGCGCATGTCGTGGCCCAGCGAAAGCTGTACTGCAAACCTCCTCGTTTTGAGCCGGGAGGGGGCGGGGTGAATGTTTCCCGGGCCATAAAAAAACTGGGGGGAGAATCCATGCTCATTTATCCCACAGGGGGTTTGGCAGGGGAGAGACTTCAAGAACTCTTGTATCGGGAAGGTCTGGACCATAGGCCCTTTCCCATTGAGGGATTGATCCGGGAGAGTCTGGTCATTTTGGAGGAATCCTCCGGACAGCAATACCGTTTTGGAATGCCAGGACCCAAGTTCCAAAAACAAGAATGGGAACAATCCCTGAATGCCTTGTCGACCGTGGAACCGACACCCGATTATCTGGTAGCCAGCGGAAGCCTTCCTCCGGGCGTGCCCACTGACTTTTATGCACAGACGGCGCGCGTCGGAAAGGACAGGGGAGCAAAAGTGATCATCGATGTTTCGGGGGAAGCCCTGGAGCAGGTGCTCAAGGAAGGCGTTTATCTGATCAAGCCCAATGTCCGTGAATTCAGGGAGTTGGTCCGGGAGGAGATCAAAGAGGAATCACAGATCAGGGCGGAGGCCAAAAAAATGGTCAAGAGCGGCCGATGCGAGGTATTGGTTATCTCGCTCGGCGCCGCAGGCGCCTTGGTTGTTTCGGAGGAGATCTCCGAACGTATCCTTCCGCCGACCGTGCCGATTGTCAGCAAGGTCGGAGCCGGGGACAGCATGGTAGCCGGTATCGTCTTGAGCCTTGCCCGGGGGAAAACCTTGCGGGAATCCGTCCTGTTCGGCGTGGCAGCCGGCGCAGCAGCCGTCATGACGCCGGGAACGGAATTGTGCCGGAGGGAGGATGTCGAAAGGATGTTTGGGAGCATGGTTTCAGGGGCCGAATAAGCTCCTTTTATGGGAATCAGGAGGTTGCCATGAAGAAGATCAAACTCACAGGAAGATTGGTTCTGGTATGTGCTCCGAGCGCAGTGGTTGCGGCATGAGATTACCAACGCATAAAACCAAAATCGTATGCACTATAGGGCCGGCCTCCCGATCGGAGGCTGTTCCGGAGCGATTGATTATGCAGGGAATGAATGTGGCGCGGCTCAACTTCGCCCATGGAACTTTGCAGGGGCATAGGGAGGATATCCGCCGCATACGCGCTGTGGCGGCCAAGCTCAGGCGACATTGCATGATCATGGATATAATGGCCTGCTCCATGGCCATCGACGGCTCCTTTTTCAACACCCAGAGCATGGTGCAGGAGTATGTGCTGAATGCCTATTTTATCCGCTGAAAAGATGTCGGCCAATCGCATTCACATCCGCATGGCGCTTCAGGGACACGTTTGAGATGCTGGATAACAAACATCAACTCAAAGTGCTCATGCTGGATGCCGCCACCGGTTTTTATCGCATGCAGCGTTACCGTGTCGGCGATTTTTTCGGTCCCGTGGATATGGGGATTCATCTGGCATTCAAGCAGAACGCCCTGACCATCGGCGCCGGGCTGCTGTCCGGGTCTGTTTTTCCAGGGTCCAACCGGCTGATATTCTCCGGTATCTCTCCCTGCTGGCATGGATTTTATGTCTCCTCCATGGGAGGGGCGGCCCTGGTTTTTGATAACCTCGGCATCAACATGCTCAGTCTCATCGGCAAAGCGCCGCTTCCCTCCCTTTTATATTTGAACCGCAACCACGGCGAAGAAATCGAGGTGGAACTGTTTCCAGTCGTGCCTGAACATGTCTGGGATCAGGGCCGCAAAGGGGTGTATGCCGTGATGGAAGAGGCCATCCGGATGTTTGCGCCGAGGTATGAAAAAGCCCCCCGGGTGCTGGCCGTCGGACCGGCCGCACGCGATTCGGATTTTGGCGCCATTGGGTCCGCTCCGGTGAAAAAGGGGAAACTGACCCATGTGGATACCTGGGCCGGCAGGGGGGGCTTCGGCAGCAAGCTGTTTCAGGAGCATGGCCTTGTGGGCGTCATCTACGGCGGAACTCATATCGAAGAGGATTTTCGCGATCGCTCGGTTGCGGACGAATGGTTCCAGGACAAATTCAATCAGCGGATGGCGGCCAAGGACATGGAGGTCACCACCAAGTACCGTTATGACCCAAAATTCAAGACGGGCGGTACGTTCGGGGTCAATTACGCCGCCATGGACGGCGATATCCTGGCCTTCAATTACCGCACCATCTACTGGAGTCAGGAAGCCCGCAGGGACCTTCACGAACGGTTTATCCTGAATCATTACCTCAAACAGTTCAACGAGGAGACCATAGAGACCAAACAGCAGCACACCTGCGGCGAACCCTGCCCGGCTGTCTGTAAAAAATTGAACGGCACCTTCAAGAAAGACTATGAACCCTATCAGACCATGGGGCCTTTGTGCGGCATTTTCGACCAGCGGGCCGCCGAACAGCTCAACTACCATGCCGACCGCCTGGGCTTCGATGCCATATCCGTGGGCGGAACGATCGCCTGGCTTATGGACTGTCTAAATGATGGGCTGATTACGCCCGCGGAGCTGGGTGTGGATCAAACGCCCAGGTGGGAAATGGCAACGTTTGATGTGGTGGGCGATTCCATGCACAATGCCGAACTTGGCATGGCGTTGCTGAATCAGATGACGCAACCCGACGCAAAGATACCGTTGCACTTTGGGGCCAGAAAATTTGCGCGCCGTCTAACACGGGAAAAGGGCAAGCCGGTGCTTGACCGGTTTGTATACAACGCCTTTGCCCGCCAGGGCTGGATGGTTCCCAACCAGTACTGGACGCCCGGCGCTTATGCACCCATGGCCATCACGGGCAAATATTACATGCACTACGGCCGGGATTTCCTGCCGCCCAGGGAGCTGGGGAGAGAAAATGCCCGCCGCATGCTCAAGGAACTGATGCTGGACAATCTTGGGATCTGCCGCTTTCACCGGGCCTGGGCGGAAACGCTGATTCCCGATATCGTGGAAAACATCTTCGGGTGCGGGGAAGCGTTTCTGCGCTCCATAAGCCTGACAGCAAGCCGCATCACCAGTCGTAATGCATCGGTGTTCTGGGAGTCGGAACGTAACATGGACATGGTGTTCACATTCCTGAAAAACAAGAAAGAGACCGACGGCGTCAACCACCCTGAGCTGGAGCATTGGATTGATTTTTTCACTCGGGACAAACATGCCGCCGCCTATGAGTTCTGGTACGAAATGCACAAAGGCATCCATGAGCTGCTTCGGGAATATCCGGCGTGATGAAAATATAAAAGGAGAAATCTTAACATGAGTCAATACAATCTGGATCGTATCTTCCAGCCTCGCCGGGTGGCGGTGGTGGGCGCGAGTGAAAGCACCGGCAGCATCGAAAATGCGCTGATGAAGAATCTCATCGAGGGCGGCTTCCAGGGAAAACTGCTGCCGGTAAACCCCAACTACGATACCGTTCATGGTATGTCTGCCGTTGGATCCATCTCCGCTCTGGAAGAGGGGGTGGACCTGGCGGTCATTGCCACGCCGATTGTTTCCGTCCCCGACATCGTCCAGCAATGCGTGGAAAAAAAGGCGGCGGGCGCCATCGTCATTTCCGCCGGAGGGAAGAAGGTCGGTGAAAAGGGAAGAGAAATCGAGGCGCAGATCCACGCCATGGCCTATGCCGGCGGGCTTCGTATCGTGGGCCCGAACTGCCTGGGCATTATCCGGCCCAACGTAAACCTCAACGCCAGTTTCGCATCCGAAATGCTCGATATGACTGGCTTTGCTGATATGGACGGGGGTCACTCTACCTAAAGGATGTCAAGGTAGTGGTTATATGCGACCATTCGTCATATATGACCATTATTTCGCGTCAAACCGCACCCCTCGGCCACCTTTTGACTTTTAATATTCATCGTTACATCAATATGTTGAATCAAATAGGCCTGCGCGTATCCAGTCTGGCACGAAGCTTGGATATACTTATATGCAACGGTTGGCACTTTGCCCGGCAGAACGAGAAAACGATACGGATTTGGAGGAGTATAATCATGTACTTTTCATTAATCATCACCTTTGTACTGCTTCTGGTAATCATCGTCACTGCGATACAGAACAGTGCGCCTTTGGATGTTAAATTTTTTGCCTGGACCTTTCAGATATCCATTACGGGCTTGATTTTTTATTCCTCTATCGTGGCGGGAGCCATCGTGGCAATTCTGACCCTGCCAAAGCTGGCAAAAAAATCCCTTCATGCAAGGAGCATGGACAAAGAAAACCATAAACTAAGGGAAAAGTGTGCAGGATAGGACGTTTTTTGAAGGAGACGTTAAAAATGGAGGTTCGAAATGGCGGAAAACACATTAACAGCGATTGGGAGAGTTACGAAAGATGCCGTTATCCGCGCCCTCAAGGGCACTGGCGAGAAAGCACAGGCCATTGTTGGAGCGACTGCTGATCTGGTGAAAACGAATATTGAGGGAGTGGGCGATTTCACGACTGGCATTGAAAAAAGAGTGGAAGAGATCGTGTCCGGGGCAATCGAGGGCGCAACCGAAGTGGGTGGAGACCTATTCATGACCATAAAGTCTACGGTCTATGGCATTGTAAAAGCGGGTTCAGATGCAGGGGCAGATGTGGCCAAGACCGCTGTTGCAGCCACTGATGGAGCCATCAGGGCGGGAGCGAAGGCCGGCGCAGATATCAGCAAGGCAACCAAGGAAGCCGTCGCCGGAGCCATTGAAGCGGGTGATGAAATCGGGAAACAAGCATCCACGGCCGTAAGGGAAGCCCTGACAACTTCAGTCAAAGGTGCTGAGGACGTCATGAAGCCGCCGAATAAATAGATGAGGCTTGAATAGTTCTCATTCTCCCTTGGGAAAGGAGTCACTCAAGAAAATTCACGCCAATGCGCTGACGCTCCTGGATCAGGATTTACAGATCTTCGTACGGCCAAAACTTGACAATGGCAACGTTTCAACCTTTGAGCATCTCATCCTCTTCGACACAGGGTCGTAATTGAACTTGAACCGGTTATTGATTCCACCAAACGGGAATACAAAGAGGAAAAGACGATGGAAGGAACAGAGCCTGAAAATACCGAAGAGAACAATAATCGAAAAAAGAAGAAGGCTGAGAAGGACCTGTCCTCTTGCACCACAGCCCCTGATGCGGAACATGCAAGAGCGCACAATGAAGACGAACCCTGTGATGACAGCAGGTCTGGAGGTTTCCGGCCAGGTTCGCAATCCATGCAGGATAAACAATCGGTCCGATGTTTGCTGTTTGTCACGAATTGGGTGTTGGAGGTGAATAGGATTATATGGAAGACTTGAATGTAGTCATCGCAGGTGCTGCAGGTCAAGGGGTACAAACAATCGGAGATATTCTGGCTCAGACAGCCGCTGCTCAGGGTTATGCAGTGTTCAGCTGGAAGGAATATGAATCACGGATACGTGGCGGACACAATCGTTATTCCATTCGAATCAGCGAGACCCCGAGAAATGCTCCATTGATGGAGGCCGATGTCCTTCTGGCCCTGAATGAAGGGGCCATCCAGAAATACGGCCCTTTACTCAAGAAAGGGGGCACACTTCTTGCCGAGAAAAAGGGCAAGGATAGGAGGATGATCCCTATTCCGTTTACCGAAATTGCCGAAGAGACAGTCGGAAAAAGGATCTATGCCAATACCGTGGCCCTCGGAGCGCTGGTGGCTGTTTTAGGAATAGCGCAGGAGTCGCTTAATACTGTTCTTACAAAAATATTTGCCCATAAGGGGGAAGATATTGTCAAGTCCAATCACCTGGCCGCTGAAAAAGGCTTTCTCAAGGCTGTGCAGGATTGTGAGGGCATGTGTCCCTGGGAGTTACCCAAACGGCCGGGAAAATATTTTCTTATGACAGTCAATGAGGCGATCCCCCTTGCATCGGTGTATTCAGGCTGTCGTTTCATCGCGGCCTATCCCATGAGCCCGTCCACAGGGGTTATTACCTATTTGGCCACACACCAGGAGGAGTTCGGTGTCTTTGCCGAGCAGGCCGAGGATGAAATAGCCGCCGTAAACATGGCCATTGGCGCCAGCTATGCGGGGGTGAGGGCTATGACAGCCACATCGGGAGGCGGTTTTGCATTGATGGTTGAAGGGGTGAGTCTGGCAGGGATGACCGAGACGCCCCTCGTCATCGTGCTGGCACAGCGCCCGGGGCCGGCCACCGGCCTGCCGACCCGAACCTCACAGGGAGATCTCCTTTTTGCAGTCAATGCCGGTCACGGCGAATTCCCGAAAATGGTTCTTGCCCCATCCGATCCGCTGGATGCCTTCATGAAGACCGTCAGAGCTTTCAATCTGGCCGATAAGTATCAGATGCCGGTTATTTTGATGACGGATCAGTTTCTGTCTGACTCCCACTTTTCTATCGAGGAGTTTGATCTCGGCAGGATTGGACCTGTATTTCACACGGCCGATCCTTCTCACATAAAAGATTACAAGCGGTATCAGTTGACAGAGGATGGGATATCTCCTCGCCTCTATCCCGGCTGTAGCAATCACCTGGTTGGTGTTGATAGCGATGAACACGACGAAAGGGGCCATATCACCGAAGACCTGGCCGGGATGGCGGTAGCGATGGCCGAAAAACGCCTTATTAAAATGAACCGTCTGAAGGGGGAAATCAGTATGCCTGAAGAGATCTCAATTGATGAATCCGATATCATATTTGTCGGTTGGGGATCGTCACGCCAAGCTATACTGGAGGCCATCAGGTTTCTAAACAGGGATGGCGTGAATGCAGGCATGATCCACTTTACAGAGGTGTGGCCCCTTCCCGAATACGCTTTCCCGAGCGGGAAAAACTACTGGACCGTTGAGAACAACAGCACGGGACAATTGGCCAGACTCCTGAGATTCGAGTACCGGCTGGATTTTAGGGGGACACTGTCCCGTTATGACGGCTTACCCCTTACGGGAGATTATATAAGGAGACAATTAAATGCCCAAAATGGAAGCCTATGAAAACGAAGTTGAGATTCAATGGTGTCCAGGATGTCCCAATTTCGGGATTCTACAGGCCTTCAAAATGGCCCTTACCCAATTGCATAAGGCCTCCCACGAGGTATGTTTCGTATCTGGGATCGGGCAGGCTGCAAAGCTGCCCCACTATTTGAAATGCAACTTTTTTAACGGCCTGCACGGTCGGGCTATCCCCGTGGCGCTGGGTATTCATGTGGTTAATCCGGAAATAACAACCATCGTTGTGACAGGAGACGGTGATTGTTACGGAGAAGGGGGCAACCATTTCCTCCATGCACTCCGACGAAATCCGGATATCACGGTGGTGGTCCATAACAATGAGATATATGCCCTGACCAAAGGACAGGCCTCCCCCACAACACCCACAGGGGAGAAGGGAACGTTGCAGACCGGTGGCGTGGAAATTACACCTCTGAACATGCCGGCTATTGCTATTTTACACGGATGTACTTTTGTGGCCAGGGGATTCGCAGGAGACGTTGAGCATTTGAAAAAGATCCTGGTCCGGGCTGTCAAGCACAGGGGCCTCTCATATGTGGATGTCGTCCAGCCCTGCATCACCTGGGGCACACATCCGTTGAGCTGGTATAAAGAAAAAATCATTAAATTGGGTGGTGATTATAATCCGAGCGATAGAAGGGCCGCCCTTGAGAAAGTCCTGGAACGGGGTAACACGATACCGATAGGGGTTCTTTTCGAAGGCCTTTCCGATCACATTTTCGCGGGCGCTTTCAGAGAAAAAATTAGCAAAGATCCCCTCACCGAAATAAAACCGCCGGAAAAGGCAAAAATGAACCGCATTATTTCGGGTTTTGCATTTGGAGGTGAATAAACGCGAGAAGAATTGGAGAAAAGAGATGGTCACTGGCGGTCGGCACATTCCCAAGCCTGAGGAGACGATCGGATGACATCACCCCAAGAAGTTGTGTTCCTGTTTGACGTGGACAACACCCTGCTCGACAACGACCGCGTGCAGGATGACCTCAGGGGCCATCTCGAACGCGAGTTCGGAGCTGAAACCCGGGACCGGTACTTCGCTATCGTGGAAGAGTTGTATGACGAGCTTGGGTACGCGGAATACCTGGGCGCTTTGCAGCGCTACCGGATCGAAGACCTTTGCGATCCGCGATTGCTGATGATGTCTTCATTTCTGGTGGATTATCCCTTTGCGAACCGGTTGTATCCTGGATCGTTCGAAGCCCTTGAGCACGTTCGTGCCTGGGGACCAATGGTCATCCTGTACGATGGCGACGGCGTCTTCCAGCCACGGAAAGTTCAACGATCAGGACTATGGGAAGCGGTCGAGGGCCGGATGCTGATTTACATCCACAAACAACAAATGCTGGATGATGTCGAGCTGCGCTATCCGGCCCGTCATTATGTCATGGTGGACGATAAGCTGCGCATTCTGGCGGCGATGAAAAGGATTTGGGGTAACCGGCTGACGACCGTATGGCCGCGCCGGGGGCAGTATGCGCTCGATCCTCAAGTGATTGCAGCGTATCCACCGCCGGATCTTGCGATTGAGCGCATCGGCGATTTGGTGAATTACGAATTGCCTGCTTTGCTCCGCGCAGGCAAAGATCGCCACCCATAGCGACAGGCATCTGCTGAGAGGTAAGGTATTGAGTGGAGATATATGCAGCGAAATTGGTCTAATGGCATTGAACCGTTAAGAATGGGGGACGGTATGAAGATGAAGATTTTGATGGTCATTGTAATGGCAATGTTTATGGCGACGGGGGTGCTGTATGGCGAGGCAACGGGGCAAACGCCGCCGGTACCATCAGAGGAGCAGCCGGAGGTATTGACGCGGGGGCCGGTGAATGAGGCCTTTGCCCAGCCGGTAAATTTCGAGGACCAGACAGGTCTTATAGCGCCAACTGAACCGCCGGCCAATATAGAGGAAGTTCCGCCGGCAGAGAAACCCGCGGGCGGACAGTTTGCATGGGTGCCGGGCTACTGGGCATGGGATTCGGAGAGGAACGGGTATATCTGGGTGAGCGGGTGCTGGCGAGCAGTGCCCCCAGGTATGTCCTGGGTGCCGGGCTACTGGGCCAAGGCAGCGAGGGGCTGGCAATGGGTCGCAGGATTCTGGGCTCCGATCAGCAATAACGAGATTGAGTATTTACCGACGCCGCCTGCGCTGGCGGACGTAAGGCCGCCGGGGCCGTCGCCATCACCAGACAGGATATGGGTGCCGCCGTGCTGGTACTGGTATCAGGGGCAATATATTCAACGGCGCGGGTACTGGATTGTCCCCCAGCCGGACTGGGTATGGGTGCCGTCGCATTACGTCTGGACGCCGCGCGGTTATGTATTTGCGAACGGGCACTGGGATTACGCCCTTGGGCGCCGCGGGGTGCTTTTCGCGCCGGTGTATTTTCCGAGGCACATCTATGAGCGCCCGGGGTTTTCTTACGGGCTGAGCATCGCCGTGGATATCGGCAACCTGGAGTTCTGCCTGTTCACCCGTCCGCAATACAGCCACTATTACTTCGGCGATTACTACGATAGCGCCTATATCGGCATCGGCATTTTTCCGTGGTATGAGAGCGAACGTCGACGTACCTGGTATGACCCGATTTATGTGCATGACCGCTGGCGCCATCGCAATGATCCACGCTGGGAGCAGCACGAACGGCAAGAATATGATCGTCGCCGCGCCGACAAGGCACTTCGACCGCCGAGAACGTATCGCGAGATGGAGAGCAGAATGAGCAAAATGCCGGCGTCGCAGCGAAGGAACTTCGAGGTAGCTGCACCGATGAAAAGGATTGTCGCTAGAAAGGCCATGACGTTCAAGTTCGAGCAGGTTAAACCGGAAGCTCGACAACAAATATCGCGGCATGCCGATGACGTGCACAAGTTTGTGCAGGAGCGAAGTCATTGGGAATCACAGGGCACTGTTCGTAAGGCCGGCCGGCCGGCGATGAAGCGCGTTCCATCGGCCGGGTCTAAACAAATGGCGCCCCCGGTGAAGGTCAAGGGACCGGAGATGAAGCCATCGGAACCTGTGGGATCAGCGCCTGCAGGGCGTGTACGCAGCGGCAAAGCGCCAGTTAGCGGCCGCGAAGGCTCAAGAATTACGCAAGAGCAGCAAAAGCCGACGAAAGTTTCGCAGCGTAAAAGCGAACAGAATCGTTCGGACAAGGTGAAAGTTCGGACCCCGCCGGTGGTGGGCAAACAGGGAAAAGGTCTTTCACGGAAAAAGCCGCCATCTCGGCCGGCGGAAGAACAAAAGACTATTATGAAGTAGACACCAACATTACTGACGGAGAAACCATGGGCCAACAGACCCCTGTCAGCAAGCCGATCTACAGTCTTTTGCTCACGGACGTCGAAGGATTCGATTCCCTGGCGGGGCTTGCCCTGGATATGCGCCGGTCGTGGAATCACGCCGCCTTCGCCGTATTGGAACGGACCCGAACCTTTATGGAAGAGACAGGACAACCTTGATCTGGTTCGAGGAGTATCACGTCGACGGTTTACGTTGGGACATAGGAAAACGCGTTTTAACAGTGACTCTTATAACTACGGACCAGATTTTGCCAATCATCCCACCACTGACGTCGAAACCCGCGCGGAAGAAACCGATGGTCTGCCCTGCTCCGGTGAAATCGGCATTGTGCCGTACACGGTGGTAATTTTTTCACAGGATGAACAGGAGGGCGTATGATTTCAAAAATCGGAGGAATCAGAGATGAGTTCACAAGAGCTTATAGCCACTGCCAAAACCATGGTCGCTGAGGGCAAAGGTCTTCTGGCCATGGATGAGAGTACCCCCACCTGTAACAAGCGTTTTGAAAAACTGGGGATTCCTCAAACTGAAGAAACCCGCCGTTCCTACCGGAAATTGATTGTGACCACT
>Ga0315542_1001903_pt1 | contig 12951 bp, 10 predicted proteins | sample SalMarSW160120MG_FD_202541 | JGI IMG/M metagenome (GOLD analysis project Ga0315542, IMG submission 202541) | Salt marsh sediment microbial communities from the Plum Island Ecosystem LTER, Massachusetts, United States - Salt Marsh Sediment SW1601-20 ... | reverse complement strand
CTTTGATGCCTGCAGCCGGTGTGGGCGGTGCGTGGAGATTTGCCCCTCTGCAGGGGCCGGTGAACCCTTTGCACCTCGGGATTTTGTCCAGGAGATGCGCCACGCCCTGTGGCAGGAGCATTTCCCCTTAGGGGATATCCGGTTTCGAAGCAGGGATGAAGAAAGCAAAGTGGATGAAAGATTCTGGTACTGCACCACCTGCCGGGCCTGTCTCGAGGTCTGCCCTGTCTACAGCGCCACCTTCGAGACCGTAATAAAGAAAAGGGTGTTGGCCGTGGAGGAGGGGACCCGGGTGCCCAAGCTTCTGAACCAGACCCTTGAAAGGGTTTTCAAATACGACAATCCGTGGGAGTCATCCAGAAAGAGGCGGGGGGCCTGGGCAGAGGGTCTGGATCTGGTTGATCTCGCAAAAAGGGGCGCAGAAGCGGATATCTGCTACTTCGTGGGATGTACCACCTCCTTTGATGACACGGCCCAGGGAATCGCACGGTCGTTTTCAAAAATCCTTCAGTCGGCCGGGGTCAATTTCGGCATCCTTGGCAAAAAAGAGCCCTGCTGCGGAGACATTGCCAGGCGGGCGGGTGAATTGGGCCTCTTTGTGGAGCAGATGGAGAAATGTCTCGATCTTTTTGACCAATACGGCATCACAGATGTGGTGACCTCTTCGCCCCATTGCTTCCATACGTTTCAAAATGAATACCCTGAAGCGCCTTTCAGGACGCGCCATTACACCCTGATTTTGCGGGAACTGGTCGCGCAAGGGAAGCTCCAATTCAAGAAAGGGATGGAGGCGACGGTCACCTACCATGACCCCTGCTACCTTGGCCGGCACAATCGGATCTTTGATGAGCCGAGGGAGATTATTCGCTCGATCCCCGGGCTGAGGATGGTGGAGATGACCCACCACCGGGCCGACAGCCTCTGCTGCGGCGGAGGCGGCGGAAGGATGTGGCAGGATCTGGATGGGGAAGTCAAGATGAGCGAGGTCCGGATCAGGGAGGCCGAGGCAACCGGGGCGCAGGTCCTCATTGCTGCATGCCCTTTGTGCCGCATCATGTTAGAGGATGCGCGCAAGGTTGCAGGACTGGAAGATTCCCTCCGGGTCATGGATCTGAACGAACTGGTTTTGCAGGCACTATAAAATTGAAAATTGAAAATTGACTATTGATGCATTGGTCCGTGTACCTCAAATTTCGGATTTCAAGTACCCAGTAAACAGTGTGGATTTAAGGGCTTTTTAATCGACAATCGACAATTGTCAATCCAAGAAGGGGGGAATCAGAATGAATGATGTGCTGATATTGGGAGAGGTGAAAGAGGGATCATTAGATATGAAGACCCTTGAACTGTTGGGAGCAGGAAAGAAGCTTGCCAGCGATCTCGGTGCGGGGCTTTCCATCGTGTTAATGGGGGACGCGCTTTCAACGGCGGCCGAACAGGCTGCCTCCTATGGACCGGATCGCGTTTACAAATTGGAACACCCTTTGTTAAAAGGATTCAACGCCGACCTGTGGCTTGCATCCCTGGAACAGGCATGCAAGAAGATCAACCCGAAAATCTTCCTCATGGGCCACTCTTTCATCGGTATGGAGTTAGGCCCGAGACTGGCCTGTCGATTGAACACCCGGCTTACCACGGATTGCATAGATCTTTCAATCGATCCTGAAGACGGAATTCTGCTGCGGACAAAGCCGGTCTCCGGCGGCAATGCGATTTCCGTGTTTAAGTGTCCGGGCGATCCGCAATTAGCGACCGTGAGGGGAAAGGTTTTTACACCTGTTGAGCCGGCTGACGGTAATGGTGAGATCGTGGACATCGTTCCGGAAATAGATGAATCCATGATCAGGGTGGAATCTATGGAGATCGTAAAAGAGGAGGTCGTTGCATTAGACAAAGCGGACGTGGTGGTCTCCGGTGGAGCCGGGTTAGGCGAAGAGGATGGGTTTGAGATGCTCGACGGGTTAGCGAAGGCGTTAAGCAAATCATTTGGCAGTGTGATGATCGGATGCAGCAGGGTTGCAGTAGATAAAGGCTGGATCTCTTCCGACCATCAGGTGGGTCTGACCGGCACGATCATTTCTCCGGATATCTATGTTGCGGTGGGCATATCAGGGGCCATTCAGCATCTGGTGGGCATGGTTAATTCCAAAAAGATCATCGCCATCAATAATGATCCGGGCTGCAACATGTTTAAAGTGGCGGATTACGGCGTTGTTGAAGATTTTGAAGAGATTATACCCGCTCTTATAAAAAAATTGGAGGAGTCGTCATGAAAGAGCTGAAAATAATAGTCTGTGCCAAAGAGATTCCCGATCCCGAAGCGCCGCTCTCGGATGTCAGCGTGGATGCCGAAAAAATGGAGGTGATCGTTGATGCGCCCCAGGTCATCAGCCCGTTTGATGAAAATGCCTTAGAGGCGGCCCTTTTGATAAAGGAAGATATGGACGCGAAGATCACGGTATTGAGCATGGGCAAAAAGGTCTCTGACACGGTATTGAGGAAGACCCTGGCTGCCGGCGCCGATGAATTGATCCTTCTGGAAGATGAAGCATTTGAAAAGCTTGACAGCAATTCCATAGCCTCTGTACTTGCTGATGCGATAAAGAAGATAGGCGAATATGATCTTGTTTTGACCGGAAGGCAGGCCGGGGACTGGGATTCCGGTCAGGTGGGCCTGCTTTTAGGTGAAATGTTAGCGCTTCCATGCATCAGTCTGGCCCGCCACATCAAGATAGAAGATGGGAGTGTGGTGGTCAAAAAGAGCATTCCCGTAGGGTATGAACTGGTGAGGGCTAAGATGCCCGCGCTGGTAACGGTGAGCAATGAGGTGGGCGAACTGCGGTATATCTCCAGGACCAAGATGTTGAAGATGATCAGGGGGGCGGGTTCCATCCCCTCATGGAACGGCGAGGATTTTGGGGTAACGCATGAAGCGCTGGAGAAAATGGGGATCATTGAGCTGTCTTCGCCGCCGGATATGAGAAGGGATTGCCAGTTTTTAGATGGCGCGACACCGGATGAAAAAGCCGAGAAATTAGCGGCAGTTTTCAAGGCTCTCCGATGATATTTTAAAGAATTCATTATTAGGAGTTTACAATCATTTTAAAAAGGAAAGGAGGTAGGTAGAATGGCTGACAAATCTTACGATGCGGTGGTTATTGGTGGAGGACATCATGGTACGACGATTGCCCCTTATTTAGCTAAGGCTGGCCTGAAAGTAGGGGTTTTTGAACGGCTGGATCATCTCGGCGGAGGTGCCGTATCCTATGATGACACGCCGGCCCCCGGGTTTCGAGGTAACTTTTGCGCTCATTTTACGCGCTATTATGGTCATCCCGCGTATAAGGAATTCAATCTTCGCGGCGAGGGATTAGAGTATGTCTTTCCGGATACAAATGAGGCCATCATCTTTGATGATGAAACCTCCTATGTGAGCTACGCTGCTTTTCCGGTGGTGAATGCGGAAACAGGGGAAACAAAGTTTAGCGAAGAAAACGTGAAAAAGACTTATGAGCAGATCGCCCGGTTTTCCAAATCTGACGCTGAGGCCTATCTGGATCTCACGGAAAAATACAGAGAGATCATGCGACCGGCATTTGGCAAGTTCAAGTTCTCCGTACCGACCCCATGGGGCGTCCCTGATCCCCTGGAAGAACTGATGACCAATCCCAAAAGCGGGCTGGACCCATCCGTGCAATTTATGACATGCAAGGAGATTGCGCACTATTTCTTCGAGAGCCCGGAACTTCAAATTTTAACCCTGAGAGGGTTTCTGACCTCGTGCGGCCTTTATCCCGACGATGTGCCGGGACTTATGTATATCATTGCGACCATCCACCTGGTGTTAGGGTGGGAGACGGCGTCCATTGCCAAAGGTGGAACCCAGTCCATTACGGATGCGCTGGTCTCTGCAGGCAAGAAATTGGGCGTTGAGTATTTTATCAATTCCGAAGTGAACAAGGTGTTCATTGAAAACGGCAAGGCCAAGGGAATCCGATTGATGGACGGCACCGAGATTGAGGCAAAGCAAATGGTGGTATCGGATAATGCCAGTCCCCAGCTTTTTCTGCGCTTAATTGGAGAAGATCATCTGACCACCCAAATGAAGCGTAAGGTGGACACATATTTCTTTGATCGCGCGCAACTTTTCTGGGGAAACGTAGCGGTGCATGAACTCCCCCAATACAAAGCGGCAAAGGACAACCCGGATGTCAATGCAACGCCTCGTACCTATTGGGCGCCTAAGGATCTGGCGTTCATAGAAGATAAATATATGCATGAAATTTTTCTGTTGGGCATGCCTTCCAAGATTTTCTGTTTGACGGCGCCTGACAGCATTTGGGATCCAACGCGGGTACCGGAAGGAAAACACAGCCTGCTTGTCGAAGATTTTACCGCTCCTGCCCGGATTTTCTCCAGGAAGGAGTGGCGCCAACTGCATGACGAATTTTACGACTCCATGATCGCCCAATGGCAGAAATACGCCCCGAACATGACCAAAGACAACTTCATCGGAGAGCGTATTACGACGCCCATCGATATCCAGGACACCCATCTGGATATGAGAGAAGGGGGCTGGAGCGAGGGTAACCCAGGCGGATCTCAAAGCGGCCGTTTCAGGGGACTGCCCGGTGGGTTTCGGACATTTATCAACGGTCTGTATATGTGTTCTTCCGGCGTAGCCGGAGGCGCGGGTATCGGACGGGGTTCCAGTTATAATTGTTACCAGGTGATCGCCAAGGACCTGGGGCTGAGGTCGCCGAAATATTAGGGAGAATTTGAACATTGATGAAGATTGTTGATCGGGATTCTTCTATTTGACTTCTTTTCAATCGACAATGCGAAGATGTTCGAGGTTTTTCCACATTGCTGTTTTTATATCGACAATCGACAATCCACATGGGGGGCATATGCGTTTGAAGGGTAGAGTGGCTATTGTGACCGGCGGGGCCCGGGGGTTGGGCAGGGCTTTCGCTCTTCGATTAGCTCAGGAAGGTGCCCGGGTCATGTTCATGAATATCGTGCTCCGGGACAAAGACCTGGACGATATGAGGAAATCGGTTCGGCTCATACAGGAGACCGGCGCAGAAGCCCGGTTTTTTGAGGGGGATGTGATTAGTGAGCCGGACACCCGGGCCATGGCCGAAGCAACAGCGGCGGAATTCGGCAGGATCGACATTCTCATCAACAATGCCGCTATTTACGATGGCCTCGCACGAAAACCATTCGATGAAATCCCCTTGGACGAATGGGATCGGGTCATGGGGGTCAACGTCAAGGGGGCCTTCTTAGCCATTCGTGCCGTATTTCCTTTCATGAAACAACAGGAATACGGCAAAATCGTGAACCTCGGTGATAAGAACTCGCTTTTTGAGAGATCAAGTATAGGAAAAACGGGGGTTGGGTGCCAAGAAGAATCTGACCGCAGGATATTGTGGTCGCAACGGGGGGCTTCAATATGAGGGTCTCAGTTCAGGGCGGATCTGGATGTGGTGAGCGTGTCACGCGCCTCTACGACGCCGGCCTCAGTTTCATAGGGGCTAACCCCGGCAGGGGAGATCTGGAAATGGTGGAAATTTGAGTAAAAGAACCCGTTGAACCCGATTCTTTTTTCAAAAATCAGGAAGGGAGAATCTCCCTGTAGACCGGGTCCACATATAGCCGCTTATCGGACACGGGGATCTGGGAGGCAGAGAAACCGAGTCTGGATTCTTGGATCTTCGGTGGGTCTGTGGCTTTAGGCGGTGGTCTGGCCTTCTGATCCCAAAGTCCCAAGTGCTTGAGGATCTTTTTGATGACGTCCTCATCCTCTATCACACTGATTACTTTCATCTTTCCGGAGCATTTTGGACACGTTAAGGGGTCCACTTCGTAAATCTTCTGGATCAACCTGGCCCAGTTTTTCCGGTATTCGTTGGAAGATCCATCGGGTTCGAGGATGGAGGGTATCAGGTCGTCCTGGTCCTGATTTTTTCGTTTACCGCGACTCACATTGCTATAGAAGCCGTAATACCTCACCATTTGCTCTGCCTTGTTTGGGACATGAGAGGCCATGGCGGCAATCCATTCCAGGGCGTCGAAGTCCAGGTAGCGGTAGATGACCTGTTTGATGTAGGGCCGGAAAAAACCGTATTTCTTTGCGAACTGATCGTCATAGACCTGTTCCAGATTTTCAAAATTGTCTCCTATACACTGGTAGTATTGGGATTCCTGTGGCTTTCGGGGCTTGTAGACAGGGGATGTGTCGGGCATTTTCCATCTCCGGGAAAGAGATTGTAAGGGAACCCGACAAGAAATACTGTAAATTAAACTGAAAATAAAGAGGAAAAAGACAATAAGAAAGGGCGGGTTTTTCTCGCCTGTGACTGGGCGGAGACGGCATCAAGATCAGCAAAGAGGCCGAGAAGATGCCGGGCATCAAAAGGCTCCAAAAGGAATCGGATAACTCCGGCAAAGCCCCATGCCCTATTGGAACTGGTGGCTTTCGTAATGCGCCCTTGACAGTTCACTTAATATGTACTAAATTATACACCAAATAGGTTACGCCTTGAGGTGTAATAATAAATACGCTAAATAGAATTAACCATGGGGTAAAATTTGGAAAATCCATTCGCATACAGCAACTATGTTACCGGAGAGTCCTTTTGCAACCGCCGGAAAGAACTGTCTGAATTGCAACAATATATAAAAGGGTCTCAGAATGTCCTTTTGTTTTCACACAGGAGATATGGAAAAAGCTCATTAATCAGACAAGTTTTTCGTGAAATCAATAAGAAAAAACTCAATATTGGCATGATGCATATCGAGTTGTACGGAACGATATCTGAAAAGGATTTTATCATCAGGACTTTTCAGGGCCTAAATCAACTGGAATCCAATTTTGAACGGCTACTGAAGTCCGTGAGCAAGGCCCTAAGAAACATCAGGCTCAATCTGAGTATAGATCCGGCAACCGGTGGCACTTCTGTCTCACCATCTTTTGAGGCAGTGAATGAAAAAACGGTTCTGGAAGAACTGATGACCATTCTTTCAAGATACTCGCAAAACCGTAAACTGGTTATTGCCCTTGATGAATTCCAGGAAACTGCCAACTATACTGAAGAGGGCTTTGAAAAAAGGCTGCGCTCGTTTATTCAGCAGCACTCGAATATCTGTTATATCTTTTCAGGTAGTCAGCAACACCTGATAACTGAAATGTTTAACTCCAATAAGCGCGCGTTTTATAAATTGGCAGAGAGTTTTCCTTTAGATAAAATTGAAACAAGGCATTACATCTCGTGGATCAGGGATTTGTTCAACCGGAAGAATGTTTATCTCCCCGACCAATTCATAGAAGAAATCGTTGCAAGATTTGAGAACCATCCAATGTATATCCAGAACTTCCTGTTTCATCTCTGGGATGAACCTTTCAAAGAGGGGTTTTCTCTTCAAATTATCGATAGGTTGGAAAGCGATATTATGGAAAAAAGGGGTCTGGAAAATGCGGTACTGTGGGAATCTCTTAGTATGAATCAAAAAAAGACCCTAAAACTGATCCTGCTAAATAATGGAACCAATCTCTTTACTGCCGATTCTTTAAAGTCGGTCAATCTAAAAACAGGTTCATCGGTTACTAAAGCTCTGTCAAGCCTTTTGCGAAAAGAGATTATTGTAAAAAACGGAAATTATCTGATTCAGGATATTGTTTTCAAAAAGTGGCTTCAAAAAACACTATTTTAGAAAAGTGACGTTCCACCCGAATTCGATCAAGCGAGCCCTTGTGTTTTGCACGGAAAAGGATGTGAGAAAACCCTTTGGCAACATTGAAACTCTTCCGTGCCAAATCTCTCTCGAACTTCTTCGGGCAGGGGCGTTGGGGTGTAAAAAGCGTGCGCCATTCTTTTACTCCTTTTCAAGGTAAGGATCCCGAAGACCTTTCTTGTAGATCTTACCGGACCCTGTTTTGGGGAGGGCTTCCAGAAAATCCACGCTTTTGGGGGCCTTGAAATGGGCCAGATCCTTTTTACAGAATAAGATAACCTCCTCTTCCGTCACCTCGCAACCCTCCTTCAATACCACGCAGGCCTTTACCGCCTCCCCCCAGTGGGGGTCCGGCACCCCGAAGACAGCTGCCTCTAAGATATGTTTGTGCCTGTAAAGGACATTTTCCACCTCAGTGGAGTAAACATTTTCACCTCCAGTCAGAATCATATCTTTTTTCCGGTCCACGATATTGACATATTTTTCACGGTCAATAACAGCAAGATCCCCGGTGTAAAGCCATCCATCCCGGATAGCCATGTTAGTTTCCTCGGGCAGGTTCCAGTAACCGGGCGTGACAGTGTCTCCCTTCACAATGATTTCTCCCACCTGCTGGTCGTCTTCAGTCACGTCATTTCCCTTATCATCCACCACCCTGAGGGTCACATTCACGAACTCTCGCCCGGTCTTTGCCTTGAACCTGAGCTGTTCTTCCCAGGGGAGGTCCTTGAGGTATTCCTTCAAAATAGAGAGGGTTAGATAGGGACTGGTTTCAGTCATGCCGTATGTCTGGATATAGTCGCACTTAAAGGCCTCGATAATCTTCCGGACTGTCTCCGGGGCTATGGGCGCGCCCCCGCTTAACAGGACCCGGAGGCTGGAATAATCAAAATTGCCCGAATCAGGATGATTGACCATCATATTAAGCATGGTAGGAATAAGATTTGAGATGGTGATCTTCTCCTCCTCAATCATTCTGAGGGCCTCACCTGCGTCAAATGAGGGTAAAATCACATGTTTGCCACCTACCCAGGTGATAGCAAATGTGGCCCAGGCATCAGCGAGATGAAAGAGCGGAGCCACGTGAAACCAGTGATCACCGTCAGTGAGTTGGAGCTCGGCGATGGTGCCCAATGCATGGCTCTTCACATTCTTGTGGGTCAGCATTACGCCCTTGGGCCGACCCGTGGTTCCACTGGTATAGTATAGTTGGGCCACATCATCATCCTTGATTACCTGACAGGATGGCGGTTCCCCTGTTTGGTCTGATAAAAGCGATTCATACTCCATCTCTTTGGAGCCTGATGGATCAAAGTCCGCCTGAGTCCAGATTACCTTTTCAATTGTAGGAACTGACTGGGAAATATCGTTAACCTTGGCACGGAAGGCGCCTTGAGAAATGAGTATACGAGATCCGCTGTCATTAAGAATCATTGCAATCTCTTTCGCCGACAGCCTGAAATTAAGCGGGACTAAAATTGCCCCGAGATGGGCCGCTGCAAAGTACGCCTCGAGAAATTCATGAGAATTCTCATGGATGATTGCAACCCTGTCGTTCCTATTAAGGCCCAGGCTGATCAGGCCCTGAGAAAGTCTCCAGACCCTCCCGGCAAAACCGCGATAGCCCATCCTGATGTGACCGCAGACTACTGCTTCCTTTTCAGCATATAGTTTGACCGCTTTTGGGAGAAGCTCATCAAGTGGCACAGACCTACCTCCTTAGCCAAGATTCCTGCAATAGATGATTGAACCAATTCTTTGATTCATAACACTTTAGCCCTTAAAACAAAATCGTTTTTTAGGAGAATTCCCGGGGAAAAAAGGCCTGCATCCTTTGGAGTAATCATTAACAGTAGCGTGGAGATGTCGTAGATTCCTGTATATTCCAAAAAAAATGCCATATAAAATCTTGACTTTTACATAAGTTATTCTACACTATTAATAAAACTCAACAAATAGAAAGGAGTATCAAAATGAGAAAAAAAGCAACTGTAATTGGAGCCGGGAATGTTGGAGCCACCGCTGCCATGCGCCTCGCAGAAAAGGAATTAGCCGACGTGGTTCTGATAGACGTCCTTGAAGGGGTACCTGCAGGAAAGGCCCTTGATTTAACTGAGGCGGCGCCCGTTGAGAAACACGACGCGAAGATAATCGGTGCCACCGGAGACTATAGCCAGGCCGAAGACTCGGATATTATTATCATCACGGCGGGAATCCCCAGGAAGCCGGGGATGAGCCGGGATGACCTCCTCTCCACCAATGTTGGGATTATGGGCTCTGTGACAAAGGAAGTGGCAGCAGTTGCCCCGGATGCGACCTTGATTATTGTGAGCAACCCCTTAGATGCCATGTGCCATGTGGCCTACGAGGTCAGCGGATTCCCCAAGAACAGGGTCATCGGGATGGCAGGCGTCTTGGATTCGGCCCGTTTCCGTGCCTTTATTGCAATGGAATTAGATGTGTCGGTGGAAAACACCCATGCCTTTGTATTAGGAGGCCATGGCGACACAATGGTTCCCCTTCCCCGGTACTCTACAGTGGCCGGTATTCCGATAACGGAGCTGATTTCTGAGGAGAGGATAGATGCCCTTGTGGAAAGGACAAGAACCGGGGGCGCGGAGATCGTGGGTCTTCTCAAAACCGGGAGCGCCTACTATGCACCCGCATCTGCAGCCGTTGAGATGGCCGAAGCTATTCTTAAGGACAAGAAGAAGATTCTTCCATGCGCTGTCTGTCTGAATGGAGAGTACGGCATAAATGATCTTTTTATTGGGGTTCCGGTCAAACTTGGAGAAAACGGTGTGGAAGAGATTATTGAAATTGAACTCACCGATTCTGAGAAAGAGGCCCTTGAACACTCTGCCGACGCTGTTCGTACCCTGGTGGAGGACATGAAGCGGCTCGGTTAACAATAATCAATAGCCAATCTGCAATCCTACAGGGGTGTACCTTGGATGAGACGGCCACTTTGGGGCATCTTGAGGCACTGGCCCATAACCTCGGGGTTGAGATCCGTTACGAGTCCATGGAGGGTGACAATCCTCTCTCTTCGGGGGGAATGTGTCGAATCAGGGATAAACAGGTCATCATCATCAATCAGAGGGCTGCCACTGCGGATAAAGTGAGAACGTTAGTCAAGGCCCTCAAATGTTTTGATCTGAGTCAGATTTACCTAAGGCCAGTCCTTCGCGATCTCTTAGATGGCGAAATTGAGGGGTCACAAGCTGAACGCTAATTGAAAAACTGAGCAAAGCGATTCCACAAATATTCAATTCCGCGCATCGCGGAATCAATTATCAATGGGTTTTAGCCCCCCATATCATTTTCAGGTTTGAATTCCTCATCCGGAAGAGGAAGCCCCCTCCATTCAAAGTCGTCAGCAGCCTCTGAAATACTTTTAAACAACCGTTTAGGGGAGAGAAACAGCCGTTTGACAAAACCGATAGAACTGTTCCCTAAGCTTTTTAAGGGTATATATCGCACATCAGGGTCAGATAACGGTCCCTCTACCTTATAATAATCCACATAGAGCGCTTCGTTATCTCCGGTTAACAGGTACCCGATGATGGGGAGTTTGCTGACTAATGAATCTACAGTCCCTAAGGGTTGTATCCCCAATTCTGCGTTCACCTTCTCAGTGCAAAGGTTGGCCTCCCCCATTACTACGGCGTTGAATACCGGACTCTGCATGGAGATATCCTCTGTCTTTGCGACCCCTTCCTCCAAATCAATATTCCCGCCAATACTCTCAAAATAGAGCCCCCCCTTTGAAAGGCCTGGCGGCCTTTTAACAAAGAGCCCCCGCAGGCTCAAAAAGTCCATTACCTTAATAAAAACGTGAGATTTTTTCAAAACCCCATCCTCGATTACAATATTAATGCTCCCGGTGAGGCTTGACATCAAGTCTTTCTTGTTGCTCCCTTTTGCGAAAAGCAGGGCCTCCATTGTCAACATACCCTCAGCACGTGACTTGACAAATTCAACAGATTGAGGAAGTTCCTTCAAGGGCTGTTTGGTCAAATCGATATAGCTGGAGAAAAGCATCTCACGGCTTTTTCCCTTCTTCACGTGTCCTCTTAACATCAATTTCCCATGTTCCGCTTCCACACTGGATCTACTGATGTAAAGATCGCCCGACCGTAAGGCACATTCTACCCTGAACGGGCCATATCTGAACCCTTCCCATTGACCGTTCGGGGCAGTTATGTCCAATTGTATATCTGACTTTTTCATAAATCGACTTGCACCTTCGCGCCATCCGGTCTGGGTTCGATCTTCGTTGGGACCCGAAAAAGCGGGGGAATCAGTCCCGCTGGCAGCGGGATTGAAATTATTGAAAAACTCAGGAGATATCAGATCGGAGAGGTCTAAATAATCTGATTTGATGGTCAGAGCCCCTCGCATTCCATCCCATCCCCTAAGTTCACCCTTGGCATGGAAAGGACTTTTGCCCAATTTAAGGTTAAGGAAGTCTATAAAGAGATCTTTCCCTTGGAATTTCAGCCCGAAGCTGCAATTTTCAACTGGATGTGGAAAAGCGCTTGCAGAAAAAAAGAGGTCTCGTGCCCTTGCCTCCCCTGTCACCTCTGTCATCATCGGTCTTGATTGTGAGGCCTTTATGGTGGTATCAAACTCGAGAGCCCCCCTCCCCCTGAGATTTCCCCTCTTAAAACGAACGCCTAAATCCTCTAACAGAATCTTCTTGCTTGACACCTTGAAATCGAAGAGATCTTTGCCTCGCAGGTCGTAAGAACCGGCCAATTCAAAGGATGATTCACCGAGATTGCATTTCAAATTCGTGAGATAGAATTTCTCTCCCGGCTGGAGTTTCCCGCTGAAAAGGACCATCCCCTCGTCCCCGAAAGGATCTATAGTCATTGATTCTGTTTCGAGGGACGTCTTCTTCAAATCAAAGGTTCCGCGAAAGGCCCACGCACCTCCCTTATTCGAGAGGGTGATCAAAGACGGGATCTGGTTCTTAAACCTAATGGATGAGTTGAGATCAGGGAAAAAATGCCCCATTAGTTCATCCATATCTGCCTTAAGAAGAAGGTGGGCCTCGCCTGTTTTCCAGGAGGCCCCTATCACACCGGAACTCAGGATCTTGGACTTGCCCCACTTACCCTCTGCTATAAACAGTTTCCGTTCTTCTTCATCAATTGTTAAACTACCTTCTTCCAATATTACGGGAAAAACCAAGTCCTTATTTCT
>Ga0315542_1001902_pt1 | contig 12960 bp, 9 predicted proteins | sample SalMarSW160120MG_FD_202541 | JGI IMG/M metagenome (GOLD analysis project Ga0315542, IMG submission 202541) | Salt marsh sediment microbial communities from the Plum Island Ecosystem LTER, Massachusetts, United States - Salt Marsh Sediment SW1601-20 ... | reverse complement strand
GACGTCGCGGGCTTCGAGCGCTTCCTCGACACCCTGGCCTGGCCCGCGCCTGGCGGCGGCCTGGTCGTGATCGACGAGATCGGCAAGATGGAGTGCTTCTCGGGCAGGTTCCGGGCGCTGGTCGAGCGGATCCTGGGCGCGGACATCCCGCTGCTCGCGACGGTCGCCCGCCGGGGCGGCGGGCTGATCGCCGAGGTCAAGCAGCGGCCGGACGTCGAACTGCTCGAGCTGACCGCGCGCAACCGCGATGCGCTGGCCGAGCAGCTCATTCACCGACTAGGGAGAGCAGAGCCCGGGCATCCCTGACGGCGTGGCCGCCGTCGTCGTTGTTGAAGTAGGCGAAGACGTCGATCCCGCCGGCCAGCAGCCGCTCCACCAGCGGCACCCAGCGCTTCAGCCCCTCGCGTCCGTACGCGGAGGCGAACATCCTCTCCGGACCGTGAAACCGCAGGTACATGAAGTCGCCCGTCGGCGTCTCGGCCGCGGGGTACGGATAGCGGCTCGAGTGCGCGCAGACGAACGCCGCGCCGTGGCGCGCGAGCACGTCGAGCACGGGCCGCGCCTCGTCGGCGAACCAGGACGGATGGCGGAACTCGCAGGCGATCCGCAGCGGCTGGATGAGGCGCTCCCGGCCGACCTCCTGCGTCTGGGCCAGGAACTTCTCGAGCCGCGGCAGGTCGAGGCGGAAGCTCGGCGGCAGCTGCACGAGCACCGGGCCGAGCTTGGCGCCGAGCGGCGCCGCCCGCTGCAGGAAGGTGCGGAAGGCCGTCTTGACGCCCTGCAGCCGCTTGATGTGCGTGATGAAGCGGCTGAGCTTGAGCGCGAAGAGAAAGCCGTCCGGCGTCTGGCCGGCCCACTTGTCGTAGGTCTTGCGGAGCGGCAGGTGGTAGAAGCTGTAGTTCACCTCGACGGTCGGAAACTGACCGGCGTAGTACTCGAGCCGGCGGCGATCCGGCAGATCGGCGGGATAGAACTCCTCCCAGTCGTAGGTCCAGCCGGAGGTCCCGACGTAGAGTTGGCCCCGGCGCTGCGACATCGGCTGCCTCCCGTTCCGGCAGGCCCGTGTGCGGGCCTCTCTCAGCCTGCCCGCTCGCCCGGACCGGCCGCGATCTGCCGGCCCCGCGGCCCGCAGTTGAGCAGCAGATCCAGCGCCGACAGGTTGCAGATGAAATCCCCCCACAGCTGCGGGTAGAGGGGCGGGCGGAAGCTCGCGCGCGCGATCCGGATCCCGTGGGCCCCGAGCGCGCCCTCGTCGAGGTACTTCTCGGTCCCCGGCAGCGCAAGCAGCCGGTCGGCGCCCAGGTGCTCGCAGATCCCCACCAGCAGGTCGGTGTCCTTGCCGGTGATCCCCAGCTCGGACTGCAGCAGCAGGCGGGTCTTAATGCCGAGCCCATCCAGCAGGAAGGCGATCAGCTCCAGGTTGAGGGAGACCAGCAGCTTGTGGTGCTTGCGGTAGATGGACTCGAGGGCCGGGAAGTGATCGGCGAAGTAGGGCGCGTGCACGTAGTTCTGCTGGATGCTGCCCAGGTGCTTCCGGCGCCAGCCGCGCTTGTTGTGGATCTGGACCTCCCGGATCGACTGGAATCCCCGGCCCTTTTTGAGGACCGGCACCGTCAGCCACAGCTCGCCCTGCTCGCTCTTGAGGCGGTTGCGCGCGAGCCAGTGGCGTCCGCCCCGGGGGAACTGGATGTCGTCCAGCAGGACCAGCCGGTCCGCGTGCACGGCCTTGTGGAAAAAGCCGGGCCAGGGCAGGAAGATGGGCTGATGGATGGCGACGATCATGCCGTCAATCTCCCACTGGATCGAGATCCTCGAGGTGCGCCTCGGAGGCGGGCCGCTCCGCCTGCAGCCGTGCCGCGACCTGCTCGACCTTTCGTGTGACCCGCAGCACGTTCAGGCCGGCGATCTGCTGCACGTCGGCGTCGCTGTAGCCGCGCCGCAGCAGCTCGGCGAGCAGATCCGGGAAGCCGGAGACGCCCTCCAGCCCGACCGGCCCGTGGCGGATGCCCTCGAAGTCCGACCCGATGCCGAGGTGCTCGACGCCGATCAGGGAGCGGATGTGATCGATGTGATCGGCGACCATGGCCAGGGTCGACAGCGGCTCGGGGTGTTGCTCGCGCCAGGCCTCGAGGGCGGCCTTCACCGTGTCCTCGCTGTCGGGATGCAGGGCCACCAGGCGCTCGCGCTCCTCCTTGAGTTCCTCGTAGTACGCCCGCACGTCCTCGGACAGGAACGGGGGCACGAAGGTCACCATGACCACGCCGCCGTTGTCCCGCAGCTGCAGGAGCACGTCATCGGGAACGTTGCGAGTATGCGCGCAGAGGGCAAAGGCTGCGGAGTGCGAGAAGATCACCGGCGCCTCGGTCACCGCCAGGGCGTCGCGCATGGTCGCGGCCGAGACGTGCGAGAGATCGACCAGCATGCCGAGGCGGTTCATCTCGTGGATGACCTCCTCGCCGAAGCGGGTCAGCCCGTCGTGCTCCGGCTCGTCAGTGGCCGAGTCGGCCCACGGCACGTTGTCCGAGTGCGTGAGGGTCATGTAGCGTGCCCCCGCCCGGTAGAGCTGCCGCAGGACAGCCAGCGAGCAGTTCAGGCTGTGCCCGCCCTCCACGCCGATCAGGGAGGCGATCTGGCCGTCGCGATGGATCCACACCACGTCGCTGGCGGTCAGGGCCAGGGCGAAGGTCCCGGGATACCAGGCGATCATGCGGTGCACGAGGTCGATCTGCTCGAGGACGGCCTGGACCGCGGCCGGGCCCTCGAGTTCCGTGGGAACGTACACCGACCAGAACTGCCCGCCGACGCAGCCGGCCCGCAGCCGCGGGATGTCGGTCTGCAAAGGCGGGTCGAGCGCGCGGGTGTCCTGCTCGAGCGGGATCGCCGCGAGCTTGCTGGCATACTGCTCGCGGATCTGCCAGGGCAGGTCGTTGTGGCCGTCGATCAGCGGCACCTCGGCGAGCAGGTCCCGCACCCGCTGGACGAGCGCTTCCTGATCCGGGGCCGGGGTCTGCGCCCTTGCGGCCGGAATGCCGGCCGGTGCGCCCGGAAGGGAAGCCAGCAGCACGCCCAGCACGGTCAACACGGGCAGCAGCCGGATCGTTCGCCTCATCTCCCTTCACTCCTTTCTGGCTGGTTCATCGCCCGGCCCCGGGGATCGCGCGCAGGATCTCCTGCAGGCGGTCGACCGGGATCGCCTCGACGGTGTGCCCCGCAAAGCCCGTCACCGTGGTGGCGCGCGTGAGCGAGTTGTAGACCGCCTCCTCCACCGCCTCGACCGCGGCGAGGAAGAGCGGGCTCATGCTGTCGTTCTCGAGGAGCGTCGCCTCACGCTCCCGGGCAGCCGGCGCATAGGGTTCGAGGTTGCGGGTCGAAAAGGCGATGACGAAGTCGCCGGAGCCGTTGCTCATGAACGAGCCGGTCCGGGCCAGCCCGAGCACGGCCCGCCTAGCCAGCCGTTCCAGGTTGCGCGCCGAGAGCGGGGCGTCGGTGGCCAGCACGATCATGCAGGAGCCGTCGCCCTTGCCGGGATCGGGCGCCTCGCGCTCCCTGGCGGATCCCGGCCGCTTCTTGGGTCCCAGGCCGAACGGCAGGCAGCCCAGCAGCTCGCCGACGGGTGCGCCGCCGATGGTGAGCACGCCGCCGAAGTTGGACTGGACCAGCGCGCCCACGGTGTAGCCGCCGGCCTCGTCCGGCACGACGCGCGAGGAGGTGCCGATGCCGCCCTTCCAGCAGAAGGCGCGCGTGCCCGTGCCTGCCCCCACGCTGCCCTCAGCCACCGGGCCGGAGGCGGCCGCTTCGATGGCCGCGACCACGTCGTCCTCGCTCACGTGCAGGCCCCGGATGTCGTTGAGGTAGCCGTCGTTGGTCTCGCCCACGACGGCGTTGACCGAGCGGACGTCTGCGTTGCCGGGCTGCGCGAGCGTCCAGCGGACCACGGCGGCGACGGCGGTGCCGACGCTCAGGGTGCTGGTCAGAACGATCGGCGTCTCGATGTTGCCCAGCTCGCGGACCTGCAGGAAGCCGGCGGCCTTGCCGAAGCCGTTGCCCACGTAGACGGCCGCGGGGACCTTCTGCTGGAACAGGTTGCCCGGGTGGGGCAGGATCGCGGTGACCCCGGTGCGGACGTCCTCGCCCTCACTCAGCGTGCGTTGGCCGACCCGCACGCCGGCCACGTCGGTGATGGCGTTCCAGGGGCCCGGTGGCAGGATCCCGGGCTCGAGGCCCAGGTCGCGGACGCGGGGCCGCCCCGGCCCCCCTCCCGCGCCGGCCGCCGGGGCCAGCAAGCCGATCGCCAGCGCGCACGGGGCCGCTCTGCGCCACATCCTGGTCATGATCGTCATCCTCTTTTCGTCGCGGAGCGCGCACCGCCGGCGCTGGCCGTGCGCCCGACCTGCTCGAAGCGGGCGAAGAAGTTGAAGAACTCCTCGGGAGCGTGCACGCAGCGCAGCCGCATCAGGTCGCGCTGGTAGACGCGGCCGACCACCTCGCCCACGTGGGCGAGATGATTCTGCGTGTAGACCCGGCGCGGGACCGCCAGCCTGACCCGACCGTCGAACACCCCCGCGCGGATCCCGCTCTCGCGGTAGATCTCCGCCGCGAGGGCGAACGCCTCGTGCTCGGTGCCCCCGCGCGGCTCGATGACGAGGCCGTGCGCGCCGATTGGCTCGAAGATCCGCGCGCCGTGCCGCTTCAGCTCGGCCGCCAGGAAGCGGACGCTCGCGACGTGGGCCCCGACGATCCGCTCGTCGACCGCCTCCTTTAGCCCCACGGTCATGGCGGCCAGATCGCGCGCGGCCAGGCCGCCGGCGCTGGGGAAGGATTCCTGCCGGATCACCTGCTGCGCGAGGTTCTCCTGGAGCACCCCGTCGTTGAACCCGATCAGGCCGCCCACGTTGGCCAGGCCGTCCTTCTTGCAGCTCAGGTAGGCGATGTGGCTCGCCGCGAAGATCTCACAGCACAGCCGCCGCAGCGAGCGGCGGGAGCGGGTCAGCTCCTTCACCAGGAAGGCGTTGCCGGCGAAGCGGCTCGCGTCGAGCACCAGGGTCGCGCCGCGCGCTTCGGCCAGCTCCCGCGCCCGGACGATGTTGTCCAGGGCAACGGGCTGCCCCCCCATGATGTTGCTGGTCACGGTCATGACGACCAGCCGGGCCCGTGCATGGCGGCGCAGGGCCTGCTCCAGCCGCTCGAGGTGGATGTTCCCGCAGAAGGGCGGACCCGGGTCGGGCAGATCGACGGCCTCGCAGCCGAGCGCTTCGATGTTGCTGCGCGTGGTCTCGAAGAAGGTGTTGGACAGGGCCACGTCGCCTGGCTGCAGGAGCAGGCGGAAGAGCAGGCTCTCGGCCGCCCGGCCCTGATGCACCGGCTGGATGTAGCGAAAGCCGAGGATATCCCGGGCGGTCGCGACGAAGTCCGTATAGGACTGCTGGCCGGAAAAATCCTCGCGCGCACCCACGACCTCGCTCCACTGGCGGGAACTCATGGCGCCGGTGCCGGAATCGGAGATCAGGTCGATCTCCACGCTGTCCGCGGCGATGTGGAAGGGATTGTAGCCAGCTGCGGCCAGGATCTTCTCGCGCGCCGCCTTCGAGACATACGGCAACGGCTCGACGGTCTTGATCCGGTAGGGTTCGTACATGCCGCCTTTCCGATCTGCTCGCTGGGCTCGGGTATCGATTCCCGGCCGCCGGGCCCGGGCAACGGTTTCCGGCCGCGGGATCCCTGCCGCTCCTCCGCGGTCGACGATGCAGGCATTCAAGCGCAGCATAGCACCGACCGGGCAAGAAATCTGCAGGAGGCCGCGGGACCAAAGAAGTTGCTATGATCCGAAGCGGGCACGATGTTGCCTGCAGACAGGAAGAGCTGAAGGGAAGAGCATTCGTCGAGGCCCGTTGACCGGCCAGGAGTTTTGCCAGGCAGCGAACACGGTGAGGTTCTGCGATGAGCGCAAGCAAGGATCCCAGCTGCACGCAATGCGGCACGACGGCCTGCAAGTTCCGGCCCGGCGAGAAGAAGCCGCCGTCGTTCTGTCCCGCCATCGGCCACGAGGAGCTGCTCGCCGACGTTCGCCGGATCTACGAGAGCGATCCCGAGGTCCGCATGCTGGCTCTGATGGCGGCCCGGACCGAGGCGGGCGGCTACTGCCGGGACACCCGCATCGAAGAGATCATGGCCTTCGCCCGCCGGATCGAGGCCCAGCACCTGGGCATCGCCTGCTGCGTGGGCACCCAGCGCGAGGGCCGGCTGGCGCAGGAGATCTTCACCGCCCACGGTTTCCGCGTCTCGTCGGTGGTCTGCAAGGTGGGATCCATCCCCAAGGAAGAGGTGGGGCTGAGCGAGCAGGAGAAGATCCGGCCCGGCGAGTTCGAGGCGCTCTGCAATCCCCTGGCCCAGGCCCGCCTGCTGGCCGAGGCGGGCACGCAGCTCAACGTGCTCGTCGGACTCTGTGTGGGGCACGACAGCCTGTTCTTCCGTTACAGTGAGGCACCCGTCACCGTGCTCCTGGCCAAGGACCGGGTCACCGGACACAATCCGGCCGCGGCGCTGTACACCGCGCACTCGTACTACAAGCGGCTGCGGGAGGAGGCCGGTGATTCGGATTGAGGCCGGGCTCCCGGGCCGCCGGCCTGCGGGTTGATCAGACCGTCTGGGCGGTCCTGTCCGTCCGGACCGTCCCGGTCATTCGAAAGGGCGCGGCATGTCCCTCCGTGAGTGGATCCGGCGCCGCGGGGCGCGGCCCCTGCGCGCCCTGCAGGTGGAGGTCACCAGCCGGTGCACGCGCCGCTGTACCGTCTGCCCGCGCGCGGCTGTACCCGAGACATGGCGGGATGGGGATCTGACAGCCGTCCTCTGGCGGATCCTCGCCCGCGATCTCCATCTGGCCGAGCATGTCCACCTGCAAGGCTGGGGCGAGCCCCTGCTGCACCGCTCCCTGCCTGACTGGGTCGTCGAGGCGCGCCGAGCCGGTTGCAGCGTGGGCCTGACTACGAACGGCGATCTGCTCGGCAAGGCCGAGGACTGGCTGCTCTGTGGTGACGTCAGTCAGGTCGACCTCTCGCTGGCGGGCGACGAGGCGCAGCATGCCGCCCTGCGCGACGGTTCCTCCCTGGCCGCCGTCCTGGCAGCGGGCGGCCGGCTCCAGCGCCGTGCCCGGGAGCGGCGCATCCCCTTGCGCGTGCTCGGCAGCTACCTCCTGACGCGCGAGAACGCGGCGGACCTGCCGCAGGTCGTGCGGGCTGTTGCGGCGGCCGGCCTGAGCGAGCTGTTCGTGATCCATCTCGACTGCCGCACGTCAAGTTATCAGGAAGAGCGATCCGCCTTCGCGGGGAACGCGCTGCGGGAGGGGATCGCGACGCACCTCGATGCGGCCGAGCAGGTTGCCCGCGCGTGCGGCCTCCGCTATCGCGGACCGCCGCGGGCGGCCGAGGAACTCATCGCCTGTGCGCTCGATCCGCTGCGCTTCGCCTTCGTCGGCTGGGACGGCCGCGTGGCTCCCTGCGTGAACCTGCTCCTGCCTGTCGGCGGAGCGATCCCCCGCTGGACCGCCACCGGAATGGTCGAGGTCCCACCGGTCTGGTACGGCGGTCTCGCGGATGCCCGGTTGGCCGATCTGCTGGACTCAATTGCGCGCCTCAACTTCCTGTCACCCTTCCAGGCCCGGCGCGCGGCGGAAAGGCGGTTCCTGGGTTCCTTCACGGGCAGCTGGATCGGGCGGCTGCGCGGGCTGGAAGAGGCCGATCGGCGCCGGTCCGCCGCGCTCGCGGCGAATCCCTTCCCTGACGCATGCTCCGCCTGCCCCAAGGCCGCCGGCTGGTAGGAGACCGGCCGGATGCTGTCGCACCCGGCCGGCCCTGCTCTCGCTCTCCCTCACTTGATGACGGCGAGCTTGCGGGTCAGGGTGCCCTGCGCGGTCTGCAGGGCGTAGAAGTAGACGCCGGAGGCGACCCGCCTGCCGGAGGCGTCGCGGCCGTCCCAGACGACCTCGTGATGCCCGGCCTGCGGTACCTCGTCGACGAGCGTCCGCACGCGGCGTCCCTGCAGGTCGTACAGGACGAGCCGGACGCGGCCGCTGCCGGCGGGCGCCTCGTAGGCGATCGTTGTCTGCGGGTTGAACGGGTTCGGGGTGTTGGCGTGCAGCGTGTAACCCGGTGTCCGCGGCGTGCCCGCCGCGGAGAGCGCACCCGAATCGCCGGCCTGGTAGCGCGCGGTGTGCGTCGAGGTCCCGCCCAGGCCGTCGAGCGGACTGCCGGGACAGCCCTGCCAGTCGATGCGGAAGGTGATGTCGAAGAAGCTGTCCACCGCGAAGTCACCGCTCGGCAACCGGGCCAGGGTCGTCTGGCCGGGGCTGGGCAGACCGAAATCCGTGCCGGCGACCAGCTGGAAGGCGCAGAAGTCGGGATCCCCGAACAGCTGGCCCCAGAGGCTGTACAAGTCCTGCGCGAAGTTCTGCACCGGGTCGCCCGGATTGCGGGGAGCGGTGTGCACCTCGCATTCGACGGGGATCGCGAGCATGCGTGTATATCCCGCCAGATCGCCGGTGCCGAAGATCTGCCAGGTGAGCGTGGCGGCGAACTGCTGGACCTCGCCACCGAGGATCCCGCCGGGGAAGCGCACCACGCCGGCGAAATCGTCCAGGGTCGCCGGCCCCTCGAGCGTCGTGCCGGGCGGCAGGCCATCGATGATCTGCAGGGCTCCGAGGTAGCCGTCCGGGCACTCCGGCGGCAGATCGATCGTGCCCGTGCCGTTGTCCGGTAGCACGCAACTCGCACCCTGATAGGGCTCGCCGGCATGGTAGTGCTCCGTGCCCGTGCTGCTGCCCATGAAGCCGTCGAGCGGGCTGCCGGGACAGCCCGCCCAGTCGATGCGGAAGGTGACGTCGAAGAAGCTGTCCACCGCGAAGTCACCGCTCGGCAATCTGGCCAGCGTCGTCTGGCCGGGGCTAGGCAAACCGAAATCCGTGCCGGCGACCAGCTGGAAGGTGCAGAAGTCGGGATCTCCGAACAGCTGGCCCGACAGGCGGAACAGATCCTGCGCGAAGGTCTGGACGGGATCCCCCGGGTTGCGGGGAGTGGTGTGCACCTCGCAGGTGACGGGAATGTAGAGCGAGCGCGTGTAGCCCAGGAGCGAGCCCGTGCCGGAGACCTCCCAGGTCAACGTCGCGTCGAACTGCTGCACCTCGCCGCCCAGCGTGCCGCCGGGGAAGCGGACGACGTTCGCGAAGTCGCGCAGGTTGGCCGGGCCCTCCAGCGTGGTGCCGGGCGGCAGCCCGTCGACGATCTGCAGGGCTCCGAGGTAACCGTCGGGGCAGTCCGGCGGCAGATCGACGGTTCCGCTGCCGTTGTCGGGCAGGACGCAGGACTGGGCCGCAGCGGAAGCAGCGGAGACCAGGGCCAGCAGGCCGCAAGTCACCGCGAGCGAGAGGATACGGCGCATGGTTCTCTCCTTGGCATGAGAGTTCGTAGGGCCTGGGCTTTGTTGTCAGCATCCATGTTTGGGCACAGCGGCCAAGCTTACGCCTTCCCTGCGCAAGAAGAGGGCGGGGCGGCAGGTGGTTTTCCTGTTGATATCATATTATCACAATCGGGGCCGGCCGGGCGAGAGGCATGGGTATCGCATCGGTCGAGCGCGGCAGCCAGCAATCAGTCGCTCTCGCAACCCTCCGCTCAGCTGGAGTCTTCGGCTCGACCCGTCTGCAACCAGCCCACCCAGTCCGGGCGCCCGTTCATGTTCGCCTGCCTCGCAGCAGCTTCCCAGTCGTACACGACGGTCAGGAGCTCGACGTCCCAGCCTGCAGCGTGCCGGGTGAGGATCGCGTAGCGGGCATGGGGGGAGCCTGCTGCCATGGTGTGTGCGTACGGATAATCGTCCCGGTAGGCAGGCAGGCCGACGCTGCCTGGGTTCACCACCAGACGTCCGTCCGGCAGGTGCCGTATGTGCGGCAGATGATCATGCCCGCAGAGAACGAGTGGGGCCGTCACGCCGGCCAGCAGCTGCGCCACGTCATCGTCGGGACGCGGCACCGCCCCCGCGGGAACGACACGGTGCAGGAGATACTCCTCGTCGCTGCGCGGCGTACCATGACAGAGAAAGATCTCCTCGCCGACAGTGCATGTCGGCGGCAGGGAAGCCAGCCAATCCAGGCAGGCGGCGGGCAGGTTCTCCTGCACATGGGCGAGCGTGGAATTCCGGGACGATTCCTCCGTGGAGCGGACGACAGTGCGATCCTCGTTGCCGCACACGGTGGGGGCGGCGAGGGTCAGGAGCAGATGGGCCGTACCAGCGGGATCCAGCGGTCCGTACACACTGTCACCCAGGTTGACGAAGCGCTGAACGCCCCGCCGGGCGGCGTCTGCGAGGACCCCTTCCAGAGCCCAGCGGTTCCCGTGCACGTCGGACAGGAGCCCGATGCGCTCCTTGAGCAGGGCGGCGAGCGTCATGAGCAGCTCTCCGGGCGATGGGGGACGACAGCCATACGCGCCGGCGAGCGTCGTGTTGCGCTCGGGAAGCGACGCGAGACTTGCCGGGCGTTCAGCGAACGAGGGCCAGCTTGCGGGAGACGTGCAGGCCGGCGGGACCGTCGAGGCGAGCCAGGTAGATCCCGCTGGGGGCGGCTCGTCCGGCGTCGTCGAGCCCGTCCCAGACCAGCTCCTGTGGACCGGCCGGGCGCGGCTCGTCCAGCAGGGTGCGCACGCGGCGGCCCTGCAGGTCGTACACCACCAGGCGCACGGGACCCGGCCGCGGCAGCGAAAAGCGCAGCAGCGTGCGGGGGTTGAAGGGATTGGGATGATTGCTCAGCGCGACGGCGGGCCGGGGCGGTGAACTGTCCCCCTCCCCCACATCGGTCAGGTCGCCGATCCCCATCTTGGCCTCGAGCAGGTGGGGGCTTGCGGGATCGTCGGAGACGATGAGGATTTGCGCGCGATAGATCCCCACGCCCAGCCCCGCCGGATCCATGGCGGCCAGACACTCCACCGAGTCGCCCGGCGCCACGCTGGCCGTGGTCGGCGTCACCGCCAGCCAGCTGGCCGTGTCCCAGATGCCGCTCACCTGCAGGGGAAGCGGACCGTCGTTGTGCAGCTGGAAGGCGGCGGCGCCCTGCTCCGCCAGGACATCGAGCGTCGCCGGCAGGTCGAGCCGTCCGGCACCGGACCAGTTGTCGCGGCCGGGGGGATTCACGTCGCTGGCTCCGCGCTCGAGCGCCTCGGCGAGCTCGACGCAGCTCAGCTCGGGAGCGGCCTGCAGGAGGATCGCCGCTCCGCCGGCGACGATGGGGGTGGCCATGCTGGTGCCGCTGTAGGTCACGTAGCCGGAGCTGCCGACGGTGCTGGTGACGGCGTCGCCGGGTGCCGCCAGGTCCGGCTTCAGAAGCCCGGGCGGGTAGGGATAATCGTCGAAGCCCTCCTCGCCGCTGATCTCCCAGCTCGTCGGTCCGATGCTGCTCTCGGCCCAGACCATGTCGGTGGTGGTGGTGGCGCCGACCGCGATCACGGCGCTGTGGCCGGCGGCGCCGTACCAGGGATGAGGGCTGTCGCCGGGGCTGGTCAGATCGTGCGGCACGGGATAGTGCTGGCCCGCGTTGTCGCCATTGCCCGCCGCGCAGAACCAGGGCAGGTCCGCGGCCAGCAGCACCGCGGCGTTCGCGCGATTGGCCTCGCGCAGGGGATCGCCGGGATCGCCCCAGCCGGCCGAGGTCGAGATCAGATCGGCGCCGTTGTCCAGGCAGAACTGCAAGGCCTCGACCATGTCGCTGAAGTATCCCGGCACGCAGCGCAGGAGCATCAGGCGGGCGCCCGGCGCCACGCCCGTGGCGTTGCCCAGCGTGCCGTCGCCCACGATCAGGCCGGCCGTGTGCGTGCCGTGCCAGTAGGAGGTGTCGCCGTCGTAGGGATCGTCATCCTCGTCCAGGCAGTCCCAGCCGTGGTGCGGATAGGCGGTCCCGCCGTTCCAGAGATGTGCAGCCAGGTCGGGATGATCGTAGGCCACGCCGGTGTCGGTGTGGCCGACGATCATGCCGTCGCCGTCCCAGCCGGCGGCCCAGGCCTGATCGGCGCCCACCCGCGTCAAATGCCAACCCAGGGCCTTGGCGGTGGCGGGAGCAATGGCCGCAGCGGGAGCAATGGCGGCGGCAGCGGTGCAGGCAGGGCCGTGTGCGGCAGAGAGACTGCTGGCCGATCCGACTTCGCGTGCGGCAGCTGTTTCGCGGGAGGGGGCGTCGCCCGGTCGGGCGCTGCCGGTCCCCCCCGCGAACAGCTCGCTGGGCACGTCGTCGAGCCAGAGCCGGCCGACCTCGGATCGGCCCGCCAGCTCCTGCACGGCCGCCGGCGTCATCGCGGCGACGAATACGCCGGAGAGCCAGAGCCATTCCGGCGCGGCCATCTCGCCACGGGCCTGCAGCTCGCGGCAGAGGGGCGCGAAGTCGGCCGCTGCGCGGTCCGTCCGGGTCTTCAGGGCCCCGACGACCGTGACGCGGCGGTCCTGCTTCCCGGCGCCCTGCAGGGCGGCTGTCAGGGCCGCCGCGTCCACGCGCTCGGCGGGCTCGACCACCACCCGCAGCTGCTCGGTGGGCGCGGCTCCTGCCAGCCGTTCCTGCAGGCGCGGCGAGACGACCGACAGATGGGCCAGGCGGCGCAGGGGCGGATCCGCCGCCAGCCGGGCCAGGTCGAGTTCGCTCTTGGCCGGAGCCGGGAAGGTCTGCACCACGAGCTGAGGCGTTATACGCAGCACGGGACCGCCGCTATGGAAGGTGTAGGTCTTGGCCAGCCGGTTGTCGCCCTCGTCGGACTCGGCCACGCTCCCGGTGACGTCGATGTCGAGAGCCAGCTCGTGCTCGTCCGCACCGGCCGTGATCTCGAAGTCCTCCACCGCGACGTACGTGCCCAGGGGCAGGCCGCCGGGCACGGACCAGAGCCCGATCTGCGTCCCGTCCAGGCTCAGCCGCACCTGGAAATCGGCGGTCGCGTCGGC
>Ga0315542_1001901_pt1 | contig 12961 bp, 17 predicted proteins | sample SalMarSW160120MG_FD_202541 | JGI IMG/M metagenome (GOLD analysis project Ga0315542, IMG submission 202541) | Salt marsh sediment microbial communities from the Plum Island Ecosystem LTER, Massachusetts, United States - Salt Marsh Sediment SW1601-20 ... | reverse complement strand
CCGTACTATGTTATTAAGGGTTCTTAGGGCATAACGCCTATTCGGATCCGGGTTCAGAGGTAATGTACCTCTAACATCAACTATGTTCATGTTGCCACTGCTTTCTTTTTGCATACTGTTGTTTTCTGTATTCTCTGGCTCGTTTGAGTTGTTCTGCATGGTGGGATTTGTTTCGTTTTGGTTTGGATTTTTCCCTAACTTGTTGGCTAACCATGTTGCGATCTTTACTGCATACTCCCAAATTGCTCGCAGCTTCGTTGACGGCAACGATTTTAGCCATAAGAGAGCTTGCGCTAATGTCTTTTTCGTCATATCTATACACCACATAAGTAAAGCCGGCTTTTTCAGCCGCATGTTTCTTTTTAAGATCGCGTATAACCTGCTCGCGATACTTATCTGTAGCTTCTTCCTCTGTTATTCCACCAAATCTAACTGGCTCGTAATGTTGTTTACCATGACACTCTATCACCACCATGAGATCTAATATAACCCAGTCAAACTTCTCTCTTCCAGAGTCGAAATAGGGAGATATTTTATTTACTGGATACTCCTGGTATATTCTATAGTTACACAATAACGGGCTGGCAGCTAACATGTCTCCTACGGCTTTATGTAGCTTGCTAGCATTTTTCCTATATGACTGCTTAAATCTAGAGGACTTAGCCATTGTCTTTTATCTTCTGATACATAATAGCAGAACTAGGAAAACTTAATTCTTTTGCATAGATATCCCAGTGTGCTTTTGCATGTTCCCAGCCAACTTGAAACGCATCACTACATCTTGAGTGTGCATATGGCTTTTTGGCACAATCTTTTCTCTTCTTCTGCCAAAATAATATTTGTTTATTACAAAAGATACATCTTCGCATATTGTGCCTCCTGGAATTTTCTTTCACATGCGCTTAGGAGTATTCTGACATCTTTAGGTAACAGCTCCGTAGTAGCCCACCATTTGTCTGTGGTATATCCCCGCATTAGGGAATCAAAGAAATGTGGAAGAGTGTAGTTAATAATCCGAATCCGGGTACCACAATCTAGTAAGATCTTAGTACAAGATCTTGGATGCGTTTCTGTACGATTTATCGCCTCGCTAAAGAATTCTAGTAAGTGGTGATGATAGAATTCTTGCTCTGCCTCATTCATAGTTAGGATAAGATACTCAGAATCATCAGTCTGCAAGTTCTGTTTTATATAGTTATATATTCTTCTAGCTAATAGTTCATGATCTGGGATTTCCATTATGATCCTTATCATCAGTATGAATTACATGGAGTTCCATCGCTCCATTTCCATGGAGTATATCCCTTTGCAATATAGGTATATTGTTTATCTACTTCATACATGTTGTGTGGATCCCATGGTTTTCCTTCTTCTAAGATCTCTACTTCATGAATTATCATAGAAGCATGGTGTCCAAACTCGTCTACTGCTAACAAATGTATATCAAATTCATTTATAGGTTCTTGTAGAAAAAATTTATTGAATATAAGAACGCCCCTGTGCTCCACAGTATAAAACCGTTTTCTTTTGTCCCATTCTATATATTTATCTGGTGAACCCATCGTATAGACAGGTGCCTTCTCTCTTGTTCCCTGAAAATGGACTGCTTGGATCCAGGCGTACTTGGCATTACTGTTTTTTGGCATAGCAACCATATTTAGTCCTGAGAATCCATTGTATGTTATAGAGAGTTCATCCATTAGTTGATCCTTAGTATCTTTGTCCTGTTACGATTACTATGTTCTTTATCCAGTCTATATGTTCGTCTATTTCATCTGGGTAATGAAAACCTTTTAGCCACCCAAAATCTAGTGTGCTGGTTGTCGCGCATATTACACGTTCCCATGGAACCAGGCTTGAATACTTTTCTACGTCCCATATAAATTCTATATTGTCAATTAGTAGTACATTCTCTGTATTTTTTCCTCTGAAATGATCTGGTAGCCACATGGGGATTATATAATCTATGTTGCTATCTCCTTTTGACGCATAAAGCATACTGTGATTGAGAGTTAGAATAGTAGCTTTTCCAAGTTGTTTGGCTAAATTCTTTAGGAAGATGCTCTTGCCGGCGCGTCTTGGGGCCACTACTAAACCACCCTTACCAGCAGAACACATAAAGGATGGCATTACAGATCCAAAGTCTGCAAGTAAATAATATGCTGGATCTATCATAGTTTTTCCGATTGTTCTAACTGAGCGGTTACATTAGCTTCAGCAAAAGCATCTTCTATGCCAGCCTCTACAATATCCATCTTGGAGGTTACTGATAGCATCTTGCCATATGTACGGATCTTATAATCCAGCTCGTCTATTACTTCTGGAGGAACTGTAGGATCTTCTAATGCAAGCGCAAGTTCTTTACGTACTCTCATGAGATTTGCGCGGAGTCTTTCCCTGAGACGTGGATCTGTTTCTTCTCTTGCTTTGATTTCATAACTCAACATCTTCTCTTCTTTATTCATTTCTCCTAATTTCTTAGTCATTGTTTCTCCTTATAAGGATTGTAATATGGTGGTTTCATATCTGTAATACCATTCTCTTTAAGAAATTCTGCTAATGCATTCCACAGGCTGTCATCATCTATGTACTTGTATTTAGCTATCAATTTCCCGTTTGTATAAGAGGGTCTCAGTACTACTTCTTCTATATACGTTTGACCTGTTGAGTCTATCATGAAGTATACAAATTCTCTGAACTTACCCCACCTTATTGTGGCAAGGTGTGTAACATTAACTCCATTGTCTGCCGGCAGACCAAACCTTCTAGAATCAATTAATTCAAATTTACGCACTGTATTTGTCATTGTCTATGCTTTTGATTTTTCTGCTACCGTAGACGTTACTCCGCGCAGTTTCTTTTCGGCTTGAATACCAGCCATGCGCTTCTCTGCTTCTTCTTTTGATCCTGCTACTTCAGTAGCCATTTCTGAATATAACTCATGAGCCATTGTAGCAGTCATAAATCCTTCTGTAGGAGGAAATACCACATTACCACACCCTATACACATAAGCATAGTAAAGTCTGCATCATAATGTACTGGTATTGGTGCCATGGCTAGTGACTGTGGAAATGTAGAATATCTGTTTACCTTTATCTGAGCAAACCAGCTGCACTTACATTTGTCACAAACGATTACTTCTACGTTCTTTTCTTGGCTATTCTGTCGGCGTGTCCACATCTAGTGTAACCTCCTTGTTTAGGCAGCACTTTTTATATTTAAGACCGCTTCCGCATATGCAAGGATCGTTGCGTCCAATCTTCTTCTTGATATTGATCTGTTGTATGCCACGTGCTTTAACCCTAGCACTACGCTCGCGTAGAAGCTTTTCCTTGCGTGCTTTCTTTACTTTAGACGAAGGACCATTAGCTTTGCGAATAGCTTTCTTCCTGTGATTATAACTGGTGCTCACTATTTGTCTCCTTTTAGATACTTAGTATCATTCTGTGATATACCAGAAGGCTTTGGGGTCTTCTCGATATCGTTTTCCTCTAAGATTATACCAAGCCTCTCAAGATCTTCCTTGCTAAGTTTGTCTACATCGTATACTTCATTGCTAGTGTCTAGTAATATATACCTAAGTTTCCCGTCTTTGTTAACAAATTTTAACATACTATATTTTCTCTCCCTTTCTTATAACCAACATTTGCCCGAAAATGGACATGTTGTACATGAATCACTTGGTGATGTATAGATTGCATTATTCTTTACTGCCATGCTTATAGAGTTAATTGTAGAGATACAGCTATGTAGGTAAGCAGGTGTTGTAGTAAGTGTTTTTTCGCTTATCTTTGTTTTCTTTGATAATAGATCTATATGGCTTTTCTTGGCAGGTGGACATCCTAATACCTCCGTTAGTCCAAAGATTTCTAGCTTTGTAGACAGATTATTATATATTTGCCATTCATTTTTTCTATTACCAAATTGTCTATAATAGAATCGTCCATCTTTATCTGATAATACCAAATCAGTATGAATACGATAGTGTACATTTTGACAATACACGCTGAACTCAAAATTTATCCCTATTGGTATTAGCTTTGGTTCTGCTAAGTATTTGTTATTCCAGTAGTCTTCAAGTACCATCCATCCATTTGTTGCCAAATTTAGAATAGTCTCTTTCTGTAATATATTCTCTTCAGTAGCCGCTGCCCACCAATTCTTATCCCAACGCTCTCTCACCTGTCTATCAGTCATAAAACGATCTTTTTCCTGTAACCATGAATACATCTGAAATATTGTTTTGCGCAATGCAGAGAGGTAGTCGTTCTCTTCTTCAAATGGAAGACCATTTTCTCTGCTTAACTTCCATAAAGCACGGCACCTTTGAAATGTATCTATCTCACTTGGCGTTATCATATGTATCCTTATTTGCGCTGCATGTTGAATTGCCTTAATAGCAGCTGAAGGGCAGTATGTATATCAGCATCCGTTATAGTAGTGGATTTATTTAGTATTGCTAGCAATGACGCAGTTACTCTGAGCTCATTCATGTAGGCAAAGCTCCAATTGTTAGTCTGCTCTACCAGCTTCTTCAACATACCGGTGTTTGGAAATGCCTGTTTAAGATACTGTTCTCTAAGAGATCTATCTGGGTTTTCAAATACAAATACTCTATCAAATCTGCTTGGGCGCTGTGCTAATGCAGGATCAATGTCACCTGGATTGTTGGTGGTGCCAATAACAAGTACTCCCTCTCTCGGGTTTATACCATCTAAGCGTGCAAGCAACCCTGTACGTGTTATCTGGCTTTCTTGTGTTAGAGAATCCATATCTTCTAACACTACAATACCAGGTGTTTCGCTATTAGAAGCTTCGGCAAATATACCATCTAAATCATATTCTGATGTGTTTCTGGTAATATTTAGTAACCAGCCTTGAGCTCCAAATTCTGTAGAACATCTTCGTAGTACACGTCTAGTTTCAGCAGTCTTTCCGTTACCTGGAGGTCCGCTAAATAGAAGCCCGCGCCTATATGATACTCCCAGATTCTTATATGCTTGTTTGTTATTAAAAAATAGCTTACATTGCATGTCTATATCTTCTTGTATTCCTTGTGCTAACATAAAAATATTATTCCTTGGTTCAGAAGTAAGAGTAAAATCTCTGCCACCCCAAACTCTTACAAGTACACCATCTACTTCAAGTGTACCGGCTATATCTTCACATAGCTCTGTTATTATAGCTGTATCTGGTGTATATGCAAGATAAAATCTACCAATAATACCAAGAGAACTTAGATATGAAAATAAAAGTACTCGTTTATTATCTTTGACAAATTCAACCACACCTGTCCAATTGGTAAGTCCATCTTTATTGTTACCATTCCAATAGGATACATTAGGGTAGTTAGTGTCTACGCGAGCCCATGTCCATGAAGCAATCTTTCCGTTCTTGCCGCTAGAGCTATTGATAATGCGTCCCGCTTGCTGCATGGCATTATATGATGTGTTATTAGCATAGCAATCCCATTGGATCCAGCCTATGTAACTTGGTAGTTCTTTGTTCAAAAATAATACGGCCTCAACAGAGCTGAAACCCTTTTGTGGATGCGGAAAATATGATTCATACTCGCTAGACAAGTTTACCCCCTTTATATTTTATCCTAATGCATTCCAATGTGACCAGTTTTGCTTCATGCGAGCATTTGTAGATGGTATTTTCTTTGCTTTTTTGCCGCACTTCGGACATTTCTGTTTTGACACATCTTCACTCCAAGAAAGATAGACTTCATCAAATTCGTACTTGCACTTTCTGTTCGTGCATAAAAAATTATAAATAGGCATGTTAATCCTCCGCTTTTTCCTCTTTGTCCTTTATCTTGTCTGCTAGGTGTTTTCTGCACTTGGGGCAGGCAACTGCTTCAAGCTTTTCTGTTGGGTTTGTATCAGAGAAGTAGGTTTGGAATCTATATCCACAGTTTGTATCTCTGCAGCAGTAGTGGTAGATGGGCATAATATATCCTCCTCTATTCCTTTGAATTCGTTATACTTCCTAACTTCGTAACTATATATCGCATCTAACATTAGCCTAAGCCGTTTGAGATAATCTTCGTCGTTAATAAATCTGTGAATTAATCCGCTTTTACTGTTTCCCCAAGGTCTCCATCCATTGACTACAATCTGGACTTGTTTATTCATACAGCTTCTCCTTGATATATATACTATAAAAGGAATTTATGACACTTTTGTTTAGTATAGCCTGTAAATACACGCTAGTCAAGTACTATAATGTAGTACCTATTGATATTCCGACTCCCCAACCTCCATCATATATGACACCAGCTCCTATCCATAAGTCACTGATTAGAGGGATGAATTTACCTATGTTGTATCTAACTGGATCAAATGTAAGATATGGATGTTCTTTTGAATTCAACCCAACTCCTAAGTGTATGAATTTCCATTCTAAATCATTCTTTGATCTGCCATATCCCATCACACTAAGCCCTAAACTCCCTCCAAACCTATAGAAATCCTTATCTCCTACACCAAGAATGAATCCGTTATCTAGTGTTAGATCGAGATGAGGAGCCCACCAATAGAATTGTTTCGGTGAGTCTGCTGTTTGTGCAAATTTAGATGACGTAATCTTTAGTTTGAATTCCTTACCAGCAAGCTCTGGGCGGCTTTTATTTAGCAAACTGATAGTGTGATAGAATACTAGAGACTTATCTTTATCTTCTTCGCCAAGAACCGTGGTTACTTTTACGTCGATATCATCGCTTCTTATAGTCCATGGCTTGTCTTTCGAAGCATCAAACTCTACTCTGGCATGGGGCATATCGCCAATCTTTACGTCCTTTGCTTGAATCGATGCTGTATATCCATGAACATCGCATAGATCGCATGTTGCTGGTTGCTCTCCGGGATCATGCTGGCTACTATCATCAGAAGCTGCATTAGACTCGATGCTTCCCTCTATGGAAGCTACTGTCTCTCCAACAGCAGTTAAGTGTGCGTCTAAGCTTCTCAGGTCGCTTTTAATGGCATTTAAATCTACATTGGTTTGTCTTGCAAAGGCTTCTAATTCTCCTTTAGTAACCATATTGCTCTCTGCTCTTGCAAGGGTTTCTGACAATTGGGCATATTCAGTATGCGAGCGCTCGACTTGTGTACTGAGATCTTTATACATCCGCCATCCAAAGAAACATAGTGCACCAATTATAATAATGTACAGTAGATCCTTAGCACTGAAGGACCAAAAGGATTTTGTTTCGCTCATCTTATTCTCCTAATTAGGCATCTCTGGACTGTCTCCGTCATCACCAGAGAAGTGTTGTCTTCGCAATTGACTTCCTGAGTCTCTAAGTATTTTTATTCTTGCTAACATATCTAGTTCTGCTGTTTTCGTATCTACATATCTGAACATACCAGATGCTGGATAGAAATCAAAGAACATCCTATTTTTATAAGCAGAGATCTTATTTTTGCCGGCAGCTAAGCGAATCCTTGGCATGAACTCACCTTCATGTTCATGCATGCACACGGCGCCCATTTGTTTTTCGTTCATATCATTGTATATATGACCAACGTAATTTGCATCATATGATATTGCTCTTGTCTCTGCTACAGAATCATTAGTAGGAATTGTTCCTGCCGGAAGTTTCTTATATTCTGCCGTACATATAATACATGCTTGCTTCTGTACAGCGGTATCTTTAATCTTATTGGAAAGACTTTTAAACCTCATACGTGGCTCCAGGTTTCCAAAATCTGGAGCCTTATGTAGATTGTCTAGTATATATACAATAGCCCTATTTGGATACTTTCTTCTGTAATAGTTAATAAGGTTTTCTCCAAATGCAAAGCTGGCGCCATCGTTTACGTCTTTAATGATTATACGGCCCTCTTTAATTAGCCGTAATAATTCTTGGTATCCCATTTTTCTACGTTGGACTACTGCTTGACCGTTTTCTTCGTATTTTAGATAATAGTTTGGGTTTCTGACTTGATTTAATGTAAGATCATGATGACCGTATGCTTGACATATAAATCTAGGTAAGATTTGTTCCTTGCTGTCATCTATCGAATGATAGATTACAGTAGCGTTGTTATCTTCTATCGAAGCCATTTCGTAAGCTAATTGACAGCACCAACTACTCTTACCGCTATTTTCCCTACCTCCTATACATAGAAATACTCCTTCGCGCCAATTGCCATCTAGTTGATCTCCAAATAGCTTTAGCCCTGATTCAGATAACTTGAAGCCAGCAAACTCTCCTGACAGGCTTTCTTCATAAACTTTTGTTTCTTCTACGAATGCAATTACAGATTCTAGCGAGAATGTGTTTTCGTCATATTTATCTTCTACGCGCTCTATCTCGCCAGCGGCTTCATATAATAAGTTCTTGGCATCTTCTGGGCTACGTCTTATCTCGGATACTATTCTATCTACAATTTGTTCTTTCTCTCTGTGCTTCTGTCTCTCTTTTTCATTTTGCTGACGATCTAGTTCTGAACTTATAACTTTCTTGTCAATACCAGTAAATAGCGCTAGTTCCCCACACATTCTATCCTGTGTAATACGAGAAGGCTCATTCACTATTAAAGGAATCATCGTCTTGCATATAATCTCTGGATTATCTTCGTCAGAATACATATTAAGACGCCACTGGAATGCTCCCCACTTAGGTAAAGATAGAAATGCTTCTAATCCATTGGTTCTTATGAAGTCATCTGGATCTGATCCATCTGGCAGATTAAGTACCTCTATCTGCAGGTCCCTATGTCCACAGAAATAGTTATCTAATAGCCGTGCTACTTTTTCTCTACCAGCTTTGTCTCCATCCAAAGCTAATATAATACTATAGATTCCTAGCTGCTTGAGCAGCTCTACATGCTGTGGAGTAAAAGCAGTTCCGCCTATACCAGCACAGTTAAGTAATCCTGCGTTCTGTGCTGTCAATACATCTGTGTATCCTTCAAATATATATAATGGCGGAGTATATTTTATTGCTGTATGAATCTCGTATAGCCTGCGGCCCTTCTGATAAATATTACATCTTAAACCCGTCACTGTTTGGTTGGTGTATTTACTGCCATTCTCACCGTCATAATCCAGGTTCCTTGCGGCAAATCCAACTGGACGACCCCACTCATCTCTAATGGTGAAGATCATGTTATTTTCATTGAATATATCTTCTCTACCAAGATCTACTTCGTCCTGGAATTTGGCTTCATATCCAAGTGTCTTGAGGGTATTCCTGAAGTCTTTGTAGTTTACAGTACCTACCTTGGATATATCAGCATTCCATCCTCGTCTTTCAATTTCTTCATTTAATTTTGTCTGGTCGCCAAAATCTTTATTTGCAATAAGCTCTGCTGCTGTGGCATAAGCACGATAAGTACGATATCTGTATAGTTCGTCCTCTGTCATTTCTTCAAGTTCTACTTCTACTCCGAACTTTTGAGCCAGATACATAACGTTGTCTTCTACAAATCCCGGACCACTTAGTGGTTTATCTTCAAGCCAATGTGCGGCCTGAAATATATCACAAGTAGCCGAACATGAGAAACAAAATGCATTCTCTGGATTTTTACTACATGACATTGATGGGTTCGCATCGTCATGCTTTGGATTAAGACAACAAAAGTTAGAAGTGGTATCGATATCATGCTCTGCTAGGTATTGTGGTAGGAAACTACGGAGTTTTTTAATGACTTCATCCAGGTTAGTCAACTTGTTCTTCATATATACACCCCAATTATGCTAAAAGGGTCAGCCTGCAAGGCCAACCCTTATTGTTCTGGATATCGCTATGTGTCCGTTTTTATTAGCTACTTCCAACAATAGTCCTTGAAATTACAATATGAACATGCCCAGTCACCGGGTCTTTCGCTATCTACATATCTCACCGATCCATCTCTTTTACTGACTCTCTTGAACTTTTCGTATTTAGACTTGCTGATTTTTCCATTAGCATAGTCTTTCTCTACTCTATCGTTTGTATAGAATAATTCGAAGTCTCTATCTGGAACTTTGCCGTCTAGTATGCATTTCATAAGTTCTTTGTATCTTGCATAGATATCTTCTATGGTAAATTCCATCATTACATTTCTGTCCACCATAGGTCGGTATACCAGAGTTCCATCTTCAAGCTCATCAGGTACAACTTTTACTTCAAACTGACCTTTGGTACCATCTCCACGTTCTTCATAGAACATAAGGAAATAATCTAGTCTATCTTTAAATTCGTAAGCATATACTAAGGTCTGGAGTAACTGATTCATTTTTGGGCTGCCTGGCGTGCTTTTGTTGCCAAACACTTCTACACCAGCATGATATCCATACAGACTTTTGCATTCTACACCAAATGGTTTGCCAGTCTCCGGATCCATTAGTACAGCATCAAGTTCTCCACTTATATTGAACTCATTATTCTGAAATCTAATACCACGATCCACTAATATACCCATTTGCTTCCAGTTATTCACAAGCATATCTTCTACGTGTTTACCAAGCTCGAATATAGACTGTGTTCTTACGCTGTGAGGCCTTGCTTCCTGGCCCGTACAACGGAAATAGGATGCCCTCAGGCATCCACCTTCTACAATTCTGTCTCCGAACTTATCCGTACATACAACGGAAGCTTCAGAGGGATAAAAATGGCAATCGCCGTGGCCCCTAAATCTCTTTCTACAAAGAAAGTCTTCTGTGGCTTTAACTAAATTAAAAGTCATATCTATTCCTCGATTTCTACAATAGCTTTATCCTCCACAAATTCACAATCAACAATCTCGTTTTCTTTAAGTGAGTTACAGAATTCACAGTCTGGTTTGCCACAGTATTTGCAGTCAGGCATGGCACGTGTTTCTTCCTGAACGCTTTCTTCCTCTGGCTCTTCCGAATTATACTCTGGAATCTCAGGTATATCCTTACGTAAGTCGCCCAGTGCCTGCTTTCTGGTTGCAGGATTCATTAACATCTGGGTGTAGAAGTTTTTTACTATACTACCATCTACTTTGTTGCCATTTACCTCACGTTCTGGCCATTCGTGCTTCCTTACCATGGTTAGAACCTCTGCAAAGTATGCATCTTCTGCTGAGTTCTTTTTCATTTCTTCTATCTGGTCGTCTATAGCCTTCTCATGGGGCTCAGTTACATATTTATTCCATGATGTTTCCCAGTTTTCTTCAGAGATGACTTTATTGTCTAGGAGTGTGTGCATTAGTACTCTGAAGTTCATGTCTACTTGTTGTAGAATCTTTTCGTATTCTACCTGGGACTGAGATAACCTACCAACGGCATTAATTACTCCATCTACCAGTTGTCGCATTTCCAGCAAAGCACCAAATGCCTGCTGCTGAGTAACCTTCTTGTTCTTGGCTACGTTCTTTGCTACCATAGTGCTGCTTTTCATATCTGCGAGTTCTTCTTTTCCTGGGAATGGAATTATATTGTCATTACTCATTTTCTCTCCTTTTCAAGTCCTTTAAGGGTATCATCAAAATTCCTTTTGATAGGATATTGAGTTCCTAGATATATATTGTGAGTTTTATTGAAGTCACAGTTCCCATCTGCATCCTGATAGATCACAGAGTAGCCCAGTACCATAGCTTTATATCTTATCTTGCCCTGTTTCTCATAGTCAAGTGGACAACATAAACATCCTTGTTCTATGCAAAGCTTATTTCTAGATGGAACCATCCCTTGATGATGTGTATGGGCAGTGACGATTGCATCGATATCTTCTCTTTCCATAAAGAATTCTTCAGCATTGATTGCTGTTTTTATATCTACCTTAGAAAAAGACATTGGATGTACAAATACTGTTTTTCCAATTTTACAAAACCATGCTTCTGGACCAGGTGTATAGTGAACATTGCTAAAGTCTAGTTTCTCTACAATATTTCCTTCATTATCATATACTTCGCCGCCAGCCAATCTGCCAAGAATCTCTTTGTTTACTAAGAATGATACGTCTTTTGATACATTACTATGGAAGTATCTATTAAGTCTATACTCATGGTTGCCTCTAGTAATGACTACATGTGGAAACATCTTAGAAAACACCTTTAGATATTCAGTAGCAATATCATACTCTTTCCTGAGGATTACAGCGCGTTCTTTGGGCCAAGTGGATACAGCATGTAGATCTAGCATATCACCATTAACCACAAGAATGTCAGCATCTTTATGCTCTTTAATGGCTGAGTAAATTAGATCGTCTCTGTCAAATGGTATATGAAAATCTGAGATACACAAAATCTTACGTGTCGATTTGGTTGGATCCATTACTCCGACACGACGGTATTCAAAATCTTCCTTGTATTCTTGTTTTATGTCTAGGATTTTCTTCCAAGCAACCGAATACCTATCGTCCTCTGAGCTTGGTTTACTTGTTGGTGTGTCTTTATAGAATATCCCCAAATTACATGCCTTTCTTTCTATTGCTTTGCGTGATCTGTCATATCCCTTGCTTTTAAATTCTTCATGTACTTGTGTTATTGTCATATGCGGCCTAAGTTGTTCTAGCAAGGTAACTTCCTGTTGCGACCACTCTGGTGGGTTTGTTTTTTTACCCATCTGTCACTCTCCTTTGCGGTTCATGCTACGTTTTGTATTTTTAAGTGTGGGCACTTCTGTAATTGCTTAATGCCATCATATGATAACATAGCACTTCCATCAAGTGTATACTGAAATCCCCCAAGTTGCAAGCTAATTACCGTTTCTATATTACCGGTACATATATTTGTGATTTCACTTATTTTTTTAAGTACACCATCTGATAGTAACTTTGCGTCTGATATATATATATGTACTTTCTTTGGTTGTTTCATAGCTTTCTTCCTGCTTTTAGGTTGTAATGCGCTCATTTCGAGCGCAATAACTTTGCCAACACTATCCTCTGAAGCTTCTAGTCTTCCACGTAGGAACAATATACTTCCCTCCTCAAGAAGATTCTTTACTTCTGCATATAGTCTACTAAAGACAACTACTTCCACGTGTCCATGTAAG
>Ga0315542_1001900_pt1 | contig 12965 bp, 17 predicted proteins | sample SalMarSW160120MG_FD_202541 | JGI IMG/M metagenome (GOLD analysis project Ga0315542, IMG submission 202541) | Salt marsh sediment microbial communities from the Plum Island Ecosystem LTER, Massachusetts, United States - Salt Marsh Sediment SW1601-20 ... | reverse complement strand
AAAAGTCATTAAAATCGAATGGGAGCAACATATATTGAGTGATGGGACGATAAGAGGTCAGCAAGTTCATCTCCAATCAATCGAACATCCCAGCATAACCTTTATATTCTTTCATGTTAATATTGAGCCTACGGGGCTTTCATTAGGTCAAGAATTAAATCAGGGTCAATGGATAGGGTATTGTGATTGCAGAGAAGGGTGTAATACTGATATTGCGATCTATCGATCTAATACCGTAATATCTTGGTTTCAGTTGATAACAGATACTCTTCTTTCCAATTATCAAGCAAGAGGAATCAGCAATCGATCGATGATGATAAAAAGTGAAGAGCAGATTGCTTATTCTGCTTCATTAGGATATGATTTCAGTAATTCTGATCCATCAGATTGGGTTATCCTTAGTGGACTATAACCTCCCCTTTAAGAAATATCAAAATGATTTTTTTATCTTATTTATACTAAACAATCATTTAGCAATAGTTGCGAGCAAATTTTTTATCATCGATAAAGAGAAATGCTAAGAGGCTAATGGAATATTAAATTTTTGATAGAAATGCGCGCAAAAAGAAATTGATCTACCGTTTAAATAGAATGATACCTATATTTCAGATATTCAATAATTAAAATAATGTAATGTGAATTAAAATGCCGAAATGTCCGTATTGTAAAGAAGAGTTAGAATTAAGGCTTGAAATTAGCCCAACTCCCATTGATGATAAGTTTAAGGATGACATCATGAAAACTTATGAGAATTTCATAGATATTCAAGCAGAAGTTGTCCCAATTGGGGGAAAAATGATAAAAAGAATTGCGAAATATACCTTAAAGTTTGTAGATCGCTATTTAGACAAAATTGGAGCATTGCCCGTAGTGTTGCACTCATGTTCAAAATGCGATTCCGTAATAACCTCTGAATCCTTAGTAAATTTGATGTCTTCAGGTTCATCAGGTTCATCATCTTAGGACGAGAATAACGAAGAATATTCATAAAACCACAAAATTATACTGACTTTTTAGCAAACTATTCTAATTTTTTTTTATTTAATAGATATATATTCGCTTCTGATTGTTTGAAAAAATTATTACATGTTATTTTGTTAAATTTCTATAAAGATCAAGAATTTAAACTCCTCAGTAATATTAATCTAGAAATTTAAAAAAGGTGTAATAAAATGTTTAAAAAATTTATGGATAATTTGTCTAATGCTTTAGGAATGACAAGCAATCAGATTGATGAATTAATCAAGGGAAGTAATCAATACATTAATGCAGTAGAAAATGTCACAAAAGAGGTAAAAAAAACCATTGGTGCATTAGAAACATATGCAGAATCGGAGACCCCATCCTTAGGGCAAGCTATCAGTTCATTAGCATCAACTTTTGACATTATTGAAAAAGAAAGCACAGAAAAAGTCAAGCGGCTTCGTGAAGAATATATAGCTCCTTTACAAGGGCTTATAGTTAGCTTACAAAAACTCAATACTGAACAAAGTGAAGCTCAAAAAGCTTCCAAGGAACTTGAAAAAGCTGAGAAACATTTGAGCAAAGTTCAGAGCAAACCACCAGAAAAGCTTAAACCAAATGAGATAGAAAATGCTGAAACGGAGCTAAAAACAGCTAAAGATAATGCTAACAAAGAAGAGGCCGATGTAAAGACGGCAACAGAAGCATTCAATAAAGAAAAATTGGAAACAATGCAAAAGGTTATAAAAAGCATGGTTGACATCGAAACCGTGTTCCATAAAAAAATTCTTGACTCAATCACTGAAGTTGGACAAAAAGCTGATGCGATTAATGTTGAGGAAGAATCTAAACTTTAGATTTTTTAATCTTTTTAATTTTTCGTCTTAAATGAGAATTCTATGTGATTTTTGAAATTAACATTAAAGATGTAGCTAAGAAAATTGATGAAAAAAATATTTGGGACTTACTTTTCTTATCTTCCCCTTGGAATTGTAACACTGTAACTCCCAATTTCGACATTTTTCCGAAGTTGCATCAAGCTTATACCTAATCCATAGCAAAAAATTTTCGGGTTGGGGATTATTTTGATAAACACAATATTTTCACCGTTTTGATTATCCTTAATTGCTTGTTCTATATTCATTTTGAGCATTTTTTTTCCCATTTTAAACGACAGCTGTGCTTCTGAATCTTCAAAAGGGAGTATTTTGGCGGTACCTTGGAACTGAACGCATGAGGAAGGAATGAACCTAAGTAAATAATGGGGAAAAGGAATGACAAACGACACGGAAGAATTATGCTGTATATTTCTAACCTTCTTATACGTTCTATCGGTTAATATATAAAGTGAGAAATTAGATCTTGGAGGAGAAATGGCATAAATAATACCAGTAGAATGCGATTTTCCATCTTGGTCTATGGTACTCAGAATACCAAAGATCTCTTTTCTAACTTCATTTTCAACATATTCAAATTGAGGTGTAGTAATTTTCCCCTTTTTCTTCATTATTTCATCTCTAAATCGTTAATTATTAGTTTATCTCCAAAATAGCCAATTAAAAGGACTATTGAAATAAAGACACAACCAAGGAGTTCAAAGAAACCAATCGGAATGATTATAATATCCCAGATCATGGTCATGGTTAAACTTAAAATTCCAACCCAAAAACCCCACAATCGGTTCTTAAAGAGTCCAACCGTGGCAACAGCTCTCATTGAAGTAAAACTTAAAACCATGGGCATTAAATAGATCGGTTGAGACACGAATAATTGTTTTATTTCAGGAAAAGCAAGATACAAATCCACTGAAAAATTTGGAACAACGCTTAAAATTATTAAAAAGAAAGTAATACAATCAATTATTTCAATTATAGCATATATCATTAAAGAAATTGCACCGATATATAACCATTTGTTCTTTCTAATGCCAGTCAAACTCCCTCATCTCTCATTTTACTTTGTTTACTATTTGATATTTTTGGAAAGAGGGCTCCTGTCTGTTTTTTATATTCAAGATATTTATCCCCAAAACGTCGCGTGAGATCTTTCTCCTCAAAATACATCATGATTGGGATATACACTATGATATAAACAGCAGAAAGAACAACTAAGAACCATGAATTAAGCATGAAGCTAATAGCAACAAACATCGGAAACTCACCCAGTGTTTGAGGATGTCTAATATACTTATATATTCCTCCATACATTTTAGTATCTTTAGATGGAGAAAGTGTTTCGGATCCTGCATCCATTACTCCTTTAATAACAAGAAATAGTCCAGGTATCAATATAGCGAGTCCAATAATAATCCCAACCCAAATATCTTCATTAATCTTCCACTCACCAACAATGGGGAGAGGATACCAAATCCATATAATCATGTTAATTACGGATACGAATTCAAAAACCCCTCCTATCGAACGATATGTCTTACATTCTTTCCAAGCTCTTTCTCCTTTCTTTTCTGTTCTTTTCATTGGTTGAATGCTTATTATATAGGTATAGCCCATAATAACAAAAGAAATTATTAAAATTATGAAATTGATCAATGAAATAACCAAATAAACTCATCCTCCCTCATGTATTGCATTACGAATCCCATATTCCTGAATTAATATAATGTAAATTTTTAGATATATAAAAGTAATTATCAAATATGGATTATTTTCACTCTAAGAATTTAGAAATAATTTTTTGAAATGAGCGTTTTTAATTCTTCAGGATTAGCGTAATAAAATAAATTTGTATTAACCGTAAAAAAAGGATTTAATAATCCTCCTTTTTCAAGCACGTGAGTCATATCTACGTTCTTGAGCACGAAAACTTTTGTTTTATGATGAAATTCCGGAACAGCTAAAATTATTCCCATTTCTATCATCTGACCTCCTTTATCATGCTCTATAACCATTATTATCTCGTCAGAAAATTTTGCAATTAAATCGAATTTAAGGATTAGATTTTCATTATGTGTTCTTCTAAATTCTTTTTCAAAAAAACTAACAGAATTTTCTCTATTATTGATGATCTCCTTGATTTGAAGTAATCTTGGAAAATTTTCCTCATTATAGGACCCACAGATAAAGATTTTATGTTTTAAAAGGTCAAAAATTGAAAATACATTGATGAATTCATCCAAAAATTCTTCCCAAGTCTCTTTATGCGAATGCTCCATTTTAGTCTTAAAATTAATTTTTTTAGGTTTTAAAACTTTTTATCTAATAAATTATTATATTCCAAAATGATTTGACTCAATGATGATTGAGTTAAATATAAATATCCTAAACCCCTATTTAACATGAGAATTAATAAAATATTAAATATAAAAGTGAAGGGTGAGAAGATTTGGAAACACCCCAAAAATATGAAAAAATGAGAAAAGATCTTGAAATTATATCTGAGAAGACGCGATATAAAATATTGCTCACTTTATTAGCAAGTAAAAAAAAGCTTTCATTTAGTCAATTAAAAGAATTACTTCCATCAGTTCCGGATAATAATCTAAATTATCACCTCAATGTCTTAAAGGAGAAAGAATTCATAAAGAATGAAAAACGAGTAGAGTATAAACGTTCAGAACCAAGATCATTTTATTCTTTAAGCAAGCGAGCAACTAGTTTACTTGAGGATTTAGGGCTCACTAATGTAAAGGAAGAGTTCCAAGCACTTTTCAGTCAAATGACTTAATAAGATTAATGGAAAGCGTACCATGAGCAACTATTTCAATTACTTTTTTACTACTTAAAAGAAATCCTCTAAAACTTTATGAAAAATAAAGTAAATGACAAATTTCCTAATATTTTTTCGCACAAAAGTATTAAATCCAAGCACTTTTCCTCAACCTACCAATGACTCAAGCCAAATTAAAAGTTATTGCTTATTCTGATTACATTTGTCCATTTTGCTACATTGGATATCATCGGATGGAGCAACTCAAGAGAAAGTATGATCTTGATGTGGAATGGAGGCCTTTCGAAATCCATCCCGAAACACCAAAAGAGGGAGCATTAACAGATGATTTATCCTTTCCTGAAGGGTATTTAGAAAGAGCATTCGCTAATGTTAAACGTCTGGCGGATGAGGATGGAATACCGCTTAAATTTTCTGATAAACTTTCTAATTCCCATTTAGCCCTTTCTATATCGGAATTTGCTCGGAAAAAAGGAAAATTTGACGAATTTCACAAGTTGGTATTAGACACCTATTGGTTACAAGGAAGAGATATAGGAAATAGAAAATTACTACTAGATCTTGCAGAATCTATTGGAATGGATAAGAAGGAAATAGAATCATTTTTAGAAACAGATGAATCCCGTAAAGCTTTACAAAAATCTCTGAGAGAAATAAGAGCTAACGGAATAAATGGAGTTCCTGCTTTTATTATCGATAATAAACTCATTTTTGGTGCTCAACCATATGAAGTTTTTGATCGTGCGATTAAAAAAGCTATAGAAGAAAAATCGTAACTAATTCTTTGTAAGTAATTTCCTTGCCTTTCTTTTACTTGTAAATCCATCTTGGGTTATTCTTTCATGAAATATTACCCGAACTTTAAAAATATTTATTATGCAGCTTAAGGATAAATTACAATTATTACATGAGGTTAATAAGATGAATGTAGAAAAAGAATTTCAAGGAAGAGAATGTTCCGAAATATACTCCTGTACTGAAGATATGTATTATTTTCTCAACTTAGCAATTCCATTTGTAAGTTAATCACAGCACGAGATTTTGAGGAAGAATGAAAAATAACTTCTGAGACCCTCTTAAATTTTGATACATATTTTATAATTGTCGAAGTTAATTTTATTCTCGTGTAAATAAACAGCCATCGTATAAAGCTTTTTATTGTATATCTATATATCTATATTAAGAATAATAATGGTTATTTAGCTTCTTGATATTGAATATTGGTCTTTAAACCAAATTTTTCTCTAATCAAGTTTCTGGATAAACACAAATAGGCAAAACTTTATATAAACTAATTAACCTATAGTACCTTAAAGACAAAAATGTGAATCAAATGGAAATTAAAGCTACTTGGTTTGGTTTTGAGTTAAACCATTTGCAATCTGCTTTATTACTCGTGTTAGCGTTTATTGGATTATTAAATATCCCTTTTGGTTTGTTAGTAGGCATAAATGAGCTATTAGATGCGCTTTTTTATTCAATTCCTGCTCATATTGCTCATCCCGCATGGTATACCATTTATTATTTGGTTGATGATCTTAAAAGTTCAATAGTTACCATTATGATGTATCTTAGTTTTTTTATATTATGTCTCTATACGATACTGAAAATAATAAAGAATAAAAATAAGTCAATCTTCAAACACCCTTCCTCTCAAGATCAAATGACTCACTGGTTTGGATTCAAATTAAATCATTTCCAATCAATTCTGATCTTCTTGCTTTCACTAATTGGTATCATTTGGATTTCATCCTCCTTTATTCGCGGTTTAGAAGTCTTTCCTTATTCAATATTTTTCAGCGCCCTTTTTCCAGACTCGAATAGAAATATCCAAAGAGCATTTTTCGCATGGATGCATCTTACTATTTTTATTATTTTTCTCTACTCCATTGTAACAACCAAAATAAGTAGTAAGAGATCTCGGGTAGAATTAGAATGGCATCATCCAACGTCAACCGTGATAACCTTTATTGTTTCACTAATGTTCGTAATACTCATGATTTTTAAATTATTGACACTTCTCTATGTCTCTATGAGTCTAGATGACTTGATTACTATTCTTCTTGTCTTACTTATTAGCACAAATCTTGCGAGTTTTTCATTTTTAAGAAAAACATTTAAGCCTCATTATAAACAAATCTCTATTTCAAGCACCGAACCAGCTGCAGTTACGGGGAAGAAGACAAAATCATCAAAAATCAGTTTAGTTGTGCTTTTAGGATTTATTTTTGTATTTGTTATCGTCTTCATTGGCTTCACAACAAATCTAGTGATATTTAAGGATGTCTATCCTAATTATTTTTTCTTTGCTCAATTCTTATATTTCATAATGGGTCCTCAAGCCTACGTTGAAACCACCTTCATTTCCCTAATTTCTATATTCTTTAACTTATTATTATTTAGCATCCCATTTTTCATAATCTTTTATTGCCTTATTGGCAGGCAACGCTTGGAAAGAGGGTTAAAAGAAATTGAGTTAGAGATTGATGAAATATGGATGGGGTTGCATGTCAAAATTAAAAGTTATGCGATAATTCTTTTTTGGATATCACTTGCTCAATTAATCTTTTTATTAGTCTATTTATACGCCCTCTTTCCCTATTTATCAGATCCTTTTGGTGGGGTCTATGTTTTTTTTGATAACTTACTGTTAGCAATTCTAATCGTGGCGATTTCCGTGTTTTGTTGTTATAACATCGCAAAATTTTATTTTGTTCAAAAATTGCGTAAAAGAACGAAAATCATTAAAAATGAAGCATACAACTCAGATCACTCTATCTAATCTCTTATTTTTATAACATTATTCCTATCTTCTAATTTATTTTAAAAATCACAGAAATTACCTAAATTTGAATCTAAATGAATAAAATAATGATTCATTTACTCAAATTTATAAATTAAAAATAAAACTGCCATCTGTTTTTATAATAAAAGGGAATTCACCTTCTCTTTAATAGCTCCAAGTAAGAACCCTTAAATCAGCAATTTTTTTTAGATCCAAGTCTAAAAAAATTTAAATTATGTGATTAAAAATGATTAAATCGAAAAGTACAGAACAAGAATTTGGAGATTTATCGGAGAAGAATAAAGCGACCGTACGTAAATTTATTGATGCCTATAATAGTAGAAATCTAGATATTTTCGAGGAATTAGTGGTGCCTGATTATATTGATCATACCCATCAACAAGAAGGAAGAGAAAATTTCAAGAGATTGTTTACCCTCGCTTTCAACGGTTTTCCAGATTGGTATGAAAACATAGAAGAAATGATTGCTGAAGGTGAGAATGTGTGGGTTCGCGTTGTTGCTACGGGTACTCATACGGGTGAATGGAATCTTTTTGGAGTGCCTCTCCCTCCTACTGGTAAGAAGGTAAAAATGGAGATGGTATTCATTTGGCGCGTGGTAGATGGTAAACTTGTAGAGGGACGAGAAGTAGACGATTCATTAAATTTTCTGAAACAGTTAGGAGTTGTAGAATATACAAAGAAAGGTAAGAAACTTTTTCTAGAATTACCCTTACCGAGTACCTAGTTTATTTAACACTGCAGAATAATTTTAAAAAGCTTCTTACTGCGCTTTTTTGTAGTTTGAAGCCACTATTTAATTTTAAATAAATCGAATTTGATAAAGGTGATATGAAATTACTGAAATTATGAAGAAAGAAAGACCTGAAACTGATTATAAAAAAAAGTACATGAAAGCAGTAGTATATGCTAAATCTAGATCTCCGGACTTTATTGAAATACGAGAAATAGAAAAGCCCATTCCAAAGGAAAATGAAATATTAATTAAAGTACATGCAACCACAGTTACCTCGGGAGATGTTTCTCTTCGAAGTTTCAAGAATCAAACTCTATTTTGGCTAATCATGCGGATTATGTATGGTGTTAAAAGACCAGACAAGTTAATATTAGGGTCTGAACTCGCCGGAGAAATCGAGGCAATAAGTGAGAAAGCTTCACGATTTAGCATCGGTGACAAGGTCTTTGCTTCTACTGGAATGAAATTTGGAGCCAATGCTGAATATATAACTATGGCTGAAGATGAAGCTGTTGCAGTGATGCCAGATAATGTAACATTTGAAGAAGCTGCATCAATTCCATTTGGAGCAAATACAGCCCTCTTTTTCCTTCGTAAAGGAATCATCCAGGCTGGACAAAAAGTCCTCATCAATGGAGCTTCTGGATCAGTTGGTATTTTTGCAGTTCAGCTTGCAAAGTATTTTGGGGCAGACGTAACGGGGGTGTGTAGTACAAGTAACCTTGAGTTAGTCGAATCCTTAGAAGCGGATAACGTGATAGATTATACAAAAGAGGATTTTACTGAAAGTGGATTAAAGTATGATCTCATATTTGATGTGGCTGGAAAAACCACGTTATCAAAGTGTAAAAAAGCATTAACACCTGACGGAAAATTTGTATCAACTAAAAAAGGCTTAGCACGGGAAACTGCTGAAAATTTGCTTTTTATAAAAGATCTTATTGAAAGGAATAAATTAAAACCAATAATTGATAAAAGATATTCTTTAAGTCAAATCACTGAAGCACATCAATATGTTGAAAAAGGTAATAAAACTGGAAATGTAGTAATTACCCTTTGAATTTGCTAATTTTCCCTTTTTTTCCCTAATTAAAGCTTTATTTTTCTTTCTTCATTTGAGGATAAAGTTCCACCATTAAATTTAATATAATTAGTCTACAATATTAATATTATTCATAAAAATCAACTCAAAACTATGGAAGTTAATTAACTTGTTTAACGAACAAACTTGTCAGCGGTGTGGTACGTGTCTAGAAGAATGTCCATTTTTGCATTTATCAGATGAGAGAGCTAAGAAGGAAATTGATAAAATGATCGAGACACGAGACTCACGAAAAATTCTAAAAAACTGTGCTAGCTGTTCATATTGTAATATAATCTGCCCAACAGGATCTAATCCATATGATCTCATAAGAGAAATACGGTTAAAGAATTATAGTGAGAATGGTGTTAGATGTACTTCAATAATCATGGAAGAAATGTCCCATAATTTAATGGACATTGGTTTAGAAATTGATAGGGAAGAAAAAAAAGTAGATTTACTCAAATATGAACAACCTCCGAAAAGCGAGATGATGTACTATGTAGGATGTGCTATTCCCTACTGCTTTCCGGATCTTGCCAAAACGACTTTACTCAAAGATCTTCCAATTTTAGGCGGAATGAAGTACTGTTGTGGCGGTTTTGTACACTCTTGTTTCGGTGACGATGAATCCCGAATATATGGATTGACGCTTAATGAAAAGTTTAAGAATCTTGGAGTAGAAAAGCTAATCACTTTTTGTCCTGGTTGTGATGCGATGATTCGAGGAGTGTATCCTTCAATTATAGATAATTTTTCTGTAGAAGGACAAACTATCATTGATTATTTGATAGAACAATACCATGAGGGTAAATTAAACATTAAAAATAAAATTCATGAAAGAATTACGTTTCAAGACCCTTGTCCTTGGAGAAATTTAGATAGAAAAATATACAATGGACCACGTGAATTTCTTGAAATTATAGGAGCAGAAGTTGTGGAGATGAAACACAATAAAGAGCACTCCCTATGTTGTGGAGCCCCTCTTTCTATAGGAAATCAATCTCTGGCAGCAACTATCGCTAAAAAGAGGATTTTAGAAGCAGAGAGCGTAGGTGCAGAGATTGTTTCTCATATTTGTACTGGCTGCCTCACAACATTATCTAAATATGCTACTGAAAAGGATATCAAGTCATTTTATGTCACTGAATTAGCTCAAATGGCAATAGGGGAGTCTCCTTCATTTAAAATACTTGAAAATGCAAAAAATCTCCAACGACAGGTAATAAAAACAATAAGCGAAAATCCTAATATATTGAAAGACCGATATATCGTTAAAAGTGGAAAAGTTAATCGTTTGCAATGATTTGTTCGTATAAAGAATCAATCTCTAAAAAGTAAAATTACATGACATAATTAGGCGATTTTACAGTTTGATTTATTAGATCAAAACTGCTACTTTCTCTGCCAATCCTAAAGTAATTTCAATATTAATAATCTATCCCCTTTCTTGCCATAATCCCCCTATTATAAGGATGGGAAATGGAATTGAAAGAAATGACGTAATCGGAAACCTGTTTCAATTTTTTATAATACATCATTCCCGTGATTATTAATTCGAGATTGGTAGGCTTGTTCTGAATTAAATCTACCAGATCATCTAATTGGATTAAATTTAGTGATACAGCAGTTACCACCTCATCTAGCGCAACCATATCATAATCCTTGGACTTAATTGCTTGAAAGGCATAATCAAAACCTTTTTGAGCAGTTTCAATTTCATCAGGATCATTGAGGTTCGAATTGACTAAAAAGCGACCACTTCCAAATTGTTTGATTTCAATAAAATTTTCAAGAAAGTTAACTTCTCCCATAAAAAAATTCCCATCATACCCCTTATGACGCTTGAGAAACTGTATTAGAATGGGTCTAAGACCGTGTCCTAATGCCCTTACAATTAATCCAAGTAGGGTAGTCGTCTTTCCCTTACCATCTCCGCAATAATAATGAGTAAGACCAACTTTAATATTTGGTTCTTGAATCTTTGCTTTATTTTCAGTATCTTGAGAAATATCCATTATTGTTTGTTTTGATTTAATTTAAGATAGTATTAATATAGGCTAGGTTTCCTATAAATGTTTCTTATTAATCAGCTATGACATAAAGGCTTTTTTTTTTAAAGATATTTTAAGCCTTAAGCTTTTATAAGAACCAATCTAATTTGGAGTATTGAATAATTTTGGTGAAAAAATGGCTAAAATCATATTAAAAGATGAAGTTAAAACCGCTTTAATTACAGGAGCATCAAGTGGTATTGGTAGAGAATTCGCTAAACTATTTGCCAAAGATGGCTATGATTCAATTATCATAGCACTTCCCGAAGACCGATTAAGAGAATTGGCAGATTCCTTAAATAGAGAGTAGGGAACGAAATCTATGATTATCCCGAAAGACCTCTCCCAATTAAATTCATCAAAAGAAATATATAATAACGTAAAACAAGCAGGTATTAGTGTGGATGTTTTAATTAATGATGCAGGGTTTGCTGTATATGGAAACTTCTATGAAACTAACTTTGAGAAAGAAGTTAGCATGATTAAAGTTAATTGTATAGCACTAGCTCATCTTACTAAATTATTCTTACCAGAAATGATCGAACGAGGATCTGGAAAGATATTAAACATGGGATCCATTGCATCTATCGTTGCTGCCCCCCTCAATGCTCTTTATTGCGCTACAAAAGCATACGTTTTGAGCATGTCGCTTGCTATTGGAGAAGAACTTAAAGATACAGGAGTTTCCGTCACTTGCCTCTGTCCAGGAGCCACAAAAACTGAATTTCATGAAGTTGCGGACATGGAAGATATTAAAATAATGGAGGGAAATGTCATGTCCGCAGAAAAAGTCGCTAAAATTGGATATAAAGGCTTGCTGAAAGGAAAAAGAGTAGTGATTCCAGGTTTCATCAATAAATTCCAAGCATTTATCACTCGACTTGTATCACTGAAAAAAGTCACCCAAATCGCTAGATCTTATATGGAAGTCAGTGAAAATGAAAATTAAATTTATTTCTTTAAACCATAAGAAATTAGAAGACTAAAAAAAATTAAATTAAAAATTTTATATTTTAAACCCTTAATTCTTGTACCAAGAGAGTTCTTGTAAAGTTATAGTCTGATGCTCCTCCCATATGAGCGACACTTAAAGAATTTGTTGATCCCGTTGCATCAAATCCTGATTTCCAGAATACATTAACTGTATAAGTACCAGTTGGTAATTTTGGAGTTAAGTAATTAATGTAAAGATCCATTGAAATTTGTCTAATCGACCCGTAAGCCGCTCCACCATCATAATAATCCACTTGTATGGTCCTGTTTCCTGCTTTTTCTACGAGCAATGAAACATTATATCCCGCTCTAAATGTAAACGCAGCATCTAAGGTCATGATTGACATTGCTGAAAAGCTCACGAGTAATCTTGAATTACCACTTGTGGTAACATTTAATTCTGTATCTGTCATTTTAATATATGAAAGCTGATTATCAAATATGAATGCAGGAGAGTTCCATTCTCCATATCTTGTTTGGATTAAAGTATTTTTTGTATCTACTCCTGGGAAAAAGCCAATAAAACCTAAACCCCAAATTATTCCTAAGGTTATAAGTATACTACCAATCATTGCTCCTATTATTGATTTTCCTGACATTTTTCACTCCTTTTAATTATTTTTTAAACTAGTTATAGGGAACCAT
>Ga0315542_1001899_pt1 | contig 12965 bp, 9 predicted proteins | sample SalMarSW160120MG_FD_202541 | JGI IMG/M metagenome (GOLD analysis project Ga0315542, IMG submission 202541) | Salt marsh sediment microbial communities from the Plum Island Ecosystem LTER, Massachusetts, United States - Salt Marsh Sediment SW1601-20 ... | reverse complement strand
GACCGCGCCGATTGGGGCGGACTGTATCAACAGTTCATTTGGAATTATGTACGGTTGCTTTTTACCGGGACGGACCGCCCGCCGTATATGCAATAAAATACACTGAAAAAGCGATGATGCTTACCATGGTGTATAACAGCAGGATACCGTTGACCGAGGCCAGCTCATGCTCCTCCTGCTTTTTTATAAACAGGGGCAGAATAAACGGGGGCGGCAGGATAAAAAAGATAAACAGCGCGGCGGACAACAGGGGATCAAAATGAAACAGCATGTTGAAGACAAAAAAATCGATAAGGAATACAAACACGAGAATCACGGCCATTCGCGACAGAATAAAGGGGAATGCCTTTTTAAAAAGCCCGGACTCAAACCGTAGATTGTAGCCGATTACGATCAGGATAAGCGGAACCGTCAGCCCCGCAAGGTATTTCAGGGACTGGAATACCGCCTTGCTGGCGATAAATCCTTCCAGGAACACCTTCAGGCCGAGCGCGTTACACAACAGCCCCAACAGGATGGCGATGATGACCGGCGAGGTTAAAAAGTTTTTCAACGTCTCGGGCACATTGCTTTTACCCTGGGTGGCTATTTTCAAGAGGGTGACGTAGACAAACCAGATAAAAAACTCGTGCCCCAGGCCGATCAATCCTATGAACTTTATGTTTTCCAGGCCGAAGGCCGCCCCGAAGAGCACGGCGCCCATCATGCCGAACTCGAACCCGGTGGTCAGAAACGGCACATAACGGTTTTGCAGGCGCAGTGCCTTTTTGAACACAAAGCCCAGCGCGTACAATACACAGCAGACGCCGAACACGAGCACGAACACGACTACATACGAAATGTGCAGTTCGATTTCCAAAAAGGCAAAAAACAGAATGGCGGGCAGGGAAAGGTTGATGATAAGTTTTTTAAACTCGTCAATCGTCCCGGGGCTGAAGAGTTTCAGCTTCCGCACCGCCACCCCCGTGCCGATGAGAAGGAACACAGGGGAAAGTTTAACCACAATTTCACTGACCATTCCGTCCATAATGTAACGAGCATTATAGTATAATGAAAATGATCAAAGGGGAAGGTCTTTTACGCGCAAAAAGCGCCTGCAAGGCTGCGTATCTGTGCGGAGAATAAATTTTTATAATCATGGATTAATGCGGTTATTTATGGTATATTTCGTGCATCTGGACATGACCTTCGCCTTTTTATAAGAATAAGGTTGATGGGTTATAATAATACGTGAAAAAAACTAAATTATATTGATACTTATTTTAACATGAGGAACAAGTTATGACCAAAACCAAGACACCGTTAAAAAACACCATGAAAATGACTTTGTTGTTTATGGATGTTATAGTGCTTCTGGCGGTTTTCATAGGCGTGTTTTTCCTGTTTGAATACGTAATTAAAGACATACTGGTAAAATACAACAGCAATAAATTCACCGAAAGCATGAAAATCACCCAATTCGATCTGATCAATGCCGTCAATTATATCGAGAATAAAAACGATCTTCCGTATAATAAGAATATAACCATGATATTCGAATACCTTAAAACTTCAACGTTAAAGCGATCAAAATATGACAACAGCATATTCCTGGCCGTTTTTCCAAAAGACCAAAATCATACCATAGCGGGAAAAAGAAATAATCCGGATCTCGCTTTCAATCCGGAGGGGACTGATTATGATTCGTTTCAGGAAAAAATTGAACGGATAAGGCAGAATACGGTACATAATGAAACGGACCCTTTTCCCAGTACCATAAGTTTTGATTTTCAGGGGAGCAGGTATATCGGCACAGCACAGTACGCGGAGATCGGAATCAGAAAAGACTTTCAACGGGAAAGCGCCGACTTGATCTGTCCCATCCTGGTAATCGCTGACAGGGATGACGAGTTCTTCTTTATAATCTACAGGATGAGAAACACCGTATTGATTCTGCTCATAGTCCTGTTCGGTATCGGGGCCTATATTAAGATTTTAAATACGGCCAAGGCCGCCCGGGAAATACAAACCATCAGCAACGGCATGACGCAATTGAGTAATGAAATAAAAAATACCGGGACGGTAAAAAACAAAATCGAACAGATAAAAACGATATTCAGGGAAACATATGAACTTGATAATTCGTTCACTCATTTGGTCGGATCACTGACCGCGGTGGGAGACATAATATCCGGAATTGCGGACAAGGATCTGTTTATAGCCACGTTGAAAAACGACAACAGCCTGCTCAAGCCGCACGACGAAATGATGGCCGTATTGTTTCTGGATATTCAGGGTTTCACAACAATCGCGGAAAAACACAACGACGATATAATGACCATACTCAATAATATTTGGACACAGGTGGAAAATACAACGGGCGCCAAAGGCGGGAAAATAAATAAATACATGGGTGACGCCTGTCTGATTATTTTCCGGGATCAGGACGCTGAAAAAGGACAACCGGCCGTATTAAACGCATTTAAGACGGCCGTGGAATTATTGGAACTTGTGCCGCAGATCCGCAAAAAGCTTGATATTGTTTTTAATTTTCGAATAGGCCTCGATTACGGGAAGGTGACATACGGAAAAACAGGAACGGATAATAATTTTGAACTCGGCGTAATAGGAGATCCGGTAAATACGGCAAGCCGTCTTGAGACCCTGAACAAGCAGTATCATACACATTTCCTTATTTCAGACACAGCCTTCAAACACACCGGATTGGACTGCGGTAAGAATTTCAACCTGCCGGAGACTATCGCTGCACAAAGCATATTCAAATGCGTCAGGATAGACAAGGCGCGACCCAAAGGGAAAAAACAGGCAAAAGAACTGCTTACAGTATTGAAAAGGGAAAAAAAGGAAGAATACTCCCTTGTTGGTTCCGAACACATCATAAAACAGGACAACGTGCAATACTTTGAAGAACTTGTAACCGCCTATTTGGACAGTATAAAATATTGGAAAGAATACAGCGCAAAAAAAGACAAGGCGCTTAAAATAAAAGCCCAAAAAAATTGGATGGAACTTATAAAAAAAATGGGGAATTTCTATTATACAGAATATTTTCCGCCCATTGAAAATTTCATCAAATCATTATTAAAAGTTGAGGAATATGAAGAGTTTAAAGCGAACCCCGGACCATGGCTGAAAAAAGCAACATACAATATCAACGAACCGTCGGAAGAGTGGATAGAACTGGGGACCAAGGAACTGGAAAAGTAATCCGCAAGAGGAGCGTGTCATGAAGAAAAACATCTTCTTTTTTTTGAGAATAATTCTGGTATTTGTAGTAATTCTGTTTGCCGTCTGGTTTCTGGCCGGCAGCGGCTTGAAATATAATCTGCTGCGCGATTTGGAGCCCTCATCCACTGTACACCCGGGGAAGTACATTCTGATAAAATTGGCCGAGGATTATGAAGAGCTGTTGAAACAAAAACGGATCAACCTGGAAAATGAGATGCGGTCCGTATTGTCGGAAAAAAGCGAGGCAAGGTCGGCGGCTGAAAAACAACGACTTGCCGAACAACTTACAGATATGGAAAAGGAAAAAAAGGAGCTGTCCGAAAAACTGAATACGATTAATCTGCAAAAACAGGAGCTTGAATCAAAATTGACAATACTCCAGCCTGAAAAAATAAGATCCGCGGACGGAATCTATATATCCAATGACGAGTGTCTGAAGGCGTATTCGGAAAAGCAGAAACTGGAAGCATATTGGAGTCAATACATTAATGACCTAAGGATTTTTTTCATCCAAGGTTATGGAAAAAATCCTGAAGAAAAACAGCGTATCACAGAAGAGTTCAAAACAGATAACGGTAAAGGGTTTATAATGGATGAGTTTGTCAGACTGAATAAGGCTGTCAATACTACCACGGAAACAGCGCCGGAAAGCGATACTGCGGCGGACGGTTTCCATAAGACTCCGAAGACAACAAGCGGATTTATTGATGAATTCAACAGTGCGCGGTTGAATGAACGCTGGCATTGGGTCAGGCAAAGTTCAAGCAAATGGAGTCTTACAATGAGACCCGGCTGTCTGACCATAGTAACCGCAAAGGGTGATTTGTATCAAGTAGTCAATACAGCCCAAAATATCCTTTTGACACGAACCAATTTTTCTGATTTCAGGCTTGAAACCAAATTGGAGTTTTCACCCAAGCAAATTTGGCAGCAAGCCGGACTGATTGTGTATAGCGACGACAACAACTATGTAAACATCGATTATATATTTATCAACCAAGGCCGTCACATGGAAATGGGCAGCGAATCGTTTGGAATATACCATAACAAAATGATTCCATTTTCCGCATCCACGGTGTATATGCGCCTGGTGAAAAAAGGCAATATGTATTCCGGATGGTACAGCACCGACGGCAGGAATTACTTGCTCATAAAAAAAGCAAAGATTAATCTGGGTCACAATCCCAGGGTAGGTCTTTTTGCCGTCAACGGCGATATCGGCGCCCCCGGCATCCGGGCCTATTTTCATTATGTGCGGATGTATCCCAATTAGATCTTTCAGTTATGTATACCCACCGCAGCCTGCCGGTCTCCAATAGACCGTTTATCCGGGCTAATAGTGGCCGGCTGTCACGCGCCTCGCCCCACAACTCCGTGCCAACCGCTTTCAGGTCATCCGTTCGGATCAGCTTGATCCATGACGGCCAATTCGGGTTCCTCAATAATGGACCAGGTGTGGACCCTGCCCTTGTAGCGGGAGACGACGGTTTTGATATGATCGTGCAGGATGGCAAGCAGCGAAATGTTGATGATCAGCTTTTTAAAACCGTCGATCGTCTCCGGGCTGAAGAGCTTCAGCCGGCGCACCCCTACTCCCGTTCCAATCAGCAGGAATACGGGAGAAAGCTTGACCACGATTTCCGACACCATACTGTCCATATAAAACAGACCCCTTAATAGATAACCTGCAGCTCCAGAATTATTACCACTTTAAGCTTCCCGCTTTGCAGCAGCCCGTTTATCTGCTGCAACAGCTCCCGCTGCAATGTTTCTGTGTTTGTTAATTTCAGCTCTTCTGCTTTCTTTCTGCTGAGGTATATTTGTATGATATCTTGAATCCGTGTTTTTTTCTGCGTAAGCTCGGTCTGTAGTTTGGCATCTCCGTGTTTAAAACCCAGGTCCATGTCGGCCCAAAAATATGCCGGCGGATTGTCCGCCGTCTGTCCGCGGAAATTGTCCAGGCCCATGTAGTAATCAAGTATTCCGGTTATATTTTCCTCTGCCTTCAAGGGTGCTTTTACTTGTTCTTTTTGTTCGGCAAACACCCCGTACTTCTGCCTGGCGTCATCCTGGCACGCCGTCGTGCCCAGTAAAAATAAAATCATAAACAGCGCATAGCCAGTTTTCATTGGTCCTCCTTGTGTATTGCATAGGATAGGAAAACTCAAAACCGATGTCAAGGAATTTTTTTTACGGCCGCGGGAGACGCCGGTTATTGGGGAAAAAAGAAAGTAATAGAAACTACGGATAACACGAATGGATATGGATGCAAACATTCCCAGTTACTTGCTTAAAAATATTCCCGGTTATCAACAGGATATACCGCCGTCGTATGAATATTAAGGCCGAGATGTTGTTTTGTCGTATCCATATTTTCAAAGAAACTCCGTTTTCCCAATGTACCATCGGGTAAAAACCGCAGAATAAACTGCCTTTCCTTCGTACCCATTGTGTTTCGGGATGAAATAGTAATCATCATTCTCCCCGCCCCGATAAAACTCTGATCATTCAGAAAAACAATATCATTGATGGACTCACGATCGACCTTTTCATAGCGGGGATTTTCATCCGGAGAATCCGGCGATATATTTACTTTTCTGGCCCAAATAATATGCATATCATCATCCATTTTCAACAAGCACATGCTGTTACCGGAGGTCCCGGTGAGTAAGAGTTTATTATCCAAAGTATGAAATACTTTTTCTAATGAATCTATCGCGGTAAACGCATCCGCCTCTATCAGGTTCCCTGTATCATCAATTTTACATATAAAGGGTTGCCTGTTCATAATGTCAACCTTGGAAAAACCCGTTAAAATAAAATCATGGTTGCCGGCACGCGTACAAAAAGTCAATTCATCGTCGTATTTTGTGCCGAATGTCTTCTGCCAGAGAATATTACCATCCGTGTCTATTTTCAACAGCCAAAAATCATAGCTGTGCTTATTAAAAGATTTCGAATACCCGGCCAACAAAATATTCCCGTCATCATCCTCAGTTGACGCGGTGAGAATATCTTCATCCTGTCCCCCATACGTCTTTTGCCAGATACAATGAAAATCCTGATCCAATTTTAATGCCCAGTAATCGGTTTTCCCAAATCCGAATGATTTTGTGTTCCCGCTGACCAAAATACTATTGTCACTGCATTTGTGAATATTTACCGCGTAGTCATGAAAACCGCCGCCGAAGATTTTACTTAAAATCGGTTTGAATGTATTATCAAATTTAACGATTAACGCATCGCAGTGGGCATTCCCTCCGTCCGGATTCCCATAATATCCTGCAACAAAAACAGCATCACCGATGCGTTTGGTCGTCGTCACACCGAACTCATTCCCGGCCCTATATACTCTGTATTTCACGGAACTGAGATTGCTGTCGGTTTCCAGCAACCCGATATCAGTATGACCATAAATCATGAATAGTCTGCTTCCGGTTTTCAGTATTTTGTTTAATTCGGTATATGTCCAGGGAAATGCTTTCCCCCATGTTTTAACTCCATTTTTTTTGCTTTCAAAAAGGGTTTCAATTTTACCGGGATATTCATCCTTGGCAGGAGTGGCTTCTCTGAATTTTCCGTCAAGCGGCGGATAGTTGGTATACCGGCCGGATCCTCTCGTTTTTTTAACTTCTTCTTTTTTATAATGACAGACATATTTCTTATCGTTCAAATAGAAAGCAAGTTCAGCGATGCCCGAATATTCCGAATGTCCGAATACATCAAAAATATAGAGCTTTAGATAATTGGTAACGATGGTTTCACCCAGCTTGGCCCTTGCGGTAGTGTTGTTCTTAAATTCCAGAATTTTACTGCGCCGGCGCCTGTCGTGCGAATCACGATAAACAATTTTGGCCGTTTTGATGTTGTTTGCCGAAACACCGGCATGAGTATCCGCGTTGTGTATTTCTATGGCATTAATGGGTATTTTCTGTTTAAAGGCAAGAGTAATAAAGTCACCTCTACCGATACCCGTCCGGCCCTCAATCCATGCGGTCTGCGGATTTTTATCCAGACAATTTTCCGGAACGTCGGCCCGGTCATTTTGGGTGAAAAAGCTGGAAGCGCTTACCGAAAAAACATCAACCGAAAAATGTTCGGGCCCGTATGCAAGAATTGTATTAATCAAATCCTGATCCTTGTATGCATACGCCAATCCCAGAGCGGACTCCCCGTTTTCGTCCGGGCGTAGTGGATCTTCGCCTTCCTGCAGCAATATTTTCACGATTTCATTTTTCCATATTTTCGCCGCGTGCACTATGGGATTGGTTTCATACCAGTCCTTATTCTTATTAATATTGTGTGCAATAAGTATCTTTACGATATCCGCGTGATTGTTTTCAATTGCCAGAAAGATATACGCCATGGCACGTGAAGCATAGTTGCCGCTGCCGAAGTCCATCCGGTACCGGTCTATCAGATAATTCAATATTTCCGTTCTTCCGAATTTACAGGCAGCCCCGATTGCGTTGTATGCTGTTTCACTCACTTTACGATCTGCGGAATTCGGCCCGGCCATATTTGCCCCATGGGCAATGAAGTATTTCACCAGATCAAGGGAATCTATTTCAATCGCGTTTGCCACGGCACTATCACATACTTTTTGGTTTGATATGGAACGGCACCAAATTTCATTTACATCAACTTTTTTGGTTTCAACCAGGTAGGTAATAATGTCATGGTTCTTATGTCTGACAGCGGCCATAAGCGGTGCCTGCCTCATATAATGGTCTGTTTTTGCCCCCCGCCCGACCAAATATTTAATTATCTCCAGATGTCCGTTCTTTGCCGCGGGTAACACACCGTCATCTTGATACATCTTTTTATCCGTAATTATATTATTCTCAACCAGATATTTTACCAGTTTGAGCTGCCCATACGCGGAGGCCGCCCCAAGCGTGGTGGCACTTTCCTCATCCTCACCGCTGTGCAGCCGTTCATCCTCTCTTATGTCAGCGCCCATATCCAAACAGGTGGAAACCAGGTCGATTGATCCCAGGCTTGCGGCGCGTACCATGATGACGTTCAAGTCATATTTTTCCGCGTTCTTCAGGGCATTACTGTTTTTTAAAAATAACGCCATGTCTAATTTTTTCAGATCCAGGGCGGCGGACACCAGACGTGGGCCGGTATCCTCTTTTTGGATATCGGCACCGGATTTCATCAGCAGTTTTACTATCTTGATATTGCCGTTTTTCACAGCCGCAGCGAGCTCCGGGCAAGATCCCCAGATGTAATTATCCCAGACACTCTTTATCACCGCACCCTTGTCCAATAAGAGTTTTATAATTTTATAACTATTGCTTTCAATGGCGTAATATAAGGCGGTAAAGAAACCGTCCATATCATGGTATATAACCGTATTCTCGGCATTAATATCTATGCCCATGCTGATAAAATAGACGACCATTTCCAAATTACCCGCCTTACACGCGGCCATCAACCAGTTATAATCTCTTGATGAATTGATTTTTTCTATGTCGAAATTGTTTTCCCGTATTATTTTTTTAATCTGTGCCAGATCACCGGTTTTTATCAGATCAAGTATTTGCTTTTCCAACGAGGTAGTCGTGTAATGAAAAGAATCGGCGGCAAGATTATAATTACCGGTTGTTTTATTTCCGCAGCATAGTAGAAAATATAATAAGAACAAAAAGACAATGCATATTTTTATCAATCTATTAAGTTTCATACTCAAATTATTATTATTTTTTAACAATATGTCAAAGGGCCTTCTAATCTTGACACACCGAACTCCTGTTCCTTACAATCAGCATATGAGTACGCGGCTGATTTTTACATCCGTCATCCTGGTTTTCACCGCAATCGTCTGTACCTGCAGAGAAACGCCTTCCGTGCTCCCACAGCCCGCGGCGTCTCCTATGGATGTTTTTACCGATGCGGATGAACAGGATTTCGAAGCCGAGGGATCTCTATCGGCCTGGCATATCGTGGGATTTCCGCAAGGTTCGGTAACCGGCGCAAAAATAAAAAGAACGGTCACACTGAACAACAAAGGCCGAAAAACCACAATGCTTGATTTTTCGTATACCGCGCACGGCAGGCCCGTACCCGTGCTGTATCATTTTGTGTTGCTGCGTGAGTTCACCGAATTAAGTTTCCGCATAAAATCGGCGGCGGACACCACGTGGGTGGTTGTGGTGGAAGACACTGACAAAGCGGTGTTTGCCGCCTTCATAAAATGCCGCGCTAATACCTGGCAGACCATAGAGCTCACGCCGGCTGATTTTTCCTGCACCGACGATTCACCGGTACAAAAAGACACGCTTGACCCCGCGCTGCTTACCTACGGATACGCGGGCTTTGATCTTTTGGCCCTTACCGACAGCAGTAAAAAGAACACGGTACTGTTTGACGACGTCAGGATCCGGCGCGCATCCTACCACCGCCTAAACGGCGACTATATAATCGATGCAAAAAAAGAAACCATTACCGTTCCCACGTATATCAACGGGAACCTCTCCCTGAAGGGCGGCGGCGAACTGGAGGTAAAAAACACCAGCCTGATAATCAATGGAAAAACCATCATAGAGAACGGCCGGTTTTCCATGAAAAACGGCTTCCTGCGTATCAAACAGGACTACCGGGGGCAGCACCCGCTATATATTAATAACGGCTCCTTTGAGATCACAAACAGCGAGCTGTTGTCCGCGGAAACCATCTGCGGCGCGGCGGCGGAACATTCGCGCTTTCGTCTTTCACACGTGAAGATGCTGCTGTCCGGTTTCAGTTTCTCCGCGGTTACCGGTTCTTCATTGTCGTTTGACCATACCGATGGCGGCGGCGAGTTCATCACCTTCCCGAATACCACGCTGGACATGAAACACAGCAGCGGTTTTATCTTCTGGATCTGTTCCGGGCAGCGGCTTGAAGCACCGCTGGTGTATCCCTCAGGCGACACCGTGGCCTTGTGGCAAACCCCGCCGGCGCTGACCAACCGCATCACGCTGACGAACTGTTCCAAGGTCCTCTGCGGTTTTATTGCCCTGCCGGGCTGCCGCATTACCCTGAAGGATTCAGGGCTGCGCGCGCTCGGGCTGCTGTTTACGGACAACGTGGATTACACCGTCAGGGGCCTGAAAAACAAGGCGGCCTTTTCCGATCACACCGTCTCCACCGGCGCGCACACCCTGCGCCTGCTTCACTCAACGGTGCAGAGCTGGAACTTTTACGCGGACAATAACGCTCGGCTCAGTGTGGAGGATTGTGTTTATGGGGAGTCCATCTCCATGGGCACATCAACCATCACCGTAACCGGATCAACCTGCGACGGCAGCGGAGGGTACCTGGGGGCGGAGGCCGAATCACACACCATCTTGACGGCAAGCACGGCGGAATGCATGGTGCTGACCCAAGGCAGTTCCCGCATGAAATTCGACCGCTCCGTTGTAAACGGAAAAATAATTGCCGCGGACAACTCGGTTATTTCCCTGCACCGGACAAAACATACGGGGGACACATTGGTTACCGATCGGGCAAAGATAACGAAATAGCGGCACTGACATTTGCGGCGTTTTGCGCGTTTTGTTTATTTGCCCATCAACACCTTTTGCATGGCGTAATACGCCGGTTTGGGATTGTAATTGTCGTCAAAAGGCAGCGGCTCGGTCCGGGGCAGATGCAGATCGTCGACACTCGTATTGTACCAGGAATTCTTGTCGCTGATGCCGAAAAGGGAAAACCCCTTGCAGGCCGGGACCTCCAGGCAGGCCGCCAGCATGTCGGCGTACACCCCCGCCTCAAATGCCCACTTCTTTTTTTGACCGCCCGGTATCTCATGCAGATTGAGGTCGAACTCAGTGACGTAGATATCAACACCCAATCCTGCAAAGTGTTTCATGTTTGCTACCACCTCCTGTTTGGTGGGGGGGTGCTTTTTATCAGGGGCATAGGGAAACAGCAGGTGCATCTGCATGCCCACCGCGTCGATCGGGACCCCCTGTGCTTTAAGCGTTTTAACCAGGTTGTACATGGAATCTGTTATTTTTCGGTTCGTCGGGGTGCGTCTGCTTTCGTTGTCCGCCTCGTTTAACATCAGCACCGCATTGGGGTCGGCCTCTCTGGCCCAGCGAAACGACAGCTCCACGTATTCCGGGCCGATGTGCGTGTACCAGAAGTCACCGGCACCGTTTCCCCAGAACCTGCGGCCTGTTACCTCATTGGCAATGGACCAGGTATGAATCCTGCCCTTATAGCGGGAGACGACCGTTTTGATATGATCATGCAGGATGGCAAGCAGTTCCTTTCTGGTGAAATTACCGTGCACAAGCCAGTCCGGCAGGTGCTCGGGCGCTCCCCACACAAGATGATGCGCCTCTACCTGTATACCGTTCCGCTCGGCAAACGCGATCATGAGATCGGTGCGTTTAAAATTATAGGTATTTTTCGTGGGGCTGATATCCGCCCAGTGAAAATCCTCGGAAACCATGCGGTCAAACTCCCTGATAAAGATATTGAGTCCGTGAATATTTTCCAGGCTGACCATGGCGCCGATGTGAAACCCGCGCTTCTCCGCCAGCTTCCGTAGCGGCGGCGGCGGGACGGTAGACACGGCCTCCGCCCGGGGATCATACTTCCCCGACGGCGGAACGAGAAGCGAAAACGCGGATACTTCCAGCGTTGCCTTGGGGCCCGCGTTGAAACCCGCGTATAACACGTTGTCGGGGAAAAGCGGCGCCGAAAGCCTCACCGGCTTTTGCCCCGCGTCTTTCCCGTCCGGGTCCAATACGGTGATCAGACTTCCCTTGTCACGAAAACGCAATCGTATGGTTTTCCCCGTCATCTCCTGCGGCAGCACGAACGACGCGCCCTGCTCTTTTGTTCCGTCGTAAAAAAGCAGCGAGAGGCTGCCGTTATAGACACGAACATCCAGCCTTCTTTGGCCCCGCCACCATTCGCCCTGTTTATGCAGGCTTCCGCACAGGAGGACGCCGTATTCCAAACCGCTCCCCGTAAACCGCAGCGTCACATCAAACAGAGCGGGCACGGCCACCGGCTGGTAGTCGTTTATTATCGTCAGATAGTCACCATAGATCAGCGTTAGAATATAGCGCACATGCATGCGCACCACAAAGTTTTATTTGGGAGGATTCGCAGCGGATTAACAAGGATAAAATAAACTACGGATTTGGGATAAGAATAAAATTATTTTTCTGTTGGACGAACGGATCTCATTATATAATGGATGCAAATAGGAGGTAACACCATGTTAACATTAACAAGAAAAATCGTGTTTTGCGCGCTTACTATGTTGATCGTCGGCGCCTTCTGTATGTACGCGACAGCCGCAGACAAGTTCAAACTGACATACCATATTCCCAAAGGATTCGAGGTAACATCCATTACGTTGGTATTCATGCCCGCAGAACAGCTCTATGTGGTTGCGGTAAATAAACAAACGGGAGAAACATTACTGCTCGTTTATGAACCGAAGAACGCGGAACCCGTTTCCACCGTAAAATTCAAGGAGCGGTAGGACCGCGGCGGATAACCGCGCGGCTTTTTTTGCAGCGGTAATCCTCTTTCTCACCGTCAGACGGACTTCCGGGCAGGCTGAGGGGACTAGTATACGGTTATACACCTCGAAAATATTTACCTCAGCCACACGGGCCCGGTATCCTGTTTTAATTGAGGAATCGTGGCGGGAAGGTTCCGCAGCATATCGGCCTCGACAAATCCTTCCTTCACCGTACCGTCGATTGTGACCTGTACCCTGA
>Ga0315542_1001897_pt1 | contig 12969 bp, 12 predicted proteins | sample SalMarSW160120MG_FD_202541 | JGI IMG/M metagenome (GOLD analysis project Ga0315542, IMG submission 202541) | Salt marsh sediment microbial communities from the Plum Island Ecosystem LTER, Massachusetts, United States - Salt Marsh Sediment SW1601-20 ... | reverse complement strand
AGCTGTGCACACGCAACCATAGGGTACTGTTGCCATGCCGTTTACCCCCCTCCGCGAAAGCACGCCGAGCGCGACCCTGACCGAGCTTCCGGCCCTGGGCATGGACGCCGCCAGCCTCGCCATGGACTTCCGACGCTACTTCAGTCATACCCTGGGGCGCGACAAACACTGCCGCTCCACTCACTACCCCTACGAAGCCCTGGCCCTCACCCTGCGCGACCGTCTGATGGAACGTTGGAAGACGACCCGCTATGCCTACGAGGAACGGGACTGCAAGCGGGCGTATTACCTGTCTCTGGAGTTCCTGATGGGCCGTGCCCTGTCCAACGCCATGCTCAATCTGGGGACCACCGACGCGGTCACCGAAGCGCTGGGAAAGCTTGGTCTGGTGCTGGAGGAACTGGCCGAAAGCGAGCACGACGCCGGGTTGGGCAACGGCGGTCTGGGCCGCCTGGCCGCCTGCTTCCTGGACAGCTGCGCCACCCTGCAACTGCCGGTCATGGGCTACGGCATCCGCTACGAGTACGGCATGTTCCGTCAGCACATAGAAAACGGCGAACAGGTGGAGGAACCTGACCACTGGCTGCGCGACGGCAACCCCTGGGAGCTGGAACGGCCGGAACACACCCGGCGGGTGCGCTTCGGCGGTCATACCCTTTTCGTGCACGACAGCGACGGCAGTCTGCGGGCGCGCTGGGTGGACACCCACGACGTGCTGGCGGTGCCCTATGACGTTCCCGTGCCCGGCTACCGCAACGGCACGGTGAACACCCTGCGGTTGTGGAAGGCGGCGGCCACCGACGAATTCGACCTGGGCGAATTCAACGCCGGCAGCTACCCGGAATCGGTGGCGGCGAAGAACGCAGCCGAGCATATCACCATGGTGCTGTACCCCAACGACGCCAGCGAGAACGGCAAGGAACTGCGGTTGCGTCAGCAGTACTTTCTGGCGTCCGCGAGCCTCCAGGACGTGATCGCCCGCTGGGCCCGTCTGCACGACGACGACTTCAGCACGTTCGCGGACAAGAACTGCTTTCAGCTCAACGACACCCACCCGACCTGCGCGGTACCCGAGCTCATGCGCCTGCTGATGGACGAGCACGGCCTGGGATGGGAGCAGGCCTGGCACATCGTGCGTCACACCATGGCCTACACCAACCACACACTGCTGCCCGAAGCTCTGGAGAAATGGCCGGTGCGGATGTTCGAGCAGATGCTGCCGCGGCTGTTGGACATCATCTACGAAATCAACGCCCGCTTTCTGGCAGAAGTGTCGGAACGCTGGCCGGACGACAGCGAGCGGCTGCGGCGCATGTCGCTGATCGAAGAAGGCGACGATCCGCAGATACGCATGGCCTATCTGGCCATCGTCGGCAGCTTCTCGGTCAACGGCGTCGCCGAGTTGCACTCGCAGCTGCTGGAACAGGGGCTGTTCCGGGATTTCTACGAGCTTTGGCCGCACAAGTTCAACAACAAGACAAACGGCGTCACCCAGCGCCGCTGGCTGGCGGGGTGCAACCCGGACCTGAGCGAGCTGATCACCGAAACCATCGGCGACCGCTGGGTTACGGACCTGGACGAGTTGCACCGGCTGGCGCCCCATGCCGATGACCCGGAATTTCGCAGACGCTGGGCGCTGGCCAAGCTGGAAAACAAGGTGAGGCTGGCGGCCCTTGTGCAGCGCGAGTGCAACGTCGACTTCAACCCGGATGCCCTGTTCGACGTACACGTGAAACGCATCCACGAATACAAGCGACAGCTGCTCAACGTGCTGCACGTGATCCATCTGTACAACCGCATCAAACGCGGCGATGTGGAGAACTGGACACCCCGCTGCGTGCTCATCGGCGGCAAGGCCGCACCCGGCTACGCCATGGCGAAGCGAATCATCAAACTGGTCAACAACGTGGCGCGGGTGGTCAACGCGGCCCCGGAGGTGGGCGCGCTGCTCAAGGTGGCCTTCCTGCCCAACTACCGGGTCACCGCCATGGAGGTCATCTGCCCCGGCACCGATCTGTCCGAGCAAATTTCCACCGCCGGCAAGGAAGCGTCCGGCACCGGCAATATGAAGTTCATGATGAACGGCGCCGTCACCATCGGCACCCTGGACGGCGCCAATATCGAAATCCGCGAGGCGGTGGGCCCGGACAACTTCTTTCTGTTCGGTCTCACCGCCGAGCAGGTCGGCGCGCGCCGCGCCGCCTACGACCCCGCTGCGATCGTTGCCGCCGACCCGGATCTGCAGGCCGTCATGCAGCGCCTGACCAGCGGCTGCTTCAGCGAAGGCGAGGCGGGCATCTTTGAGCCCATCGTGACCGCCATCCTCAGCCCCCATGACCCCTGGCTGGTGGCGGCCGATTTTGGCGGCTTCGTCCATGCCCAGGAGCAGGCGGCGTCCGCCTATCGGGACCCCGAACGCTGGGTCCGCATGAGCATCGCCAACACCGCCAACAGCGGCCGGTTCTCCACTGACCGCACCATGCGCGAGTACAACACCGACATATGGCGACTGGAGGCGGTGACGCCCCACCCTCTGGGCTGAGGCGGCGACCCGCCGGCACTTCCCCAACAGCACCGGGAGCGGCTAGGCTGTAGGTGTGGCGGGTTTGTGCCCGCCGCATTCAGCCATCCCGGGGGGCGGCCATGAATCTTGAGAAAGTTGTCTTCGCGTTCTTCATCGTTCTCGCACTGACGCTCAATTTCGGTTTTTTTCTCGGCGGCTTCGACAACGTCAATCATCATAATGCCTACGAGCTGTTCGCCGCCCTGGTGGTGAGCCTGATCGCCACCGTTCTCAAACTGGGCGACCGCACCCACATCGGAGCGGTGCTGCTGGCCACCAGCCTGGTGGCGGATCTGGAGCTGGCGCTGGCAACGGTGGTATGGGCGGCGACGGTATACGGCGCGGGGGCGGGACTGACGCCCCGGCTGATGGGCGACATCGTGGGCCTGTCCGGCGGCGCCCTGCTGGCAAATCTCGCCTCGGTGATCATCCTGGTCACGGAAACCGTCATGGTCCGGCGCTGAGCGGCGCAAGGCCATGCACAATGCCACGTATCTGCTGCTGCGGCGCATGCGTGCGCCGCTCATCGTGCTGATCTGCGTATATGCCGTTTCGGTGCTGGGCTTCGTGCTCATTCCCGGGCAGAACAACCAGGGCCTGCCCTGGCACATGGACTTCTTCCATGCGTTCTATTTCGTGAGCTTCATGGGCTCGACCATCGGCTTCGGTGAGATTCCCTTCCCGTTCACCGATGCCCAGCGGCTGTGGGCCACCGCCACCATCTACACCACGGTAGTGGCCTGGCTGTACGCCATCGGCGCACTGCTGACCAACATCCAGGATCCCGCCTTCCGGGCGGTGGTCAGCCGCGCGTCGTTCGTGCGCGCGGTGCGCCGGCTGCGCGACCCTTTCTATCTGGTATGCGGCTATGGCGACACCGGCAGCCTGCTGGTACGGGAACTGGCCGACCGCAACGTGGCTGCGGTGGTGATCGATATCGATCCCCAGAGGATTCCGGAGCTGGAGACAGCCGGCCTGCCGTTGTTGATTCCCGGTCTGTGCGCGGACGCAGCGGACGCGGCGTCTCTGCTGGATGCAGGCCTTCGTCATCGCTACTGCCATGGCGTGGTGGCGGTCACCAACGACGACCAGGCCAATCTGACCGTTGCCATCACCGCCAAGCTGCTCAATCCCCAGCTGCCGGTGACCTGCCGCGCCGAGCGCCAGGACACGGAGGCCAACATGGCGTCCTTCGGCACCGACCACATCGTCAATCCCTTCGACACCTTCGCCGACCGGTTCGCGATGATGTTCCACTCGCCGAGCATGCACCTGATATACGAATGGCTCACCGGCGAACGGCACGCACCGCTCAAGGAGTTCGTGGAGCCGCCGCGGGGGCAGTGGGTGCTGTGCGGCTTCGGGCGCTTCGGCAAGGCCGTGCAGAGACGCCTGGATTTCGAGGGCGTGCAAACCACCATCGTGGAAGCGGACCCGGAACGCACCGACCCGCCGGTAGGCTCGGTGATCGGCCGGGGCACCGAAGCGGTAACCCTGCGCCAGGCCAGGGTCCAGAAGGCCGCCGGGATCATCGCCGGAACCGACAACGATGCGAACAACCTGTCCATTCTGGTGACCGCCCGGGACATGAACCCACGGCTGTTCACCGTCGGGCGACAGAATCACTGGGAGCACAGCACGCTGTTTCGCACGGCGGGGGTGGACATCGTCATGCAACCGGCGACCATCATCGTGCGGCGGGTGTTGTCCCTGCTCATGACACCCATGCTCGCGGAGTTTCTGCGCCTGGCCCGCCATCAGGACGACGCCTGGGCCAACCGGCTGGTCAGCCGCCTGAGCGGTATCGCGCTGGAGCGTCCCCCTGAAACCTGGGCCCTGGAGCTTGGGATGGCCGAGGCTCCCGCCGTGGTGGAGATGCTGTCGGCCGGAACCGCTGTAACCGTCGCTCAGCTGTGTTCCGACCCCCGGCGGCGCGAAGACGCTCTGCCCTGCGTCCCACTGCTGCTGGTGCGCCACGGCCAGGAAATGCTGCTACCCGAAGCCGACACGGTGTTGCGCGCCGACGACCGATTGCTGTTCTGCGGACGCCCCGAAGCGTACCGCCTGATGAGTTGGAACGTGCGCAACTACAACCGGCTGAACTACGTGTGCACAGGCGTGGAGCGACCCAGCGGCGTACTCTGGCAGTGGTTGGCCGGACACAAACGACACTAGTGGTCCGGCCGATCCGCCCGCAGGCCGGCCTGGCAAGGCCGCCGGTCGCACAAAAAAAGACCCCGCCATAAGGCGGGGCCGCAACAGGAAATCGGGAGTGTATTTACATTCCCTTGACGTTGCTTGCCTGCAGGCCCTTGGGGCCGCGCTCGACATCGAAGTCCACTCTCTGGCCTTCCGCGAGGGACTTGAAGCCATCGCCCTGGATCGCAGAGAAATGAACGAAGACATCCTCGCCGCCATCTTCCGGAGCTATAAATCCGAAACCCTTTGCGTCGTTGAACCACTTCACAGTACCAGTTGCCATATTGCTTTTCCTCGACGAATTACTGAGCTTACTGTCGTGCAATCCATGAGCTGAGATTCCGGAGACACCCCCCAAGGTACCTCTTGTTAATCGACAGCCACTAGCTTGCATCCCGCTTGAGTGTAGCCCGAACTTTTTCCCCATGCCATGGGTAATCAATTTTTTGGGGCGGCGTCGAAATTCTGACCGTGCCACGCGCTGAATTCACATAACAGCAGAACGTGCCCTGCGATACAGACTGCAATGCCGTATCGATGCACGACAACAGGGCCGTCAAACATAGCTACAGCGGGGCGATCAAACGATGTGCGCTAGCCCCAATACGGGGCGGTCACAGCATGGAGGAATGCATCAGGACCACGCAATGGCGTGGGAACGGCTCAGCGTTGGGCGAAATAGCGTTCCAGGTATTCTCCGAACGACACATCGTCACTGGCCTCTATGGCGCGCTGGTCGGCGATGGACTTGTCGGCGAGCTGTGCATAGAAACGGCGCTGTTCGTCGCTCATGCTGAGACTCTGGAAGTAGCGCTGGTGCTTGTGGGACATGCGACGGGCAAAGTGATAGAAGCCTTCGCGGGTCTGACGCATCTCCGCCAGCATACGGGCCGACGGCGTACGATCGGGATCGCGGATGGCCTCCTTCTGCAGTTCCAGCGCACCGGTATAGGGGCGGCCGGGCTCACCTTCGTCCAACAGCTCGCAGAACCCTTCCATGGCCGTGCACAGCTCCAGTGCCCAGTCGCGCAGAGCGATCTCCTCGCTGTCCCGGCGCAGCTTGAGGGCCGGGTCGCGGCCGCGGTGGGCCGCCGCAATCTCGTTGTAGTCGATGGCGCGGCGTTCGGCATCGTTGATGCGGGGGCTGTCGTGAAACAGACAGAAGCCCGCCAGCGCTTCCAGAAAGCGGATCTGCTCTTCGTTGATACCCAGCGGATCGAAGGCGTTCACATCCAGCGAGCGCAGCTCTATGTAGCGCACCCCGCGGCGCTTGAGAGCCAGGGAGGGCTTCTCGTTGCCTTCCAGAATCTGCTTGGGCCGCACCGTGCTGTAGTACTCGTTTTCGATCTGCAGAATGTTGGCATTGAGTTGCTGGTATTCGCCGTCCACCACCACGCCGATCTTCTGGTAGCCCGGATACGGTGTACTGATTGCGCAACTGAGGCTGTCCACGTAGGCATCCACGCCGTCGTAGTTGGCCTTGATGCCGACTTCGTGCTCTTTGTTGTTCTGATAGCCGATGTCGCCCATGCGCAGGGACGTGCCGTAGGGCTCGTAGTACGTGCTTTCGTTGAATTCATGGAGCGAGGTGGGACGTCCGCCCAGGAATGACTTGCACACCGCCGGCGACGCCCCGAACAGATAGGGTACCAACCAACCCACCCGCTGCAGGTTGCGGATCAAAGCAAAATACGAGTCGGAGATGAAGTCCTTCAGCGGGCGACGGTCGCCTTCCAGCTCCTGGAAAGCCGGCCAGAACGCCTCCGGGAAGGAGAAGTTGAAATGCACGCCGGCGATCACCTGCATGACCCGGCCGTAGCGATGGCCGAGCCCACGCCGGTAGACGGTCTTCATGGTGCCGGCGTTGGAGGTGCCGTACTGGGCGATGGGAATGCTGGTCTCGCCCGCCACCACACAGGGCATGCTGGTGGCCCACAGAATCTCGTCCACCAGGTTGTCATAGACGAACTTCTGGGTATCGCGCAGAAAGCTCAGAGAGCGACCCAGCTCGCCAAACGGGGGAGTGATGAACTCCACCAGGGCTTCCGAGTAATCGGTGGTGATGTACGGATGGGTCAGCGCCGCCCCCAGCGCCGTCGGGTGGGGCGTCTGGGCGATGTTGCCCTCCGGAGAAACGCGCAGGCTCTCCTTCTCCAGGCCGATATTGCTGCCCTTCAAAAGTGCTTTGTTGCCGGAGTTGATGACCCCGGCAAGGCGTCGTTCGCTGATACGGTACAAGGGAGCCGATATCCTATTGTGAAGCCCGGATCAACGCCACAACAACGGACCGGACGGGCCAGGCGCGGAATTATACAGGAGTTTGACTCCGGATCTCGGGCACGGCACGGCGCTCTGGATCAGTCGGGGCAGGCCCACAGGGGCACGTAGCGCCCCGATCGGGTCAGCTCGCCATCCAGCCAGCGGTAGTCGGGTTCGAAGCGCTCCACCAGCGCCCAGTAGCGCCGGGAGTGGTTCAGGTGGACCGTGTGGCAGAGCTCGTGGACGAACAGGTAGCGCACCACCGCCGGCGCCAGAAACAGCAGATTGCGGTTGATATTGATGTTGCGGCGCGTCGAGCAACTGCCCCAGCGCGTCTTCTGGGCGCGCACCGTAATGCGGTTGCACGGCAGACCGAGCTCGGCGCTGAGCGTACGTACCCAGGGCACCAGATGGCTCTTGGCCCGTGCGCTCAGCCATTGGCGCAGCACGGCGCGGCACGCTGCCTGGTTGGGCGCCCGTAGCGTCAGTGCGGCGGCGCCCGGCAACTCGACAAGCCCGGCGCGAGCGCAGTCGCCGAGCTGGCGCTGCACGTCCCAGCGCTCGTCGAGGGCGCGCAGAAAGATGTGGCTGGGAATGGGGTCGTAGAGTTCGGGACAATCGCCGCGCTGACGCTTCAGTCGCGCCAGCGTCCGCTCCAGCCAGCGATGGTGCTCGGCGACGAACGCCGGAACATGGGCCGGGTTGAAACGCCGTGGAATGACCACCTCCACCTGCCCGTTCATGGAAACCTGCAACTGGGCGCGCTTGGCCTTGGCGCTCACCCGCACCCGGTAGGGCGGTAGCTGGTCCAGAGGCGGCGTAGAGTCCTTTTGCGACGTGTGCATGACTGGCGGTGCGGCATCCAGACCGGACACCTCCTCATTGTTGCTGTTTGATCCGACCAAGGGCCTGGACTGCCGACTGTCCGGTTCCGGTTCCAACCCTGGGGAACCTGGTCGGCGACCATTGCCGGCGCCGCTGAGAGCCACGCCACAACCTCGTCCGCACGGCAGGAGGCGATGGCACCTGCTGCAATCATAGCACGGCATCAGCACTTCTACGGGGGCAACTTAATGAAATAAAACCAATAACTTAATAATTCTACTCCCGATGGTCCGGATGACTGAAGCGGCCCAGTCGGGCACCCGCCAGCAAGGCACGGAAGCCGTCGCCGTCCACATGCACCAGATGATGGTGGTCGCCGGCTTCGAAATACACGTTCGCCAGCCCCACAAGGGCCTCGTCCAGCACCGTATCCACGCTGTATGCAGGCCCTGGCGCCGGCACGGCGCCGACGGCGCAGTCTGGGAAGGTCGCCCCTACTGTCGCCTCGGGCAGCAACGTCAGAGTGCGGTTCAGGGCGGAACACAGGGTGTCGAGCTTCAGCCAGTGACTGGCGGGGATCACTGCCAGCACCACACCCTGCCCGTCGCCCAGCAGCACGCCCTTGGCCATGTGATCGGCCGGCACATGGCCCGCCGCGGCCCCGCCCCGCGCGGTTTCGGCATGGGGATGGGCCACCAGTTCGTAGGGCACGCCGGTACGGGAGAGATATTCCGACAGCGTCGCGGCAATGGTCATGGCTCGACTCCGGAGGATTGCGCCAGGTTCCCGCTCCGGCCGGCGGCGGACCTGTACTACCCAGGGTTCCCCAACGCACGGCGTCGGTATCGGCGGCCACCGTGCCCGCCCGCCGCGCCGCTGTTTCCTATACTGGGAGTATAGGTAACCGACCGGCTTTGCCGGGCGCCGGCGGTCAGGCGCAGGGGCGCCTGCCTTGAACCCAGCGGAGTCGAATGCCGTTGAAACACCGGGCCGTGACCATCGATGTTTCGCAAGGACCTCGTCGGCCTGCTGCTGGACCGGTCTGTCACGGTCTCGGAGCTGGCCGAGCAGCTCGTGCAGCCGCCCCGGGACGTGGAAGCGGACCTGCGCCATCTGCGGCGCTCGCTGCGGGGCAGCCCGTTCAACATGGTTGTCCTCCCGGCACGCTGCCGCAAATGCGGTTTCGCGTTCCGCACCGACAAGCTCCGCAAGCCGGGCAAGTGCCCGCACTGCCGAGCCACCTGGATCCTGGAACCGCGCATCGGCATCACCCGGATTCAATGATGGGCACGACCCTCAGGGCCGCGACGCCGAGGCGCCCATGAACGGGAACCGGCCCGCCCTGCACGTCGTCTGCCGACGCGGGGAAACCGGCGAGTCGGCGCCCGCCCGCTTCGCCTTGGGCACCAGGGAACTGAACGTGGTGGATATCATCGACCGCTGGCTCGACCCGGACCACACGTACTTCAAGGTGCGTGCGGACGACGGCGGGGTGTACATCCTTCGCCACGACATCGGACAAGGACGTTGGGAGCTGAAGCTGTTCGACGCGGGCCGCCACCGCGAGTCCCGACTGTCCTCCACCTGAGCCATGGACCGGCGGAGCCGGCGGTGATCCCGATCCAGGAGCTGCTCAACCGTATCCGCTGGGACGCCCGCTTCGGCGCCGCCCGTTTCACCATCGGCTATTACGACCGGGTGCAGGACCGCATCCTGCAGGTGCCCTTTTCCCAGGTATCGTTCGAGCCGGGGGACCATTTCGCCTTCCAGCTGCTGGATGCCGAGGGCGAGCTGCGCAGCGTGCCCCTGCACCGGGTCCGGGAGGTGTATCGAGACGGTGAGCTCATCTGGCACCGCGAGGGCTGAAGGCGGACGGGCAAGCCGCTGCGCTGTGCCCTGCGGGAGTTGCCGGCAAGCGCAGCGCGCGGTACGCCACTCAGGCGACGGGCCGGCCCTCAATGGTGGATTTCGATGCTCGCGATCTTTCCCAGGGCCTGCCGGATGTCGTCCACGCTGGGAGGCTTGACCCAGAACGGTTCGTCAAAGGCGCCTCCGCACAGCAGCCACATGACATTGGGCTGGGCATTGGAATGCAGATACAGCTTCCATGCAACCATGTACATGCTGGTCCCTCCGTCGTCGCCGTCGCCGCCGCGCACCCGGACGAACCGGTAGCCGCCGGTATAGGCGACGCTGCGAGCGTCCCGCCGCAATCCGGTCACCACGAAGCGCCCGGGGTGCACGGTCTGGGGTACCTGCCGCAAGTCCCTGACCTCCAGCTGGCACTGGGGCACGTACTCGTCGGTGGAGCTCACCTGCCTGCCCCGCTGAAAATAGGCCCGCGTCTGGCCCGGCGGGATGGTCACATTCCGGTGCAGCACCAGTACGCTGCCCACCGGCACCACCGAGTAGGGGGAAGCCGGGTTACGCACTACATAGGGCGCACAGCTTCCCAGCGCGATCGTCAATCCCGCGACCAGCCCGATAGCGAGTGGGCGCAGCCACACTCTTGTGCACCCCCAACCGAAGTATCCCATCGACGCGCTCCGAAGGTCCGGCAAGAGCACTGGCAGGCCGTTGCCAGGCAGCTATCTCACAAGTGGCTCTCGACGCCGCGGAACAGCCGGTCCAGACGCTGGCCGATCTCGTCCATCGCCCGATTGATGCCGGTCAGCAGGGTCTCGTCCTCCCATGACTCAGCCTTGCTGAGCCGCAGTTGCGCCAGTTGGCCATCGACGCTGTCGGCGTGCTCCTTCAGGGTCACCAACTCCGCATCGAATGCCCGCCGCCCCATGGCGTCGGCGTGGCTGCGGTCGCTCTCCAACTGCCGGATGCGCGCATTCCATTGCGCCAGGCGTTCTTCCAGCTCATTCATCTGATCTTGCCGCGTCATGGGCATACTCCTCGGTTCGCACAACGACCTACCCTCATTTAAAGTATAGATCGCAGGCGGACTGGTGCGTTCCCGCGGCAACACTCAACCCGACCCCTCGGGTTTGAGCACCAACCCCGCCAACGGCGGCACCGTCACCTCGATGGAATAGGGCCGGTTCATCCACGGTATCGCCTCGGCCACCGGCCAGCGCCCGCCGTTGCCGGCGTTGGTGCCGCCGTAGTAGGCCGAATCGGAGTTGAACACCTCCCTGTAGGCGCCGGGCTCCGGCACGCCCACGCGGTATCGCTCGCGGGGCACCGGGGTGAAGTTGACGATCACCAGCAGCTGTTCGTTCTCGCCCTTGCGCAGAAAACTCAGAATCGACTGGTCGGCGTCGTGGCAGTCCACCCACTCGAAGCCCTGCCACTGGAACTCGTGTTCGTACAGCGCCGGGTTGGCGTGATAGAGCCCGTTGAGGTCCCTGACCAGGCGCTGCACCCCCTGATGCACCGGATAGTCCAGCACGTACCAGTCCAGCACCTGGGCGCTGTTCCACTCCAGCCCCTGACCGAACTCGGTGCCCATGAACAGCAGCTTCTTGCCCGGGTGAGTGAACATGTAGGTATATAGCAGGCGCAGATTGGCGAACTTCTGCCACTCGTCGCCGGGCATCTTGTGCAGCATGGACTGCTTGCCGTGCACCACCTCGTCGTGGGAGAAGGGCAGCAGGAAGTTTTCCGTGAATGCGTACAACATGCTGAAGGTGAGCATGTCGTGGTGATAGCGACGGTGGACGGGCTCGTGGGACATGTAGCTCAAGGTGTCGTTCATCCAGCCCATGTTCCACTTCAGGTCGAAGCCCAGCCCGCCCACGTGGATGGGCCGGGTCACCTGGGGCCAGGACGTGGATTCCTCGGCCATCATCAGCACGCCGGGGTGCTGACCGTGCACCACCGTGTTGAGCTCGCGCAGAAACTCGATGGCTTCCAGGTTTTCGCGCCCCCCGTACTGATTGGGAATCCAGTCGCTGCGCGAGTAATCCAGATACAGCATGGACGCCACCGCATCCAGGCGCATGCCGTCGATGTGGAATTCCTCGATCCAGTACAGAGCGCTGGAAAGCAGGAAGTTCTTCACCTCGCTGCGGCCGTAGTTGAAGATCAGCGACCCCCAGTCCAGGTGCTCGCCCCGGCGCGGGTCGGCGTGCTCGTACACTGCGCTGCCGTCGAAGCGGGCCAGCCCGTGGGCGTCCTTGGGAAAGTGCGCGGGCACCCAGTCCAGGATCACCCCGATGCCGTTCTGATGGCAGTAGTCGATGAAGTAGCGGAAGTCCTCGGGCGACCCATAACGGCTGGTGGGCGTGTAATAACCCAGGGTCTGATAACCCCAGGACGGATCGTAGGGATGCTCGGTCACCGGCAGCAGCTCGATATGGCTGAATCCCATGTCCTTGACGTAGTCCACCAGCCGCCGGGCCAGCTCGCGGTAGTTGAGGAACTCCCCCTCCGGGCCCCGCTGCCAGGAGCCCAGGTGCACTTCGTAAATGGACATGGGTGCGTGCTGCCAGTCGCGGCTCTGACGCGCATCCAGCCACTGCCCGTCGTTCCAACGGTAATCGTCGCTGTCCGCCACCACCGAGGCGGTGCCCGGGCGCAGCTCCGAACGCCGGCCATAGGGGTCCGATTTGAGCAGTACGGCCCCCGTATCCCGGTTACGAATCTCGAACTTGTACAGCGCACCCGGGGCCAGATCAGGAACGAACAGTTCCCACACACCGGTGCCGCCCCGCACCCGCATGGGGTGGCGGCGCCCGTCCCAGGCATTGAAATCCCCCACCACGCTGACCCGCTCGGCATTGGGCGCCCACACCGCAAACAGCACGCCGGCGATGCCGTCCGCCTCGTGCAAGTGGGCGCCCATGAAGCGGTAGGCATGCCAGTGACGCCCTTCAGAAAACAGATGCAGATCGAAGTCCGACAGCTGGGGCGCAAACGTGTACGGGTCGTGGGCCAGATGCTCGCGGTGCTCGATGTCGCGCCAGATCAGACGGTAGTGATCCGGTACGGCGTCGGCCGCGCCCTGCCACTCGAACAGATCGCTGTCGGCCACCCGGTGCATGGGCAACTCGCCGTCGGCGACGGTCACTTCGGTGGCCAGCGGGACATAGGCTCGCAGATGCAGCCGGTCGCCGACCACGTGCCGGCCGAGAACCGCGAACGGGTCGTGGTGGCGGGCATGAATGATGCGT
>Ga0315542_1001896_pt1 | contig 12969 bp, 15 predicted proteins | sample SalMarSW160120MG_FD_202541 | JGI IMG/M metagenome (GOLD analysis project Ga0315542, IMG submission 202541) | Salt marsh sediment microbial communities from the Plum Island Ecosystem LTER, Massachusetts, United States - Salt Marsh Sediment SW1601-20 ... | reverse complement strand
GACCCCCGGCAGCACCGGGGTGGCCACCGGGGGACGGCCGGAGCTGATCCCCCTGCTGGCGCGCTGCGGGGTGGCGGCCGGCGCGGACGCCCTCTTCCTCGAGGTGCATCCGGAGCCCGACCGCGCCCTCAGCGACGCGGCCAGCCAGCTGCCCCTGACGGAATTCCGCGAGCTGCTCGCCGGGCTCAGCCGCTTCCGCGAACTCTACCTGGAGACGACAGCGTGAACGACCAGCCCTGGCCTCCCCTCGACGATGAAGCCTACCTCCGGCAGGCCGTGGACGTCCTCGGTCCGGAGCGCGCGACCCTCTTCGCCAGCGTCGAGGCCGTGGTCATGGACGCCGACGGGGTGTTGACGCCCGGCAACCTGTTCTACGGTCCCGGGGGCGAGGCGCTCAAGGAGTTCGACACCCGCGACGGCCTGGGGCTCGTGCTGGCCCGCCGCGCCGGTCTCAAGCTGGCGGTGCTCAGCGGGAGGCACAGCGAGCCCATGGAGCACCGGGCGGCGGAGCTGCGCTTCGCGGCCGTCAAGCTGGGACGCTACGACAAGGCGGCGGCCCTGCAGGAGATCGCCGCCGAGATCGGCTGTCCGCTGGCGGCGATGCTCTACATGGGGGACGACCTGGTCGACCTGCCGGCGCTGTACCTGGCCGGCGTGGCGGTGACCGTGCCCGGGGCGCCCGCCGAGGTGTGCGATCGCTGCAACTACGTGACGCACGCCGCCGGCGGCCGCGGCGCGGTGCGCGAGGTCCTGGACCTGGTGCTCAAGTGCCGCGGGCTCTACGGCGAGGCCGTGCGGCGCCTGGGGCAGCGGATCGCTCGCCCGCACGGAAGGGGGGACCAGTGAACCGGCAGCCGCTCGATCTGGACGATGCCGCCATCCTGGAGCTGGGACGCCGCACTTTCGCCCAGGAAGGGCAGGCCGTCCACGGCGTCGGGAAGGTGCTCGACGCGGCCTTCGTGGGGGCGGTGCGCGCCATCCTCGGCTGCCGCGGGCGGGTCCTGCTGACCGGTCTCGGCAAGTCGGGCCTGGTCGCGCGCAAGATCGCGGCCACGCTCACCTCCACCGGCACGCCCAGCCACTTCATCCATCCGGTGGAGGCGGAGCACGGCGACCTGGGCATCGTTCGCGGCGGCGACGTCCTGATCGCCGTCTCGCGCAGCGGCAACAACCCCGAGGTGAACCGCCTGCTGGGCCAGTGCAAGCAGTTCGGCATGACCATCGTGGCGATCACCGGCAATCGCGAGTCCGAGCTGGCGCTGGGCAGCGACTTCGCGCTGCACTGCCCGATTTCCCGCGAGGCCTGCCCCCTCAACCTGACCCCGACCACCAGCGCCACCGCGGCCGCCGTCATGGGCGACGCCCTCGTGGTGAGTCTCCTGGAGCTGCGGGGTTTCGACGCCGACGATTTCGCCGTCTTCCACCCCAGCGGCGTGCTGGGGCGGTCCCTGCTGATGCGGGTGACGGAGCTGATGCACCAGGGGGACGAGCTGCCCGTGGTCGCGCAGCAGCGGACCCTGCGGGAGTCGCTGCCCGAGATCGTGGGCAAGCGCCTGGGGGGGACCTGCGTGGTGGACGATGCCGGCGTGCTGGTGGGGGTGTGCGTGGACGGCGACGTCAAGCGCGTGCTGCTGGCGCGCGAGAACGCCCTGGACCTGCCCATCACCGAGGCCATGAACCGGGATCCCACCACCATCGGGCCGGACGAGCTGGCGGTCACCGCCCTCCGCCTCATGGAGGAGCGGGCGGCCGGCCCCATCACGCTCCTGATCGTCGTTGACGAGGTGCGTCGCCCCCTGGGCCTGCTCCATATCCACGATGTCCTGCGAGCGGGACTGCTTTAGTCCATCTTGTTGTCCGATAATGTGTTGGACGTCTGGCACAGATTGTGCTTGACGCTGCCATGCCCCGCACGCAACCTTGATCCGAAGGTGATCGTGAACGCTCGGCAGGCCCAGACCGCCCGGGAGCCGGCCCCGCCGCTGTGGCGGCGGGCGAGGCGCTGCGGCTACCACTTGCTGGCCGTGGCCCTTCTGGGGGCGGTCCGGCTGCTGCCCGAACGCACGGGTCGGGGGCTGTGCCGGGCCCTGAGCCGGACGGCCCTGCCCTGGCGGCCGCGGGAGCGGAGCCGCGCCCGGGCCAACCTGGCCGTGGCTTTCCCCGAGCTGACGGCCGCGCAGCGCGAGCGCCTGCTGCACGAGGCCGTGACCGCCCTGGGCGCCAATCTCTACGACGCCCTCGTGGTGGAGCGGCTCGCCGCGCGGGGTTTTCCCGCCCTGGAGGACACGGGAGCAGTGTCCGCTCTCGAGTCCCTGCGCGCGGAGGGACGCGGCGTCATCGTGCTGACCGGGCACCTGGGCTGCTGGGAGCTGCTCGGGGCCTACCTGGCGGCGCGCCTGGGCGGCCTGGCGGTGGTGACGGGGACCGTCCACAACGCGCCGGTGGACCGGCTGATCCAGGCGCAGCGACGGCGGCTGGGTCTGCAGCCCCTGCCCCGCGACGGTGGTCCGGGCCCCCTGCTGCGGGTTCTCCGAGCCGGGGGAGTGGCGGCGGTCCTGCTGGACCAGAACACGCGGGTCCTGAACGTCGAGGTCCCGTTCTTCGGCCGGCCGGCCCCCACGCCGGCCGGATTCGCCAGGCTGGCCTCGCGGCTGGGGACCCCGGTGCTGCCCGTGGCCATCGCCCGGCAGGGACGCGGGCACCGGGTGGCGCACCTGCCGCCGCTGCGCCCGCCGCCGCAGGACGCCGGGCCGGAGGCGCTGGCGGCGTTCCTGGCCCGTTGCAACGAGGCCCTGGAGGAGTTCATCAGGCGGAACCCGGCCGAATGGGTCTGGTTCCACCGCAGGTGGGGCGAATGCGCGGTTACCGGGTGCGAACCCCGCTGAAACAGTATCCAGAGGGAGACGGCATGGTGGGACGCGCTCCGGAGTGGAGCCAGCGCACGATCCTCGCGGCCCTGGCCGCGGGGCTGGCGGCGTTGCTGGCCGTCCTGCCGGGCTGCTCCTCGTCCGAACCGGGGACCGCGGAATCCGAGCCGGCCAACCTGCCGGAGCAGCAGATCTTCGATTACCGCATCATCGAGTCCGAGGGCGGCGTCCGGCAGTGGGTGCTGGACAGCGAACGGATGGAGAAGTATCCCCAGAAGGAGCAGCTCGAGCTCTACGAGGTGCGCATGCAGTTCTATCGCGAGGGCGAGTTCTTCTCGACCCTGACGTCGGACCGCGGCCGGGCCAACCCCCAGACCAAGGACCTCTTCTGCTGGGGGAACGTGGTGGTCGTCACGGAGGACGGCCGGCGGCTGGAGACCGAGGAGCTGCACTACGACGACCAGGAGGGCCTGATCCGCAACGAGGTCTACAACCGCTTCACCTGGGGCGACGATGTCATGACCGGCACGGGGCTGGAGGCCACACCGGACCTTGAGTACCTTGAGATCAAGGAGCGTGTCGAGGCCGAAGTCGAGGACGAAGGGCCGACGGGAAGCGAAGTGCGGTGATGAGCGACGTCATGGATGCGGCGCCGCCGCGCGCCGTTCTCGAGGCCCGTGGTCTGCGCAAGATCTACCGCGGTCGCGCCGTGGTGGACGGGGTGGATCTCGAACTCCAGCAGGGAGAGGTGGTCGGGCTCCTGGGGCCCAACGGCGCCGGCAAGACGACGAGCTTCTACATCATCGTGGGCTTCATCCGGCCCGATGAGGGCAGGGTCTTCCTGGATGGGGAGGACATCTCCAGGCTGCCCATGTACAAGCGGGCGCGGAAGGGGATCGGTTACCTGCCCCAGGAGAGCTCGATCTTCCGCAAGCTGACGGTGGAAGAGAACGTGATGGCGATCCTCGAAACGCTCCGTATCCCACGGGAACGGCGGCGTGAACGTCTGGAGGAGCTCCTGGAGCTGATGGGGGTGGCCCATATCCGCAAGAGCTGTGGCTACCAGCTTTCGGGCGGCGAGCGACGCCGCGTCGAGATCGCCCGGGCCCTCGTGACCAATCCGAAGTTCATGCTCCTGGACGAGCCCTTCGCGGGCATCGATCCCATCGCGGTGGCGGACCTGCAGTCCAGCGTGGCCAAGCTGCGCGGACAGGGGCTGGGAATCCTCATCACCGATCACAACGTGCGCGAAACCCTGAGCATCACCGACCGGGCGTACATCCTCTACGAGGGGCGGATCGAGCTGGCCGGCACCTCGGAGGAGATCGTCGCCAGCAGCAAAGCGAAGGAAATCTACCTGGGAGAGTCTTTCCGGCTCTAGCCGAAAGGCGTGGTCACCGGGCGACGGAGGAGTGGACGGACCCCATGGACATCAAGCTTGGATTGCACCAGGGTCTGCACCTGAGGCAGCAGCTGGTCATGACCCAGCGGCTGCAGCAGGCGCTGAAGCTGCTGCAGGTCCCGACCCTCGAGCTCGAACAGATCCTGCGCCAGGAACTCCAGGCCAATCCCCTCCTCGAGGAGATCGATCCGACCGAGGAGGCGGAGGAGGAGGAGAACGCGTCGGAAGCCGCCGAGGAGGTCTCCGAGGCGGAACCGGACGAGCCGATCGACTGGGACGAGTACTTCAAGGACGGCTTCCGGGCGGCGGCCACGGAGCAGGACTTCGACGACGAGGACCAGCTGGAGAAGCCGCCGGTGTACGTGCCGAGCGGTCAGCAGACCCTCGGGGAGCAGCTGCTGCTCGTGCTCGACGATCCGCTGGAACGGAAGATCGGTGAGTACATCATCGGCTGCCTCAACGGCGACGGCTACCTGGTCTGCCCGCTGCAGGAGATCGCCGCCTTCTTCGAGGTGGACCTCGCACTGGTGGAGAAGATCCTGGGCGTGATCCAGGAGTTCGATCCTCCCGGCGTGGGGGCGCGGAACCTGCAGGAATGTCTGCTGCTGCAGCTGAAGGCCAAGGGGCAGAGCGATTCGCCCGAGGCCGAGATCATCTCGCGGCACTTCGAGGCGCTGAAGACCCGCAAGTTCGGGGACATCGCTCGCGAGATGAAGATCACGCCGCGGGAGGTGCAGGTCATCGCCGAGCGGATCGGCGAGCTGGATCCCAAGCCGGGCCTGACCACCGGCGGCGAGGGGGCGCGGGCGATCGTGCCCGACCTGGTGGTGGAGAAGGTGGACGACGATTACGTCGTCTACCTCAACGACTCGAACCTGCCCCGGCTGCGCGTCAGCCTGGCCTACGAGGAACAGCTCGACGGCAAGCGGCGGGATCAGGACGCGGCCCAGTTCATCGACGAGAAGAAGCGCTACGCGGAGTGGATCATCAAGACCATCGAGCAACGGCGGCGCACCATGATCAAGGTCATGGAGGCCATCGTGGCCGAGCAGCGCGAGTTCTTCGAGCACGGGGCCATCGCGCTCCGTCCCCTCACCCTGCAGCAGGTGGCGAGCGTGATCGGCATGCACGAGTCGACCGTCTCGCGGGTGACCCGCCAGAAGTACGTGCAGACTCCCCGCGGGGTCTTCCCCCTCAAGTACTTCTTCTCCGCCGGACTGGACACCCAGGGCGGCGAGGAGATCGCCGCCAAGGCCGTCAAGCTCATGATCAAGGACATCGTGGAGGCGGAGGATCCCGCCCGCCCGCTGTCCGACAAGCGGATCGTGGACCTGCTGGAGCAGCGGGGCCTGAAGATAGCGCGGCGCACCGTGGCCAAGTACCGGGAACAGCTCGGGATCCTGAACGCCCGGATGCGCAAGCAGTTCTGAGCGAACGGCGCCGCCGCCGGAGCCGAGACCGCGACAAGGAGTGCAAGATGCAGATCGAGATCAACAGCCGCCATTTTCAACTCGGTGACGAGCAGCGGGAGAAGATCGAGGAGCGCCTGCAGAAGCTGGAGAGGTTCAGCCCGCGACCGCCGATATCCGCGCGCCTGACGCTGACGCAGGAGGCCGGACGCTTCGCCGCCGACCTGGCGTTCTTCCTCAAGAACAGCGACTTCCGCGCCAAGGCCGAGGGGATGGAGCCCGAGTTGGCGGCGGACGAGGCCATCGAGAGCATCCGCACCCAGCTGCAGAAGCACAAGGGCAAGATCACCGGCCGCGCCAAGGCCGAGACGGGCGGTCTGGGACGGGCCATGCTGGTCGAGGACGAGGGCCTGCTGGACACCGAGGGGGCCGTTCTGCAGACCGAGGGCTTCGTGCTCAAGGATCTGAGCGTGGACGATGCCCTGGAGATCTTCCGCAACTCGCAGCACCCCTTCTTCGTCTTCCGCAACCGCGAGACCGCCAAGGTGAGCGTGGTCTACCGGCGCGACGACGGCGACTTCGGCCTGCTGGAGCCGGTGGACGAGTGATGACCCGAGCGCCCGAACGGCGAGGCGGGCAACCATGCACAGCGTGACCTTGCAGAAGATCTACGCCGACCTGGGGCATTTCCTCGACCTGGAGATCCTCACCGAGATCCCGGCTGACGCCCCCGGCCTGCGCACCAAGGACGTGCACCGTCCCGGCATGGCGCTCATGGGCTTCGCCGAGGGCTTCCTGCCGGGTCGCCTGCAGGTGATGGGCGAGTCGGAGATGGCCTACCTGGCCCACCTGCAGCCGGAGGAGCAGGTCATCGCCTTCGCGCGCGTCATCGACCTGGAGGCCCCGGCCTGCTTCGTCGCGCGCAGCCAGCCGGTGCCGCAGGCGGTGCTCGAGCTGGCGGCCGCGCGCCGCTTCCCGCTCTTCCGCACCAGCATGATGGCAGTGGAGTTCATCACCGAGCTGACCCACTACCTGGAGCAGCAGTTCGCGCCGCGGACGGAGGTGCACGGCACCCTGGTCGACGTGTACGGCGTCGGTTTGCTCTTCACCGGACACAGCGGCATCGGCAAGAGCGAGTGTGCGCTCGACCTGGTGGAGCGCGGGCACCGCCTGGTGGCCGACGACGTGGTCGAGGTCATCAAGACCGGGGATGACCTGATCGTGGGGCGGTACCGGGAGGTGCTGCAGCACAACATCGAGATCCGTGGCGTCGGCGTCATCGATGTGCAGGCCATCTTCGGCGTCAGAGCCATCCGCATGCAGAAGCGGGTGGAGGTCGAGGTGCGCCTGAAGGAGTGGGACGAGGGCGAGGACTACGAGCGTCTGGGACTCGAGCGGCAGCACACCACCATCCTGGGGGTGGCGATCCCCAGTGTGATCGTGCCGCTGGTGCCGGGCAAGAACATCACGGTGATCGCCGAGGTGATCGCTCTGGACTTCATGCTCAAGATGTACGGCTACGACGCGGCCCGCGTGCTGAACGAGCGCATCCTGGAGTCCATGCGGCGCAAGGGGCCCAACATCCAGCGCTACCTGCACCAGGATCGGGAGTGAGGGGGCGGAGGGCATGATCCAGGGTCTGGTCGTCACGCACGGGTCGCTCGGCGCCGAGCTGGTGCGCGTGGTCGAGTCGATCGTGGGCACGGTGGAGGGCCTGACCGCCCTCTCCAACCAGGGCCGGTCGGCCCTCGACCTGACGGCCGAGCTGCAGGAGCGGCTGGCCGCCACCGACGCGGGCCTGGTGCTCTTCATCGACGATTACGGCGGCAGCTGCGCCAACGCCGCGCAGCTGGCCTGCCGCGACCGGTCGCGGGCGGTGATCCTCTGCGGCGTGAATCTGGCGATGCTGCTCGGGTTCGTCACCTGGCGCGACACCCTGGACCTCGAGGAGCTCGCCCGCCGGCTGGTGGACAAGGGACGTGAGGCCATCGCCCGGGTCGGGACGCGGGGGAGGGACTGATACCGTTCATGAGGATCGTGCTCGCGCGCATCGACGACCGCTTCATCCACGGGCAGGTGACCGTGGGTTGGGGGCAGCAGCTGCGGCCGAACCACATCATCCTCGCCAACAACGAGATCGCCGCCGACTCCTGGCAGTGCCGCGTCTATCGCAGCTCGGTCGCTCCCAGCATCCGCGTTTCCATCCTGAGCACCAGCGAGGCCGCCGCGACTCTGCGCGCGGTGCGGGAGCAGACCGGCGACGGTGCGACCGGCCTCCTGCTGACCGGCAATCCCCAGGACATGCTCTTCCTGCACCGCCACGGGCGGTCCCTGGCCGAGGTCAACGTGGGCGGCATGCACTACCAGCCCGGCAAGCAGGAGCTGCTCCCCTTCGTCTACGTGGACGACCGTGACGTCGCGGCCTTCCGCGCCTTCCTGGCGTCCGGCACGCTCCTGCAGGCCCGGCAGGTTCCCGGGGCCAGGACCACGCTCATCGAGGAACGGCTGCTCCGCGACGTGGAGCGGCGGCTGTGATCCCCGCCGCGGTCCTGTTGCCCGTGGCGGGCGAGGTGCCGCTGGTTACCTTGCTGGGGCTCGGCCTGCTCGGGGCCCTGCTCGCCCTGGACGAGACCTCCTACGCGCAGACCTGGTTCAGCCAGCCCCTGCCCGCGGGGGTCCTGGCCGGCGTGGTGGCGGGCGATCCGCTCGCCGGCCTCGCCGTGGGCCTGCCGTTCCAGCTGGCGGTCCTCGGCAACCTGCCGGTGGGCCAGACCTTCACCGGCGAGGCCGTGGCGGCCGTGGTGGCCGGCGTCGGCGGGACCATCCTGAGCGGGTATCACCTGGTGCCGCCGACCGCGCTGCCCGCCGGCGGCGTCGCCGACGCCCGCCTGGGCTGGGTCCTCGTCGGCGTGGCGCTCCTCAGCATCGCCGGCAGCTGGGTGGTGCGGGCCGAGCGGCGCGCTCACTTCCTGTGGATGCAGGAGGGGCACCGCGGGCTGCGCGACGGGCGGATCGGGCGGTTCGACGTGATCCTCCTGCGCTGCCTGCTGGCCACGGCCCTGCGCGGATTCGGGCTCACCCTGATCTGGCTGACGGCGCTGATCCTCGGCTGGCTGCCCCTGCTCGAGCGGTTGCCCCTGCGGGCGCAGGCGGCGCTGGGCTGGCTGCCCCTGCTCGCGGTTCCCCTGGCCGTGGGTATCCTGATCGACCGCTACGGCCTGCGGATCTGCTGGCGCTGCCTCGGCGCGGGACTGCTGCTCGCCGCGCTGTTGACCGCATTTCTGAGGTGACTTGAAGTCGTGGCCATACTTGGATACAATGACGATGGTTACGATGATGGAACGGGAGGCGCCTCCCGGCCAGGGGAGGGTCTGTCCCAGCGGCTTCAGCTCGCCGTCTTCCTGCGTTCCCTCGCCCTGCAGGCGGCCTGGAATCCCCAGCGCATGCAGAACCTGGGATTGCTGGTGGCCCTGCTTCCCTGGGCGCGCCGGCGCGGCCTGCGCTTGACCGAGCGGCGCCGCTTCTGCCGCCGCTACTACGGGTTCTTCAACACGAACCCCTACCTGGCCAACTTCATCCTGGGCGGGATCCTGCGCCTGGAGGCGGAGAGCGGGGTGCAGGGGCCGCCGGAGGATCTGCTGCGCGGCTTCCAGGACTCCCTGGCCCGCAGCTTCGCGTCGCTCGGCGATCAGCTCTTCTGGCTGGGACTGCAGCCGGCCCTGTTGCTGCTGGCCGGATTGCTGGGTCTGCTGATCGGGCCGTGGACGGTCCTGGGCGTGTTCGGCCTGTTCGCTCTGGCCGAGTTCGTCCTCCGCTACCGGTCCCTGGCGATCGGACACCGCCTCGGCCTGGACATCGTGGAGCTGCTGTCCCGGCCGGGCTGGCATCGGCTGATCCGCTGGACGCAGCAGGCCTCGTTGGTGCTGGCGGGGATCTGGTGCGGCTGCTGGCTGACGGGTCTGGGGGCGGGAGCCGCCGGCCGCGGGGACCTGGCGCTGGTCGTGGCCCTGCTGGGCGGCGTCGCGTTGCCGCTCGGCCTGCGCAAGCGCTGCTCGGGCGAGGGGCTTTTGCTCCTGGTCCTGCTGCTTGCCTTGGCCATCAGCTGCATTTAAGCTATGGCGTTGCATGCCCCGGCGCGGCCGGGCTAACAAGGGAAGCGATCCTTGCTCATCGCGAAGGCCAAAGTGTCCGACCCGGTCGGCTTCCACCTGCGCGCCGCGGGCCGCATCGTCAAGCTGACGAAGTGCTTCGACGCGGAGGTCACCATCCGCTTCGACGGGCGGGCGGCCAACGCCAAGAGCATCATGGGCCTGGCCAGCCTGGCCGCCGAGTTCGGCAGCCTGGTGGAGGTGGAGGTGGACGGACCCGACGAGCAGGATGCGCTCACGTCCGTCGTGCACCTGATCGAGGTCGAGCTGGCCGTGCCCGAGCAGGGTGGCTAGGGCATGCGTTCCCGCCAGGGCATTCCCGCCTCGCCCGGCTTTGCCGTGGGCCCCGTCTTCCGGGTCCGCAAGGCGGCCCTGATCCCCCCGCGCCGCACCATCAAGGCCGCCGAGATCCCCGACGAGATCGCCCGCTTCGAGGCCGCGCTGGGGCGGGCCCGGCAGGAGCTGCAGGTCCTTATCGCGAAGCTGCAGCGGGACCTGGGGCCCGAGGAGGCCGCGATCCTCTCCAGCCAGCTCCTGATCCTGGAGGACGAACTGGCCTACGATCGGACCCTCGACGCCATCCGCGAGCAGCATCTCAACGCCGAGGCCGCATTCGCCCGGGCCGTTGCGGACATCGTCGTCCAGTTCCACGACGTCCAGGAAGTCACCTTCCGCGAGCGCATCGCCGACCTGCACGACATCGAGGAGCGGGTGATGCTGGCGCTCATGGAGCGGGAGCCGGCGCCGGTGGGCAGCCCCCCGCTCCCCAGCGTGGTGGCGGCCCGCAATCTCACTCCCTCCGACACGGCGACCATCGGACGCCGGAACGTGCTGGGCTTCCTGCTGGACGAGGGAGGGCCGACCAGCCACGTGGCCATCCTGGCGCGCTCCATCGGGGTCCCGGCCGTGGTGGGACTGGGGGGCATGGCCGAGACCCTGACGCCCGGCACGCTGGTGGCGGTGGACGGCGGCACGGGCCATTTGCTCGTGGATCCGGACGCCGCGACGGTGAAGCGCTACCAGGAGCTGAGCCACGAGCAGCTCTCGGTCAGCCTGCGCCTGGAGGAGCTGCGGGACCTGCCGGCCGAGACGCCGGACGGCCACCGGCTGCGCATGATGGCCAACATCGAGCTGCCCATCGAGGTGGACGAGGTCCTGGCGCGCGGGGCCGAGGGAATCGGGCTGCTGCGCACCGAGTACCTCTACTTCCAGCACCGCAGCATTCCCACGGAAGAGGAGCAGCTCACCGCCTACACCGAGATCGTCCGCCGCATGGGCGGGCGGCCGGTCGTCTTCCGCACCCTCGACGTCGGCGGCGACAAGGTGTCCGACTACCTGGGAGCCAAGCGGGAGTACAACCCCTTCCTCGGCTGGCGGGGCATCCGCTTCCTGCTGGCCAACCGCGGTCTCTTCAAGGCCCAGGTCCGCGCCATCTACCGGGCGGCCGCCGCGGGCCCGGTCAAGCTCATGTTCCCGATGATCACCGGCGTGGAGGAGCTGCGCGCGGCGCAGGATCTCTGCCTGGAGGCGCGCTTCGAGCTGGATCGCGAGGGTCTGCCCTGCGACCCTGACGTCGAGATCGGGATCATGCTCGAGACCCCGTCGGCCGTGTCGGTCGCCGACCTGCTGGCCGACGAGTGCGACTTCTTCAGCATCGGCACCAACGACCTGATCCAGTACACCCTGGCCATGGATCGCGGCAACAGCCGCGTCGCCTACCTGTACCGCCCCCTGCATCCGGCGGTGCTGCGGAGCCTGCGCTGCATCGTGGACGCGGCCCACGGGGCCCGCAAGTGGGTCGGGCTCTGCGGGGAGATGGCCTCGGAGACACGCTACGCCGAGGTCATGCTGGGGCTCGGACTGGACGAGGTGAGCGTCCATGGCGCCGCCCTGCCCAAGGTCAAGCAGGTCGTCCGCTGGACCCCCTACAGCGAGGCCCGGCAGCTCGTGGGCGAGCTGTGCGAGCTGAAGACCGCCGCCGAGGCGGATGCCTTCCTGGCTCGCTACCTGGAACGGAAGAAGGCGGCACGGCAGAGCAAGGGGGCCGAGACGTGAGCGAGGACGCGCGCGCAGGGCTGGCCCGCATGCTGGACCTCGTGGCCGACCTGCCCGGCCAGCTGCTGGGCAGCGCCTCCCTGCCGGGCCGGGACGAGATCAGCGGGCGCCGGCTCCCCGGCCGCGACGTCCTGCTCTGCGGCATGGGGGGCTCGGCCGTGGCCGGCGAGCTGGTGCAGCCACTCTGCGCGGCCGCCGGTGTCCGCCTGCGCGTGCAGCGGGACTACGGCCTGCCGGGCGACCTGGCCCCCGGCACCCTGGTGGTGCTCAGCAGCTACTCCGGGGACACGGAGGAAACCCTGGCCGCCCTGGCCGAGGCCCGGCGGCGACGGCTGCCCCTGCTCGGCCTGACCTCCGGCGGGGCCTTGCTGGCCGCCGCCCGGGGCACGGCGGCGGGGGCGCGCTTTCCGGTCCTCGTCCTGCCGCCCGGCCTGCCGCCCCGGGCGGCTCTGGGCCACAGCCTGGGCGCGCTGCTCTGGGGGCTGCACGGCTACGACCTGCTGCCCTCGCCGGCGCCGGAACTGCAGGAGGCCGCGGCCATCCTGAAGGAAAGGAACGCGGTCCTGGGACCGGCCGCCGGCCCGGCCGGACCCGCCGCCACCCTGGCCCGCGCCTGCCGGGATCGCTTCGTGGTGCTCTACACCACCTCGCCGGAGTCCCACGGCGCCGGGCTGCGCTGGAAGGCCCAGCTCAACGAGAACGCCAAGTCCCCGGCCTACACCGCGCCGTTTCCCGAGCTGAACCACAACGACATCGTGGGCTGGGAGCTGCCGGAGGCCCTGCGGCGGACCTTCGTGCTGGTGCTGCTGCGGAGTGCCGACGAGCACCCGCGCGTGGCCGCGCGTGTCGCGATCACCCGCGAGCTGCTTGACGAGCAGTTCGCGGCCGTGCAGGAGGTACGGGCCCGGGGAACGACGCCGCTGTCCCGGACCCTGTCCCTGGTCCAGTACGGCGACTACCTGAGCTGCTACGTGGCCGAGCTTCGCGGCCGGGATCCCCTCCCGGTCACGCGCATCGATGTCCTCAAGGAACACCTCCAGAAAGGACCGCAAGCGTGAAAGCCCTCATCCCCGCCGCCGGCGTCGGCA
>Ga0315542_1001895_pt1 | contig 12972 bp, 12 predicted proteins | sample SalMarSW160120MG_FD_202541 | JGI IMG/M metagenome (GOLD analysis project Ga0315542, IMG submission 202541) | Salt marsh sediment microbial communities from the Plum Island Ecosystem LTER, Massachusetts, United States - Salt Marsh Sediment SW1601-20 ... | reverse complement strand
AATAAGTGTCCGGTGGAACCTGGACAGAAACGCCTCTCAAACGGTACTGCATGGCAATAAGATAACGGTTGCGGCTGCCCGTAAAATAGGGAGGAGCCGAATCCAGAATTTCCTGGTACGATGTCAGACCGTTAATCGAACCTCCGAGCCCAATTCCGTTGGAACTGCGCCTCACATCCAGATGAAAATCACTGTGCCAGTTCACGTCTGACTTTGTGATATCCACCCGCCAGTTCCAGCTGGAAAATAAACCGCCGCTCTTCGTGACACTGACATAGACCTGATTCGTATTACTTTCGTAAATGTCGACCAGATCGCTCCCTGCCCCGGATTGCAGATTGGTTTCATCGATTGTTAGAGACCATTCCCCGGAAACCGAGATCGATTGAGCCTGTGCTGTATTATAAAAAAAACAACCCAGGAAAACAACAAAAATTAAAATCTTTATAAAATTGTTCATATCGAACCGCCAAAAAAGAGGGCGAATCAATCCTGTTGATTCGCCCTCTCCACAGTTAAACACAAACTGATATTAACTTATCACGCATCTGTCAGCGTATAGGTCACCAGATGCTGTTCACTTCCGTCTCCGGCCGCGGCAGTAGCACTGGCTGTGTATTGAATTGTGCAGGCACCGACTGTCTCCGCAACACCCGTTACAAAATCATGGGTATCCGTGTCATCCAGATCCACAGAAGCAGCAGGTGATCCACCGCTCACGCCAGTGGCAACAACAGCAAGACTGTAAGTTGAATAGGCAGCATCAGATGCAACCGTAATCTTCTTACTGTCTTCATTGGTCGTCCATTCCAGACCGCGGTCCGTGTTTTGAACTGCATCGGGTTCCGAACCCGGATCACTACAAGCATTGATCGTGATCGTCAAATCGCCGCCGCCTGTCATTTCCATGACACTGATAGCACTTACCGAAATCGTTACATTGTGACTGCTCTGCGCCATCACACTGCCGGCAAGACCCAAAACCAGAATACCGGCAATCAACATTCCTGTCCACTTTTTCATCGTACTTCCCTCCTTTCGGGGATTGATTTTTTTTATTAAACCTTGATCTTGTTCTTTCACTTTTTTTTCCTCTTTCTTTTAAAGCTTTATTCCTTTTTTACATCTCTGATTCTCATACGTTCACATCGCTGTTGTACAAATGGTGTGCCAAACCACTGCTCCCCTGTTGAGATGTTACCAAATTTTAACATATAACCGATCAGGCATGCTGTCTTATCACACCAGACAACGTCCGATTATTTCAAATTGAACACTTTCCTTTCAACATGAAAAAGGTAAAAAATAGGAAAATCTATCCGCCTATTCCAGATATCAAGTTAAAAATGACTAAATGTACAGAGACGTGACGTTTTGTTCAAATTCTGTACCAAAGAAAAAAATACCCCGGGAGTTTTAAAATACCCGGAGTATCAAGACTAACTATTTACATTATAATTCTATCGCATCAAACAGCAGCGATAAAAATCCTTATTCGTGTCGCCTTGGGCTGATAAATAGATTTCTATAAAAGAAGCGGAACCCGGAACAAACAACCATCCCGGCACATCGGGATGATTTGAAAATCAATCGATAGTAAACAATACTGTTTTAGTACCGGGCATGACTGATTTCAGAACATGTCACTATCCCCGTTGCGGCCCCGTAAATATAAGTACCGCCACCGGGACACTCTGGAATTTTTTCAAGATAATCGGGTATCAACTCGGAAAGTGCATTCGGAAATGAACCTGCGTTGTTTGAGTTGGGATCCAAATGATGGGTTGCGTAATAGAAAGAACAGGCACATGTAATGAGCTGTTGATTTTGTTTGCAGGCAGCGACTTTTGCCTGATCGTGAGCACTGGCCATTTTTGGTACGACCACCATGGCCAATATTGACAGGCCGACAACCGCAATAATCAATTCAATTAGGGTAAATCCTCTCTCCGAAGATATTCTAATCATGCCTCTTCCCCTTATGATTAGATGAATGAAATGAATGATTATAAGATTTGAAATTTCCCCTGAACTATACTGATATTAATAAAAGATCCCCGGATCCTAAATATGATTATAAGAAAAGACTCAATCCAGGAGGAAAAATTCCATATACAATAATTATTACTGGGAAAATATACAAGGAATGTTACGGGAATTTCAAATTTATCAACCAATCGTCATCTTGACAAATATTTTATCAGTCTATATAAATCGAAAAGTTTAAAAAAGGAGGGAAACGACTGCTGGATTTTACTTTTTTTCTGCTTTTACAGCAGTTTTAACTGCTTCCAATAACTCGAGATAGGCATACGGTTTCTTGAGAAAAAGATAACCCTCTTTTTCAATGATCCGTTGATGGGACCGACTGTCCGTATAACCGCTGCTCAGAAGAATGTTCAATTGAGGATTCTTGCTGATCATTTGATGTACCAAATCCAAACCATTAATATCGGGCAGGATAACGTCACTGATGACTAAATGAATCTCCCCTTTTTTCTGTTTAAACACATCTAAAGCTTCTCTGGCGTTTGCAGCTGTAAATACTTCATACCCGTTTCTTTCCAGCGCTCTTTCTGCAAATCGACGGACACTTTCTTCATCTTCAACCACCAATATTTTCTCTCCGTGGCCTGCAAATACTTCGATAGATCTATTTACTTCTTCTCTTTTAAATGATGTTTTTACATTGATCGCTGGAGTAAAAATTCGAAATGTTGTCCCCTGCCCCGGCTGACTTTCAATGGAGATCCACCCTTTGTGTTCCTTGACAATACCGTATACCACCGAAAGTCCCAAACCCGTTCCTTTGCCTCTCCCTTTCGTACTGAAAAAAGGTTCATAAATTCGCTGCAGTGTTTTTTCATCCATCCCGATACCCGTGTCTGTGATGGCCAACCGCACATAAATTCCGGGTTTCGATTCGGGCATGAACCGGCAGTTCTCCTCATTCAATTCCACATTATCGGTTCTAATAATCAGTTTGCCGCCGTCCGGCATGGCATCTCTGGCATTGACAGTAAGATTCATGACAATCTGTTCCAGAGTGCTCTGGTCCGCTGTAATCGTCCATAAATCCGGTTCCAAATTGGTATGGATTTCGATATCTTCCCCAATCATATGGTGAAGCATTTTGAGCATATCTTCAACCAGCTGATTCATATTGATAAATTCAAATTTGACCGGATGTTTTCGGCTGAAAATGAGCATCTGCCTTGTTAAACCTGCCGCTTTTTGGGATGCCAGCTGAATCTCTTTGATTTCACGATACAACGGACTCGTTTGATCAAGATTTTGAATAGCCATATCGGCACATCCGCGAACAGCAGTAATCAGATTATTGAAATCGTGTGCGATTCCTCCTGTAAGAATACCGATCGCTTCCATTTTCTGCGCCTGCAACAGTTGGGTCTGTATTTTATCTTTTTCATCCTGAATATGTTTTCGTTCGATGGCATATCGCAGGGACCGAACCAGTAAATTCGGAGTCAAATCATTCTTGATCAGAAAATCCTGGGCACCATCACGTACAACCCGATCAGCTGCAGTTTCATCGTAGAAACCGCTTAAAACAATAACAGGAATCCAGGACGCCTGCGTATAAAATCTTCGAAATGTCTCCAATCCGTGACTGTCTGACAGAAAAAGATCCAGGAGAACAACATCAATCTTCTCTTTTGTCAATAATTCAACAGAACCGGAAAGAGAATCGGTTGTGTATAAATCAAACGCTCTGGTAGATTGTCCGGAAAGATTGATATTATTGAACATTTCGCGGACAAGCTGTACATCATCGGGATTGTCTTCAATAAGCAGGACCCTTACTCTTCCCTCTTCCAAATTCAAAATCCCTTTCTTCTCATACTGAACGGAGAATTATACAAGAATAGACACCTCCTTTATTGGAGGCATCCATTATTGAATGCCGACAGTATACACTCATAATTCATTCTTGAACATTCTCCCTGTTGCAAAAATACTGCCTGTAATTTGCGATCGGATTGTCTTTTCCCCAACGTATATTCCATATCAAAAAATATTATATTCATAATCATCTTATAAACAGATTCTTATTGAAAGAATACATTTTTAAAAAATAGGTTTTAGCCGGGAGATATTCCTTAAAAAGAAACTCACTAAATTGACAAAACTTGATGTTTAAATTGCAATTTGAAAAATGATAAAGAAGATAGCTATATGAAAGATTTAATTGATATCCGACAAATTAAAATATTGAAAATCATTTCCAAATACTTTTCCCCGTTTTTGGAAAAGACTTTTGATATGATCATCCATTGTGAAATAAATGATTTGCCAACCGGTTTTCGCCAGATCAATAACCGTACCGACAAGCCGTTCCCTGCGTTCCCAATCCGAATATTGAAAGGCGTCATCTAAAATTAAAAAAAGCGGTTCTCCCTGTTTACCGAGAAGCTTCGACGCGAATCCGATCCGAAGTGCCAGCAGCACCTGTTCCTGCGTTCCGGTACTGAGATCCGAAAGATCGAAATCGTCATGCGCGCTGGAAACGATCAGTCGGTTTTCCTTCAGAATAAAATTATTGTATTTACCCGTGATTTTCTCAAGAAGTCCGATAATTGATTCCGACTGCAGGGATTCACCGATTTTCTGATCTTCGTCTTTCCTTAAGTTCTGGATGACTTCGTATACCACCTTTTTGCCGATAATTTCTGCTGTGACTTGTTTATACTCTTTTTCTACTTCCGATTGTTTCTGTTGAAGATGGTATATCAAGTTCTCCCAGGAATCATTTGTCACATCCCCAATCTGAGCGTATATACTCCGTTTGAGTGTATCCAATTTTTCATCAATCTGCTTAATATCTGTTTCCACTTTCTTGGATTGAATATTTAAATCATTCTCTCTCTGACTACTGTATTCGATATCCGGTTTTTCCGATATATAATCCGAGGGATCTACCATTAATTTTTCTAATTCTATTTTATTTTTTTCCCTATTACTATTCAGGTCAGAAAGACGGTTTTTCTCGTCGCGAATCATTTCCTCCCACAATTGTGAATTCAGTTTCGAATTTGCAATGCCGGTCATTCGACTTTCAATAGATACTTTTCTGGAATCAATGTCCGCAATGTCTTCTTCCAATTGTTTTTTTAAAAGCCTCGCATTGTTGAAATCTTCTTCCATACTCTGCAGACGTTCTTTTATTCTGAGATGATCTGATAACGGTTCTCCGAAACGTTCTTGATAGGACATTTTAATATTCTGCAATTCGGATCCTTTGTTTGTATTCCGAATTGTTCTTCTGACTTGCCAAACGGAAAATCCACCACAGAGCAAGGCTCCTGTAAAAGCAACCCACATTCCAGAAGTAATTTTAAAAAATAAAAATACCCCGAAAACCATAACCATAATAATTGTCAGTAGAAGAAAAAGATAGGAACTATGCCCTCTCGATTCTTGTAAAAACGTGTCGTAGGATTTTTCAGCCTTCTGCAGCCACGTATAATGTTTACTTTGGGCGTCAGCTTTTTGTTGTATATCACCCTTTCGTTTAATTTCTTGTTTCTTCAGTTTATAAAGATGTACATCTTTATCCAACTGATTCAGTTTTTCCTCATCTATTCGATGAATTTCCTTATTCAATCGCTCTAATTCGTGGCTTAACTGAAAGGCACGATACTTCCTGGCCTTTTCCAACTCGGCCAATTCTTTTTTCAAAATTTCCTTTTGATCCATGAGTATTCTGCGTTGTCCGCCGGAGTAATCCTGATTGATTTCTTCAAATAATCGATCCAAATTTTCCAGTAGCTTTTTCAAGTCTGTTCTGTTTTTAATCTGACCCTGAGAAGGCCCGGTAATATCATCCGAATGAATTTCCGCTTTTAAAATGTTGGATGGAATTTGCTTTTCGATTTGACTTAAAATATCCTGCCCGGAAAGATAATGAGCAATAATATTTTTATCTGCCCCTTTTTCATTTAAAGCTACCTCTGCACCTTTAACCATAAGAAGTCTGGAAAAATCGGGTGGCAGCCCCAACTTGGCATCATTCCAGAAATCATCCAATTTCCGTGCGGACTTGGGAGAGAAAATGACATCCCCGTCTTCCAAACCCTGAACAGATACCTTTCCCTGTCCGGTTTCGGACCGAAGAGACCACTGGCGGATATTTTTAAAAAGAGACCGGATGAGAAACTCGACCAGATAGGTCTTGCCCTTTTCATTATGACCAAAAATTAAGTTGATCAATCCCGGTTTTATTGAGAACTGGGGAATCGGTCCGAGATGACGCACATTGATTTCTTTGATATGAACAGACATTAATTTATGCCTCATAGATGACACGAAGCGCTTCAACCAGAATTTGTCCAATACCAGGTTCGTGATTTTTAGAGGACCACTTTAAATTTTTAATCCATAGAGCGGTTTGCCGGGCAATTTCCGCTTTATCCAGATCATCCGATAATCCGACCTGACTCAAATCGGGACCGTCGCTATCATAAAACTGAAATCCTTCGAAACACTTTTCGACAGTTGTTTTCAACTGCCTGATATCCGAAGAATATCCCTGCAGCCGGACCCGCACGCGGACTTTCGAGCGTTCTTCATCGGACACTTTCCAATTGTCAATTTTGGAAGCTATCATTTTCTGAATATAAGAAGTCTCATCGGGAACCGGATAGATAAAAAAAGTCTCATTATAAAAAATAATATCTGAATTGACGATCCGATCCTGAATGGCTCCGGTTTCGGAATCGATAATCAAAAAACGTCTCCTGCCTGTTTCATTGATATCCATAGGACAGGGAGAGCCGGTATAATGAAAATTGTCTTCATCCAGAAATTTATGGATGTGCCCCAGTATCACCTGAATAGGTTTGCAGGAAATCAAATCTGTACGGGTAAGCGGCATATAGATCCCCGGTTCCAGAGGATTGGGCTCCCGAATTCCGGCCATCCAGTCGCCGTGCCCGATTAAAATCCACCGGTCCGGTTTCAATTCGGAACGAAAAGTCGAGATGACTTCTCCCATATTCGTGTTCTTTTGATAGGGAACAAACAAAAAAGGCAGACTCATTAAATCGAACGGATAGAGAGCGGGTTTAGAAAATACAGTCACATTTTCGGCTGTAACGTGGCCTTCCTTAAAACCGCTGTCGTGGTTCCCGGGAATGATCAGCCACTGAATCCCTTTATATTCGTTTTTCTTTACCAGCGTATCGAATTCTTTATAATTCTGACTTTCGGCATCAAACAGATCGCCCGCAACGATTAAATGCCGGATTCCCCCGGCCACACATTGATCGAGAATATTTTCCAATGCATGAAACCGCTCGGGATGTTTTTTCCTCGAGGTTAAATGTAAATCGGCTGTAACTGCAATCTGCAAAATGAAACTCCGGAATTGATAAAACGTAACTCATCAGATTTTGATAAAATTACATGAAAAATAGAAAAGACGGTGTCATGCTGAGCGCAGTCGAAGCATCTTTTGCGGAAGGAGGAAATTTCCCTCTGAACTCGGGATGACAGTATCATAAACATTCACCAAAGTTTAGCAATATAAATAAGAAATATTATTGATTCTCTGAAACATCGGTCTGATCTTTAAACAAATCCATCCATTCGGTCAATTCCGCTTTTGTCATGGATTGACAATATTTTTTCTCAATTCCATCGAAAGAACGGCTTGATATTTCTTCGGCAAATTTTTGTGAACTCGTAACATGAACACTGCATAACTTTGCATAATGACTGATCTCATTGTCTGAAGTAACTACAGTCAAATCTTTTTTTTTATTGGTTTTTTCCAGCAGCCTCTTGATCAATGGATCCGCTTTTTCGGGAGATTTGGAAAAACAGACATCGATGCGGGATCTGGATTCGTCTCGGGTATTCACTTTAATATCACCGTCAAAAACGACAAGAATACGAATATTTTTTTTGCCTGCATATTCTTCAAGCTGATCAATCAGTAACTTTCTTGCTTCCTCCAGATCCCTTTCAAGTACTTTTCTCAATTCCGGATTCTGGAATAACAAATTGTATCCATCGACCAGCAGTTTATACTTCATGAACTTTCTCCGGTGATTTCCGGGAACAGCATGCCTTCATAACCAATGGAGACGGGTCCTTCAAGAAAAACGGTTTTCCATGCCGAATCAAACGCCACCACAAGGTTCCCGCCGCGGGTCTCGACCTGGACCGGAGAAGAACATCCAAACAGTCTGGAAGCAATCAATGCGGATGCAACCGAACCGGTGCCGGAAGAGCAGGTTTCGTCTTCCACTCCTCTTTCATAGATGCGGAACCGGATTCGATTTTCTCCCTGAAACTGGATAAAATCGACATTGGTACCTTCGGGAAATGCTTCGTGATGACAGTAATATCGGCCGACAGTCCGGATATCGATTGGATCGACATCCGGTACAATAATCACATAATGCGGCACACCGGTATTGATCAATCCGCCTTCTTTGTATTCGGATTCCCTGAGAATTCCTACCTCCGAACGGTATCCGCCCGGTTCGATCATTTGAAGCGATATTGTATTTTTTCTTATTCGAACGGAATGAATGCCGTCCGAGGCCTCGAGAACGAACGCGTCTTTTCGAACAATTCCCTTTTTTCTTGCATAATACGCCACACACCGAGCGCCGTTTCCGCACATTTCGGCTTCATGTCCGTCGCGGTTAAAATAGCGCATCCGTACGGGGTGTAACTTCCCTTTTTCAATCAGTATAACGCCATCCGCCCCGACAGCAAATCGTCTCTGACAGATTCTGGAAAAAAATCCGGCCTCATCCCCTGTGAATTTTCCATCCCGGTTGTCAAAAACGATAAAATCATTGCCCGTTCCTTCCATTTTTGTAAACGGGATTTTAACCGGCAATGCCATTCTCAAAGTGATTCTCCCTTTCGAATAATATTGAGAAACAGGGTTTCCACACGTTCTTCGGGTTGGCCGACGATACGGCCCAGTTCCTTCCCGCGGGAAAGAAATATCAGAGTGGGAACCCCCTGAACCTGATAGAAGTCAATCAGACCCGCTTTGTCCTTGAATTGCCGGTCCACTCCGATAATGGAAAGTGTCATTCCGGAAATATTGAGTGCATCGATCACTTTTAACATTTCAGGGACTACACTCTGTGAAACCGGATCCCAGGTCCCTAAAAAACAGACAAGACTCACACTCGGGTGAAAAGCCCTGATCTTATCCAGAATGCCGGGTTCAGGCTGATACCGGTCCCGGTTTGTTTTAAAAATCGATTCATTTATATAAAGTGTATTTTCCTCGATATGACCGACCAGTGTAACCGGTTTCGGTTTCTTCACTTCCTCCGCTTTGACCGGTACTATTCGATCCAGTCTCATTTCCTTTTTCACAACACCGCCGGCCTCTATCCAGAGATTGAGCCCGCGAAGCGAATCCTGTATGGATTCAACCAACTGGTCCTCATTCAGGTAAAGCAGGACGGAACGCGGATCATCCATACCGACATATAAAATCCGGGACACTTGCCATTTCATTTCATCCCCTTTTTTCAGGAAGATTTTTCCCGCGCTGCCGCTGTCGACCCGGACCTCTATCCAGCTGTTTTCCAGGCCAACCGCCTTCAAGGCAAAAGGACCTGTTTTAACGGTGTCCATCTGTAACGAAACCTGGGGGATATCCGAAATTCCGGGCTCATAAAACAGGTCGTGCCCGAAAATAATATATATAATAATAAGAATAACGAAACAGAACCCGATACATCCACCCACAATGGCCTTTTGATGGTTTTTTAAAACAACCTTCAAAGAAATCCGTTTTTGATTCACACTTCCTGTTCCGGTTTCAGCCTCCTGCTTCGAACGATCATCGAAATCTCTCAACAACGCGTCCCCGTCCAAACCCACTTCTTTGGCAAGGGTGCGGACAAACGCCCTGTAATAGGTCATCGGGAGATCTCCGATATCGCCCTGCTCGATGGATTGAATCGTGGAAACAGTCACGCGTGTGTGTTCGTAGATGGTTTCTAAATCGATCTTTTTTGCGATACGTGCTTCTTGCAGTTTTTTCCCAAGTTCCTTCATTTTCAACCTCTTGTATGATCGAACAATTTCTGAATCGTTTCTCTGTCAAACAGTTTCTTTAAGGATTCATAAAACCGGGTCAGGGGAAAACCCACTACATTGTAAAAACAGCCCTCAATCCGATCCACAAAAAGACCGCTGCGGTCCTGAATACCGTATGCTCCGGCTTTATCCAAAGGTTCTCCGGAGTTCACATAATCCTCGACTTCCCAATCTTCAAGTTTGCGGAAAGTAACCTTTGTTTTTTCGTAATCGGAAACCGATCCGCCACCGGTTTCAAGAATCGTGAAGCCGGTGAAGACTTCATGCGTTTTTCCCGAAAGGGATTGGAGCATGCTTTTCGCCTCTTCGGAACTATGCGGCTTGCCAAATATCTTTTTGTCGATACAGACGATGGTATCGGCGCCGACAATAAGTCCTGCTTCGGCTTCATCCAAAACTGCTTCGGCCTTCTTTCTGGACAGTTGAATCACCCGGTCGACTGGATTTGCGGCCGTTACAGAAGATTCGGAAATTTCTTTCGAACGAACCTCGAATTGAAATCCCATCTGCCGCAACAGGTCGGAGCGTCTGGGAGAACGGGACGCAAGAATAATTTTTGGGACCGGTTTCATACGGATTCTTTCCCGGAATCGATGATCAGCGTAACCGGGCCGTCATTGATTATTTTCACTTCCATTCTGGCTGCAAAAACACCTGTTTTGATTTCCAATCCGGATTGTTTTAGGAGATCCACAAAACAGTCATACAATAATTCCGCTGCAGAAGGATCTGCGGCTTCGGTAAAGCTCGGCCTTCTCCCTTTTCGGCAGTCTCCATACAGTGTAAATTGTGAAACAACCAGTATCTCTCCCCTGACATTCAGCAGTGAATGTTGAAATTTCCCCTCGTCATTCTTAAAAATCCGGAGATTCAAACACTTGTCCGCGAGCCATTTCGCATCTGTTTCGGTGTCCCCTCTTTTTATGCCTAACAGAATGACAACTCCCTTTTTAATCCCACTGATAACCTGTTCATCAATGCAGACTTGCCCCTCACTCACCCTCTGAATCACGACCCGCATCAACCTCTCCCCAAATAAACGGCTAACAGACCAACCAGCATGTCCGCTTTCATCAGAACAGCAAGACGTCCGAGATGTTCGGGAATCGGCCGAATCCACATCGCAAAAAGAATATAGATCAGAAAAAAATCCACCCCCGCGATAACAATAATCAAATAGACCAGCGAAAAGAATTTCATAAAATAGGGTACGAGTGTCAGTCCAATCAAAACAACCATCACAATACTGGTCAGCACAAGCGCGTTTTTAATACCATATTTTAAAGGAAGTGTAATGAGACCTTCGGACCGGTCTCCCTTCATGTCCTCGATGTCTTTGATAATCTCCCGGCTGAGATGAAATAAGAATGAAAAAATCCCGACAATGGCGGCTTCCCGGGTTCGGCCCACGGCCAAACCGCCGTATATAAACGCCATCCCGGAGAGCAAAGCCACAGTCAGATTGCCCCAGAGAATGGTGCGTTTGAGACGAAAACTGTACAGGTAGAGTAAAACCGAGGAAGAGAATGCAATAATAAATGCGGGCAGATGGATAAAAGACCCGGCGGCGATACCCAGTGCAAACAGGATCAGAGAAAATAATTGCGCCTGAAGAGGCTTAACCAGTCCCGAAGGAAGCGGCCTTCCGGGTTTGTTGATCCGGTCGATTTCGAGATCGTAATAATCGTTGATGCTGTTGGCTCCTCCGGCAATCAACGCACCCGAAAAACAGGCAAGCATCAGCTTCGAAAACGGATGAATCGTTCCGGTGACAAAGCCGCCGACAAAAATCGAACCGAAAGCGATCAAAAGATTTACGGGACGGGTCAGTTGTATGTATCCCCGGATTGCATTCATATCGTTTTAAGGTACTGTAAAATGACAAAAAAAGCAATATTGAATTCGATGGATAAATGAAATCCCGGATTATTATAATGACAAAGCAAGTAACTATTTAACCGAATACAGCATGGACTGGGGCGACAAAGTTGTCCGAAAGTGCTGAAAACTAGCGACTTTTTAAGGACGATACACAATGAAATATTTTGATTGCCTTAAATCAAATTATGATGTAACTTTATTCATAAACTTTGACAATACTATTCTTCGGAGGTTTCAATATGCACAATGAATTCACTGCGATCATCGAACGGGACGAAGATTGGTATATTGCATACTGTCCGGAAATACCCGGTTCGAATGGACAAGGTCACACCAAGGAAGAATGCTTGAAAAATCTGCGAGAGGCCATCGATCTTATTTTAGAGGATCGCCGCAAGGATGCTTTACGGGGAATTCCAAGCGATGCAGAACAAGAAGTTGTGGCAATTGGATGAAACGGCAAAAACTGATAAAACACTTCAGAAAATATGGATGTTATCTTAAACGGGAAGGAAGTTCGCATTCTCTATGGTGTAATCCGCAAACCGGTCATATCGAGGCGATCCCGCGTCATACAGAAATTTCCAATCGTCTTGTCAGGAAAATTTGCACTGCCCTGTCGATTCCTGAAATATAAATATAAACATAACTGGAATAATAGATACAGATGAGATCAAAAACATGCAGCGGTTATTACGCATTCTTCTTGTCGTGCTGAATACCGGCATGTTATGGTCCAATCCGCTTGATCTTGAAGTCCAGGTGCTGGATTCAGAAACTGAACTGGGAATTTCCTCCGCAACCCTCAGACTGACACATCGGACAGATCCTACACTTTACGATCGGACAGTGTTGACCAACGCGGACGGTCTGTCGGTTTTCGAAGATGTAATTACAAATGTCCCCGAAAATAGAATGCACTCCCCGCAAAATTTTCATCTTTATCAGAACTATCCCAATCCGTTCAATCCTTCCACAATGATCACATTT
>Ga0315542_1001894_pt1 | contig 12975 bp, 11 predicted proteins | sample SalMarSW160120MG_FD_202541 | JGI IMG/M metagenome (GOLD analysis project Ga0315542, IMG submission 202541) | Salt marsh sediment microbial communities from the Plum Island Ecosystem LTER, Massachusetts, United States - Salt Marsh Sediment SW1601-20 ... | reverse complement strand
CCGCCGCCTCGGCGACAGCCAGGCGTTCAGACAGGGTGAAGGACGGGAACTCACCGTTGCTGCCGAGCACGAGGGCGCCGTCGAGGGGTGTGGAGGCGAGCCAGGCGAGATGCGCGCCCAGGGCCTCGGGGTCGAACCTCCCCACCTCGTCGACGGGGGTGGGGACTGGAGCGAACGATCCTCGGATCCTCATGCCGCCTATCCTCGCACGGGTCCGGGCCCAACGGTGGCATGCTCCGGCCCGTAGTAAGATATGCAGCCCCGGGGCGGTTGTGGTCCGCCCTGTTTTCATTCCTTCTGGAGGTACCATGAGGGGAGCGCTCACGTTGCTGTCGATGATCGCCCTCGCCGCCGCGCCGGCGGCGGCGGGCACCCTGGTCCTGCCGGTGTTCGCGCACAACGCGAAGGGCGTCGACGGTGCGAGCTGGAGCTCCGAGATCTACCTGACCAACCCGGGGGACCAACCCGTCCAGGTCACCCTGAGCTCGTTTCTGCCCGGCGCCATCGCCAAGCCCACCCCCTGCGATCTCTTCATGGCCCCGACCCGCGTGGTCCCCCCGCACTCCGCGGTGGTCTGGACCTCCTCCGGGCTGGCCACCGATCTCGGCTGTGCGCAAACCGCGCTGGGGGCGCTGCTCCTCTCCGCCGACGGACCGATCCGCATCACCAGCCGCATGGTCAACCAGCCCGGTGGCCTCGAGCAGCCGGCCCACGGGCTCCTCACCGGCGCCGGGCAGGCGTTCGAGGCGCAGGCGGTGTCTCATCTCGAAGCGGGCGACTACCTCCTGCCCGCTCTCCTCTGGCACCGCAACGCCTGCGGCAAGCCCGCCTTCACCACCTCCATCGGCTTTGCCAACCCGGGCAACGACCCCGTGACCGTCACCCTCGACCTGGAGGACGAGGGCGGCTCCGGCTGGATCCTCCTGGAGGACGAGGAGGTGGCCATCCCCCACACCCTGACCGTGGATGCGCGCTCCTGGCGCCAGATCCGTCTGCGCCCGGTGGACTCACCTGCAGGGGGCTGTCTCGATCCCGAGGCCTTCGTGGTCAAGGTCGGGGTGGACGGGCCTCTCGCCATCTACGCCTCGGTCGTGGACCGCTCCACTGGGGACGCCCGCACCGTCCGGCCGGTGCCCCTCGACTAACGCCGGCCTGCGGGAGCAAACCACGGCAATCAGCGTCCCACTGCCGCGGCACTGCGGCCCTCCAAAGAACGGCACCTCCCCCGGGCGTGCCACTGGTGACACGTTCCCGAGACACCGCGCTCCGGTTATTCGTCGCTACCGGTCGGAAAAGTGGCAGCGGTGGCAACCTCGGGGTAGGCATCGCCAGAACGGCGCGTCGCAAAAGGTCCCGCATCCCCTCTGATCTCGGGCTTCAGGCCTGCCGGGAGATGATGACCAGGCTGCGATCGTCGTGCAGCGGCGTGTTCCCGGCGAAGCCGTCCACGGCCTCCACGATGCGGTCGTGGACCACCGACGCGGAGCCTCCCGTCGCCACAGCGCGCCGCACGCGGTCGAAACCGAAAGCGTCGCCCCGCGCGTTCACCGTCTCCGGCACGCCGTCTGTGTACATGACCAGGAGGTCGCCAGGGATGATGTGGGCGGTCCCCGGCGTCGGTGCGATGGCCGTCCGCAGGCCCAGGGGCAAGCAGCCGCTGCCGAGCTCGACCACCTCGCCCGCGGCGTTGCGCAGCAGGGGGTAGGGATGGCCCGCGCAGGCATACTCCAGGCGCCCGCTCGACGGCTCCAGCACGCCGTAGAACATGGTCATGAAGGCCCGTGACCCGCCCGCCCCGAGCAGCGCCCGGTTCATGAGGTCGAGGACGGCGAGGGGCCTCGGATCCAGCCCGATGGCGAGCTGCAGCGTGGTGCGGGCGATGGCCATGAGCAGGCCCGCCGCGATGCCGTGCCCGCTCGCGTCGCCGATGACCACCGCCCAACGACCGTCGCTGAGGGGCAGGAAGTCGTGGTAGTCCCCCCCGATCTCGTTGGCCGTCCGGTAGGAGAACCCGAAGGTGTACCCCGCGATGTCCGGGGGCGCGGTGGGAAGGAGATCGTGCTGGAGCTGCCTGGCCACCTCCAGCTCGTCCCGGACCAGGACCCGGTCCGCCAGCTCCAGACCCAGCAGGAAGACCAAGCCCGTGATGGCCACCGCGATCAGGATCGTCGGGTTCGTGGGCCCCACGTTGCGGACCGGCGCCTCGAACTGGAGGAGGCCGAGGGTCGCCACCACCAGGCAGAAAACGAAGAGTATGCGGCGGGTCGGCGACAGCTTGTACGAGAGCCCCAAGAAGACGATTCTGGCGCGGTGCCAGAGGCGGCGGAGTCGTCCCGCAGGCTCGGCCTCGGCGGCATGGTCGCGGGTGAGGATGGAGTAGGCACGGGAGGCGTCCCGGCCGAGCTCCGCGGGCGCCTTGCGCACGTCCAGACCCGCCGTGTACTCCCCGACGAAGCTCCGGAAACGCTGGAATCTGCTCTGCCGCTTCACCCCACCCCGCTCTCGCTCGAGTCGCTGAGCACACAGGACCGCCACCCACCCCACCCACCATCCATCAGATACGTGGGGCGGAGGGTGGAGTTCTCCTTGCGTCCGGGATCCGTCCCCCTCTCGCGCAGACCGGGCTTTCGCGGTAGGATGACGTCATGCCACAACCGGAGACCGTGTTCGACAAGATCATGGCGGGAGAGATCCCGTGCCACAAGGTGTACGAGGACGACCACGTGTTCTCGTTTCTCGACATCGGCCCGCTCAGCCGTGGCCACACCCTCCTCATCCCCAAGGAACGGAGGGCCTACCTGCACGAGCTGAGCCCGGAGTCCGGGGCGGCCATCGGTCGGGTCTTGCCGAAGCTGTGCCGCGCGGTCCTGGCGGCGAGCGGCGCCAAGGCCTACAACGTGCTCCAGAACAACGGCAGCGAGGCCCACCAGGTCGTGATGCACGTCCACTTCCACATCATCCCGAAGATCGGCGACGCCGGCCTCGGCATCGGGTGGCGGCCGACCTCCCTCTCCGCCGACGAGGCCGCCCACCTCCTGGAGCGCATGCACGCCGTCCTGGCCGAGGAGGAGTGAGCGCGTCCCGACCTGGAGCGACACCACCCCCGGCGTCGTCAAGGATGACGTGCAGGTTGTGGCGCGACCGGCTCGGTCCGCCGCCGCGAGCCGCCTCGCTCAGTCGCCCTTGTACTTGAAGGACACCTTCACCCGCGCGCGGTAGGCGCGCACCTTCCCGTCCTCCAGCTGAAGATCGAGCTCGGCGATCTCGGCGATGCGCAGGTCGCGCAGGTTCTTGGCGGCCTGATCCACGGCCGCCGAGGCCGCCTTCTCCCAAGACTCCGGGCTGGTTCCCACGAGCTCGATGACCTTGTACACGCTCTCCGCCATGTCAGCCTCCTCTTTCCGGATCCCCGACTCCACCCCACGAGCAGGTGCCGCGACGCCGTGGGCGCCACCGGCGCGCCGAGGCGGCTTTCGGGACCCGGATACATGATGCGTCATGGACAACTGTCGCCGAGCGGAGATTAGTCCCACAGGGCCTGAGCAGCCCATACGAGACCGGCGCGTGACCGCGGAGGGTCACGCGCCGGTGAGATGTCCTCGGTCGCGAACGGGGCGCCCCTGGTCAGGACCCCGATGACGGTGTCGGCGCGGCCGCGGGCGGCGCGGAGCCTTCGCCGCTCTCCGGCGGGGTCGCGACCTGCTGGATGTCCGCCTTCTCACGCAGGCTCTGCAGGAGCTTGCCGACCTCTTCCCCCACCTTCTGGTTCACGAGGGCCTGGCGCAGCGGGTCCATGACCTCCTGCAAGGTCTCGGTCCTTGCGGGTCGACGCTCCTCCACCTTGATCACGTGGTACCCGAATCGGGTCTTGACGATCGGCGAGATGGCGCCGGGCTCCAGCGCGAAGGCGGCGCTCGCGAAGGGCTCCACCATCTGGTTCTTGGAGAAGAACCCCAGGTCGCCGCCGTCCTCGGCGCTCAGATCCTCGGACAGCTCCTTGGCCAGCGCCGCGAAGTCCTCGCCGGACACGGCACGCTGATGCGCCGCCTCGGCGCGCTGCTTCGCCTGCGCGTCCTGCTCGGGGGTGGCTTCCGGCGGCACCTTGATCAGGATGTGGCGGGCGTGGACCTGCTCCGGGCGCTGGAACTGGTCCGGATGCTCGTCGTAGTACTTCTGCAGCTCCTCGTCGCTCACGGTGACGGTGGGCCTGATGTCCCGCTCCACCAGGTCCAAGGCCAGCTGCGACTCCTGCACCGCGCCCTCGAACTCCCCGTAGGTGACCCCGGCGCGATCCAAGGTCCCCTGCAGCGACTCGCGGCCCCCGGCCCGGCGCTCCATGTCCGCCAGGATCTGGCTCACCTTGGAGGTGTCGAGCTCGACGTCGCGCCGCCGCGCCTCCTGGGCCAACAGCGTGCTGTCGATCACCTGCTGGCTGGCGGCCTGCATCACCTGCTGCTGATCCACCTTCTGGCCCTGCCGGCGCATCTGGCTGACCACATTCTGTACCGCCAGTCGCACCATGCCGGCGTGCACCGGCTCGCCGTTGACCGTCAGCAGCACAGGATCCGGCGGGGGCTGGGGGGCAGGCATGCTCGTTGCCGTGGCAGAGCCCTCGGCGCCCGTCGGCGCCGGTTGCGCCGTGGGGGGCGTCTGGGCAGCGGCGACCGCGGCACACAACACACTGACCACGATGGGCATCGTGACTCTCATGGCTATTCGTCCTCCTGGGTGGGGCTCGACGACTGTCGTGTCGGCATCCGCGCTGACCGAATGGGTCAACCTCCAATGAAGGTCGACCACCTACAGCCGCCTTCCTCGGTCAGCCTATCACAGTGCCTCGCAGGCCGTTGGCTGGCTCGGAACGGCGAACGATGCGGCGGGCCCTCGCCACCGGGCATCCCCTCTCAACGGGGTCCCCCGCTGCCCGGCGCCGTGATAATGTTTCCTGGCGTGGTGCGTGCTCTCAAGCATCCCGCAACAGGAGGACAGCATGAGGTTGGAGCATGCAGGAGCTCTGCTCCTGGTGGGGTTGGCGGCGATGGCGGCCGGCGGCGCCGAGGCCGCGGCGCCTCGCGGCGGACAGGCGTGGAATGCCGCCCGCCGCCTGGAGGTGGATGCAGGGGATCGTGCCCGGGTCACGTTCAGCCCGGTGACCGGGACCGCCGACCTGGTGGTTCTCGAGCCTGGCGCCATCTCCCTGTCCGGCTCCACGCCCACGGCTCGTAGCCTCGACTTCATCGCGCGCTACAAGGAGCTGTTCGGGAACATCGAGCCCTACACCGACCTGGAGCCGTCGGGCCGCCTCGTGGACGGCCTCGGTCGCACCCACCTCCGATACCGGCAGCTGCTGGACGGGCTGCCCGTGTTCGGCGGCGAGCTCCACGCCCACTTCGACGGCGCGGGACAGCTCACCTCGGTGAGCGGACGGCTGCTCCCCGACGTGCAGGTCTCTAATTCCTCGCCCACCCTCTCCGCGGCCACGGCCGAAGACATCGCGGCGACCGCCCTCGCCAAGAGCAGCGGCCGTTCCGTTGCCATGCTGACGGTGTCGCCGGCGCGGCTGCTCGTGTATCGGACGGGGCTCCTGGCCGGTCGGCCCGGTGCCGACCACCTGGCCTGGGCAATCACGGTCGCCGCCGACGCCGCGACCGCGGAGACGGTGGTGGTCGACGCCCACGACGGGGTGATCCTCGAGAGAATCCCCCGCGCCTACGACCTCACCCGCTCGGTGGCCAAGACGACGCCGGGCAACGTCATCTGGAAAGAGGGCGACCCCCTCCCCTACGGCGGCGACAGCGCCGACGCCAACCAGGAGATCAACCAGCTCATCACCACCGCCGGCGAGAGCTACCAGCTCTTCGCCAGCCTCAGCGGCGGCACCTTCCTGTCGTGGGACGGCCACGAGGCCGCGATGCCCACCCTGTACGACCCAAACGACGAGAACCTGGGCGACACCGAGTGCCCCAACGCCTTCTGGACCAGCGCCGACCGGCGCATGACCGTGTGTACGGGCATGGCCACCGACGACGTGGTGGCCCACGAGTGGACCCACGCCTACACCGACGCCACCGACGGCCTGGTCTACATGTGGCAGTCGGGCGCCCTGAACGAGTCCTTCTCCGACATCTTCGGCGAGACCCTGGATCAGCTCAACGGGCTCGGCATGGACAGTCCGGACCGGCATCGCACCGACGGCGCCTGCTCGGCCTACGGCTTCGGGCTCGCTCCCGAGCTCACCATCGACTCGCCCGCCTCCCTGGCCGGCCCCTACTTCTCCGGAAGCGCCCAGTTCAACCCCGCGCCACCGTTCTCCGTCACCGCCCGGGTGGAGCTGGCGAACGACGGGACCGATCCCACGGGAGACGCCTGCGAGCCTCTGACCGGCTTCACGCCGGGTCGCATCGCGCTCATCGACCGGGGAGACTGCAACTTCGTCGACAAGGCCCGGCGGGCCGAGGACGCGGGTGCGGTCGGAGTCATCGTGGCCAACAACCAGGGGGACACCCTCCTCAACATGGCCGGATCCGACGGATCGACTCTGAGCATCCCGTCGGTCTTCATCACCGAGAGCGACGGCGACGCCATCAAGGCCGCCCTCGGCGGCAACGTCACCGCCACCATCGCCCTGGACGTCGCCGCCAGCGACCAGTCCGTGCGCTGGCTGGTCGCAGAGGGGGCGCAGACCGGCGCCCTCCGCGACATGTGGAACCCGGACTGCTTCAACGATCCCGGCCGTGTCCGGGATCCCGACTACTCCTGCTCCTACGACGACAACGGCGCGGTCCACAGCAACTCCGGCGTTCCCAACCACGCCTTCGCCCTCATGGCCGACGGCGGCGCCTACAACGGACGCACGGTGCGCGGCATCGGCCTCGTCAAGGCCATCAACATCTACTGGCGGGCCATGTCCGTCTATCAGATCCCGGTCACCGACTTCGCCATGCACGCGGACTTCGTGCAGCAGAGCTGCCGTGACCTGGTGGGGGCCCCGCTGCCGGATCCGACCACCGGGGCGGTCTCGGGCCAGGTGATCTCCGCCGACGACTGCGCCCAGGTGACGAGCGCCATGATCGCCGTGGAGATGAGTGTCCCCCCCGACCAGTGCAGCTATCCGCCCCTCCTCAAGACCGCCGCGCCCGCCTTCATCGGCAACCGGATCGCGTTCTCCGAGAGCTTCGACCAGGGCCCGCCGACCGGTTGGAAGCTGAGCAACGAGGGTGTGTACGCCGAGTACACCCCCCGGAACTGGGCGTGGACCGATCGTCTGCCCAGCGGCGGCCGGGGTGGCGCGTACCTCGCTGCGGACAGCCCCACGGTGGGCGACTGCGTCGCCGGCAGCGACGATCAGTCCGGCGTCATGCGCCTGACCAGCCCCGAGATCGCGATCCCCGCCGGTGCTTCGCCCACCCTCGCCTTCGACCACTGGGTCGCCACCGAACGACGCTTCGACGGGGGCGTGGTCGAGATCAGCGTCAACGGCGGCGCCTTCCAGAGCATCGACCGCGAAGCGTTCACGTACAACCCCTACAACCTGCTTCTGGAGGCAGCGGGCAACGGCAACACCAATCCTCTGGCGGGACAGTACGCCTTCACCGGCACGAACACCGGGTCCTCCCAGGGCTCGTGGGGCCAGTCCCAGGTCGACCTCTCCGGGCTGGTGAGCGAAGGCGACTCCGTCCGTGTCCGCTTCGAGTTCGGCGTCGATGGCTGCGGAGGTGTGGTCGGGTGGTACGTGGACAACGTCCAGGTGCGCACCACCGACCTGACGCCGCGGGATGGGCATGCGCGCATCCGCCCCTGAACGGCCCCCCGTCCGGGGCGCGGCCGCCCCCTGAGAGCGACGGATGCTGCAGCTTCGCCTGCTCGGCATTCCGGTGCTGATCCAACCCTGGTTCTTCCTCACCGCCGCTCTCATCGGCCCCCGCGACCTCCCCGGTCTCGCGCTCTGGGTCCCGGTCGTCCTGGCCGGCGTGCTCGCCCATGAGCTCGGACACGCCCTGGCGGCCCTTCGCTACGGGCGCAGCCCCACCATCGTGCTGCACGGCTTCGGCGGCGCCACCAGCTGGGGCGGCGCGAGGCTCTCGCCGGGACGGCGCATCGCGGTCACCGCCGCCGGACCTGCCGTGGGCCTTGCCATCGGCGCCGCCGCCCTCGCCGCGGCCCATGGGCTCTCTCCAGTCGGGACCCCGGCGCGGCTCCTGTCCGATCTCGTCTGGGTCAACCTGGGCTGGGCGGTCCTCAACCTGCTCCCGATCCTCCCCCTCGACGGCGGTGCCATGGTCGCGGTGATGACCGAGGCGTTGTGGGGGGCTCGCGGCCTGAGGATCGCCCACCTGCTGTCGCTGGTGGCCTGCGTGGCGCTGGCCGGCGCGGCCCTGTGGGTCGGGTGGTGGTGGTCGGCGATCATCGCCGGCATGCTCGCCCTCGCCAACGTCCAGGCCCTGCGCGGTGATGGGCGCCCACGGCCCCTGGGCTGACCCGGGGCGCCGCGAGTGGCGTTCGGCCGTGCGCGCGCCCCGACGGGGGCATCTGCCCCGCTCCCGACCCCTGCCGTGCCGACAGTGGTACCGTAAACGCAACGGGAGGACCGGTTCATGCGCAGGAAGGCCAAGACCGACGTGCTGGTAGTGGGTGCAGGCCCGGTCGGGCTGCTGGCGGCCCTGGCGCTCGCGCGCGCCGGCGTCCGGCCCACCATCATCGACGAGGAGGAACGGGCCGCCATCCACGGCTATGCGCTGGTGCTCCACCCCGCGACCGTCGAGCTCCTGGCGAGGCTCGGCATCCAGGACGAGGTGGTGGAAGGGGGTCGTCGCATCGACACGGTGGCGTTCTACGAGGGAGGAGAACGGCGGGCCGAGCTGGATCTCTCCCGCCTCGACAGCCCCTTCCCCTTCGCCGTCGCCTTCCCCCAGAGCACCCTCGAAGACTGTCTCCGGAGCCACCTCGAGGAGGCCGGCGTGACGGTGAGCTGGCGCCGGCGGCTGGCCGCCTTGAGCAGCACCGGCGCCGGCGCGGTGGCCCGCGTGGACCATCTGGACCGCGTTTCCGTGGGTTATCCGGTCGCCGACAGCAGCCAGGTGGTCACACGCACCGAGGAGGTCCGGCCGGACTTCGTGTTCGGCGCCGACGGCCACCGTTCCCGGGTGCGCCGCATCCTCGGCGCCGACTTCCCCCGCCTCGGCGAGGGACGGATGTTCCTGGTCTTCGAGTTCTCCAGCGACGGCGCCACCGTGGACGAGGCGCGCGTGATCCTCACGGACGGGCTGGTCACGGGCCTCTGGCCCCTGCCCCAGGGCCGCTTCCGCTTCAGCTTCGAGCTCGGTGAGCCGTCCTCCCTCCAGGCCCGTCCCGAGGAACGTCGCCTGGTGCGACGTCTCGGTCAGTCCGCCTATCCCCACGTCGCCGAAGAGCGGCTGGCCGAGCTCATGGCGGAGCGGGCGCCGTGGTTCGAAGCCCCGGTCGGCGATGTCCACTGGTCCCTGGCGGTGCGGTTCGACCGACGTTTGACCGACACCATGGGCCGTGATCGAGTCTGGCTGGCGGGTGACGCCGCGCACCTCATGCTTCCCGTGGGCATGCACAGCATGAACGTCGGGCTCCTGGAGGCCGGGCGTCTCGCCGCCGCCACCGCGCAGGGTCTCCACGGGGAGGAGAGGTCGGCGAAGGCGATGGAACCCTACCCGCCCTCCCACCTGCGGAGCTTGCGAGCTCTGCTCGTGCCGGAGGAGGGGTTCGCGGTCACTGCGGGCGCCGATCCCTGGGTGAATCAGCACCTCGCCCAGGTGGTGACCGCCGCGCCGGCGACCGGCCCCCACCTGGATGCGCTGCTGGCCCAGCTCCAGGTCGAGCGGCGGGCCCCGGCCGGCGGAACCTCCCCGTGAGACAGGACCGTTCGGGGTGCCTGTTCCGCCTCGAGACACCGCCCGGCCTCCGAGGCCGCGCGATCGGGCACGGCTCTTGCGTCACCCCTCGGCACACGCCCGCCGCGGGCGTCAGGAGGTGACCCATGGCAAGCCACCAGCCGCTCCCGCCCCCCCGCGTCCAGGAGGCTGACGCCGCCACCTCCTCACCGGAGCCGACACCGCTCCACGTGCTCGTGGCCAGTGAGCACCAGGACCTGACCTTCGCCATCTTCGAGGCCCTCCGGCCCCTCACCGAGGTCCGCGTCACCGGTTGCCGCGACGTCGCCCAGACCCGATACGTGTGCGCCCTCGACCCCCCACGGGTCGTGGTCCTGGACATGGACATCCTCCACCAGGACCCCCTGGCGCTGGTCAGTCTCGCCAACACCGCCCGTCGCCACACCCACATCGTCGCGCTCAGCGACCATCCCGTGTTCGACGTCGGCGCCCGCTTCGGCCAGGCCCGGCTGAGCTTCGTCCAGAAGCCCGCCTGCCCGGAGGACCTCGTTCTCCTGCTGCGTCTCCGCCTGGACGAGGAGCCGTCCCTGGCGAGCCACGTTTGTTGACATCGATTCTCGCGTTCTCTACCCTCCGTGCGTGTCGATGCTCCAGGGAAATCTGACGTGAAGCTGGACGAGCTCGGCGAGTTCGCGTTCATCGACCGCATTGCGCGAGGTGCTCCCAAGGACCTGGGGGCACATGTCCTGTGCGGCATCGGGGACGACGCCGCGGTGGTCGAGGCGCCGCACGGGGTCCAGCTCGTCACCACCGACATGCTCATCGAGGGCGTCCACTTCCTGCGCGACGTGACCACTCCCCGTCAGCTCGGTGCCAAGGCGATCACCGTCAACCTCTCCGATATCGCCGCCATGGGCGGCATCCCGCGGGACGCCCTCGTCTCCATCGCGGTGCCGCCCGACACCGACGTGGCCGAGCTCGATGCCCTGTACGAAGGCATGGGAGAGGTCGCGCGACGGCATGAGGTGAGCCTCCTCGGAGGCGACACCACGGCCTCGCCCCGCGACCTCTGTCTGAACGTGGTGGTGCTGGGTCACGCCGCCCCGGAGGAGGTGCTCTACCGGTCCGGGGCGCGCATCGGCGACCGGGTGCTCGTCACGGGCACCCTCGGCGACGCCCGCGCCGGTCTCGAGATACTGCTCGGACGCCTCGACCTCCCCTCCACCCAGGCGGACCCCCTGGTGCGCGCCCATCTCGAACCGACGCCCTACCTGGCGGAGGCGCGCATCGCGGCGATCTCCGGGGTCGCCCACGCCGCCATCGATCTCTCCGACGGTCTGTCCTCGGACCTCGGCCACGTCTGCCGGGCCAGCTCCGTGGCAGCGGTGGTGAACGCCGGCGACCTTCCCATAAGTGCTGCAGTGCGCGCCGCCGCGGAGCGCCTCGCCGTCGATCCCGTGAGCCTCGCGGTCGGCGGTGGGGAGGACTATCGCCTGCTCCTCACGGCTGCCCCGGATGGGGTGGAGGCGCTTCGCGGCCGGATCCAGGAGACGAGCGGCTGCCCCCTCTACGACGTGGGAGAGATCGTCGCCGGCCAGGGCGTCCGCCTGCGCCGGTCGGACGGCACGCAGGAGGAGCTCCGCGCCACCGGGTGGGACCACTTCCGCGCTCCCTAGCCCGCGCCGGCCCGAGGCGGCGCCGGAGCGGGCGCCGATGGACTCAGCGGAGCTCTTCCACCAGCCGGTCGCGCAGCGAGCTCAGGGAGTCCGAGATCGCGACCTCGTACGGGGGATCGGCCGGCTCGAGCGCCCGCACACTCTCCGGGAGCCCCGCCAGCTCGCTGCGCGCCCGCGAGCGCACCGCCTGGAGGTCCTCCACGGCGGAGGGCACCCGCCGCCCGGAGCGCATCGCAGGTCGGAGCTGCGGCTCCCCCGAGAGATCCTCGGCGGCGAGCCCGATGGTGTCCCCCACCAGTCGTCCTTCCCCGTCCCTTCGTCGCCACACCTGCTTGATCCCGGGCAGCGTGGCCTTGTCCGTGGACAGCTTGAGGAGGGGGCGTTCGTCGTACTGGGCGAGCTTGTACACGATGTCCAGGTTCGGCGCGTCCTGGGAGGTTCCGAGGCGCGTGCCCACGCCGAAGGCGTCGATGGGGGCGCCCCCGCGCACCAGCTCGCGCACCCGCCACTCATCGAGGTTCCCGGAAGCGAAGATCTGCACCCTCTCGAGCCCTGCGCCATCCAGCTTCTCCCGGGTCGCCGCCGCCAGCGATGCCAGGTCCCCGGAATCGAGACGCACGCCCCGCACCCGGAAGTCGGAGCCCAGCTCCGCGGCGAGATCGATGACCAGGTCCACGCCCCGCAGCGTGTCGTAGGTGTCCACCAGGAGCACCGTGTCCGGGAACACGCGGGCGAAGGAGCGGAAGGCGTCCTCCTCCTCCTCGTGGAGCTGCACGAAGCTGTGCGCCATGGTCCCGGAGATAGGGATGCCGTAGAGCTTGCCGGCGAGCACGTTGGACGTGCTGTCGAAGCCTGCGATCCAGTGGGCGCGGGCGCCGCTGGTCCCCGCCTCGGCTCCATGGGTCCGCCTCAGACCGAAGTCCGCCAGCCCGCGACCGTCGGCCGCCAGCACGACCCGGGCCGCCTTCGAGGCCAGGGTGGTGGCCAGGTGCACCTGGTTCATCACCAGGGTCTCCAGGAACTGTGCCTCGATGACAGGCGCAGTGACCCGTAGGAACGGCTCCCCCGCGAAGGCGATGGACCCCTCCGCCATGGCATCCACGTCCCCCGAGAATCGGAACGTCTCCAAGACGTCCAGAAACCCCTTTCCGAAGATCCCGGTGGTCTCCAGGTAGGAGAGGTCGTCGGACGTGAACCGCAGGCCCTCCAAGGCCTCCAGGAGGGGACCCAGGCCGGCGGTCAGGAGGAAGTTGCGCTCGTCGGGGAGGGCGCGCACGAAGAGGTCGAAGGTCGCAGTGCCGGAGATTCCCTGGTGGTGGTAGGCCTCCATCATGGTCAGCTCGTACAGATCCACCAGGAGTGCGTCTCGGACCATTGCCATGGGCTCCCCCTCTTCCCAGTCCAATTTCGGGTTCTCGGCGGACCTGGAAGCCCACCTA
>Ga0315542_1001893_pt1 | contig 12975 bp, 10 predicted proteins | sample SalMarSW160120MG_FD_202541 | JGI IMG/M metagenome (GOLD analysis project Ga0315542, IMG submission 202541) | Salt marsh sediment microbial communities from the Plum Island Ecosystem LTER, Massachusetts, United States - Salt Marsh Sediment SW1601-20 ... | reverse complement strand
GTTTGCCGTACCATGGGACAGATCCTATAAATACATTGAGAACGGGTTAAACCTGGCCACCCGTTATATCAAAGAAAATAATTTCTCAATTAAGGGAGGTACCATTGAGAGTAAACCGAATGAACCCAGGGGAGAAATGTTTCTTCCGACCGCCGGCCACGCATTGAACCTTATCAGCCGCTTGGAAAATCCGGATTTCTGGGGTGTAAATCCCGAGATTCTGCAGCATGAAGGAATGACCAATCTTTCCGCTATCAATGCCATCGCCACTGCGATAAACTCCGATAAACTCTTTTTTATCCACCTGGGCAACCAGAAACCCGGTCAGTTTGATAACGACAATCCCGTCATGACCGGGATGGACGGGCTGAAGGAACTTATCGGTGTACTGTGGATGTTGAAGAAACTCAACTGGACCGGTCACATTGAGTTCGATAATCATATACTTCGTACCGATACGGCCCCGGGCAAAGAGAATGCCATCCGGATCAGGAAAGATTTTATCAAACATAATGTGGAAAGTTATCGCCTTGCCGAACAAAAAGCCGATCAGCTTGCCGATATTTCAAGATTAAATACTCTTTTCGCAGAAATTTGTGATAAAAAATCACCGCTTTCGGCGGCACTGGAAAATTATGATTTTGACGCAATCAATAATGCGTCACTGGATTATAATAAAATCAATACCACACCGGTAAACATAGCGGCATTGGATTATGAGGTAAACAAGGCGTTATTGGGATTATAAAAAGATCAGGTAAAAAAAAGGCTGTTTGAAAAAAAACAGCCTTTTTTATATTTTAAACTTTTCCGTTTCTTTATATAACAGATAATCAAAATCGGCATAATGCTTTGTCCCGTTCATGTCCTGACAGGCAATCCCCACAAACATACCGGTAAACCCCATCGGCTGCACATAATCATCAGAAAGTACTTTTGCTTCCAGTATCGGTCCGATGGACCGCCAGTTCTTCTTATCGATCGAATAATAAAATTGTATTCTGTTATATACCATCTGCACGGCAAGGTATACCCGGCCTCCGGCAATGGCCGGTTCCGGTTGTACCGGCATGGTAAATCTTTTTCGATCATATACCAGTATACCAAGGGAACTGCTGCCATTATCATCTTTAGACAGGCGCAGATAATACTGATTGCCGTCATCGTAACGAACCAACAGACCCGCCATGGTATTAAAGTCTTTCGGGCTAAACTCCAGGCAGGTCTCCGCATAAAACGTGAAGTTTTCAGCACGCCTGGCGATCAATGTCTGATTAAACCGCGAGACCAGCGACTCCTGTCCATACAAACGGACGAATCCCTTTCTTTCTGAAAGCGACAATTTATCTTCAAGGGGCATCCGTAGTGTTTGAAATTCAATCGGGAGTTTTTCTTCGTCAAAATCAGTAAAAGACTCATTCTTACTTTCGTTCTCTACGTTGGAACCTGAGAAATCAACCTCAAGCTCCGGTTTTCCCGCTGCCGCATACAACCACCCGTCGTCCTTCCATTCGACTCTTTGCAGGGATGTTTCCCGTCCAAGAGGACAGTAAATGGTACCGGGTAAAGGCCTGCCGCAGAGATGGGCCATAATCCATTCATTACCCTTCCATTCGCAAATACTGGCATGCCCGGATTTCTGCAGGCCCGCATGCAAATACGGCGTTAAATCCTTCTTCTGTGCGACTGCCTGTTTCAATCCTACTCTGTCCTTCACACTTGTAAGTACCGGATTTTTCGGATGCACCTCATAGGGACCGTCGATCTTTTTTGATCGTGCCAGTGTAACGGCATGTTCGTAAGAGGTGCCGCCCTCCGCCGTAAGCAGATAGTACCAGCCTCCCCTTTTATAAAGATGCGGACCTTCCGTGACCTCAAGGTCTGTTCCCTTAAAAATATTTTTTATTTCCCCCACCAGTTTTTCCTGTTTTGGATCATATTCCTGCAATAAAATACCCGCAAATGCGTGTTTATTAATGCGATAATCCCAAAGCATATTTACCAGCCATTTTCGCCCGTCATCATCATGAAACAGGGAGGGATCAAATCCGCTGCTGTTCAGATAAACCGGTTCCGACCAGGGACCGATAATCTTCTCCGCGGTTACCAGATAGTTCGGGGTATCTTTAAATGCTGTTTGTTTCCCAATGGCGCCTACACCTACTTTTGTGTTGGTATAGACAAGATAATAGATTCCGTCGGCATAACTTAAACAAGGAGCCCAGATACCGCCGGAAGGATTGATGCCGTACATGTTCAACTGCGAAACCCTGTCTAACGGCCTGGTAATCAGCTTCCAGTTTACAAGATCTTTTGAATGATGTATTTGCACTCCCGGAAACCATTCAAAGGTGGAAGTTGCGATATAAAAATCTTCTCCCACCCTCAGGATGGATGGATCGGGATTAAATCCCGGGAGTATCGGGTTTTTTATGTGGGGCATCCGCCTATTCCTTTAGACTCCCAAACGAAATACCGGAAACCAGGAATTTTTGCAGTAAAATAAATACTACAATAATAGGAAATATCGAAAAAGCAATAGCCAGATTGATCGCCCCGTAATCCCTGGCGTATAATGACGAGTTCAACTGAGCAATCATCAACGGTAGGGTGTATGTTTCTTTCGAGGTTAGTACGATCAGCGGCCATAAAAAGTTGTTCCAGTTAAATACAAAAGCAAATATCCCCATGGTAGCGATACCGGGAGACATGATCGGGAGGGCTATCCGATGGAAAATACTCAGATCATGTGCCCCGTCTATTCGCGCCGCCTGTATGATATAATCGGGGAGAACCGATTTTATGTACTGCCGCAGAAAATATACGGTAAACGCCGCCGCACCTGCCGGAAGTATCAGGGCAAGCAGGCTGTCCAACAGATTGAATCTGAACATAAGATCGTATAACCCGATAATTCCCATTTGCGCGGGAATCATCATAGAGGCCAAAATAAATCCGAACAAGAATTTTTTAAACGGGAACTCATAGAATACAAACCCGAAAGCGGTTAACGCCGCGATGTATATACTTAAAACACTCGCAGAAACGGCAACGATCGCGCTGTTCACAAATCCGGTAAAGAAGTTTATGTTGGCCGTAATTATAAGAATAGTCTTTACATTTCCTATAACGTTGGAACCCGGGATCATACTGAGACCGGTATTGATTTGTACGTTTGTCCGGCTTCCGTTTATGATCATAAGGTAAAACGGAATCAGACAAAGTATCGCCAGGACAATAAGCAACGCGTATAAAAGACCTCTGGTTATCTGTAATCTAAGTTTTGCTGCACTAATTTCCATCAGGTTTCCCCTCCGACTCTTGTTATAAATTTTATATTCACAATTGAAAATACCGCGATTATCAAAAAGAGCATATATGATATCGCTGCCGCGTATCCGAAACTTGCCTGCGTTAATCCGAAGGCTTGATTATACATGTATAACACCATGGTGGTTAATGCTTTGCCCGTTTCTCCCCCGATACCAACCATGGTACCGTGGGTAAACACATACGGGATGTCGAATATCTGCATACCTCCGATTAGCGAGGTGACAATTACATAGGTAAAGACCGGCATAAGCAGCGGTAAGGTAATCTGGAAAAACGTCCTGGTAGTGGATGCGCCGTCCAAATCGGCCGCTTCATAATAGGTCTTCGGGATACCCTGCATTCCGGCCATCAGCAGGATCATGGAAACCCCGAACCACTGCCAGGTCTGAATAATAGAGATAACCATTTGTGAGCTTGTCGGATCATTCATAAGATTAAAAGCAGGCGGATAGTTTCCACCCGGGAATGCCGATGCCGGGCCGTGTATCAGCTGGTTAATGGCCCCATGCTGCCAGTCCAGAAGCACCAGGGCGAGCACGCCGATAGAAGCCGCTGTTACAAGGTTTGGGAAATAAAATATGGCCCTGAAAAAACCCACACCTTTTATTTTTAGCCGCGCGTTGGTAAATATCACGCCTAAGAATAAAGCAATTACCAATTGCAGAATAATATTCGGCAGCCATATACGCCAGGTATTGACAAAAGCCAGCCAGAATTCTCCCGGAACATCAAGTTTGCCGGCACCAGCAAATCGCTGAAAAAGTTCAGTAAAAATCCGAGCATAATGATGAAATCCAATAAATTGAGGATCCGCGTACCCATCCCATTTCGTTAAGCTTAAGAAAAAACTGTAAATCACCGGATAGAAATTGAATAAAAAATAGAAAATAAAGAAAGGGATAACAAACAACAGTCCTATGTATTTCTTCTTTAGTTTCATTGCTAACGGTCTCCTCTATTATTTATATTAAGACCGGGGGGAAATCCCCCGGTCTCATCGACTAATTTATTTTTTTATTGGACATCTACATCGGGAAAGGCGTTTTTGACGTCAGATTTAAACTGTGTAATAGCTTCTTCTTTGGTCATCTTACCTTCCACGTAGTTGTTAATGGCACCCATCAGGAAGTTTCTGATATCCAGATCGTACTTCGCTAACAGCTTGCCGTTAACTTTCGGTGCTTCTTTTGCGAAGAACAGGTAGTGGTTCTGGCCGGCCAACAGCGGATCGGCGAAATCATTTTTGATCTCATCCACAACCTTCTTGTTTCCAAGAAAGTCACCGGTTGATTTTGCCCACCATTTAAGAGTGTCTTCATCAAGAGTAAACATCTTTATGAACTCCCAAGCAATCTGCTTGTTCTTTGAGTTCTTGTAGATACCCATCCAGGTACCGCCCCAGAAATAGGAGCCGGGACCCTTACAAAGACCCCAATCGCCCATAGTATCTTTGGCATTGGGTTTCAGTACATAGTGCAGTCCCCAGGTAGGAAGAATGTATCCGAAGATCTGCGGATCTTTTTTGTTCATGTTCTCGAACCAGGGCGGGGACCAGGTGCCGACTTCAGCGGTCAGGTGCTCATCGCGTAAGGTCTTGGCAATATCAAAATAATCCAGAATCGGTTTTTCGATATTGAGTTTTCCGTCAGCAACAAAGGGTTTTGTTCTGCGTGACCACGGATACTGCTGATAATCACCGTAACCGGCAATAATCTTTACCGCGCCATTGCTTTCCTTGTTCAGCTTGCGGGCCGTATCCAGGAATTTGGCATCGGTAGAAAGCATTTCACCGACTTGTTCCGGATCATCGGTACCAAGATATTTCTTGGCCACGCTTCTTCTGTAGAAGAAACCACCGGGAGTCGTCTGCCATGAAAGCGCTCTTAACACGCCCTTGGAGTCGGTTCCAACCTGTACGACGTAGTCAACCAGGTCTGCGGTGTTGGGATTAAACTGTCCCAGGTCGGCATAAAAACCGCTTTCCACCAGGTCGATTACGAATGCATACTCGGCCGTGAAAATGTCCGGCGCGTTCTTTCCGCTGCGTAATACGGGGCGAATCTTGTTCAGATACTCCTCACAGGGAACAATAGTAAGCTCAACTTTCACACCTGTGTAGACTGACTCAAAGCGGTCAATCATTTTCTTTACCTCATCGGTAAAAGACCACATTGAAATCGTACCTTTGAAGGTCTTCGGATCCACCGTGGCGGGTCCGCATGTTGCAAGTGCAAGTAGAAGCCCTACTACCACTAAAGCAAAAATTGCTTTTTTCATAATACCTCCTTTATTATGTTTTGGGGGTTGTGCCTACAACCAAGGCCTACTGTAACACATATAAAATTTTATGACAAGATATTAATTTTAAAAAAATAATATCACCGGCCTCCTTCCTCACATTCGGCATACTGCACCATCCTATCGGTACTGCTTAACGCAGGCCGAAACCAAAGGGAAACATAACCTTATAGTTATCCTCGCTTCTGTGCCCCAGGGGAATCTGTTTCATGGAACCGGGCCACCCATATGACAGTCTTCCGGTGAAAGGAAAGTCTCCAAAAACGACATCGGCCACACCCTGCCCTTCGGTGCCCGGAAGCCAGGCAGCGATAACGGCGTCACACAGATCAATAACCCTGCTTATGATAAGCGGGCGCCCGGACACCACAATCAACACCAGTTTATCGCATTTCGATCGCATGCGTTTGACCAACTCCACATCCTCCCGACTCAGATTCAGATCGGCTTTATCCCCCACGCCCTCCGCATAGGGCAGTTCACCCACCACCGCGATACCTATGGCGGCTTTCCCGTTTATTTTAGCGGACGCATCGCGATCATAGGTTACCGCTTGTGGATTTGACATCGTTTTTCTGATGCCCTCCAGAATCGTCGTTCCATCGGTAATGGCTCCCGGCTTACCCTGCCAGGTGATTGTCCAGCCTCCGCATTGTATTCCGATATCATCTGCCGCCCTGCCGGCCACAAGCACAAGCGGACTGTCTTTTGCCAGGGGCAGCGTCTTGTTTTGATTTTTCAGCAGCACCAGCGACTTACGAACCGCTTCGCGTGCCAGTTCACGATGTTCCTTTGATCCTATGGTTGGGATCAGATCCTTTTCAGCAGGAGGACGTTCGAACAGTCCAAGTTTGAATTTTACCCTGAGAATTCTCCGGACAGCGTCATCTATCCTGGACAGGGGAACATCGCCTTTCTCGACAGCGCTTGTCAGTGTTTTGATAAACTTTTCATAGGCATCAGGTACCATAATCATATCCAGGCCCGCATTAATGGAAGAAACCACGCATTTATAATAGTCCGGTGATATCTGGTCTATGGCCTGCCAGTCCGATATAAGAAATCCCTTGAAACCCAGCTCTCCCTTTAACACATCGGTCAGCAGGTACTTTTGGGCGTGCATCTTTGTATCTTTCCAACTGCTGAAAGAGACCATTATGCATTCCACTCCCTGTTTTATTGCCTCAATGTAAGGAGGCAGATGGACCCTGCGTAAGGTTGCTTCGTCAATCTTGGCCACCCCCTGATCAAGCATGAACTTTTTCCCTTCCATTTGCCTTATGGAGGTCCCCCATTCGGTGCCCCCGTCCGCGATAAAATGCTTGGCAGTCGCCAGAACCGTGCCCGGTGATCCCAGGCCCTTCGTACCATTATTTTGCAGCCCCCTGATATAGGCGCCGGCCAGCCTGGAAACAATTTTGGTATTTTCGCTGTATCCTTCGTAGGTTCTTCCCCAACGAATATCCTGCGGGACCGCCACAACCGGCGCAAAATTCCAGTACACACCGGTGGCCGCCATCTCTTCCGCGGTTGCCCTGCCGATCCGTTCCATCAGATCGGGATCATCAGCCGCTCCCAGGCCTATGTTCTGCGGAAAAATTACCGCTCCCCTGAGATTATTGTGTCCGTGCACACCGTCGGCTCCGTAAACAAGCGGAATACCCAGTCTTGTTTTCAAAGCATAGCCTTGAAAACGCTCCATCATCGCATCCCACCCCTCCGGCGTATTGGGGCGGGGAACGTCGCCGCCGCCGCTTAATATGCTTCCAATGTACATGGTAGTAATATCATTGGGAGGATTGATCGCGTACCTGGCCACTTGGGTCATTTGGCCGACTTTTTCGGCTAATGTCATCTGCCCCAGAAGATTTTCAACACGCTTGTCAACACCAGCGGACGGGTCTTTATACAGAGAGTCCGCTGGCGCCGTACCCGTGTCGGCCATCGCACCTTGATTACACCCGGACAATAAAAATAAAAATCCGAGAATCAAAATCAGTATGAGTATTGTGTTTGTAATTCTTTTCATTATTTCTCCCTCATGCTTATTGTCTATCTTTCATGATTATGCTATTTTTTTAGCATAAAAACACGTTTTTGTCAAGAGAATTGCAATATTTTTTATTATTATTAAAAATTGAAGAGCGTCGGCCAAACCGGCCCACGGGCCGGCAATTTTAAATTTGTACCATATACGAATTACAGTCCTCAACGGTCCGTAATCGACAGCTTATACACGGTTACATGGTTATACTCCCGTCCCGGTTCCAGGATGACATTCGGAAATTTGCTGTGGTGTACCGCATCGGGATAGTATTCGGTCTCCAGGCAAAGCCCCCCGTGTTTGGTGAACACCTGTCCGTCCCTCCCCGTTATCCCGTCAAGGAAATTTCCCGAATAGAACTGTATGGCCGGCTTTGTGGTCAAGACCTCCAGACATCTTCCGCTTTCCGGTTCCGTCAGGCGGGCCGCCTCCGCAAGCCCCGAGTCGTGCCTGTCTATGATAAAACAATGGTCATATCCCCCCGGAACCTGATCGAGCTCCTTGCCTACCGCTTTACCGCGCAAGAAATCCATAGGGGTACCCTTTACGTCATTTATTTCCCCGGTAGGAACAAGGGTCTCCGTTACCGGAAGGTACCTGCTGCAGTTCAGGCGCAGCAGGTGTTGTTTGATACTCCCGCAGCCCGCACCCGCCAGGTTCCAGTACGCGTGGTTGGTCAGGTTTACCGGAGTGGGTTTATCAGTCCTGGCCCGGTATTCTATGCGCAGCTCCGAGTTTTCATTTAAACTGTAGTTCACCCGGACCTCAAGATTCCCGGGGTAGCCCTCCTCACCGTCCGCGCTGTGATAGGTCAGGGTGATCCCGGCCGCTTCATTCTGTTCAAATGCCTGTGCCTGCCACAGCACCTTGTAGAAGCCTCTCTCGCCGCCGTGCAGGTGATGTATTCCATGATCATTACACGCCAGGGTGTATTCCTGACCGCCGATACTGAATTTTCCCCCGGCGATCCGGTTGCCGAAACGGCCGACGATCCCGCCGAAAAAGGGATGTTGGCCCACATAATCCGGCAGGTTGTCAAAACCAAGTGTTATTTCGCTGATTTTTCCGTTACGCTCCGGCATACGGACCGAAGTAATGGTTGCTCCATAATTAATTATGCTGACGCTGAGGTCCCGGCTGTTACCCAAGGTGAACAAGGTCACCTCCCGCCCGTCGTCCAATCTTCCGAATAATTTTTTTTCACTCAGCATATATGCTCCTCTCTTGTTGAATAATACTATTTTAAAATTGCTGTCTTAAGCCTCAAGCTTTGACGAATAAAGAGTGGAACAGTTTCTTCCCCGACGCTTTGAGGCATATAACGCGACATCCGCCCGCCGGATCAGTTCTTCTCCGGTACACAGCTTATCATGCGACGCAAAACTGACCCCCGCGCTGATGGAGGTCTTTATCTTTGCGCCTAAATATTCGAATTCCATCTCTTGTATTTTTTGCCGAACCCGTTCGGCGATCATATACGCGTAATCCTTTTTGCAGGAGACAAGCAGTACCACAAATTCTTCACCCCCAAATCGCGCCGCGATATCGCTTTGGCGGATATTAGACTTTACTATTCCCGCCACATCGAACAGGACACGGTCTCCCGCCAGATGGCCCAGGTTGTCGTTAATCTCTTTAAAGTGATCAATATCGAACATAAGTAATGCCAGATCCTCGATATAACGTGAAATACGGGCAATCTCTTCCTGCGCCCGTTTCATAAAATAATGGTGGGTATACAGTCGGGTTTTCGAGTCGATAATCGCTCTCTGGTAATAGATATTGGTTTGCAGGCTTACAGAGGCACACTTCATAATCCAATCGATATACTCAAGCTCCTGCTCGGTGTACGATTCCTCTATTATCTTTCTGCCGAATACAATAAAGCCGTACATTCCCCCCAGTCCCATCAGGGGCATGACAATCTCCGGGTTAAGCGGTAACAGCGGCCCGGAAAGACTTTTGTTTTTGATCAGCGTAGAAAACTCGGCAAAAGTCATGAGCCCCGAATGTGCGGCAAAAAACTGCCGGTAAGGGATAATTGAGGGGATATCGATGATATTTTTTACCCGCTTCAGGTTGCGAAAACAGATGGCATGCACCTTCTCCAGACTGCCTTCCTCCTGCAGGATAAAGGCAAGATAAGAGGGGACAAAACGGTCAAGCATTTTCCCGGTAATGTAGGTGATCAGGTTTATCAGGGAGGCCTGGTTGAAGAGTTCAACCACCTCCTCCAGCAGCTTGTCCTTGGCCTGCACCTGCTTTTCCAGATCAAGGATCTGGTCCCACACACCGATTTTTTTCAGGAGATCATAATTGGCGATAATTTCGGGATTGGAATTTAAGGCGCGCAAATAATCTTTTTGCATCATTCAAAAGCTTAGTATGCCAGAAAAATAAATTCAACCGCATTTTTTTAAAAACAAGTTTATCCGATAATTTTCTGAAAGTAAGCGGTATCAAGAAACCGCTCGAACTTATACCCCACCTCTTTAAACAAACCGCATTCGGAATAACCGGCTTTCCGGAACAGGCGCATACTCGCCGTGTTTTCCGTACAAATACCCGCAAGCAAAACATGGGTGCCGTTTTGCCGGGCAACCTCCTCAAGAAAAGATACCGCGCGGCTCCCGATTTCTTTTCCTGTATAATCCTTATGTAAATAAATTGTTATCTCAGAGGTATACGCATAACCTTGTTTCTTACTGTAAGGCCTGATCAAGCCGAATCCCGCCGTATCACCACCATACCGTATCAGATAGGCCTTTGTCTGTGTCTCACCCAGGCCGAAGTAACCCGCCGTCTCCTCAACCGTCAGCGTTCCGATATGATAGGTCGCGGTTGACCGCAGGACATAATAATTATAAATTTTACTGATGATAGTATGGTCCGCCGCGGCTGCAGGGATAAACGAAATGTTTTCCGTACTCATAATGATCTTCCTTCCTTTTTTTCATTCCGCAAAATAAAATCAGCCAGAAATCCGTAAAACCTCCCTGCCGCACTCATCTGTGCCGCTGTTCTGCTGATAAACAGATCATCTTTTGTGCAGTGTGGTATATTTCTCCAGGTTCAGATAGGGACATGACGAGGAGAACCCTGCGGGAGCTATCCCCAACGACTGAATCAGCCGTGTCCAGTAATTTACCTGGGCAATTGTGGAGGCAATAACCACAAACTGCCGCGGGGAAAAAATCCTCTGCATATCATGAACCGTTTCTTCCGTAACAGAGATGGGCGTCCGCGTCACCTGCCGCACAAAACGCAGGGCGGTCCGTTCTTTCGCGGAAAAAGATTCCACCTCCTCCAGGCGGTGCAAATCCTGCAGTGCCTCAACCTCCTTTCGTGTTATAGCGTATTTTTCAAACTCAAACGAGTTCATATCGATACAAAACGGGCAGGAGGCCCAGAACGATGTCTGCATTCTGATCAGTTTCAGCAAGCGCTTGGAAATCCCCTTTTCTCCGTGCGAGATAAGCGATTCCAGTACCGCGGATCCGATTGCGGATTTGGGAAACCAGGAAAGCAGCCTTGCCGGAAAAAGCCTCTTTTTTGTTTTTCTTTCGGCAATGAAAATACCCAGGCGCATTAATAACGGAATATGTTTCGGTGGGTTAATGTAGGCCATGGCTTCTCTTCCTGACAACCAGTCTTCGCATCTTCCAAGTAATACGGCTTTCATTTTCATTTTCATTTTTGTCGTTCATGATTCGTTCCAGCTCCCCACTGATATTTTTACAATCCGCCTCACTCAGGTTATTTTTAATATACTCCTCCTGTTTCCAGATGGAAACGGTATTGGGAAAAAACCAGGACGCAGCCCGATGATCGGGGACCGGCAGCAGCACACTCTCATTGTATACCACATCATGTTCATATTTCGCCGTTCCAAGCAGTTTTCCCACATAGAGCCGTGCGCCCTGGGAGGAAACCAGGCCGCGGTTCGCCGAGAGGTACGCGTTAAATACCGGAACATCGGTAAAAATATCCTCAACCTCCTCGATGAACAGGAGCCCCCCGCCCTGAAGCTCACCCACCCAGTTATTGATAATTTTCACCACGTCTTTCAAATGCGCCAATACAAACCGTGTGTAGCCGATATCCGCGTGTACCGGGAACGGCACCTTTGTTATATCATGGCTGATAAAGGTGAGTTCGGGATACTGTTTCCCGGCCAAAGCAAGAAATTCTTCCGACCGGTCAAGACCGTACACCCGGTTACAGCCGGTTGCCTGTTTCAGCATCCGGGTGGTAAATCCCGGACCGCAGCCAAGATCCAATGCGCCTTCCGGTGTCTTGTCCAGAAAACGAACGATAAAATCATGGGCCGGCGGGTTAAAAAAATGGGAGATCTCCTGCAGCCTCCGGGCGGCCGTCTGCGATGTCCCGAACGTATAGCGCATGAATATTCTCCTTTAAAAATCGTCGAGCGCGGACAGTCCGCGCAGATGGCCGGTATACCCCCACATCTCCAACTGCCAGCTGCCCGTATGACTGAAGGTATTGATACTTCCGTTGATCAAAGAAAAGGTCCTCTTCGTCTGCAGAGGGATGGAAAGTGTGTATCGGAACAGACTGTCCAGCACCCCGCCGTGGGCTATAATTAAAAGCTTTTTGTTTTTATACCGCGAAACAACGGTATCCAGCGCGGCGGTTACCCGGGTATATCGTTGGCGGGCGCTCTCACCTTCCGGGATAATGTAATCCGGATCAGGACCGCTGAATTTTTCATACTCCTCAGGATAGCGCTCGGCAAACTCACGCTTGGTCAGGCCCTGCATAATCCCCAAGTTTCGCTCTCTTAAACCGGCATTAAAGATAAGCGCTGCACTCAGTTTTTGGCCGATAATCTCCGCGGTACAAGCGGCCCTGCCGAGATCGCTTGAAATGATGGTATCAAAATCATCTTCCAGGAAACCGGCGATTGCCCCGGCCTGTTGTCTGCCGTTTTCGGTAAGATCACTGTTTAAGTGCCCCTGCTGCTTTCCGATTTTGTTCCATTCGGTTTCACCGTGTCTGATAATATATACTTCCGTTCTTTTCATATCACACAATAACCTTTATCCTTCCGATTTTATTTTGACAGTTCGATTCCAAGGAGAAGACTTTCATCAGTAAAGCCCTTTTTCCGGTAAAAGGCAATAGCCTTTTTATTCTCGAACCAGGTACTTACCTCAACCTCATTCAGCTTTTCTTCCCGGGCCATTGTCAGTATTTTTTGGATCAGTTTCTGCCCGATGCCCCTGCCGCGGTATTCTCTGTCGACAATCAATTCGTTGATCAAAGCGGTCCCCCCCGGG
>Ga0315542_1001892_pt1 | contig 12989 bp, 11 predicted proteins | sample SalMarSW160120MG_FD_202541 | JGI IMG/M metagenome (GOLD analysis project Ga0315542, IMG submission 202541) | Salt marsh sediment microbial communities from the Plum Island Ecosystem LTER, Massachusetts, United States - Salt Marsh Sediment SW1601-20 ... | reverse complement strand
TATCCAATATTTAATTAACTCTAAGCTTATTAAATTAAGTTAAAAACCCATCAAAATAATTATATATGAGAAAAAATGTTTATAATTAGCAATATCTTTTAGAGGGAATATCATGTATTCAAAACCAAAAAAAATTGGCACAATAGAAATTAAAAATCGTTTTGTAAGATCCGCAACGTTTGAAGGAATGGCATCTGAAGATGGTTATGTTACTGAAAAACATTTAGAGTTATACAAAAATTTGGCTAAAGGTGGCGTTGGATTGATAATTACGGGTTATGCTTATATTCTTGAAAGTGGAAGAGCGTTCGATAAACAAACTGGTGCTAGTAAAGATGAATTTATTCCTGGTTTAAGTAAAATTGCTGAGATCATTCATAAAAATGGAGATGGTTGTAAAGTTGCATTGCAAATTGCACATTGTGGACGCCAATCTAGAGTTCTTGAAAATACTATTGCTCCTTCTGCTTTGGAAGAAAAACTAACTAGAAAAATACCAAGAGAAATGACAAAAGAAGAGATACAGGAAACAATTGAAGCGTTTGCACAAGGTATTAGAAGAGCAAAAGAAGCAGGATATGATGCTGTACAATTACATGGTGCTCATGGTTATATCATTACGCAATTTCTCTCTCCTTATATTAACAATAGAACGGATGAATATGGAGGAAGCTTAGAGAATCGAGTTAGATTCCTCGAAGAAATCTATAATAATGGTAGTGATCTGGTAGGTAAAGATTTTCCAATCATTATAAAAATGAACGCAGTTGATTTTGTAGAAGGTGGATCTACGTTAGAAGAATCAATTGAAGTTGCTAAGAGATTAGAAAAGATAGGTTATGCTGCAATAGAAGTTAGTGCTGGAATCTGGGAGGTAGCAAAATTGAAAAAAAAGGATCTTGGTTGGAAACCAACTTTTTTACCAGAAAGCAGAATATTTGTCGGTACAACGAATGAACCAGCATATAATTTACCCTACGCAAGAGAATTTAAGAAAGTTCTTAAGATTCCTATCATTGTAATTGGAGGTATTAATTCTCTAGGCCTCGTCAAGGAAATTTTATCTACAGGGAGTGCTGACTTTATATCCCTTTCTAGACCATTAATTCGTGAGCCAAATCTTCCAAATCGATGGATGAAAGGCATTGGAAGACAAGAAGTTGAATGCATATATTGTAATGGATGCTTATCAACAACAGTCGCCCCAGGTTTATGTTGTGCTAAGTTGTTAGAACAAGATGAACTTAGATCCTGAAATCAGTAATTTCCTCCTCATTTACTTCTTCTCCAATTCTCCAATCGTTTTGCATAACTCAATGGTTTTTAGTAATTTTACAAGAAAATAGATTATTCAAGAATAAGTTCAGCGTTATCTTCTTCTTCACTCCCTCCAGGGCAGTGATCTTGAATAATTTCAATTAACCAATCGAATACCGTTGGTTCTATGCGTTGCTTTGCTTCGTCCAATTGCGCTTGAATAGAAAGTACATTATCAAGATGACTCTTTTCAAGTCGTTTAGTTAATTGTTTGCCTGTTTCTTCATATCCGAGGAATTGCTTCGATAATTGCGAATTTTTCCAAATAATGATATATCCTTGTTCGGGCATGAAATCTGATCGTAATACATCATTAAATGCATCCAAATTGCGACCCCACCATGAAGGAAGAGAGAAAACTCTACTAATCTCATCGTAAAATTCCTCGAGTGTTTTGAATTCATTTCCATTCAAGATAAATTTAGGTTTATCCATATCTTCTGATAAAATAATGGAGATATTTATTTTTAGCGAAAAGGGACATTCATTATTCCAACCTTTTTCGAGATCATAATTTTTCTTTAGTGAATTAAAAATTTCTTCTAGAAGGTTAACTAAACTATTAAATTTATTATTAAATCCTTAAAGGAAGAAATAAAATCATTAAATTTATGATTTTTCAGCATAAAACCATAATCTTGTTCTAAAATCCGTGGTGATAGGTTGTATTTTAACCTTCGAAAAATGAGTTTCTCTCAATACATTGGCTAAATCAGATTCCTTCATGAAAAACACTCGGGGTCTTCTTTTTCGGATCGATTCATCTACTGTACCCAACGTAGATCCAAACAAGATCCCATTGTTTTTAAGGACGGCAAATGCATTCTTAATATATCCTTTAACGTTTTCAATATTTAATAAAACATGCAAAATACTACCTGAATATACAATATCAAACGACGAATCTTCAAACGGAAATTCTTTCGATACCACAAATATATCCTTTATTTTTTCTTCATCCAAATAGAAGTCGTAGCCAATTTTAATATTCCCCCAATCTATATCATAACCAGTAATATTCTTTTGAGGAAACCCATCCTTGATCAAGGTTCGTATATCATCCCCGGTTCCACAACCATAATCCAGCAATGTCCCTTCATGTTTTAAAATGTCTGAATAAGCAAAATGCGATTGGACATTAGGTTGACCGATTCTTTTCACGATTCTGGGATAGTGTATTTGTATTTTTGTATATTTTTCGATTAAATTTTCTAAATAATGGTCTGGATATATATTCCCTTTCGATTTCAGTCTTTCAAGAATTGTGGCAAAATCAGAAGGTATATCAAAATAGGACCTATAATCAGGTTCATTGTGAATTTTTATTACCTCATTAAATTAGAATCCAAAATATCTTGATTGGTAATAAGATGTATTGGATTTCAAAAAATTTAAACCATCCATTTATAAAAAATATGTCAGAATTGTCGTTGTATATGAACTTACAACTGATTTATTTTAGGAATGTTCTAATTCTGAAAAATCAATACAACTATCTTGTTCAAAAATTCAATAATTATTAATACTCCCCCATTCAAATTATATATTAAAAAGCAATAAAAAAGAGATTTAAAATGGAATTAATTGATAATGCCAGCGAAAGAATAAAAAGAATCAGATATAGATTCCTTGACGATATTCCGATTATATCCATTGAAAGAGCTAAATTTTACACGGAAAAGTGGATAGAAACGGAAAATCAAGAAATAAGTTTAGGAGAAAGGGTAGCTTTATGCATGAAACATGTTTTGGAAAATATTACTATCTACATAGACTCTGATGATCGAATCGTAGGTAATTGGACTGAAAACTTTATGGGAATTCCGATTGATATAGAACGCGGAATATGGAACAATGTTTTTGAAGTTGAACTTGATGCGAAAACCATGAAAAAATATATGAAAGAAAGCAATAACAATTATTTATCGTATATGATAAATAAAATTGGGCCCGATAGACTCCGTGAATTGTTGGAAAATACCAAAAAAATAGGCGCTCCAATTACAACGCTTGGAACAGATACTCTTGATCAACGAAAAGTCAATCCGTATCAAATTGGAGAAGAAGATAAAAAGATACTATTAGACCAATTAATTCCTTTTTGGAAAAATAAAACACTCGCGGATATGCTTGAAAAAGAATATGCTAATTCCACTGTATATACGGGAGAATCTTATGAATTTTTATCTCATCTACCTTTAAAAACAGCTCAAAATGATATAGTTATATCTACTTGTGCGGTGATTGGTACATGGCAAGGTCATTTAGTTCTTGATTATGTAACTATTTTGAAAAAAGGATTCTTTAATATGCTTAAGGAAGTTCAAGAGGAGATTGAAAAGAATAAAGAGTTAAAAGATGAGCAAAAGGATTTCTTACGATCTATTGAAATAACACTTGAAGCAGTTTTGATCTTTTCACGAAGATTAGCAGAAAAAGTAAAAGAACAACTTTATAAGACCAGTAATGCTGAGAGGAGGAAAATATTGTCAGAGATATATGAGGTATGTAAAAAAATCCCAATTTCTCCTCCAACTACACTTCGCGAGGCAATACAGACATTTTGGATTGTTAAAACAGTTGTTGATTTAGCTGTCCCTTTTAATGTGCATGGTCCAGGTCGTTTAGATCAAATATTTTACCCTTTTTATCACTCCGATATTGAAAAAGGGCTAATCACCCGAGAAGAGGCACGAGAATTATTTGAAGAATTAGTGTTAAACATAATGAGTCATAATATTCGCCCTTATTCTAATGCGGTAAGTGATTTTAGCCAACGATTTGAAGGTTCAGAACCGGTGACACTTGGAGGCTTAAATGAAGAGGGAGAGGATGCCACAAATGATCTCACGTATATAATATTAGAAGCAGCAGATCGATCCAAGGCTTCTCTTAATTTTGCGGTTCGTTATCATGATCATACTCCTGAAGAATTATATTTGAAGGTTGCAGAAATTCAATACAATGGATATTCGAGTATATCTCTATTAAACGATAATGTGTGTATTGAAGCTTTAAAGAAGCGAGGAATTAGAGAAAAGGATGCAAATGCATATTCAATCACCGGATGTGTGGATATGTGTAGTCCTGGAAAAACAGGAGGGATCAGTTTTTCCGCTCTTTTATTATGCAGAACTCTCGATATGACCCTTCGAAATGGAAATTGCTTGACAATCGGGGGTTTAGTTAATGATGTGGGTTTGAAAACTGGAAATCCTGATAGTTTTAATACATTTGAAGAATTTCTCAATGCCTTTTACCAACAATTAGACTTTGTTATTCAGAAAATTGTGGAAGCCACGAATATACGTGATAAGCTATTTGCCGATTATTTTCCTGCTCCTTTTATATCAGTTTTTATGGGAGGATGTTTTAAAAAGAAAAAGGATGTAACCCAAGGAGGTGCTTTTTACGATGCGGAGGGTATTCTCTTAATGAACAGCATTGCAAATATAGTGGATTCATTATTTGTGATTAAAAAACTTATCTTTGAGGAAAAACAATTTAATTTTAAAGAGTTGCTAAAGGCAATCGATGAGAATTTCACAGGAAGTTATCATACAATCCATCAAATGATCCTGGATCTCGATGGAAAATGGGGTAATGGAAACCCTGAATGCGATAAACTTGCTCGAAAAGTCACCACACATATATTCGAAGAAACATATAAATATAAAACCTATAAAGGTGGAGTTTATGCTCCTTTTATTATATCAATGACATCTCATACCTATGATGGGCGAATTGGTATTGCAACTCCCGATGGTAGACTTGCGGGAAAACCATTTGCTGCAAGCTGTAATCCCTATAATGTTGAGAAAAATGGTCCAACAGGCGTTATACGTTCTGTAGCAGCTCTTGATTTTTCACATGTTTGCGGTTGTGCAGTTAATATTCGAATGCATCCCTCTGGAATTGGGAAAACAAGCGAGACTAGAAATAAGTGGGTTTCACTTTTGAAAACTTATTTCAGTTTAGGAGGTCAACAGCTTCAGCCTACTGTAGTGTCTACTGAAGTATTAAAAGCCGCTCAACAAAATCCAGAACCATATAGGAATATCGTTGTTAAAGTTGGAGGTTACTCGGCATATTTCGTTGATTTAGGACAAGAAATTCAGGATGAGGTAATTTCAAGGACCGAGCATTCCATAATTTAATTCAAATTCTTGTTTTTTTGTTTCAATATTAATAAATAATATTTTTTATAGAAGAATTATTGTTTCTAAATATTATTTAATTTAACCTAATATACTGCCTTAAGAAGGGATTTGAGATTCCAGAAAGTAAACTTATGACGCTTGATGAAGCTGTTACAACACACATCCAAGATGGGGATTTAATTGGAATTGGGGGATTATCATTTTGGAGAAAACCCATTGGAGTGTGCCGAGAAATAATTCGACAAGAAAAAAAAAACCTAACTTTATGCACCTTTGTTGGTGGAATAGAAGTTGACATGCTTATTGGAGCAGGGTGCATTTCTGAAATACGAGCGTGTTTTGTTGGAATGGAAATATTCGGAATGGCTCCAAATTATCGAAAAGCAGTTGAAAGTGGATCAATCAATGTATCAGAAGAATCGGAAGCAACAATTGCCTTAGGATTGAGAGCGTCTTACTTAAAAGTCCCCTTCATGCCCTTAAAAGGTATCATTGGAACAGACTTTCCAAAAGTAAGAAATGATATTAAACAAATTGAAGACCCCCTTGGATCTGGCACGCAAGTCATGGCAGTACCAAAAATTGATTTAGATGTAGCTATACTTCACGTTCCTTATGCTGATGAATTAGGAAATTGTAATATATCAGGAGCTGTATGGATGGATGATGACATGGCAAAAACAGCTAAAAAAACGATAATCACCACTGAAAGAATTGTTGAAACCGAAGACATTCGTCATCTTCAGGGAAAAGCGCAATTACCGATGCAAACCACCACAGCTGTCATAAAGATGCCTTTTGGCGCCCATCCGACATCCTGCTATGATAAATACACATTTGATGCCTCTCACATTCAAGCATATTTGAACATGAATTTTGAAGATTACAAAAAGAAATTCATCGCTATAAAATCTCACGCAGAGTACTTGGACATTGTTGGAGGATCGAGAATGATTTTGGATATTTTATTATAAAAGGAAATAGAAAAAAAGAGAGAAATTTGATGACCATAAATCCACTATTGAGAATAATTAATGAAAGGCGATCAATACGAGCATATTCCACAAGAAAATTAACTGAAGAGGAGATTAATAGCATCATTCATTGTGCTTTAAGAGCTCCAACAGCAGGAAACATGATGTTTTACTCAATTATTCAAGTGAATGATCAAGCAATGAAAGAAAAGCTGGTTAAAACTTGTGATAACCAACCACTTATAGCAAAAGCTCCCTTAGTTCTCCTTTTTTTAGCAGACATGCAACGTTGGTGGGATTATTTTAAAATTTTCAACATAGATGCCCAATGTGAAGAAAAAAGCATTAAATTTAAAACACCTCAAGAATCTGATTTGTTATTGGCTTGTTGTGATGCTTTAATTGCTGCACAAAACGCTGTCATCGGAGCTGAAGCATTAGGGATTGGATCTTGTTATATAGGTGATATCATGGAAAATTATGAGGTTCATCGTGATATGTTTGATCTCCCCAGATGGGTTTTTCCAATTACATTGATTTGTTTTGGTTACCCTAAAGGAGATAAAGAAAAGATTCCGTTGACAACTCGTTTTCCAAAAAAATATATATGTTTTACAAATCATTATAAAAGATTAAGTTCAGAGGATTTTAGTGATATGCATAAAAATAATCCAAAAAAATCCCAATTAAAAGATGGAGAGAATTTAGCTCAACAAGCATATTTCAAAAAATTGGCTGCTGAATATTCTATAGAAATGCGACGTTCAGTAAAAGCAGCATTAAAAGAATGGATAGGAAATGAATAATTTAAAATAAATGGAGGGTTTTAATGACAGAAATAGCAAGAGATTATACTACTGATGAATTAATGACCGTCTTAATGGCGAGAGAAGTTAAAAATGATGATGTAATGATTGTAGGTGTCGCCACTCCAATGGTTTGGGCCGCATTTACCTTAGCTAAATTAACGTGCGCTCCTGATGCTATATATCATTATATCATGGGCAACACATTCGTATTTGAACCGAGACAAGTCTCTCTCCTATATCTTGAAATGAATACGGCAAGAGCTTACCGATTTCAGAATAGTTGTGAATGTACGTTAGAATCTCTTCCTTCAGATAAATTAACAACAATAGAATTTTTTCGACCGGCTCAAGTAGATCAATACGGAAATACTAATAATATATGTATAGGAGATTGGGAACATCCAAAAATTAGATTACCTGGTTGTGCGGGGATAGCAGACTTTAGTGGGTTTTATTCACGCGGTTCATTCCTTTACACTCCACGCCATGATACTAGAACCTTTGTTCCAACTGAAAAGCTTTTCTTTATTTCTGGTGTTGGCTTTCCGGAGGGAAAACTTAGCATTTGTGGGGGAGCAGGACCACAATGCATGATAACAAATCTGGCTTATTTAATTTTTGATGATAAAACAAAAAAAATGAAAATAGGTTCAATACACCTAGGGGTAGATATTGAAACAGTAATAAATTCAACTGGTTTTGAATTAATCATACCTAAAGAATTAAAAGAGACCAAGCCTCCCACCTCCGAAGAAATCTCACTATTGAGAGAAAAAGTGGATCCTTTGGGAATAAGAAAACTAGAAGTTCTTGCTGGGAAAGAAAGGGAAGATCTCCTGAATCAAGTAATCAAAAAAGAGTTAGAGTTGGTAAATCGATTTCCAAATTCTTTATCTATCTCTTAAATGTTCATAATTTTGTAATTTTGTTAATACTTCGAAAACTGTACCTCAATTCTTTAAAAGTGTTTTAACTACTTTTATTCTAAGTACTTCAAAGAGAGGTGGTAATAAAATTAATATTAAAGAAGCTGTGCAATCGATTATTTTTAACTTGAGTTCGATTTTTATCCCTATTTTTCAATATGTTCCTTGTGCATCAATTTGGTATGGAATAATGAGCATTCCATTGATATCCTATTTGATTATCTTTTTTCAATATCCTGGGATGCTTCAGTACGATTTTCGATTCTTCTTTGGATGGGAAGGGACTAATATAGTATGTTTAGGATTGGGGTTATATCTTTATTGTCTAATTTTTCATATAATGCACAGAAATCAATTGATGACAACAGGACCATATAGAATTGTAAGACATCCTCAATACTTAGCATTTATTATAATGACACTTGGCTTAACGTTAATATCTTTTCAAACATCTCCTGTCATTGATTGGAGAATCAATTCTCCCTATTTGGACCCATTTTTATTTATTTTTTATATTTGGCTTTTAGAAGTAGTAGCATATATTGTTTTAGGAATAATTGAAGATATAGCCTTAAAAGCTAAATATAAGGATGAATTCATAGATTATAGACATAGAGTTCCCTTCTTAATTCCCTTCTTGAGAATAAAACGTTCCCTAAAAGGAGACAAATCACTTGAATGAAAGTAGACCAAAAACGCCAAAAAATTATCAGCTTTTCTATTTTTATTTTAAAATCATTCTTATCATTCTCACAATATTCCTCTTAATTTTCTTGTTTTATGAAGTAAGCTACTGGTCTTATAGCTATTTTTTAGATAATGTTTTAAAATCTATAATTAATACCGTTTTACTCTTGGTTATTGCTTTACTTTTAATAGTCGGAAGCATCTCATTTTTAGAATATAAAACTAAGTTTTCATATAGACAAGTAACGTCAACAGGTAGATCCTATCTTACTATTGACCATATTTTTCAAAATGAGAATCGAATCAATATTATTTCACAAATACTTAACAATCCAGGTATCCACCATAATGAATTGCTACGTACATGCAATCTTCAAAAAGGTCAGCTTCAATGGCATTTAGAGATCTTATTAAAAAATCATATCATCCAAAAAGAGAATCAAGGTCAATATGCATTATATTATGCTAATAATAAGCTTGTAGAATCCACTCAGAATTTAAATGAGGGAATAATTGAGTCGAGTCCAACGAATAAAATTTTGGATATAATAAGAGAAAACCCCGGTATTAATTATACTCATATCGCTAAAAAAATGAACCTCGCAAGAAATACAATAACCTATCATATGGATAAATTAATTGATGCTAACCTTATTGAAGTGCTAAAAAAAGGTCGAAAAAAGGTAATTTTTCCTATTATTAATAAAGAAAAAAAAGATTAGAATTAATTATTCTCTAATTTGTGGTAATTCCTTTGCTTTAATTAACGGTAGCACTGAAAACAAAATTAAGATTGCGGCAATAAAGAAGATTTGAGGCGGTGGAACTAAACCAGGTATACCATCAATTATAATTGGCGTCCCCCATAATTCAGCTAAGAGATTGCCAATAAATGGCCCAATTAACATGCCAATTAATACATTAAATACCAAGTAGTAGCCTTGGAAATGCCCCGCTTTATCTTTTGGAAAGAGATCATTGACCCATGTTTGAGTGGCAATATGCCAAGTAGTCATCCCCAAAACCCATAGGATTCCAAAAATGAGTAATAGGATTAAATCCGTGGTTAATGACCATAATATTAAAGATACACTTAAAAAGAACACCGAATAGAAAGCAAATTTTTTTCTTCCGACACGATCTACTAGTTTTCCAATGGGTATACCAAGTATAATAGATACCAGCAAGGCAAGAAATATTACCAAAGAAGACATGAGTAGATCTAACCCAATATAATGTTGCAGGTAAATAATAATAAATGGGAAGAAAACATTGAATGCTATTGCCCAGATTCCTATGGCCATTAAAACCAAGAATATGTTCTTGTTTTCTCGAATGTTTTCAATGCGGAAAGTGCTCTTAATATGTTTCCAATATCCGATTTCCAATGGTTTCAAATCAGGTGAATCTTTCGCGAATTTAGAACCAATTAATCCTAAAATACCCGTAATTATACCTATTATGATAAAGAAGATATAATACCCAAAAGCTTCAATTATATAACCAGATACACCATAAGTTATAAGAATCGCAACAAGTGTCATAATTTCATTGATTGCAACAGCTTTACCTCTATTCTCTAAAGTAGAGATATCTATAATATATGCTCTGTAGGCAGCATCGTATGCAGTAGCTCCAAAAAAACTCATGATGCTATCAAAAAGGATTGCTGTAGTTACTGCGATCATGACCGTTGTAAAAAAAGCAGCAAAAGGGAACATGGCGGTCGTAAAAGCCCAAAAAATAAAACTGTATAACATGAACTTTCTTCTTGTTCCTTTAACATCACTTAAAGCTCCCATAAACATTGCCGTTAAAGTTGATACTACCGCAGTTATAGCTACCATCAATGAAACGTAAAATGGACTGGGAGCAATTACATTGTAAAGAAAAACGTTATAATACTGGTTTTCGACTCCAAATGCGATGTTTCCAGCGAGTGCAATTAAGTAAAGTGATGCAGTTGTGTTCCTTGGAAATTTTTGACTCATTCTAAATATACTCCTAAAAATTAGTTATGAAAGTTAATATCGCAATTTTTAATACTATTACGAATTTAAAATAGTGCAAATGAATGAAATTATTAGTTTGATAAACTTTATTTCCTTGAATGTCTCAGCGATCCTAAGTTTCTATCTCTACACTCTTAGTATTATGCCCATAACAAGGGAACAAAAGAAAGGAAAAAAGGCGTGGAAAGAGAGCAATCGATTGAGAATTCTGGCAGATATCATTTGGACTTTATTTATTGTAAACTTTATTCTATGGATATGGTTTCCTGTAGAGTCATTAAATTTCCCAATCAGTCAGAACTATACCTCTCTCTTTATAATTTCTATAATACTTGTAATACCTTTTCTAATTATAATATTTAAAGCTGTTAAGGATGCGGGAAGTGAGACTATAATTACATCTATGGAAAATAAAATGTATGGGGGTATTTATAATCATATTCGACATCCTCAAATGTTAGGAGCTGCTCCAATAATTTTATTGATTTGTTGCCTACTAAACTCCTTAATCCTTTTAATATGGTTTTCTGTTCTAATTGTCATTATTGTACCAATCGTGATTCATTTTGAAGAAAAGGATTTATTAATGAGGTTTGGCGAAACATACAAGATTTATCAAGAGAAAACCGGTGCGATTATTCCTAAATTTTGGAGAAAGAACTGAATTTAACTAACTTCTATTTCTGGAATTAGCAAGATAAAATTACTCCCTTTGGTATAATCTCCTTTAAAGCGATCTTGAACCCATAGTTTTCCATTGTAGGATTTAATAATTTTAGTGATTAGAGATAATCCGATCCCCATACCTTTCGCCCCTTTTAATTTTTGATACCCTTCTAAAAATATTTTATCTTTACTTGAATCTTGAATACCTATTCCATTATCAATGAATTCCATTTTGATAAATTTGCCTTCGCTTACTTCTATTTTAGAAACTTTAATCATAATTTCTGGAATCTCATTATCGTTATAACTTACAGCATTAATTAAAAGATTTTCGAAGACATCCAATATCAATTCATTGACATTAGCATTAATTTGAGTTAATTTTGATTCTAATGTAATCTCTATTTTTTTTCCAGGGTATCTTTCTATTACAAAATTAATTGCGTTCGTTAGAGAATCCAAAAGATTTATAGGAGTTAACTCTATTTCTTCTTTTTCAAGCTTAGCTAACTTCCTTATATTTGAGATTAAAGTTATACCTCGATTTAATTGATTATTTATAGATTTTGAATATTTTTCAAATTTCACGGGATTTATGTTTGTTAATTCTTTATTTAACATATGAAAAGACATTGTAATTACTTGTATTATATTACTTATATCATGAGTAAATAAATCTTGGTAGAAAGTAGCTCTATTGTAAGCTTCTTCATATTTTTTCTCGGTTTCTCTTAAATTTTCTTCAACCTTTCTCAACTTTTCCGTAAGCTTTCTTTTAGGAAATAAGACTATCTTTAAAGAAAATGATTTTTCTATAAATGATTCTACACTTCTTTTATACACTAGCATGAAAAGAAGAAGAAAAGGACTAAAACCAATACCCAAAACTAGCTTTCCTAAAATGCTTCCTCCAATAAATTGCCCAAATTCTGGGTCAAAAAAAGAAACAAGGAAAGGAAATAAAAAACCATCCAAACATAATACAACAATAAAAGTAAATATATAAAAGCAGATAATTATGAACATATTCTCAATTTTATCTTTTACTCTTTCTAAAATAAAAAATAATAATAAAATTTCTATTATGAAAACCACAGAGCTAATTATGTTAACTGAGATGGTGGAGATAAAGATTTCTGAAGATATAGAAAATAAATTTACGGTTAATGGATCAGCTAAAACCACCACTAACAATTGATATAAAAAAAACAGAAAAACGTTTAGAAAAACTTGGATCAAAATCAAATTTCGAATGACAGCTGGATCCTGTGATACTATTCCAATTATGAGAGTAATGAGTATGATTGAAGAGTAAGCAATATTTCCCCCCGTAATAAAGAGATTTTCAGAAATTTTTATAGAATAGAATACGGCAAATAACTGGGTAAATACAAATAAAAATCCAAAATAAGAATAAAAGATTGATATTGAATTGAAC
>Ga0315542_1001889_pt1 | contig 12999 bp, 7 predicted proteins | sample SalMarSW160120MG_FD_202541 | JGI IMG/M metagenome (GOLD analysis project Ga0315542, IMG submission 202541) | Salt marsh sediment microbial communities from the Plum Island Ecosystem LTER, Massachusetts, United States - Salt Marsh Sediment SW1601-20 ... | reverse complement strand
CGGCTTGCGGATCGCCCCGCCCGCTGCTCCTACGGACTCGATATGGCAGCCCAGATCCACTGCCGGGCCGGTGCGTTGAGGCGGTGACGCGCGGTCCGCTCCAACGTCGTGCGCGCATTTGCCTCGGACACCGCCTGCACAGACGAAAGCAAGTATGTTCAAAGCTCTGCACGCTAACCATGATCTGTGTCAATTGAAATCCCACGCTACGCACAGTAGTACGCGCACCGTGTTCCGCGGGCGATGGCAACCGTGAACGGAAGCGTCCATCAAGGCACACAAGTAGACGAAATCTTCACATTCGCGCGGTGCCTACCACCATCAGCTGGTGGTCCCTGCGGGCGACAAGTGGGGCGCCTGCTGCATCCGCGCGGGATGTGGTGCCGAGTGCGACCGGGGTTCCCGGAAACGGGGACCGCGCCGGACGGAGGCCACCCGCCCACGCCGCTCCATACCCATCGGTTGCACGCCGGGAAGGTCTGTTGAATCCTTACTGCCGGAAAGAGCATCAATTGGAGCCTCGCAACGGGCCGTCGGATGGAATCCGAATCGGCTCCCCAACACTCCGGGGGAACGCACCATGAACTACCCAACTGCACTGGTGGCGGCAGCCACCATCGTATCGGGAACCCTGCTGGCGGCGTCCTATGCGCCGTCGGCCGAGCCCGGCGGCCGCTCGGCTGCCCCGTCCGGTCGTTACCAGATCGTCAGCGGGGACAAGAACACCTCGTGGCGGCTGGACACCCGCAGCGGGCAGGTCGTGTGGTGTCTGGCCACCGGGCCGAACTACCAGGTGCACTGCTACGGCCGCACCGGGGAATTGCCCAACGGGCGGTACTGACTCGGCGGGCAGTCAAAGGTGGAAGGCGGCCCCCGGGGCGGGGCCGTGAAATCGGAATATTCCTACAGACAACCGCGCGTACGGCCCATACCGCAAACGTCGGTGGAAACCTATACTGCCTCTGTCACAGCCTGGGGAGAAGGCAGGTGAACAGTTCCACCGGCAGAGAATGGGCACTGCGAAAGGAAATCCAGACCTTGGACCGTCTGGCGGTGCAGGCAGCCCGCCATGGCGAGGAACCACGCCATTTGTGGGCCGCCTATCTGTTCAATTTGAGCATTGCGCTCAAACGCCGGGAACTGGAGGCCGTACGTCGGGACGACGGCCCGAACTGAATCACCCTGAGACCATCAATCCCCGGTCTCTGTGGCACTTCCTTACGTCGGTGTCGCGCTATTGGCCGGTTTCCCCCGGAGGCGGTTTCCTCGGCGGTGCCCCGTAGAGATGGCCGCCCTCCCACCGTTTGCCCTGTCCTTCCGTTGCAGCAATGACGCCATTGCCCGGTCGCGAGACCGAAGGCGTGGCTGAACACGCGCGTTGCTGGCCTACACTGAACGTGAGCATCCGGTTCCTCCAACGGCTCAGAATGTGAATAATGCGTGAAGTTCGCCGTTGTAAAACAGACTCCGGCCCCCACCTCCCGTTGACGGGCCCATTTGCATATTAGCCAACTCTAATACACCATATTGGCCATCCGCGCACCGTTGGCACTGGCAAGGAGCAACGTCAGATAACCATGAAATCGAGTCCTATCGCCAGCACTGTCGCGGCTACCCTGCTGGCCGCTTCAGGCACCCTGGCCGTCTCTGCGACGGCGGATGCCGCTTCACTCACACCGCTGGAGGCGTACCGTATGGCATTGAGCCAGACGCCCCAGATGATCAAGAGCCGCGCCCGCATCGCCCAGGCGAAAGGTGCCGTGCGCGCGGCGAAGGGCCACCTGCTGCCGGGCTTGAGCGTTTCGCTGACCGGCAGCGGCAGCGACAACCCGCTCAATGTTCTGGGCATGAAGTTGCAGCAGCAGGGAGCCACATTCAATGACTTCGGGGCCGGTGAGTTTCTGCAGGGCATTCAGCAGAACAACCCGGCGGTCGTTTACAGCGCGCCCGCCAACCTCAACGACCCCGGCTGGTACTCCAACTACCAGACCAAGCTGGCCCTCACCATTCCGGTATATAACGGTGGTCAGGTATGGGGCGGGCTGCATCGGGCCGAATCCATGCTTACCGCCGCCCGGCGCGGCGATGCCATGGCACGCCAGCAGTTGCTCTTCGAGGTGATACGTCAGTACGAGGGCGTGGGCACCGCCCACGCCTACGTGAAAGTCGCCCGGCAGGCCATCAAGGCCGGCCAGTCCTACGTGGACCTGACTGCCAAACTGTTCAAGCGCGGGGTGGTGGCCAAGACCGACGTGCTGCAGGCAAAGGTGCGTCTTGGAGACGCCCGCCTGGAGCTGGCCAAGGCGCACAAGCGCCTTGCCATGGCCCGGGAGGCTCTGCGCATTCTGACCGGACTGCCCAGTGACCAGTCGTTGCAACTGGCCTCCGACAACGTGCACATCAGCGTCCCCGCAAGCGGGCTCGTTCAGCTGCAGCACGAGGCAACCAGAACCAATCCCGGGTTGCAGGCCATGGACTCGCAGGTGCGCGCTGCCCAGGCCGGAGTCACCCAGGCGCGCGCCGGCTATCTGCCTCACTTCAACCTCATGGTCTCCCGCGAGTGGAACGATCGGAATGTGAGCCTCGCCCACCCCTCCTACACAGTCGCCGGCGTGCTCAGCTGGAAGCTGCTCGATTTCGGCTCCCGGGGCGGCGCCATGGATCAGGCCCAGGCCCAGGTGATCGAGCGTCAGGCGGACCTGCGCCAGGCCCAGGACAAGCTGAGACTGCAAGTCGAGGAAGCGCGCCAGAACGTGCAGCTGGCCGCGACACGCATACAGGTCAAACAGGCCGCAGTACACGAAGCCGCAGAGGCGGCGCGTCTCGCCAAGCTGCGTTATGCCCAGGGCATCTCGACCTTCACCGAATTGCTCGGAGCGCAGACCCAGCTTCACAAGGCCCGCGCCGATCTGGTCGCTGCGCGCTACCAGGATGTCATGGCCCGGGCAGGTCTGCTGCTCGCCGTGGGCCGTCTCGATCCGGCCGCCATACACTTGGCCGCAACCAACAGCCAGCCATGAGGAACACCGTCATGTGGAAGCGTCTCGTCATTGCGGGCATGGCGCTGGGCGCGCTGCTGCCGACTCTCGCCGGTGCCGACACGGTCAAGGCCCGCACAGTGACAGTCAAGCGCAAGCCCATACAGATCTACGCCAGCTACCCCGGGACGGTGATACCCGCCGAGTACGTGCAGGTGGCCTCGCGCATGAGCGGCTATGTACAGGACATAAAGGTTCACGAAGGACAGTCGGTGAACCAGGGTCAACTGCTGCTGACGGTCAACCCGGTGGCGGTTGCGGCCGGCGTGCGCCAGGCCCGCGCCCAGCTCGCCAAAGCGCACTCGGCATTGCACACCGCCAAACAGAACTACGACCGCTTCAAGGCGCTGTACAAGGAAGGCGCCGTCCCCAAACAGCGCTACGAACAGGTGCAACTCGCCTACCAGGCGGCCCAGAGCGACGAGCAGGCCGCCCAGGCAGCCCTGCAGAAAGCCCAGAGTCAGGTCGGCTACGCCAAGGTGCGGGCACCATTCGACGGGGTCATCTTCTCCAAGAAGGTCCACAACGGCCAGCTGGTAGGTCCCGGCAACGAGCTCATGGTGCTCTACAACCCCAAACAGCTGCAGGTCAAGACCGAACTGGACGACGCCGCCTACTACCCGCTCAAGCTCGGTGAGCAAATTCCGGTGATCTACCTGGGGCCGAATCAGCAACCCCACCGGGTCCAGGCCACCGTGCAGCGGCTGGTGGCTGCCTCCAATCCCATGACTCACACCCACACCGTCAAGCTGCTCCTGCCGGCGGACAGCAGAGCCCAGGGCGGCGAATACGCCCAGGTACTGGTGCCCCTACAGAAACGGCAGGCCATCGTGGTACCGGCCACCGCGATTCGCGAACGAGCCGGCATCACCGGGGTATTCGTGGTGGGTGACGACGGAGAAGCCGAGTTTCGCATGATCACCCTGGGTGAACGCCGTGACGGCGGTCGTGTCGTTCTCAGCGGACTGTTTCCCGGCGATCAGCTCATCGTCAAGGCCGAGGGCGCGCTGGCCAACGGGGTGAAGGTCGAGGCGCTCGACGGAGGACATCCATGAGCACGCCCGACGAGCAGCCCCTGAACTCCGGGGGACGCCTGGCACGGGCCTTCCTGGAGACCAAGATCACCCCGCTCATCATGTTGGCCATCACCTTGTTCGGAGTCATGGCCATACTGCTGACGCCGCGCCTCTACAATCCGGAAATCGTGGTCCCGGCCGCGGAGATCATCGTTGCACGGCCGGGAAACAGCCCCCGGCAGATTCAGAAGCAGGTGGTGGAACCGCTCGAAGAGCTCATGTCATCCCTGCGTGGCGTGAAGCACGTCTACGGCTATGCCGCCGACGACATGGGGATGGTGACCGTCGAGTTCCACGTGGGCGCCAACGAGACGTCCAGTCTCATGTACCTGTATAACGAACTGCAGCGCAACATGGACCGGCTGCCACCCGGAACCCGCCAGCCGCTGGTCAAGAGCATCGGCATCAACGACGTGCCGATCATGGCCCTGACCCTGAGCTCCAAACAGCTCGGCGGACCGCAGCTGCGCCAGGTAGCCGAACATTTTCTGACCCAGTTGCACAGCGTGCCGGACGTCGGTCTGAGCACCGTCATCGGCGCCGAGCCCCTGGCGGTGAAGATCCTGGTGGACCCCCAGCGGTTGGCCAGCAGCGGCATTTCCCTGGACCATCTGCTCGGGGTACTGAAAGGCTCCAACGTCGTGGTACCCGGCGGACAGCTGGAGCAGGACAACCGGCGCGTGCCCCTGCGGGTGAACGCCACATTCGGGTCGGTGCGCGACCTGGGCCATATCATCGTCGGCGTGCAGGACAAGCGCCCCATCTTCCTGAAGGACGTGGCCACCATAGTGCAGGGCCCGCGCAATCATCAGCAGCAGGCCTGGATCGCCCGAGGCGCCGCGGAACACGCATCGGGCTTCGACCCGCACAACGCGGTTACCCTCACCATCGGCAAGCGCCCGGGCACCAACTCGGTGACCGTAGCCAATGCCGTACTCGCCAAGCTCGCCACCCTCAAGCGCGAAGCCCTGCCGGCTGGCGTGCACGTGACCGTGACCCGCGACTACGGACAGCGCGCCAACGAAGCGGTCAACACCCTCATCGAACATCTCGGCATCGCCGTCGCCGTGGTGTTGGTGATCCTGTTCTTCTTCCTGGGCTGGCGCGAGGCGGTCATCGTCACCCTGCTGGTTCCGCTCACCCTGTTCGTGGTACTCGGCGTGGGCATGGCGGTGGGCCAGACCATCAACCGTATCACCTTGTTCGCCCTGATTCTGTCCCTGGGACTGCTGGTGGACGCCGGCATCGTGGTGATCGAGAACATACATCGCCACATGCACCATGTGCGTTCGGCGAAGGACTTCGGCCACCTTATCGTCGAAGCTACCAACGAGATCGGCAATCCCACCAATATCGCCACCCTGGCGGTGATCCTGGCGTTCATTCCCATGCTTTTCGTGACCGGGATGATGGGACCGTTCATGCGGCCGATACCCATCAACGTCCCGATCGCCATGGTTGCGTCGCTGCTATTGGCCTATATCGTGGTGCCCTATATCGCCCGTCGGTGGCTGCGCAGCAAGGCCGCCCAGCGCGAGGCCCGGGAACGCCCCTCTCTGGAAGAAGAGGATATTCAACCGCGCGACCCGCTGCGGCGCATGTACCTTGCAGTGTTCACGCCTCTGCAGGCCAGCGCGGCGAAGCGCAACCTGTTTTTCGCGGTGGTTGCACTGCTTCTGGTGGGCTCGCTGCTCATGCCCCTGTGGCAATTCATACGCCCATCGGGCATAAACGGCCCGGAGAGCCTGCTGGGTGTGAGCCTCAAGATGCTCCCCGAAGGCAATGTCAGCACTTTCACCCTTCAGATCGAATCGCCGGCAGGCACGGCCCTGCCCGCCACCGACCGTATCGCCTCGGCGGTGGCCCGGGTCGCGGCCGCCAACCGCTATGTGACCCATGTGGTGGGCTATATCGGGCGGACCGGCCCCCTCAGCTTCGCCGGCATGGTGCGGGGCGATGAAATGATGCGCGGCGGCAACATCGCCCAGATCGTGGTGAATCTGGCCCCCAAGGACGAACGCCCCCACACGGCGGTGGTCGGGCACCAGGTCTGGACGGCCCTCAAGACCGTGCGGGCCCAATTCCCTCATACCCACATCATGCTGTTCCTGGTGCCGCCGGGACCGCCCACCCGTTCCCAGGTGGTGGCACGCATCTACGGACCGAATTACGATACGCTGCGCCGCGCCGCACGCAGGGTGGGCGATGACTTCCGGCATGTGTATGGCATGATCAACGTCCACGATTCGGTGACGGCGACGCGCACCGAATACCGGATCCACGTGGATCAACGCAAGGCCATGCTATCCGGCGTGGTTCCCGGCCAGGTCGCCAAGCTGGTCCACAACCTGGTCAGCGGCACCACCATCGGATCGGTGTTTCGCCCCAGCGTGGAGCCCGAAGATATCATCGTGCGCCTGGCACAACCGGACCGGGCCTGGATTCAGCAGATCCAGAGTCTTTCCATCACAAACCCAAAAGGCAAGCAGGTTCCGCTCGGCAGTATCGTGCAGGTGACGCAGGTCCACGCCAGGAAGCCCATCATGTCACGGGACGAACACAAGGTGGTCTACGTGATGGGAGACGTGCTCGGCTACTCGCCTGAATATGCGTCACTGGTGCTTGACAAGATGCTGGACGGCGCCGCGCTGCCGGGCGGAAAAAAAGTGAGTACCGGCAATCTGGGGTTCTTCTCCACCCAGCCCGACGATGTCAGCCACTACCAGATTCTGTGGGGCGGGGACATGCGACTTACCCTGGACGTATTCCGCGACCTGGGCACTGCGTTCATCGTCGCATTGGTGTTCATCTACCTGCTGCTGGTTGCCTACTATCAGAGTTTCATGCTGCCGTTCATCGTCATGGGAGCGATCCCACTCACGCTGGTAGGCATCTTTCCCGGCCACTGGATCTTCCACGTTCCGTTCAACGCCACCTCCATGATCGGATTCATCGCCCTGGCCGGCATCGTGGTGCGCAACTCGCTGCTGCTAATCGACTTCATCCTGGACTACCGCCGCCGGGGCTACTCACTGGAAGATGCCGTGCGTGAGGCGGGCGCGGTGCGCTTCCGCCCCATTCTCCTGACAGCCCTGGCCATCATGTTCGGTTCTGCGGTCATGATTCAGGATCCGGTGTTCGGGGGATTGGCCGTAGCCCTGATTTCCGGCACCTTCGCCTCCACCATTCTGACCTTGATCGTGATACCGCTGCTCTACCTGGTGTGGCAGCGCCGGGCCCGTTGACGGACACAGCGGCGGCGCCGCAACCGGTCCGTCTCAGTTCGCGGCGCTGCCGTTCTTCACAACGCCCTGCAGCAGTTCGGTGGCCTGCTCGGCACTCAAGGCTCGGCTGAAATAATACCCCTGATACTCATCGCAGCCACGTTCAGCGAGGAATGCAAGCTGCCCTTTTGTCTCCACGCCCTCGGCGGTCACCCTGAGCCCGAGGCTGCGCGCCATGGCGACAATCGCGGTGACAATGGCCGCGTCGTCCGGGTCGCTGGCCACATCACGGATGAAAGACATGTCGATCTTCAGCCTGGTGATGGGGAAGCGTTTCAGATAACTCAGGCTCGAATAGCCGGTTCCGAAATCATCGATGGACAGGGACACGCCCATGGCGCTCAACTCCCTGAGTAGACTGATCGTCTCCTCGGGGTTGTCCATCAGCACGCTTTCGGTGATTTCCAATTCCAGGGACGAAGGTGAGACCCCCGTCTGTTGGAGCACCTTCCCGATGAACCCCACAGGATCCCGGTGGCGCAACTGGCGCAGGGACAGATTGACCGAAATATGCTCGATGGGATATCCCGCCGAGCGCCACTGCTGAAGCTGTCGGCACGCGGTGGTAAGCACCCATTCTCCGATGGAGCCGATCAAGCCGATGTCTTCCGCCACCGGTATAAACCGGGAAGGCGGAATCCATTCCCCACCGCTCAGCTGCCAGCGCAGCAGCGCTTCCATGGTTCGCACTCGACCGTCAACCAGCTCCACGATCGGTTGGTAATGCAGCGAAAGCTCGCCACGCTCCAGCGCGCTGCGCAAGCTGGTCTCCAGAGACAGGCGTTCGGCCGCCATGGCATTCATGGCAGCTGTGAAGAAGCGATAGGTGTTGCGCCCGGAATCCTTGGCGTGATACATCGCGGTGTCACTGCCTTTGAGAAGCGTATCCACGTCCGTACCGTCGTCCGGATAGAGGCTGATACCGAGACTCGCGCCGCTGTGCAGTTCATGGCCATCAATGGCGTATGGCTCGGCGAGGGAGACCAGAATCTTGTCCGCTGTCCCGGCGGCGTCACCGGCATCATTAATGCCCGGCAGGACCACGATGAATTCGTCGCCGCCCTGGCGGGCTACGGTGTCAATCTCCCGCACATGGGTCTGGATGCGACGGGCCACCGCCTGCAAAAGGCGATCGCCGACCTCATGGCCCAGCGAGTCGTTGATGGTCTTGAATTTGTCCAGATCGATAAACAACACCGCGACGCGGTGCCCTTCGCGATGCGCATGGGCAATGGCCTGTTGAATTCGATCCTGCAGCAGCGCCCGGTTGGGCAGGTCGGTAAGTGGATCATGACTTGCCATATGCACGATGCGCTGCTCGCTCAACTTGCGCGACGTGATGTCGTGGATGGTGGCAATCCACAGCCGACGGTTGCCGGCATGCATGGCGCTGACCCTCACCTCGACCGGAAACTGCGTGCCGTCCCTGCGCCTGGCCACACACTCCTGCGCAGCCGAAAGCCGTCCATGGCCGGACTCGTCGCCGGCCTTGTCCCCGGCGCCGGCAAGGAGGCGCTCGCCGGCATCGGGCATCAGGGCGGAAAGTTCGCACCCTGCAAGCTCCACCGCCCGGTAGCCGAAGATCCGCTCCGCGGCGGTATTGACGTTCTCGATGCGACCTGATTCGTCGAACGTAACGATGCCGTCGTTCACACCCTCGAAAATGGAGCGGATACGGGCCTCGCTGTCGCTCAACCGGGTGTTCGTTTCGCGGGCTTCCCGTTCCGAATTCACCAACTTGCGCACCAGCGGCATAGCCTGCCAACGCAGCAACACCACTCCGGTAACCAGCAGCACAAACAAAACCGGCACAATATAGAAAAGCTGCCTGCGTACGGGGCCATACAGTTCCGCGGTATCTATCTTCAACACCAGGCCCAGGCCCAACGCACCCACGGGGCTGTATGCGGCTTCAACCTGGTGATGACGGTAGTCGGTGGTGGTGACCACCCCACTTTCGCCGTCCAGGGCAAAGCTCATGGGCAGGGGCCTGCCATTCGGGCGGCGCGAAAGCCGGGGGAAGACATGGGCGCTGAGGGCGGTCGGGAAGCACGTCATGTCCCGTTCCAGCGGGGCACAGAGTGCCAGCTCGCCGGTGGCACCGAGACTGCGCGCGTTCAGCAGCATGGAATCAAGATCGGGCAACTCGGTCTCGGTACGCACGCTTCCGATGAGCCCGTTGCCATTTTCGACTTTCGCATCCACACGCAGGGCCATGCCGTTGGCCCACAGCAGCCATGCCGGCGTGGACGTACGCAGCTCAACGCTGAGATCGGGACGGGCGCGAAAATGCCCGCGACTGACTACTGCAGTTCCGCGGTCGTCAAAGATGGTGATGCCGGAGAAGCCGTTGGCAAGAAAAGACTTGGCCACGCGCACCAACGCCCCATGGGCGCCTGAATCGTTTGGATTACGATCCAGCCGCTCCAGCTCCGCGGTCAGGAAGGGCCGCGTGGCAACGATGCGGGTCTTGGAAACACCGTCGTCGACGGTGGCCTCCAGATTGTTCACACGGGCCTGGAGCGACAGCTCCAGACTCTTGCTGAGAATAGTTTCAGTCTGGCCCTTCATGATGGCAAAGACGGTGATACCGGCCGTCAGTGTCAACACAGCGAGTATCAGCGCGCCGATCAGACTGATCCGCTGATCTTGTTTCATGGCGTCCAGGGCATCCCCCCTTCCAAGCCCCTGACCATACGGAACTTATGAACAGTATAGCAACCGACCAAACGCAGTAGCGCTAGTGCAAACTCATCAACAGAAGTCTGTGCGCTGCATCACAGAACGAGGGGATTATCGGTTCAGCAGCCTGGATACCACGGATCGAGGAATGAGCGTTTCATGGAAAGAGAGACGCTGCGCCGCGCGCATCGGAGTATGACTCAGGCCCTCACGGAATACACAACGCCCCGCGTGGAGGTTCAGTGGAGGTTCACCAGAGCGAGGGCACGCACTCGCCGGCTGAGGGTCCGGCGGAGCCGGAAACCGGCCGCCTTTGACCCCAGCACGGTTTCCGCCTCGGACCGCCACGGTTCACCCACCACCGATACCGCCGCCGTATTCGTCCTGCGCGAGACGCCGGCGGTCCTCCTTGGTGCAGGCCTCTGTCAGGCACAGGAAGGTCGTTCCGTCCTCATCCTGGATGTTGGAAAGCTTCAGATCCGGTTCGTCGACGTCACCCACTTCCGAAAATATGAAGTGATAGGATCCGCCCACGTTCATTTCCAGTTTGCCGCCGTAGTTTTCTCCATAGTCGTGCCAGCGACTTCCGACGCCACCCGGAATCTCAGGTGCCATCTGGTCCGCTCTGTCGTCCTTCCACGCAATGACCACCGGATCCTGAAGCTTCTCTTTGGCTTTGGCGACGGCTTGCCGCCGGGCCTGGTCGAAGTTCATCGATGCGTTGTCAGTGCCGATATTGACGCTTTCCATAGTGCCTCCTTTCCCATGCTTCACACATGTCCTGCTCCGCCTTCATAGGCCAGTCCGACCTGCCCCGCTACCGGAGTACTTCTCTAGCCGAAGCGGTTGATGGTGACACCCGGCAACCCTGTCGCCCCACGCGGTCAGCCTGGTCGCTCGGGAAACACCTCAAGCGGATACGGACAACCACGCACGCCGCCCGGACTTGGTGCAAGTCGGACGAACCGTGGTCCGCGTCCTTGCATGTAACCTGCCGGTGCATCGGCACAGCTACCGGACGCCGGCTCGAAGACAGTCTGTTCCATTACCTTAAAGATAGTTGCCGGCTGGACCACAGCCAAGGATAGCTGCGCTAAATGGGCGGGAAAATGGCTCCGGCGGAGAGCCGGCACAGAGGCGCAGCCATCACAGAAAAGGCGCACCTGACGTCGCACCAGCAGATCAGGAACTATCCGGTCAGGGGCGGAATGGGCTTCACACCCCGTCGGGATTGGCACTCAATACGACCGCAAGGCCTTGCAACATCACGGGGAGAGTCCATCGGCCGGCGATCCGGCATCGCTCCACAGGCTGTCGCGCAAACCCGAACGCCGTTGTGTACGGCGCGCTACGGCGGCCGCCAGAACGTCCAGCGGTCCGATCAGAAGCACGCTGTGTCGTGCACGGGTGACCGCCGTGTACAGCAACTCGCGGGTCAGCACCCGGCTGTCCTCTTGGGGCAGTACCACGACCACCTCATCGAACTCGGAACCCTGGCTCTTGTGCACCGTGAGTGCGTAACAGGTCTCGTGGGCCGGCAGACGACCGGGACTCAGGCGTCGGATATCACCCTGGGCATCGCGGAAACAGACTCGGAGCCGACCCACGGAATCCTCCAGCACCAGTCCCACATCTCCGTTGAACAGCCCCAGGTTGTAATCATTGCGGGCAATCATGACCGGCTTGCCCTCATACCAGGCCTGGCGGGCATCGATCAACCCCTGCCGGTGCAACATGTCTTCGATCAGCCGGTTTACGCCGGCGACGCCCATCGGTCCGCTGCGCAGGGCGCACAGAATTCGGACCCGTTCAAAATGCGCGAACACCTCTTGCGGCGCTGAACCCGACGCCAGCGCGCGCAGGTAATCGCCGAACAGTACGGCGGCCCGCTCGGCAAGGCGCGCCTGGGCCTGCGCCAGGTCGCGGGTTTCCATCCATTGCAGATCGTCGGTTCCGTCAGCCAGCAGTGCCTTGGCAGCGTTCACATCGCCGGCGTTCACGCAGCTTGCCAGAGAGCCGATGCCGCTTTCGCGACTGAAGCGATGGCTCAGTCGCAGTTCCACGACGTTGTCCCGCAGCCCGGCGCCGCTGCGGGCTACCGGCAATCCCTTCACCGGGACGCCGAGCACATCGCTCAGTTCCTGGGCGAACGGCTCAGAGAACCCCCGCCATCCGGCGCACATGTCGCCCAGCACCGCTCCGGCTTCCACGGACGCCAGCTGATCCTTGTCCCCCAACAATATCAGCCGCGCCTCTGGCGCCAGTGCCTCGACGATACGCACCATCATGGCCTGGTCGATCATCGAAGCCTCGTCGACGACCACCGTATCCACCGGCAGGGGATTGTCTCTGCCATAGCGGAAGCCTCCCCCATTCGGGCGGTAGCCCAGCAGGCGATGCAGGGTACCGGCTTGTTCCGGAATCGCGGCGCGCAGCCCGTAGTCCAACTCCAGCAAAGGCTTCACGGTGCGGATGGCTTCGCTCAGACGCATGGCGGCCTTGCCGGTGGGCGCCGCCAGGGCGATGCGCGGCGGGTGGACGCCGGCCTGTTCCACCAGCATCGCCAGCACGCGCGTCACAGTGGTCGTCTTGCCGGTACCCGGCCCGCCGGAAATGATGCACAGCCCACGTAGCACGGCAACCGCGGCGGCTATTTGCTGCCAGTCCGGCTTCGTCGGCTCCGTGGCAACGAACAGCCGCTGCAGCTGCGTCGCCAGCAGTTCCCTGTCTACCGTCGGTGCAGCGCCGGCCCTACTCTCAAGGGCACGGGCCAGGCGACGCTCGTAGTCCCAATAGCGATACAGGTACAACCGGCCGGCCTCGTCCAGCACCAGCGGGCGAAACTCGCCCGGGCCACCCACCACCGCGCTGGCCGCCAGGGCATCCAGCCAGTCATCCAGCGCCGGCGCTTCCAGTTCG
>Ga0315542_1001888_pt1 | contig 13005 bp, 8 predicted proteins | sample SalMarSW160120MG_FD_202541 | JGI IMG/M metagenome (GOLD analysis project Ga0315542, IMG submission 202541) | Salt marsh sediment microbial communities from the Plum Island Ecosystem LTER, Massachusetts, United States - Salt Marsh Sediment SW1601-20 ... | reverse complement strand
TAAGGGTCTCCGGATTGATCGGCATCAGCCCGCCATTGAGAGAAATTACCGCCAGGTTAAGCAGCAGGCCTAAGCCGAGTACCCAAAAAGCAGGATGTTTGCGATTAGCCCAGGCAAAAATCAAAAGCAGCACCTGGGAGCTGATCAGCGCAGCGCCGGCCAGATTCCCTGGGAAGAATTTCCGCGTGGCCGCCAACTGAAAAGCCAGCATTTGGGGGATGAAGGCGATCAGGACCAACCAGATCAGCCGCAGCTCAGGGATTTGATATTGACGCTTTCTGTACCAGGACCGCAGTAAGCCAGCTGCCAACCCGGCGAAAACGCCAACCAGCAGGATCAAGTTTTACCCGCCGAAACCACCTGGGGTGTCCGGAGCGCCTGCGCCCAGTACGAAAAGAATTAGTGATAGCAGAACGATAATCAGGCGAATCTGATTGCTGTCGAGTTTTGCCAGGTTCAGTCCGAGTTTGCGCAGGGTGTCTTCCATTTCAATCTCTCCTATATCTTCAATGGTTGGTTGAATGCTCCATTTTTGCATTCGACGGTAACCGAAGGTGCCTCCTAAATACGCATTGAGCAAAAATTGTCACTACAAGCGGCCTTAGCGAAGTAGTCACAACCTGACATGAACGAAATTGCTTCCTGCGCTGCGCTCCGTCGCAATGACATTTAAATAACCTGGTAATCACTTGACAGGGGGGACGCCCGTGATAAAATATTACGAACGTTCGTTCATTTTAAGAAAGGGGCTTATGAGCGAAGAATCTACCTCCCGCGGGGAGCGCACCCGCAGCGAAATTTTAGAGGCGGCTAACCGCCTTTTTATCGATCGGGGCTACCACGGTACTTCTATGCGCCAGATCGCCCAACAGGCCGGTATTTCCCTGGGGGGGATTTACAACCACTTCTCAGGCAAGGAAGATATCTTCACCGGGGTCTTTATGGAATTCAACCCCTATATGGATGTCTTGCCGCTCGTGAATCAGGCACAAGGGGAGTCCCTGGATGAGATCATCCACGATGCCGCTCAACGAATTGTCAGTGGGTTCGGTGCCCGGACTGATTTTCTTAACTTAATGTTCATCGAGTTGGTCGAATTCAAAGGCGAACATATCCCGCCACTTTTCAAGATAGTTTTCCCCGAGCTCAAGGACTTCGCACAACGCACCCTAACTGACCGCCCGGAGCTGCGCCACATCCCTCCGGTCATCTTGATCCGCGCCTTTGTTGGCTTGTTTTTCTCCTACACCATCACGGAAATCATCATTGCGGATCAATTACCGGCTGAAGGCCGCCAGGGTGCCCTGGATTATTTCGTAGATATTTATTTGCACGGCATTCTGAAAGATGGTTCGGCATGGAAGGGCTCATGATCAATCCTCGCCTGGTCTCGCTAATCCGCAAAGAGTTTATTCAGATCCTGCGCGATCCACGCACTTTAGCCCTGGTTCTGGTTATGCCGGTGATGCAGCTTTTCCTGTTAGGATACGCTGCAACAAACGATGTGCGTAACGTGCCGCTGGCGGTCTACAACCAGGACCCCGGTCCCGAGGCGCGTGCCCTCCTGGACGCTTACCGCTCGGCCGACTACTTTAAATTAGCTTACACGGTTGGATCGGAACAAGAGCTACGCGATCTGATCGATGGAGGCCAGGCGCGCGCCGGGTTAGTGATCCCGCCTGATTATGGAGATCAGCTACAGGGCGGTGGAATTGCCCATGTGGCCTTTATCCTGGACGGCAGCGATCCAACCGTGGCGGCTACTGCGCTCTCGGCGGCTCAGGTCATTGGCCAGCAGCAGGCTACCAAGGTGCTGGCCGATCGCATGGCACGCCGGGGGCAGACGGCAGCGATCCAACCACCGATCGATGTGCGCACCCAGGTGTGGTACAACCCGGACCTGGTCAGCGCATATTTCATGATCCCGGGTGTGATCGGCATGATCCTGTTTACCATTACCACCATCCTCACCGCGACCGCTATCGTGCGCGAGCGTGAGCGCGGCACCATCGAGCAGCTCATCGTGACCCCCATCCGTTCCTGGGAGCTGGTGGTGGGGAAGCTGCTGCCTTATGTCATCCTGGCTTTCATGAACACGATCGAGGTGCTGCTTTTCGGCGCTTTGTGGTTCAAGGTGCCAATTCACGGCAGCCTGATATTGCTTGGGTTGCTCTCCGGGCTGTTCCTGGTTTCCAGCCTGGGCATCGGTTTACTGGTGTCAACTATTGCCAACACCCAGCAGGAGGCCATGCTGACTGTGATGATGACACTCCTGCCCAGTATCTTCTTGTCCGGGTTTTTCTTTCCATTGGAAGCGATGCCCAAGGTGATGCAGTGGCTTTCCTACCTGATGCCCTTGCGTTACTATCTGGTAATCATTCGCTCATTATTACTTAAAGGTGTGGGGGCCGATTTACTGAAGGGCGACATTCTGGCCCTTTCGATATTCGGTACTGTGATCATGGTCGCCGCAGCGTTGCGCTTCCGTAAAAGATTGGATTGAGTACAGCGGATAATATCCTGCTGGTCTCTTTTCTTGCTGGCGGCGAGTGGCTGGTGGAGCTGGATTTCTGACCCTGTATTGGAGGTTCTATGCATCCTAATCTGAGAAGGATTATCCCCATCGTTTTCTTGCTGATTATTTTAGGAGGCACAGCCTGGTATTTCACCCAGGGGCAGGGGGCGGTCAACGATACTGTCCTGGCAGCTTCGGGTACGATCGAGGGGACTCAGGTGATCGTCGCTCCAGAGATTGGCGGCCGCGTGCAGGAGGTATTGGCTCAAGAGGGGGATGAGGTCCATACCGGGCAGGTGCTGGTGCGCTTTGACGATACCTTGCTGCAAGCCCAACTGAGCCAGGCACAAGCGTCGCTGCACCTGGCGCAAGCCAATTACGACCTGGTTGCGCGCGGTCCCACCGAAGAGCAGCGCCAGTTGGCCATCACTTCAGCCGAAGCCGAGCTGATCAATGCCCGTCAGGCGCTCCAGGCGCTCTTCGATAATGGCGGGTTAAACGATGCACAGCTCCAGCAGACGATCGCTACCACGGACCAGGCCCGCGATAAAGCCCAGCAGTACCTGGATAACGTAACCTCCAAAGCGAACAGCAGCGATGTCGAAGCTGCCTGGGCCTCCGTGGTGATCGCCCAGAACAAATTGGAAAACGCTCAAGAGGATTTCGATCCTTACGAGAATAAAGATCAAAGCAACCTGACGCGCGCCATGCTGCAAGCCCAACTGGCTGCAGCGCAGAAGCAGTATGATTCCATGGTCGAGAGATATAACAACCTGGTTGGCACGGCTAACCAGTATGAACTGGCGGTAGCCCAGGCCAACGTCAAGATGGCGGAAGCCAAATTAGCGGATAGCAAACGCCAGTATGCCAAGCTGGAGAGCGGAATCGATCCAGACACGCTGGAATCGGCCGAGGCGCGCTTGAAAACAGCCGAGGCTAACCTGGCTGTTGCAAAAGCTGCCCCCAGTTCCGAGCAACTAGCAGCCGCCCAGGCTCAGGTTGAAGTGGCCCAGGGCGCTCTGGATGTGATCCAGTCCCAAATTGCCAAACTGGTGATTGCTTCTCCCATCAACGGGGTGGTGGATACCCGTTCTGCAGAACCGGGGGAGGTCATGGTGCCTGGCGCGCCCTTATTTACCTTGATCAAAGAAGAAGACCTGACCATAACAGTTTATATACCCGAAAATCGCTATGGCACCATCCTGCTGGGGCAATCTGCCAGAGTGAGCGTGGATTCCTTCCCTGGTGAAGCGTTCGCAGCAAAGGTGATCCGCATCGCTGACCAGGCTGAATTCACGCCGCGTAACGTGCAAACCGAACAGGGACGCAGCACGACGGTGTTTGCGGTAGACCTGGCAGTCAGTGACTCACAGGGTAAGCTTAAGCCCGGGATGCCCGCTGATGTGAATTTCAATCCATAGGCGTTCAGAGAAATGGATGTTCTGGTCGAAGCCCGTAATCTCAGAAAATCCTTTGCCGGCACACATGCGGTCGATGGTCTGGATCTACGCGTAGTGGCAGGTGAAATCTACGGCTTAGTGGGACCGGATGGCGCTGGTAAAACCACGACCATGCGTCTGCTGTGTGGGGCTTTACAGGCCAGTGAGAATGTGTCGAGTGCCTCCCAACAGGATGCCCCGGCATTCATCCGCATCGCCGGTTACGATGTGCCGCGCCAGGTCGAGAAAGCTCGCGCTCAGATCGGTTATCTGCCACAGCGATTTTCGCTGTACGAGGAGCTGACCGTAATGGAAAACATCCGCTTTTTCGCCGAGGTGCGCGGCTTGAGCGCGGCTGATTGGCGCCCTCGTTGTATGGAAATCCTGCGTTTCGTCGGAATGGATCAATTCATCGACCGTCGGGCGGGCTATCTTTCGGGAGGCATGAAACAGAAGCTTGGGTTAGCGGCAGCCTTGGTGCACCAGCCGCGCCTGCTGTTGTTGGACGAGCCCACGACCGGTGTGGACCCGGTTACCCGCCAGGATTTCTGGCAACTGATCATTCGACTGGTGAACGAGGCGAATCCCGGCCAGCAGGGCGTAGCCGTACTGGTCAGCACCCCCTACATGGATGAAGCTGCGCGCTGTACCCGGGTCGGGTTTATGCGTAACGGAAAGTTGCTTGTGGAGGGCACACCGACGGAGTTGCGCAGCCAGCTTACGGGCCGCATTCTGGAACTGCGCGGCAGGCCTTTAGCGCTGTTGCGTACGATTGCAGAAGCCGATGAAAGCGTCGAAGACGCCCAATTATTTGGCGACCGTATCCACCTGCGCATTCAACCCGAGAGCGAAACTGCTATTGCGGAGCGGCTGCGGGAGCGCATCGCTGCCCAGGGAGGTGAGCTCAACCTCATCCGTCCCATCTCACCACAACTGGAGGATGTGTTTATCTCGTTATTAGAGTAAGTGCATCCATATAACGATTCGTGCTTTGAAAGAGCTTTTACCCAGGATACACCGCAGTCATAGCAGCAATATCATGGATCAAGAAGTGATTTGATGGATCAAGAAGTAATCGTCGCCCAAGGCCTGACCCGCAAATTTGGTGATTTCACGGCTGTGGACCATATCTCTTTCAGCGTGAATTCAGGGGAAGTAGTGGGCTATTTGGGACCGAATGGCTCTGGAAAAACCACCACCATCCGCATGCTGCTGGGGCTGCTGATCCCTAGCGATGGTGAGGCACGTGTGTTGGGCTACAACGTGGTATCTCAAACCGAGCAGATCCGCGCCCGGGTTGGGTATATGTCGCAGAAATTTGCCTTATATCACGACCTGACCGTGGGGGAGAATCTGGCTTTCTATGCCGGGGTGTATGGGGAACGTTCGCGTAAACGCCTGGAAGAAGTGCTCGAACTGGTCGGGCTGCGCCAGCTTGAAAAGGAGATGGTCAGCAATTTATCGACCGGTTGGCGGCAGCGCCTGGCGTTGGGTACGGCTATCGTACATCGCCCACGCCTGCTTTTTCTGGACGAGCCTACCAGCGGGGTAGATCCCACTGCCCGGCGTGCCTTTTGGGATTTGATCTACGAATTGGTCTCTGAAGGGGTCACGGCGTTGGTGACTACACATTATATGGATGAGGCGGAATATTGCGGTCGGGTGGGCATTATGCGGGATGGTAAGCTGCTGGCGATGGACACGCCTACGGCCTTGAAAACCAACGCCCTGCCTGGCCTGGCCTGGGATGTTTTTGTAGATGCTCCGGCAGCTACCGCCGGAGAAGGCGCTGGGTTGGTGATGGCTGCTGCACCTTTGTTAGCGGGATTGAACACTCTGGAAACCTGTCCCTGTGTGCTGCGCGCCGGTCTGGTGGGTGATCACCTGAGAGCCATTACCCCTAAGGACGTGCAGGCTGAGACTCTGCTGACGCGGCTGGCAGATGCCGGTTTGCAGCATGTACGGGTCGAATTGGCGGAGCCCACCCTGGAAGATGTCTTCCTGGCCCTGGCAGTCCAATGATCCATATTTAGCAAAGGAGGAGATGAAGATGCGTGCCAACCGATATCGTACATCCATTTTGAACCGGGCACTCGCCTTTTGGCTGGTGTCAATTTGGATCCTTTGCGAAACTGTTCCGGTTGGTTGGGCAGCCGGAACACCATCCGGGTTGGCGGCAGCCGGGGATAGCATTCCCACCCTGGGCGTGGTTCAACAATGGTCGCTGTCTGAGCCTGGCCCAGGTTTTCAAAATCAGTTTGGTTATTCGGTGGCAATCGATGGGAATACCGCCGTCATCGGAGCGCGCAATGCCGATTTGGACCTGGGAGGAGGCCTGATTCAGGACGCCGGTGCGGCTTACGTCTACATCTATAATGGAAAAACCTGGCTGCTGCAGGCCAGGTTAGTGGCTAAAAACGCCTCTGCCGGCGATACATTTGGCGTGTCTGTGGCCATCAGCGGTGATAGAATTCTGGTCGGCGCCACCGGGGTCGACTTGACCGATCCTAGCGAAAAAGGTGGTGAGCTGAAAAATGCCGGCGCAGCCTATATATTCACTCGCTCGGGGAGTGTCTGGAGTCAACAGGCTCAGCTCACTGCCGCAGATCCGGCAGAGGAGGATTCTTTTGGCTCGAGTGTCACTCTCGAACGCGGTACCGCGGTTGTCGCGGCCGAGACAAAGAGTCTTCCGCCGCTGATCAATCTGGGGGCGGTATATGTTTTCTACAATATCGCAGGAAAAACCTGGAAAGAACAAGCCAAACTATTACCCTCCGATCCGTATTTAGGGGATTATTTCGGTTCTTCGGTGGCGATCGAAGGGGATCGGATTGCAGTGGGTGCGATACAAACCCCTCCGCTCGGGCAGAGCGGTCCCGGAAAAGCATTCATCTTTAAACGCAACGGGACCAAATGGAGCCAGGAAGCCCGGTTGAAAGCGGATGGCGGTAGGAGTGGAGACTCTTTTGGCAGCGCGATCGCGCTTTATGGCAGCACGCTCGTGATTGGCGCGCCTTATGCAGACCCTGAGCAGGGGGGCGGGCGGGTAACCAGCGCTGGGGTGGCTTATGTTTTCAACCGCAGTGGGAGCAACTGGAATGAAAGCGCCAGGCTGGCCGCCTCGGATGCGGGCGTGTTCAATCATTTTGGCGGGTCGCTGTCGATTGACCGCAATCTAATCGTAGTCGGCGCTCAGGGAGCTACCCAGGCCGGCAATTCCCGCTCGGGGGCGGTTTATTTATTCAAGAAAATCCAGAATACCTGGACCAGTCAAACAAGGGCGGTCACCGATCCGACTCAGCAGGATGACTTGTTTGGAAAATCTGTCGCCCTATCTGGAGACTGGTTCGTTGTGGGAGCCAGCGGGCGCAACCCTGAGGCGGTCATCGGTGCTGGCCAGGCATTTCTGAACAAGCTCGGAGCGGTCCAACTGCCTGATACTGGCTTTACCCCCGGCGTACGAACACTGCTTCCGGCTCAACCAACGGATCTGGTATACCAGGGATATTCTGGCATGCTCCTTGAAATCCCCGCATTGCAAACCAGCCTGGCCGTTGTCGGCGTGCCCAAGAGCGGCAACGGTTGGGACGTGCGCTGGCTGGGGAAGCAGGCAGGTTACCTGGAAGGAACGGCATTCCCAACCTGGCAGGGAAATACCGGCCTGGCGGCTCATTCAACACTGGAAGATGGCAGTCCTGGGCCATTTGCCAACCTGGTTTTGTTACATTGGGGGGACGTGGTGATCCTGCATGCCTGGGGTCAGCGTTATCTCTATGAAGTGCGTCAGAATAGTCTGACCTCACCTGACCAGCTCACAACGCTCAAACACGAGGATTTGGATTGGATCACCCTGATAACATGCCAGGGATACGATGAGGGAGCTGGAGCTTATCGCTGGCGGCGTGTGGTACGAGCGGTATTGGTAGCCGTACAGCCTGATATGTAGGGCTACAAGGTGCCTTTCCCAGATCTCTGGTATCGAATTGACACACCGTGCCCTTAGATATGTACCGTCATTCGGTAAGGGCACGGGGAGTCAGTTCATAACTAGGGTTTCGGAAAAACCATCCCCGTGCCCCTACCTTTGTAATGACTCAAACAATAACTGAGTCTGACGCGATGGCTTTGCGTTGACTTCATCCAAGAGAGCTTTCTTACAGCGATCGTACTGGCGCACGATAGCAGCCTGGTTGCCTTTGGCGGCATAGGCACGCATGGCAAGACGATGCGCTTCTTCCAGGCAGGGATCTTTGTTCAGTATGCGCTGGCAGTACTCCAGGGTTTGCTGAGTTTGGCCGGCATCCAGGTGCAAGCGGGCCAGATCCAGGGTCGCTGAAATGAAGGACTGCCACAAATGCTCTCTTTCAGGCCAAACCCAGGTCCCATCGATTTCGGACAAATAGGGGCCGCGGTAAGACCCAATTGCCTCCCGGTAAGCGTTCATCTTATCCTGGTTTGATTTTGCATCTTGGGCGTATTCGATACTCTTAAGGAATGTCTCGACGTCGTACTCGTAATCCAGGTTGCGATTGAACCAATATCGCTCGCCATCGAAAACGATGGTGTCTGGCCCCAATGCTGCCCGCAATTTGTAAATAGTGTTTTTAAACTGCAGCTTCAATTGAGCAGATGAACTGTCCTGCCAGAAGATCAAGCCAATCGCTTCTTTCGTCAATCCGTCCGGATGGGCCAACAGGTAGAAAAAGAATTCGCGCACTTTGCGCTGGTTTTGCCATTCCGGAACTTCGACTGGTTTGCCATCCAGGGTCACTTGCGAGCGGCCTAAAGCCTGGATCGCCAATTTTGGGGGCACAAATGGCACGCTGGAGAATTGCGGTCGCAGCTCACGTCGCAGGGTGGGGATGCGTTTATCGAATTTATCGACCTGATCTAGCAGCCTGGCGCTTTGGTTAGCCAATCGCGGATCATTCTGGATAGCCTCCAGAAACAGGCGCAAATATTGTGCATCGATCACCAGCACATGCTGGCTTTCCAGAGTGCTGGCAGACTGTAAGGCGCATTCCAACCTGGATTTTGCCCCTTCTAGATTCCCTTTTCCGTAATGAGCAGCCGCCAGACACAGGCAGCTTCGGGCGCTTTCCACTCGCTGACCATTCTCAAGGAAATACTCTCGAGCCTCGTCGAGCAGTTGGACGGCCTCTTGAAATTTATTTTCGGCCAGGTGCACATGCCCCGCTTCCAGCTTCCAGAGTGCTCGCTCATATTTTGAGCTGGAGTCTTTAATAAACAAATTTGCAGATTGCAATTCCTCCTCTGCCTGGTAGAATTTGTGATGCCTGCGCGCCAGAGCACTAGCTGCCAGGCGCAGGAGAAATTGCAGATGCCGGTCGTCAGTACGAGCGGCAATTTCGCTGGCTTGCGCATAGACTTCGGTGGCAGCCTGGCGTGCATTAAGATCAGAATAAAGATCACCGATGCTGGCCAGAATATATCCTTGCTGGCGGCTCATTCCATTCTTTTTGGCGTGAATCAGCGCTTCCTCGAAAAGATGGGCCGCGCTGGTATATTCCCCCCGCAAATGGTGCAGAACGCCCAGGTTGTTCAATAATATTGCCTGTCCAACGGTATTATGCACCTCAGACCAGCATTTCAGAGCCTGATCGTAAAAGGTCAGCGCTTGCTGGTAACTGCCTGCATGGCGGTGCACCAATCCGATTTCCATCAGTAAAAGCCCCATATTGTGGCGATCATCCAGCTCGCTGTAGATCTCCTTGGACTGGCTAAGCTTTTGAATAGCCTCGCTCAATTGGCCGAGCATGAACGAGCTGATCGCGGTGACCCGCAACGCCTCCGCTTGCAGTGCTTGCCAATCGCGGCTGGTTTCGTCTGGCACCATTTTCAACACTGCGGTGGCATCGGCCAGAGAGGCCTGGTAATTGCTGAGGTAGCGCTGGCAGGTGGCGCGGCGCACCAAGGCGCGCGCCAGCGCCTGATGATTCTCGGGGGCACCTAAGGCTGCAATTGCCTGGTTGAGCATCTCCAAGCCGCGATCTGCACGACCCTGGGTGATTTCGGTCACGCTGCGCAGCGAGAGCAGTTTTGGGCGTCTTAGAAACACTGCCCTGGGCAGCGCATCGATCCATTCTGCCAGGGTTAACAATTGGCCGCTTTTCACCATCTGCGTGCCTGCCCTTTCGATCAGATTGGCCAGCGTTTCGTTATCTCTCAGACGCTGGGAGGCGCTGTATGCCCGTTCCCATTCCTCTCGCTGCTCGTAGACCTGGGCCATTCTGCGAAAAATCTGTTCTTTCTTGTGAGGATTTTCTTGTTCGAGGCGGTTTTGAAGGAAATCGCGGAATAGATGATGATATCGCAACCACCGGCCATCTTCCCCAACCGGCAGAACAAATAAGTTGGCTTGCAGTACAGTATTGAACAATTCAGGCCAATCTGGCTCTTCTCCCAATACTGCCCGGCACAGATCGATGTCGAATTCCTCCAGGCAGGCGGTTTCCAGGAGAAAATCACGAATTTCCCAGGGTTGTTCCTCCAGCACTTGCTGAGCGAGGTATTCATACAATCCAACCCCGGAAACGCGCGCCACTCGCAGTTGGTTGGCCATCCCCTTCCACATGGTCTGGGCGGACAGCAGCAGGCCTGTTATCCAGCCTTCCGTCTCGTTGGCGAGTTCTTCCGCGGCTGCATCTGGTATGCTCAAATTGAAATTCTGCTCTGCCAGAGATTGGATTTCGTAGCTGCGAAAGATCAATTCCTCATAGCTCAACCCGCCGACCATGGAATGCGCAACCATCACAGGTAAATCCGGCAGGGTAAGCAGGGAGCGTGAGGAGAGCACCAGGTGGCAGTTTTCGCTGACATCTTGAATGAAACGATTGATGAAGTTATCGATGATGCTGTTTTCGTTAAGCAGGTGGTAATCGTCCAGAATGATCAGGAAGTGTTCCCGAATATTCTCGAAAACATCATTGGCGATATTGGCTGCCAGCCGCTCAGGTTCCAATCCTTCGGAACTGGCCGAGGAATTTTGCAAGGCGGCGTTGGATTGTTCTCCGAAAGCCGGGAATTTATGTTCGATAGAGGCAACAAAGTGGCTGAGAAATCGTAGCGGATCGTTATCGAGATCATCGAGAGCGTACCAACATACAGGCAGCTCAACCTGGCTGGAAAAATCGATCAACAGTGAGGTTTTTCCATAGCCTGCCGGAGCAGCGACAATGATCAGCCTGTAATCCACCAACTCATACAGGAGGTTCAAAAGACGCTGCCGGGACAGTATATCCGGTCGACGGCGTGGGAGGATAATTTTTGTCTGTGTGATTGGAACTGGCATGAATTAGCGGGCTCCCGTCCCATTATTCAAGCTCGGCGATTTTCCAAATCTACAGGAATATTGCTCTGGGAAACCAATTGCGAATCCGATCACCGGCGACGAAAGGTCCTTCTTTAGACTATCCTCAATGATACTCCATCAACCGTTAAGATTCAATTCGATTACCGTAAAATCGGCTCATTTCCTATTAGAGCGGCCTTCTGGACCAAGTGAATTTCTTCTTTCGCTTCGCTGCGTCGCAATAGCAGCATACCCGACCATCCCAGCGATTTAGGTCAGGAGATCGCCAACGTTCTTTTATAGAGATCTTGGAACTGCTGGTGTAACTCCAGGTACTGCGAATGAGCACCAGGGTCTGGTTCGATTAGTGAGTCGGGCTGCAGGCGATCCACCAGCGCATCTAAGCCAGGGATGGCCTCCAGCGCCGCTAAACCCATAATTGCCGCTCCCATAGCCGAAGCATCCGCAACCCGGAACGGTGCCAGGGGCAAACCTAAAACGTCCGCCATGATCTGCATCCAGGTGGGATCGTTCGTGATGCTGCCGGTCAGGCGCATCGGCTCACCAGCGATGGCACCATCCTCAACCACCTGCCAAACATCCGCCAAACAGAATGCCACCCCTTCCAGAGCGGCCCGTGCAATCTGGGCACGTTCCGTCTCCAGCCTGAGACCGCTTAGCAAGCCGCGCGCCTGTGGATTCCAGTATGGGCTGCGTTCACCCGTCAAGTAGGGCAGAAAAAAGACGCCCTGTGAGCCAACTGGGATTCTGGCAGCTTCATCGAAGAGAGTCTCAAAACTGGTTTCCCGAAAGAAACGCTCATGCACCCATTGGACTGCCAGGCCAGCGTTATTGATTGCACCTCCGCGGAACCAGCGATCTTCCAGCAGTACGTAACACCAGGTACGGCCGCTTCTATCAGCACGCGGAGCTGAGATGATCCTGCGCACCGCAGCGCTCGTCCCAACAGTAATCACACTTTGTCCCGGATGGATCGCCCCTGCGCCTAGATTAGCCAACCCACCATCGCTCGTCCCGGCTACAACCGGCAGTCCTTCTGGCAGGCCTGTTTGCCTGGCAATTTCCTTCAACAAACTGCCGGTTACAGCTTGTGGAGAGACCAACTCCGGTAGTTTTTCTGCACTGATGCCTGCCAGTTCCAGCGCCTGTGCATCCCAGGTCAAATTATGAATATTGAGCAGGCCGCTGGTAGATGCCATTCCCAGGTCTGTGACCAGCCTGCCACACAGTTGCGCCAGCACCCAATCCTTGATACCTGTAAAATATGCGGCAGCTTGAAATGTTTGATGCTTTTCTTCCAGCCACCATCGCAGCCTGGCCGGGAAGTAGCTGGCTTGCAGCGGGCAGCCAGTGCGCTCCTGGAGCGCTGCAGGGTCGATTTTCTGCTGTAAAGCCTGGACTTTAGCTGAGGCACGCTGGTCGGCCCAGGTCATAGCGGGGGCAAGAGGGGCACCATGCTCATCCAGGGGAAAAAGGCTGTGCATAGCGCCGCTTAAAGAGATACCTAACGGCTGCGCTTCTGGGAGCTTTGCGACCAGCTCTTTCAAGCATTTCAAGGCACCTATCCAGATTTCATTTGGACTCTGTTCGGTCCAACCGGGGTATGGGGATGAGAGCGGATAGGTGACCGAGGTACTTCCCAGCAGGTCACCATTTGGAGTGACAGCAACCGCCTTGCAGCGTGTGGTTCCCAGGTCCAGACCGATTACATAAGCCAT